>WNFU01008665.1_pt1 | contig 27303 bp, 28 predicted proteins | sample 5400121 | NCBI WGS metagenome assembly WNFU01 (sample SAMN13153360, study PRJNA577476) | soil metagenome | isolation source: 100 cm soil or saprolite under grassland replicate 1 | place: USA:California | collected 2016-06-15 | reverse complement strand
AGGGTGCGGGAGAAGCGCGACAGGGCGCTCTTGTGGAACAGCGGGCCGAACACCTTCACCTTGAGCTTGAACTTGTCGAGCGCGTAGCGGCCCCGCGTGGTCGCCTTCCAGCGCCGGAACCCGAACACCAACAGCACCACCGCGACGACCACCAGCGGGAAGAAGCGCCGCAGCCCGTTGGAGGCGCCCATCAGCACCCGGGTCGGCAGCGGCAGGGTGCCGCCGAGCGACTCGTAGAGGCTCTCGAAGGTGGGAACGATGAACAGCAGCATCGCGGCGACGATCATCAGCACCATCGCGAACACCACCACCGGGTAGGTCATGGCCGACTTGATCTTGCCCCGCAGGGCGACCTCCTTCTCGAAGGTCTCGGCGACCTTGACCAGCACCTGGTCCAGGAATCCGCCGATCTCGCCGGCGCGGACCATGGCGACATAGAGGCGGTTGAACGCCTTGGGGTGCTTGGCCATGGCGGCCGACAGCGACGTGCCCTTCTCGACCTCCGCCCGGACCAGGACGATGATCTGGGCGAGGCGCTTGTTGTCGGTCTGCTCGCCGAGGATGGTCAGCGCCCGCAGCAGCGACAGGCCCGAGTTGATCATGGTCGCGAACTGGCGCGAGAAGACCGCCAAGTCCTTGAGCTTGACCCGGCCGCTGCCGGGCAGACGGACGTCGGCCTTCAGGCCGGCGCCCTTCTCGGCCTCGATGGAGACGGGCGCGTAGCCGAGCTGGCGCAGCTTGGCGACGACCGCCTGCTCGTTGTCGGCCTCCAGGGTGCCGCCGAGCAGCTTCCCCTGTCGGTCGCGGACGCGGTACGCGTAGGTGGTGGGCATCGTGTCGGGCCTCCGCTACACCGACCGCCCGCAGAGGCGGTTGAAGTCGTCGGGATGATGGCAGCGCTCCAGGCCCAGCTCGTGGGAGACGACGCCCCGTTGGACGAGGGTGGCCAGGGACTGATCCATGGTCTGCATGCCGAACCGGCCGCCGGCCTGCATGGCCGAGTAGATCTGGTAGGTCTTGGCGTCCCGGATGAGGTTGCGGATGGCCGGCGTGGCCACCATCACCTCGCACGCGACCGCCCGGCCCGAGCCGTCGGCGGTGGGCACCAGCTGCTGGCAGACGACCCCCTGGAGGGCGCCGGCCAGCATGACCCTGACCTGCTCCTGCTGGTTGGTCGGGAAGACGTCGATGACGCGGTCGACGGTCTGGGGGGCGTCCTGGGTATGGAGGGTGGCGAAGACCAGGTGGCCGGTCTCGGCGGCGGTCAGCGCGATCGAGATCGTCTCCAGGTCGCGCAGCTCGCCGACCAGGATGATGTCGGGGTCCTGGCGGAGCACGTGCTTGAGGGCGCTGGCGAACGACCTGGTGTCCTCCCCGACCTCGCGCTGGTTGACCAGGCAGCGCTTGTGCTTGTGCAGGAACTCGATCGGGTCCTCGACCGTCATGATGTGGTCGGTGCGATCGCGGTTGGCCAGGTCGACGAGGCTGGCCAGGGTGGTCGACTTGCCCGAGCCGGTCGGCCCGGTGACCAGCACGAACCCGCGCGGCAGGCGCGCCATGTCGGCGACCCGCGGTGGGATGCCGAGCTCCTCCAGCGGCTTGATCTCCTGGGGGATCAGCCGGAAGGCGGCCCCGATGGCGTCGCGCTGGTAGTAGACGTTGAGCCGGAAGCGGGCCTTGCCGGGCAGGGCGTGCGCGCAGTCCAGCTCCAGCTCACTCTCCAGGCGCTCCCGCTGCCGCTGCGTGAGGATCGAGTAGATCATCGCCTGGGTCTCGTTGGGCATCAGCACCGGGAAGTCCTCGAGCTGACGCAGCGCCCCGTGGACCCGCACCGTGGGCTTGGCGCCGGCGGTCAGGTGCAGGTCGGACGCACCCAGCTTGAGCACCTGCTCGAGCAGCTCCGCCACCGGCACCCGGGTCTCTGGTGCCCCACTCCAGACCCCTATCCCGGTCGGATGGGGGGTGTCGGACAGTTCCTCCGTGTGCATGCGCCGCTCCCGCAGCTCGACGAGCTCCTTCGGTAAGCCTCGGAGCGCGCCGGGGGCGGCTTGAACGCTGGCGCGCCGTCAGCTACCGATCCGCCAGTCCCGCAGGTAGCTCTCCTGCTCGGCGGTGAGGTCGTCGCAGCGGACGCCGAGGGCGGCCAGCTTGTGGCGGGCGACCCGCTCTTCGATCCCGGCGGGCACCGGGTGGACGCCCGGCCCGAGCGCGGCGCCGGCGGCCGCCAGGTGCTGGACGGCGAGCGCCTGGGTGGCGAAGGTCAGGTCCATCACCTCGGCCGGGCTGGCCTCGGCGCAGCTCTGGCCGACCAGCCGGCCCTCGGCGAGCACGACCACGCGCCGGCCGCCTGGCAGGGTGTAGGCGACCGCGTCGGGCCGCACCTCGGTGGCGTCGGTGGCCGCCCGCCGCAGGCCGGCGACGTCGACCTCGACGTCGAAGTGGCCGGCGTTGCAGACGATCGCGCCCGGCTTCATCGCCGTCAGGTGCTCGAGGGTGATCGCGTCGCGGTTGCCGGTCACGGTGACGAACACGTCGCCGGTGCGGGCGGCCTCCGCGACCGGCAGCACCTGGTGGCCATCCATCACCGCCTCCAGCGCCCTGACCGGGTCGACCTCGCAGACGACCACCCGCGCGCCCATGCCGCGGGCGCGGGCCGCCACCCCGTGGCCGCACCAGCCGTAGCCGACCACCACCAGCACCTTGCCGGCCAGCAGCACGTTGGTGGCCCGCAGGATGCCGTCGATGGTGGACTGCCCGGTGCCGTAGCGGCTCCCGCACGAAAGCTACTAAAGCTACTACAGCAATGCGGTCGCCGATCCCGCCGCCTATAGGCCCGACCGTTCAGCACGCTGTAGTAGCTTTCGTGCGGGAGCCGCTAGCGGTTGTCGAACAGGTGCTTGGTGGCGGCGTCGTTGACGGCCAGCAGCGGGTACGCGAGCGCGCCTTCGCGCGCCAGGTTGCGTGCCCGGAGCACGCCGGTGCTGGTCACCTCCGTGGCGCCGAGGACCTCGCCGAGCAGGTCGCGACGGTCGCTGTGCAGGCGCGCGGTCAGGTCGGCGCCGTCGTCGACGACCAGGGTCGGCCGGGTGGCCAGGGCCGCGTCGACCTGCCGGTAGAAGCTCTCGCGGTCGGCGCCGTGGACGGCGAACACGGCGGCCCCCAGCTCGTCGTGGATGGCGGCGGCGACGTCGTCCTTGGTCGACAGCGAGTTGGAGGCGCACAGCGCCAGCTCGGCCCCGCCGGCGTGCAGCGCCCGGCAGAGGTTGGCGGTCTCGGTGGTCACGTGCAGGCAGGCCGCGATGCGCATCCCCTCCAGCGGCCGGGTCCTGGCCAGCTCGGCGGCGACCGCGGCCAGCACGGGCATGCGGCTGGCGGCGAAGTCGACCTTGCGCCGCCCCTGTGGAGCCAGCGTGGGGTCCTTCAGCATGGTGTCGATCGGGATCACCTCGTTCCTGGTCAGCCGGCGAGGCGGAGCAGCCGCCGTGCCTTGCGGGTCTCGAAGTCCAGGGCGCCGAGGGGGGACGGGTCCTGGCGCGCCAGCCGCCCGAGCAGGCGCAGCTCGGCGGCGAGCTCGGGGTCGGACAGCGCCCGCAGGCCGAACGCGAGCGCGGCCGGCGTGACGCGGTGACGGGCCTGCAGCTCGAGGGCGAGCGCGGCGGCCAGCAGGTCCCGCTCGCCGTAGGCCCGGTAGCCGGCGGCGGTGCGGGGCGGCGCGGCCAGGCCGAGGTCCTCGGCGTAGCGGAGCATCCTGGCGCTGGTCCCCAGCCGGCCGGCGGCCTCGCCGACCCGCTCGGAGAGGCCCGGCCGGATGCCGTGGCGGGCGGCGAGCTGGTGCAGGGCGACGGGAGGCATGCCGGCACGCTACCAACCTTGACATTTTATTGTCAAGGTTGGCCTGGGGCCTCCTCCTCCTCGGCCTCGTCCTCGGTGTTGAAGAACAGGCCGAGGCCAGAGATGGCCGCCCACAGCGGCACGGCGAGCCAGTACCAGTGGACCCCGGCCAGGACGAGCGTGAGCAGGCCGTCGGCGACCAGCGCGCCAAGGGCGGCGCGGCTGAACGACAGCCGCCGCCGCAGCGGCCCGGCCGCCAGCGACAGCAGCACGATCCCGCCGCTGCCGGCGGCGTACAGCAGCCCCACCTGGGCGTCGCTGGCCTCGAGCTGCCGCTTGGCGAACAGCACCAGCTGCGCGTAGGTGGTGGCACCGACGAGGTTGACCAGCGCCATCATCGCCGAGATGTTGCGCAGCACGGGGTGGCCGAGGACGTAGCGCAGGCCCTCGACGACCTCGTGGCGGATGGCCCGCCGCTCCTCCCCGTCGGGTCGGGGGGCGTTGAAGGAGGTGCCGATCAGCAGCAGGGTGCCCGCCGAGACCAGGAACGAGGCGGCGTCGAACAGCAGCACGTCCTGGACCGGCATGACGCTGACCAGCAGCCCGGCCAGCAGCGGGCCGGCGATCTGCGCGCCGGAGTAGCTGGCCTGGACGCGGCCGTTGGCGGTGACCAGGTCGTCGCCGGAGGGCACCAGGCTGGGGATGGCGGCGAACTGCCCGGCGTCGAAGGCGATGGTCAGCGTGGCGTGGCAGAACGCCACCGCGTACACCCATCCCACCGAGAGCTGCCCGGTCGCGTCCAGCAGTGGGATCACGGCGATGACGGCGGCCCGGCCGAGGTCGGTGGCGATCATCAGCCGCTTGCGGTCGACCCGGTCGACCCAGGCGCCGATGACCAGCCCGAAGAGGAGATATGGCACGAACTCCATCGCCATGGTGACGCCGAGGTTCAGCGGCGAGCCGGTCAGCTTGAACACCAGCAGCGGCAGCGCGAACAGCGTGAACGAGCTGCCGAGGTTGGAGATCGTCTGCCCGAGCCAGAACAGCCCGAAGTCTCCTGACAGCAGCCAGCCGCGGCGGCCCTCGGTCCCGGTGGTCATGACCGACATTGTGGCGGACCCGGGGAGTCGGGTAGCGTTTAGGCATGCCTCATTCCGCTGTGACGGGCGCCCTGGCCGTGGAGGGCCTCGTCAAGGCCTTCGGCGGCGCGCCCGTCCTGGACGGGGTGCGGCTGCGGGTGCCCTCCGGCAAGGTGGTCGCCCTGCTCGGCCCCAGCGGCTGCGGCAAGACCACGCTGCTGCGCTGCATCGCCGGCCTGGAGCGGCCCGACGCCGGCGAGGTCCGGCTGGCCGGCCGGTTGCTCTGCGGGCCCGGGGAGCTGGTGCCGCCCGAGCGGCGCCGCATCGGCATGGTGTTCCAGGACGGCGCCCTGTTCCCCCATCTCAGCGTCGCCGGCAACGTCGCCTACGGCCTGCGGCGCGAGCAGCGCCGCAACGGCCGGGTCGAGGAGGCGCTCGCGCTGGTGGACCTCGCCGGCTTCGGCGCCCGGGCGCCGGCGAGCCTGTCCGGTGGCCAGCAGCAGCGGGTGGCGCTGGCCAGGGCGCTGGTGACCCATCCGACCGCGCTGCTGCTGGACGAGCCGTTCTCCAACCTGGACACGCTGCTGCGGGTGCAGATCCGCGCGGAGGTGCAGCGGCTGCTCGCCGACCTCGGCGTCACCGCCGTGTTCGTCACCCACGACCAGGAGGAGGCGTTCGTGGTGGGCGACGAGGTGGCGGTGATGCTCGGCGGCCGCATCGTGCAGCAGACCACCCCGGCCGAGCTGTACCGCGCGCCGGCGTCGCGGGCGGTGGCCGGGTTCCTCGGCGACGCCAACCTGCTGCCCGGCGTGGCCGCCTCCGGCCTGGCCGACACCCCGCTCGGGCGGGTGCCGCTCCGCGGCGACCTGCACGGCGACGTCGACGTGCTGCTGCGGCCGGAGCAGCTCCGCGTGGCCGCCGGCCGCCAGGCGACCGTCGACGCGGTCGAGTACTACGGGCACGACGCGGTCTACCTGACCCGCCTGCCGGATGGCGCCGCGGTGCGGGTGCGGGTGCTCGACGCCCCCGAGTTCCGGCCCGGCGACCGGGTCGACCTCGACTACGTGGGCGGGCCGACCGTCGGCTACCCGCGTGCCAGCCACTGATCTGCTCGTCCTCGGCGCCGGGCCGGCCGGGGTCGGCGCCGCCTTCCGGGCGGCGCGGGCTGGGCACCGGGTGGTGGTCCTGGAGCGCGGCCAGGGACCGGGCGGCGCGGCCGGCAGCTTCGAGCTCGACGGGATCCGGGTCGACCACGGCAGCCACCGGCTCCACCCGGCGATCGAGCCGCGCATCCTCGCCGACCTGCGCGGCCTGCTCGGCGAGGAGCTGCAGCGGCGGCCCCGCAACGGCCGCATCTTCCTGGAGGGCCGCTGGATCCGGTTCCCGCTGCGCCCCGCCGACCTGGCCAGGCGGCTGCCGCCGTCGTTCGCGGCCGCCGCGGCCCGCGACGCCGCCACCGCCTGGGCCAGGCGGCCCCGGGCCGACACCTTCGCCGAGGTGCTGCGGGCCGGCCTTGGACCGACGATGTGCGAGCGGTTCTACTTCCCCTACGCCCGCAAGCTGTGGGGCCTGGACCCGTCGGAGCTGGCCGGCGAGCAGGCCCGCCGGCGGGTGACGGCCGGCTCGCCGGCCAGGCTGCTCGCGCGGGTCGCCCGCGGCGCCGGCGGGGACGGGGCGTTCTTCTGGTACCCGCGCCGGGGCTTCGGCACGATCGGCGAACGCCTCGCCGAGGCCGCCGAGGCCGCCGGCGCTGAGCTGCGCTTCGGCGCCGCCGCCGAGCGGGTGTGGCTCGGCGACCGTGGAAGGGCCACCGTGACGCTGGCCGGCGGGGAGACGGTCACGGCCCGGCGGGTCTGGTCGACCATCCCCCTGCCGGTGCTGGCCCGCATCGCCGAGCCGGCGCCGCCGGCCAGCCTGCTGGCCGCGGCGGGGCGGCTGGACTTCCGGGCGATGCTGCTCGTCTACCTGGTGCTGGACGGCGGCCGCTACAGCCCCTACGACGCCCACTACCTGCCGGACCCGGGCACCCCGGTGACGCGGGTGTCGGAGCCGACCAACTACCGCGACGGCGACGACCCGCGCGACCGGACCGTGCTGTGCGCCGAGCTGCCCTGCGAGCGGGGCGGCGAGCTGTGGCGGGCCGCCGACGGCGAGCTCGCCGGCCTGGTGCGCGCGACCCTGCGCGACCGGGGCCTGCCGGAGCCCACCGTCCGCGCGGTGGCGGTCCGCCGGCTCCCGGCGGTCTACCCGGTGTACCGGGTCGGCTACGGCGCCGCCTTCGACGCCCTCGACGCCTGGGCGGCCGCGCAGCCCGCCCTGCTCAGCTTCGGCCGGCTGGGCCTGTTCGTCCACGACAACACCCACCACGCCCTGGCGATGGCGTGGGCGGCGGCCGACGCCCTCGCCCCCGACGGCGGCTTCGACGCCGCCGCCAGGGCTCGCTTCGCCGGCCACGTGGTCGAGGACTGAACCGGCGTCAGCCGCTCCCCCACCGCTCGCGCAGGAGCGCGTAGAGCACCAGGTCCCGCCAGGCGCCGGCGCGGAAGACCGCGCCGCGCAGGACACCCTCGCGCGCGAAGCCGACCCACTCGAAGGGCCCCAGCGCCGCCGGGTCGGTGTCCAGCCGCTCCAGGAACCCGAGGTCGTCCTCAGCGAACGCCCGGAGCGTGAGGCTGTCGGTCATGCACGTATGGTCCTACGGCCGCCGGCTCGACGCGCGCTGGCGCGGAGTTCCGGTAGCCCTTGGCCAGCAGGTCCAGGGTGAGCACCTGGGCGTAGTTGTAGTCGTGGACGACCTCGGCGTCGGCGGCGGCGGCCCACGACAGCGCCCGGTAGCCGCTCTGCCCGTCGCTGATCGGGGCGCGGGCCATCCAGCCGAGCAGCCGGGTCAGCAGCCGGTTGCCGGCCCGCCGGTGGGGCAGCATGCGCTGGATCTCGCCGGCGAACCGGGACCCGACCACGTAGTCGGCCCGCCCCTCCAGGATGGGCGCGACCAGGCGATCCAGCTCGCGCGGGTCGTACTCGCCGTCGGCGTCGCAGAAGGCGACCGCCGCGGCGCCCCGCCGCACGGCCACCGCCAGGCCGGTGCGGACGGCCGCGCCGAGCCCGCGGTTGGCGCCGGTGCCGAGCACCACCGCGCCCGCCCCGGCGGCCAGCTCGGCCGTGCGGTCGCTGGAGCCGTCGTCGACGACCAGGCACTCGACCCGCCGGCCGAGCACCAGCGCCGGCACCCGCCCGACCACCGACGCGACGGTCGCCTCCTCGTCGTGGGCGGGCAGGAACAGCACCACCGGCCCGGGGCCCGCCGCGGGTCCGGGGGTGGGCGGGACGGGCGGCGCTGGCAGGCGGAGGGGCACGCTGGGCTCCCGTGGTGACTTGGCCCGCGAGGGCGGTCGGGCTAGGATTTAGGGCAACCTAAACACAGGCTGGCGCCAGCGCGCCACTCAGGGAGCGAGGACCGATTCCATGCCCCGCAAGACCGCCGTGCTCGCCATCGCGTTGCTGCTGTCGCTCACCCTGGTCGGCTGCAGCCGGTCACGCGACGCCCTCACGATCTACTCGGGGCGGACCCAGAACCTGATCGGGCCGCTGCTGGAGCGCTTCAACCGGGAGACCGGCATCCCGGTCGACGTCAAGTACGGCGACTCGGCGGAGCTGGCCCTGCTGCTGGCCGAGGAGGGCGACCGCAGCCCGGCGGACGTGTTCATGTCGCAGAGCCCTGGGGCGACCGGGTTCCTGGCCGGCAAGGGCCTGCTCGGCCAGCTCGACCAGCGGCTGCTCGACAAGGTGGACCAGCGCTTCCGCAACCGGGCCGGGCGCTGGGTCGGGGTGTCCGCGCGCCAGCGGGTGCTCGTCTACAACTCGGCGCTGGTGCAAGAGCGCGAGCTGCCCGACTCCGTCCTTAACCTCACCGACGCCCGCTTCGCCGGCAGGGTCGCCATCGCCCCGTCCAACGGCTCCTTCCAGGACTTCGTGACCGCCATGCGGCAGCTCGACGGCGACGCCGCCGCCGCCCGCTGGCTGCGGGGCATGGCCCGCAACCGGCCGAGGACCTATGCCAACAACAACGCCATCGTAGAGGCGGTCAGCCGCGGCGAGGTCCCGATGGGGCTCGTCAACCACTACTACAACTACCGCTTCCAGCAGGAGAACCCGAGCACCCCGAGCCGCAACCACTACTTCCACGGCGGCGACGTCGGTGCGCTCATCATCCCCTCCACGGTGAGCGTGCTGGCCGGCAGCGACAAGACCGACGAGGCCGCGCGCTTCGTCGAGTTCCTGCTGGCTCCCGAGGCGCAGCGCTACTTCAGCGACCAGACCTTCGAGTACCCGCTGATCCCCGGCGTCGCCGCCGCCAAGGGGCTGCCGCCGCTCGGCTCGGTCAAGTCGCCGAGCTACGACGTGGACGACCTCGGCGGTGGCCTGGAGCGGACCGTCGAGCTGATCCGGTCCAGTGGCTTCGACGGCGTCTGAGCCGCGCGCGGCCACCCGGCACGCGCCGGCCGCTCCGGCGCCGCGCTGGCTGGCCGCGACGACGGCGCTGGTCGCCTGCGTGTTCGCGACCCCGCTCGCCTGGCTGGTCGTGCGCGGCCTGGCGGAGGGCGGGACGCTGCGCGCGGCCTGGGCGTCCGGCCGCACGCTCAGGCCCCTGGCGCACAGCCTGGCGCTCGGCGTGGCCGTCGCGGCGGCCGCCGCGGTGCTCGGCACCACCCTGGCGTGGCTGGTCGCCCGCACCGACCTGCCCGGCCGGCGGGTCGCCCGCCTGCTGCTGCCGCTGCCGCTGGTGATGCCGTCGTTCATCGCCGCGTTCGCGCTGCTGGCGGCGTTCGCCCCCGGTGGGCTGCTGGCCGGGCTGCTCGCCCCGCTCGGGGTCGAGCGGCTGCCGGCCTTCGAGGGCTTCTGGGGTGCGCTGTACGTGCTCACCCTGTTCACCTACCCGTACGTGTACCTGCCGGTGGCCGCCCGCCTCGGCCAGCTCCCCGCCTCCCTGGAGGAGAGCGCGCGGCTGCTCGGCCGCGGCCCGGCCGGCGCCTTCCGGACGGTCGTGCTGCCGCAGACGGCCCCGGCGGTGTGGGCGGGGACGCTGCTGGTCTTCCTCTACACCATCAGCGACTTCGGGGCCGTCCAGCTCATGCGCTACCAGACCCTCACCAGCTCGATCTACGCCTCGCGGGTGTTCGACCGGACCGGGGCGCTGGCGCAGAGCCTGCTGCTCGGCATGCTCGCGGTGGCGGTGGTGGCCGCCGAGCGGTCGGTCACGCGCGGCCAGCGGGCGGCCCGCCTGCAACGGTCGGGCAGCCGCCCGCTGCGGGTCCCCCTCGGCCGCTGGAAGGCCGCTGCCGCGGCCCTGGTCGCCGGGGTGGTGGGGTTGGCCCTGCTGGCGCCGGTCGGGGTGCTCGCCTTCTGGGCGGTGCGGGGCGCCCTGGCGGGCTCCACCCGGGCCGGGGCGCTGGTCGGCGACCTCGGCGGCCTGGCCGGTCCCGCCCGCAACACCGCGGCGCTGGCGGCCGTGGCCGCGCTGGCGGCCCTGCTGGCGGTGCTGCCGGTCGCCTACCTCACCACCCGCCACGCGAGCCGGCTGGCCGGCGGCGCCAACGCCGTGATCGTCGGCGGCTTCGCCCTCCCCGGCCTGGTCGTCGCCCTGGCCCTCACCTTCTGGACGCTCCAGGCCCCCACGCCGGTCACCCTGCTCTACCAGACCCAGGCCCTGCTCGTGCTCGCCTACGTGATCCACTTCGGCTCCCAGGCCCTGCGGGCCGCGCAGGTCGCCGTGGCGGCGGTGCCGGCACGGCTGGACGACGCCGCCCGCACGCTCGGGGCCGGGCGGGTGCGGCGGCTGCTCACCGTGGAGCTGCCGCTCGCCCTGCCCGGGCTGCTCGCCGGCGGCGGCCTGGTGCTGCTGTCGACCATGAAGGAGCTGCCGGCGACGCTGCTGCTCGCCCCGCCCGGCTTCGAGACCCTCGCCACCAAGATCTGGAACGCCACCGAGGACGCGTTCCTTGCCGACGCCAGCCTGGCCGCCCTGCTCCTGCTGCTGCTGTCCGGGGTGCTGACCTGGCTGCTGGTGGTGCGCCGCGGCGATGCGCCCGGGTAGGGCTCCGCGGCTGTGGCCGGCCGTCGCCGCGGTCGGGCTGCTGGCCTTCCTGGGCGCCGCCGCAGGCATCGGCGTGCCGGCCACCCACGGCGCCCGCACCACCGCCGACGAGCCGCAGTACCTCCTCACCGCCATCAGCCTCGCCACCGACCGCGACCTCGACATCGCCGACGAGCTGGCCGCCGGCCGCTGGCGGGCGTTCCACGCCCCTCCCCTGCCCGAGCAGACCGAACCGCTGGCGTCCGGGCGGCGGCTGAGCCCCCACGACCCGCTGCTGCCGCTGCTGCTGGCCGCACCGGTCGCCGCCGGCGGCTGGGCCGGCGCCAAGCTGGCGATGGCCGCGCTGGCCGGGCTGCTCGCCGGGCTGCTGCTGTGGACCGCCGTGCGCCGCTTCGGCGTCCCGGTCGGCACGGGGCTGCTGGTCGTCGCCGTGTTCGCGCTCTCGCCCCCGCTGGCCGTCTACGGCACCCAGATCTACCCGGAGCTCCCGGCCGCCCTCGCCGTGGTGGCGGCCGTGGCCGCCTTGACCACCCCCGGAGCGCCCGGCCGTGCCGGGGTCGTGGTGGTCGGGGTCGCGGTGGCCGCGCTGCCGTGGCTCGCGGTCAAGTACGTGCCGGTGGCGGCGGTCCTGGCCCTGCTCGCCGGCTGGCGGCTGCTCGGCGCCGGCGCGCGCCAGCGGGCGCTGGCGCTGGCGGCCGCGCTGGCCGCCGCCGGGGTGGCCTTCGTGGTGCTGCACCGATGGTGGTACGGCGGCTGGACGCCGTACGCGACCGGCGACCACTTCGTGGCCGGCGAGCTGAGCGCCGTCGGATCGGACCCCGACTACCTGGGCCGCAGCCGGCGGCTGCTCGGGCTGGCGACCGACCGCGGCTTCGGCCTGGCCGCCTGGCAGCCCGCCTTCCTGCTGGCCGTGCCGGCGCTGGCGACCCTGGCACGGCGCCGGCCGGCGGGCTGGGCGGCGGTGGCGTTGCCGCTGGCCGCCGGCTGGCTGGTCGCGACCTTCCTGGCCCTGACCATGCACGGCTGGTGGTTCCCGGGGCGGCAGGTGGTGGTCGTGCTGCCCCTCGCCGTCCTGGCGGTCGCCTGCTGGGCCGGCGCTGGCCGGCGTCGCCGAAAGGAGCTCGCGCATCACCGTGACGTCCGGCCTGATCGCCTTCAGGGGTCCCGTGGTCTTGGTGATGCGCGAGCTCCTTTCGCCGTGGCCGTCTGCGGCGGGTTCGGGGTGGTCGCCTATGCGTGGCTGGTCGCCGACGGGCTCGCCGGGCGGGTCACCTGGGCGGTCGACTTCTTCGCGACCCGCGATCCCGCCTACCGTGCCTGGCGGCTGGTCCTGCCCGACTACCTGGCGGTGACCACGGCCACCTGGGTCCTGCACGCGGCCTGGCTGGTCGTCCTGGCCGCCTGGGCGGCCGTCGCCTGGCGCCAGGCCGGCGCCGTCGCCGGCGAGCCCCCCGGGGCGGCCACCGGCGAGCCCCCCGGGGCGGCCACCGGCGAGGCGCCCACGGCCGCGGCGGCGGGGCGCATGGCCGGCTGGACAACACCATCGCCACCTGCATAGGGATCGAGGGATGGGCAACCGGATGGCGCGCCGCCTGGCCGGACCGGGCATCGCGATGCTGCTGCTCCTGGCGGGCTGCGCCGCCGACGACGGCACCGGGGTCCGCACGGTCGACTCCGGCGCCCCGTCCGGGAGCGGCAGCGCCAGCGGGTCGGGATCGGGCAGCGGCACCGCCTCCGGCCCGGCGGCGGCGGTCTGCAAGCCGGTCGGCGACGCCAGCACGGCCGACACCAAGGTCACCGTCGAGCTCTCCGAATGGACGGTGGCCCCCGAGCCGGCCAGCGTGAAGCCCGGCACGATCGCCTTCGAGGCCGCCAACGTGGGCGTCGACGCCCACGAGCTGGTGGTCGTGCGCGCCGACGACCCGGCCACGCTGCCGCGGTCCGGCGACGGCACGGTGGACGAGGCGAAGCTGCCGGCGGGCGCCTTCGTCGGCGAGGTGGAGCCCTTCCCCGCCAAGCAGCGCTGCCAGGGCACCTTCGCGCTGACCGCCGGCAGGTACGCGTTGTTCTGCAACATCCTGGAGACCGAGGCGGACGGCACCAAGGAGAACCACTACGCCAACGGCATGCGCACCAGCTTCGAGGTGCGCGCCTGACGGCGGCCGCCGAGCCATTACGCCCGGTTCATCCCGACGTCATCCAGCGACCCGATCGGCGGCGGCGAGACGTTCGGCTACAACAACGACTTCATCGCCTACTTCCCGCTCACCCCACGGCAACAAGACCACCGGCGAGAACCCCAGCGAGCCGCTGCCGTCGGTGATCGCCCTCCGCCGCTCGTGAGCGGGCACCCCATGGACCACCGGGCCGCCGTCGACCTGGTCCGCCGCTTCGCCGACGCCTTCAACGCCGCGGCCGGCGACGACCTCGCCGCGCTGGAGGCGGTGGCGACGCCGACGGCGGTGGCCGGGTACCTGGTCGAGTCGCACGCCGGCGTGGTCGCGCCGCTGGCCTCGCGGACCAGCGTGCCCGCCGGCACCCGCCTGGAGGTCGACCTGGAGCGGGTGACGGTCCTGGCCCCCGGGATGGTCGTCGCCGGCTTCACCGGGCACGGCTTCGCCCGCGACGACTTCCGCGGCGACACCGAGCTGCACCTCGACGGCGACCGGGTGGCGCGGGTGCTGTTCCGGGCCCCGTAGCCGGCCCACCTGGCGACGGCGAGCCGACGCGCCGGCGGCCGGGGCCGGCCCGGGGGCGTGCAGCGCGGCGGTGGCCGGGCGCGTCAGGTGCTGCGCGGCCAGTCGAGGCCGACGGCGGCGGCCATGGCGGCCCGGTCGGGCCGGACGCCGGCGATCTTGGCGACCGCGCCGGCGGCCTGGGCGCAGAGCATGCCGAGGCCGTCGGCGGCCGCGGCCGCGCCGGCGGCCCGGGCGGCGGCGACCAGCCCCTGGCTGGACGGTCCGTAGTTGCAGTCCAGGACGCGCACGGCGGGGAGCAGGCGGTCCTGGCCGGGGACCGGCTCGGCCCTCGCGGTCAGGGTGGTGGCCTGGACCAGCACCTGGGCGGCGGCGACCAGCTCGGCCGCGCCGGCCCAGGCGGCCGGGCGAGCGCCCGGGCCGGCCAGCCGGGCGACCAGGCCCGCCCGCCGCGGATCGCGGCCGGCGACGGTCAGCGGCGCGGCGGGCAGGCCCTGGTCGCGGCGGGCCTTCGCCAGGCGGGACCAGGCGAACGCGACCGCGGTCGCGACCCCGCCGGTGCCGAGCAGCACCGCGGGGCCGGTCCCGTCCCAGCGGGCGTCGCCGAGGCCGAGCTGGCTGCTGAGCGCCCACAGCGCCCCGGCCACGTCGGTGTTGGCCCCGACCAGCCGGCCGTCGCGCGGCACCACGGTGTTGACCGCCAGCAGGCGGTCGGCCGGGCGCTCCAGCTCGTCGACCAGCGCGACGGCGGCCTGCTTGTGCGGGGTGGTGAGGTTGACCCCGGCGAGCGCGCCGGCGCGGACCTCGGCGAGGGCCGCCGCCAGCTCCTCCGGACGGGTCGGGCGTGCCAGGTAGGTCCAGCCCTCCAGCCCGGCGGCCCGGTAGGCGGCCTGGTGGAGCGCGGGCGACAGGGTGTGGGTGAGGGGCCAGCCGAGCACGGCCGCGACGGGCACGGCTACAGCAGCCCCTTCGCCTTCGCCTCGGCCTTGAGCCGCTGGAACTCCTTGTAGCTGGCGGTGAAGGCGTGCTCGCCCTGCTTGGAGATCAGCACGTAGTAGCGCCAGTCGCCGGGCGCGGGCTGCAGGGCCGCCCGGATCGACGCCTCCCCCGGCGAGGCGATCGGGGTCGGCGGCAGGCCGACACGCCGATAGGTGTTGTACGGCGAGTCGGAGTCGAGGTCCTTGGCGGTCAGGCCGCGGTGGCCGACGGCGTACTCGACGGTGGCGTCGATCTCCAGGCGCCGGCCGTCGCGGAGCCGGTTGTAGATGACGGTGGCGACCTTGGGACGGTCGCCGTCGACCTTGGCCTCCCGCTCGATCATGCTGGCGACGATGAGCACCTGGTACGGGGACAGGCCCTGGGGCGCCGAGCTCAGGTCGTAGCGGGACAGCACGACCTCGAGCTGGTCGAGCATGTCCTGCAGCACGCTCACCGCGGTGTCGTCCGGCTCGATGGCGTAGGTGTCGGGGAACAGCAGGCCTTCGAGAGACTTCACCGTCTTGGGCCGGTAGAGGGCGATGAGCTGCTTGCCCCGGATGACCTTGCGCAGCTCGGCCTTTGAGAACTCCTCGGTCGCCGCGATCCGGTCGACGATCTGTGTGACCGTGAAGCCCTCGGGGATGGTGAACGGGACGCCGACGCTGGGGCCCTTGGCGAGCCGGTCGAGCACGGCGTCGATGTCCATGCCGGTCACGAGCTGGTAGATGCCCGGCTTGAGCAGGCCGTCCAGGCCGCGGGCCTCGGCCGCCGCCCTGAAGCCGCCGACGCTGTCGACCACGCCGGCGTCGGTGAGGGTCTGGCCGATCTGGGCGCTGCTCTCCCCGCTGCTGACGGTGATGGTGACCGGCTGGCCCGGGGTGACCTTCCGCTGGCGGTCGGCGGTCAGCCGCAGCGCCTGCGTCACCGCCCCGCCCACCGCCACCAGCAGCAGCACCATGACGAGGACGCCGCGCCGCCGCCGGCGTTTGCGCTGCCGCCGCTCGACCCGGCTCACCGGCCTTGGCCCTCCCGCCGCCGCGCGTCGAGCCAGGTCTGCAGGAAGACGCTGGCGGCGACCTGGTCGACGACCTCGCGGCGGGCGCGGCGGCGCATCCCCCCGCCGACCAGCGCCCGCTCGGCCGCGACCGTGGACAGGCGCTCGTCGGCGAGCTGGAGATCCAGCTCGGGCAGGAGCGCGGCGAGCTCGCCCAGCCACGCGCGGACGGCCTTGGCGGCCGGGCCCTCGCGGCCGGCCAGGGTCACCGGCAGGCCGACGACCACGGTGGTGGCGGCCTGCTCGCCGGCGAGGGCGGCGAGGGCCTTGGCGTCCTCGGCCGGGGTCCGGCGTAGCAGGGTCGTCAGCGGGCTCGCGACCGTGCCGGTCGGGTCGGAGACGGCGACCCCCAGGCGGCGGGTGCCGACGTCGACGGCGAGGACGCGGCCGGTCATCCCATGGAGCCCTCGCTCCCCCCCGATCGTCCCTCCGGGGCGCTAACCTTGAGGCCCCCGGACCCCCCCATGAGACTGAGCGCGTCGGCCCTGGCGACCCGGAGCGCCTCGTCCAGGCGGCTCGGGTCGCGGCCGCCGGCGCTGGCCAGGTCGCCCTTGCCGCCGGCGCCGCCGCCGACCGCCCTGGCCGCCTGGACGAGCACGTCGCGGGCGGCCAGCTTCCGGTCGGCCAGGTCGGCGCTGAGCAGGGCGACCATGGCCGCCTTGCCCTGCGTCTCCGACCCGAGCACGATCACCCCGGGGCCGGGACCGGCCCGGTCGCGGACCGCGGTGGCGATCCGGCGCAGGTCGTCGGCGCCGGCCTCCGCCACCCGCTCGACGACCAGCCAGCCGCCGTCCGCGCGGACCCTTCCTGCGGCCAGCTCGGCGGCCAGCCGCTCCAGCCCGGCGACCCGCAGGCGCTCCAGCTCCCTGGTCGCCTCGGCGAGCGCCTCCAGCCGGCGCCGGAGCTGCTCCGGCGCGTCCTCGGGGCGGGTGTGGAGCAGCGCGGCGACCTCGCCGAGGAGCTGGCGCTCGCGGTCGGCGTAGCGCAGCGCCTCCAGCCCCGTGAGGGCCTCGACGCGGCGCAGGTTGGCCCCGATGGAGGACTCGCCGAGGACGATCACGGGCCCGACCTGGCTGCCGTGGCCGACGTGGGTGCCGCCGCACAGCTCGCGCGAGAAGTCGCCGACGTCGACCACCCGAACTCGCTCGCCGTACTTCTCGCCGAACAGGCCGATGGCCCCCGCCGCCTCCGCCTCGGCCAGGCTGGTGTGCCAGATCTTCACGTCCGGGTCGGCCAGGAGCTGGCGGTTGACCGCGGCCTCGACCTCGGCGAGCCGCTCGGGCGGCACGGCCGCGAAGTGGGCGAAGTCGAAGCGGAGCCGGCCGGCGTCCACCAGCGAGCCCTGCTGCCTGGCGTGCTCGCCGAGCTGGTCGCGCAGCGCCCAGTGGAGGGTGTGGGTGGCGGTGTGGCTGCGGGTGACGGCCTCCCTGCGGGCGGCGTCGACCTCGGCGTGGACCTCCTCGCCCGGCAGGGCCTCGCCCTTCACCACCCGGGCGGTGTGGACGTGGAAGCCCTCCAGGCCCGGGCGGGTGTCGGTCACCTGGAGGACGGCGCCGCCGGCGGTCCGCACCGTGCCGCTGTCACCGACCTGGCCGCCGCCCTCGGCGTAGAACGGCGTCCGGTCCAGGACCAGCTCGACCTGGTCGCCCTCGTGGGCGGCGGCGAGCTCCTCGCCGTCGCGGAGCAGCCCGAGGATGCGGCCGTCGGCGCTGGTGGCGTCGTAGCCGACGAAGACGGTACGGCCGTGGCGGCCGGCGAGGTCCCGGTAGGCCTCGAGCCGCCGCAGGTCGGCCGTCAGCTCCTTGCGGGCCTCCTTGGCGCGGCGCCGCTGGTCCTCCATCAGCACCCCGAACCGGTCGGCGTCGACCTCCAGGCCGGCCTCCCCGGCCGCCTCCAGGGTCAGCTCGTAGGGGAAGCCGTAGGTGTCGTGGAGCTGGAAGGCGGTGTCGCCCGCCAGGGTGGTGCCGCCCGCTGCCCGGGTCCGCCGGATGGCGGTGTCCAGCAGCGCCGAGCCCTGGCGCAGGGTGCGCGAGAACGAGTCCTCCTCGCTGGCGACCACCTGCTCGATCAGCGAGCGCTGCGCGACCAGCTCGGGCCACGGCTCGCCGAGGGTGTCGACCACGCGCGCGCACACCACCGGCAGGACCGCGTCCTCGACCTCGAGCACGCGCAGGTGCCTGACCGAGCGGCGCAGCAGCCGCCGCAGGATGTAGCCGCGGCCCTCGTTGGAGGGCAGCACCCCGTCGGCGATCAGGAAGCTGGCGGTGCGGGCGTGCTCGGTGACGATCCGCAGCGACCGGTCGAGCTTGTCGTTCTTGCCGTAGGGCGCGCCGGAGACCTCCTGGACCTCCTGCAGGATCGGCAGGAACAGGTCGGTCTCGTACATCGAGTCGGTCTCCTGCAGCAGCGTCGCGACCCGCTCCAGGCCCATGCCGGTGTCGATGTTCTTGCGGGGCAGGTCGCCGACGATGTTGTAGTCCTCGTCGCGGACGTTCTGCATGAAGACCAGGTTCCAGATCTCCAGGTAGCGGTCGGAGCCGCTGGCCGGACCACCGTCGGCGCCGAAGCCGGGCCCCCGGTCGTAGTGGATCTCCGAGCACGGGCCGCAGGGACCGGCGACCCCCATGGACCAGAAGTTGTCCTCCTTGCCCAGCCGCTGGATGCGCTCGGCCGGGATGCCGGTCTGGCGCCAGATGCCGATCGCCTCGTCGTCGTCGAGGTACACGGTGATCCAGAGGCGTTCCGGCTCGAACCCGAACCGTTCGGTCACCAGCTCCCAGGCGTAGGCGATCGCCCCTTCCTTGAAGTAGTCGCCGAAGGAGAAGTTGCCGAGCATCTCGAAGAAGGTGCAGTGGCTGCGGTCGCCGACGTTCTCGATGTCGCTGGTGCGGGTGCACTTCTGCACGCTGGTGGCGCGCGCGAAGTCGGGCTCCACCTCGCCGAGGAGGAAGGGCTTGAACTGGTTCATGCCCGCGTTGGCGAGCAGCAGGGTCGGGTCGTTGGGGATGAGCGGGCTGGACGGCACCAGCCGGTGGTCGCGTTCGACGAAGAAGTCGGTGAACCGGCGGCGGATCTCGGTGGACCTCATGGTGTGGACCTCGCGTTCGTGGGTGGGGAGCCGGCCTTCCCGCCGAACCGGGCCAGGGCGCTAGCCGTCCCCGCTCCCCGGTTCGGCGAGGAGAGCTCGCAGCTCCGCCTCGCGCTCGGCCATGGCCGCCTGGCCCTCCTCGACGGCCTCGGCCAGGCGCACGCGCCAGTCGCCGGCGGCCTCGAAGGCGCGCTCGGCGAGCGAGCTGGGGGCGAGGCGCTCGGCCGTCCGCGACGCCCAGCGCATGGCGCTCACGCCGATCGCGGCGCCCGCGCCGACCCCGACCAGCGCCCAGAACAGGCGCCTCATCGCCGCCGTCGCCTCCGGAAGCGGCCGCGGCGGGACTCGGGCTCGCCCTCGGCGGCCTTGCCGGCCGCCCTGCGCAGGCCGTAGACGAACGCGCTCAGCCGCACCAGGGGGCTGGTGACCGTGCTGGAGACCACGTTGACCAGGTTGCCGACCGAGGCGGTGACGCCCTCGGCGGTGGCGAGGATGCCGTCCACCCTGACCAGCTCCTGGTTGACCAGGGCCACGGTGGTGTTGACCTCCCCCAGCAGCGGCACCGTCTGCTTGGTCACCCCGTCGATCAGGTCCTTGGTCGAGGTCAGCACGCGGAACAGGTTGGCCATCACCACGCACAGCACGACCACCAGGGCGCCCACCAGGAAGGCGACGATCGTCCAGGCGATGGCCAGCAGGCTCACGGGTTCCGCTCCTCGTCGTCGGTCGGGTCCGGAACGTTCAGCTTAACCGCCGGTGGCCGTGCAGGCTCGTGGATTGCCGGCGCCGCCGGCGGCCGCCGGGGAGTCTACCGCTCGCGGACCGCGGCCGGCGTGGGCAGCGGCTCGGCCAGGAAGTCCCGCGCCCGGACCAGCAGCAGCGCGACGGCCGCGCCGGCCGCCACCGTGCCGGCGCTGACCAGGAGCATGTCGTCCAATGCCTGCGCGAAGGCGGCGGCCTGACCGGTGGCCCCCACCGGCAGCAGGCTCCCGAGCGCGGCGACCCCGACGGCCAGGCCGACCTGGCGGAAGGTGTTGTTGATCCCCGAGGCCATGCCGCTGCGGGTGGTGGGGACCACGCCGAGGGCGGCGTAGGTCACCGCCGGGTTCGCCAGGCCGAGCCCGGCGCCGGTGAGCAGCAACCCCGGCAGCAGGTGGGTCCAGGGCGAGGAGGCCGCCAGCCCGCGCATCGCCAGCAGGCCGGCCGCGCACAGCAGCAGGCCGGCGGAGAGGCCGGCGCGGACCGGCAGCCGGGTCGCGAAGCGGCCGCCGAGGACCGACACCACGAACGCCGCCAGCGACAGCGGCAGCAGTTGCAGGCCGACCGCGGTCGGGCTGGCGCCGGCCGCGTCCAGCAGGAACAGCGTGAGGTACACGAACGGCCCGAAGCTGCAGCCCGCCATGACCAGGACGGCCAGGGACGCCCCGGTGAAGGTCGGGGTGGCGAACAGGCCCAGGTCGAGCATGGGGTAGCGCTCGCGCCGCTCGACCGCGACGAACGCGGCCAGCAGCACCGCGGCGCCGACGAGGCTGGCCAGGATGACGTCGTCGCCCCAGCCGAGCACGTTGCCGCGGGACAGCGCGAACACCCCCAGGAACAGGCCGGCGCTCAAGGTCGCGGTCCCGCGCCAGTCGACGGTGCTGGCGTTGGGGTCGCGCGACTCCCGCAGGTGCCTGGTGGCCAGCGGCAGGCACGACAGGGCGACCGCCACGTCGACGGCGAAGATCGCCCGCCAGCCGAGCGCCTCGGTCAGCAGGCCGCCCTCCAGCGGGCCGATCGCGAACGCGGCCGCGACCGTGGCCCCCCACACGCCGAGGGCGCGAGCCCGGTCGGCGCCGGCGAAGTCCTGGGCGAGCAGGGCCAGCGACGAGGACAGCAGCACCGCCGCGGCCAGCCCCTGCGCGGCCCGCCCGCCGACCAGGGCCAGCGGCGACGGGGCCAGCCCGCACGCCGCCGAGGCGGCCGCGAAGCCGGCAAGGCCGCCGAGGAACACCCGCCTGCGGCCGAGCAGGTCGGCCAGGGTGCCACCGGTCAGCAGGGTCGCCGCCAGCGCCAGGGAGTAGCCGCTGATCACCCACTGCAGCATCGACAGGTCGGCGCCGAGGTCGCGGCCGATCTCTGGCAGGGCGACGTTGGGGGCGGCGACGTTCAGCAGCAGCACCCCCGTGGCCAGGCAGACGACCAGCAGCGTCCAGCGCCGCTCGCCCGTCACCCGCTGGCCCGGGCCGGCTGGGCGCCCACGACCTCGAAGGCCAGCTCGTCCACGTAGCACCACCACCAGTCCTCGTCCGGCTCATAGGAGCGGATGAGCGGATGGCCGCTGGCCTGGTAGTGGCGGGTGGCGTGCTGGTTCTTGGAGTCGTCACAGCAGCCGACCCGGCCGCAGCCGACGCACAGCCGCAGGTGGACCCAGGTGTCCCCGACGGCGAGGCAGTCCTCGCAGCCGGCGGCGCTGGCGCTGGTCACGCGGATCTGGTCGAGGTGGCTGCAGGCGTCGGCCATGGCGGGGGGCCTCCAGGGATCGGAGCGGGAGTCCTTCCCCAAGGACAGCGTCCCCGGGCGGCGCCGCATTCCCTTGGGCGCCGCTCAGGCGAACAGCTCGCCCAGGAGGTACTTCAGGCCCGAGTCGGGCGCGATGGTCACCACCCGCCGGCCGGGTCCCAGCCGCCGGTGCCGACGCCCGTGACGAACGCGTCGATGCGGCCGTCAGCGCGGCTCCGGGGGCGGCTCCGTGCCGCGGCGGCGGCGCCAGGCATCGGCGAGGGCGGCTTCGGCGCCCTGGTCGGAGGGCTGGTAATAGCCGCCGCGGAGGCCCTCGGGCAGGTAGCGCTGGGCGACCCAGTGGCCGGGGTGGTCGTGGGGGTAGACGTAGCCGACGCCGATGCCCAGCTTCTTCTCGCCCGGGTAGGAAGCGGACTGCAGGTGGCTGGGGACCCGGCCCGGCGTGGCCTGCTCCAGCTCCCCGGCGGCCTCGGCCAACGCGAGGTAGGCGCTGTTGGACTTGGGCGCGAGCGCCAGGTACACCACCGCCTCGGCGAGGTTCAGGCGGGCCTCCGGGAGGCCGACGAACTCCAGCGCCTGGAAGGCGGCGACCGCGACCGGCAGCGCCTGCGGGTCGGCCAGCCCGACGTCCTCGCTGGCGGAGATGACCAGCCGGCGAGCGATGAAGCGGGGGTCCTCGCCGGCGGCCAGCATGCGGGCCAGGTAGTGGAGGGCGGCGTCCGGGTCGGAGCCGCGGATGGATTTGATGAAGGCGCTGGCCACGTCGTAGTGCTGGTCGCCCGCCCGGTCGTAGGTGACCCGTGGCCGCTGCAGGGCGTCCTCGATGTCGGCCAGGGTGATCCTGGTGGCTTGCTTCGCGGTGACGACCAGGGCCGCGGCCTCCAGGGCGTTGAGGGCGTGGCGGGCGTCGCCGTCGGCGCGGTCGACCAGGTGGGCGAGGGCGTCCGGCTCCAGGGTGAGGTCGCGGCCCCCGAGCCCCCGCGCCGGGTCGGCCAGCGCCCGCTGGACGATCGTCTCCAGGTCGTCGTGGCTGAGCGGCTCCAGCCGGAACAGCAGCGACCGGCTCATCAGCGGCGCGTTCACGGTGAAGAACGGGTTCTCGGTGGTCGCCCCCACCAGCACCACCGTGCGGTCCTCGACGCCGGGCAGCAGCGCGTCCTGCTGTGCCTTGTTGAACCGGTGGATCTCGTCGATGAACAAGATGCTTCGGCGGCCCAGCGCGCCGAGCCGCTCCCTGGCCGCGGCCAGCAGCGCCCGCACGTCCTTGACCCCGGCGCTGGTGGCCGAGAGCTCCTCGAAGTGGGAGCGGGTCGCCCTGGCGATGATGTGCGCCAGCGACGTCTTGCCGGTCCCGGCCGGGCCCCACAGGATCACCGAGCGCAGCTCGTCGGCCTCGATCAGCGCGCGCAGCGCGCTGCCCGGGCCGAGCACGTGGGCCTGGCCGACGAATTCCTCCAGGGTGGTCGGCCGCATGCGGGCGGCCAGCGGCGCCTCCTGGTCCTGGAGCTGATCCGCCCGGTTCGAGAAGAGGTCCATGTCGCGGTCATCGTAGCCGCTCCGCCGCGGTCGCCCCCGGGTGCCAGACTGGCCACCCGTCCGCGCGACCACCGGGAGGATCGATGCGCTACGCCGTCAACGTGCCCAACTTCGCCGAGTACGCCGACGTCCGGGCGGCGGCGGCGCTGGCCGCCGAGGCCGAGGCGGCCGGCTGGGACGGCTTCTTCGTCTGGGACCACATCGTGTTCGCGAAGGAGCAACGGCTGCCGGTCGCCGACCCGTGGATCCTGCTCGCCGCGGTGGCGCTGGCCACCGAGCGGCTGCGGCTCGGGCCGATGGTCACGCCGCTCGCCAGGCGCCGGCCGTGGAAGGTCGCCAGGGAGACCGTCACCCTGGACCACCTCTCCGGCGGCCGGCTGATCCTCGGCGTGGGCCTGGGCACGCCGGCCGCCGACGAGTACGGCGCCTTCGGCGAGCCGACGGGTCCCAGGGTGCGGGCGGCCATGCTCGACGAGGCCCTGGAGGTGCTCACCCTGCTGTGGTCGGGCGAGACGGTGTCCTTCCACGGCGAGCACTACCGGCTGGACGAGGTCGCCTTCCGGCCCACCCCGGTGCAGCGGCCCCGCATCCCGATCTTCGTCGCGGGCGCCTGGCCGCGGCGGGCGCCGCTGCGGCGCGCCGCCCGCTTCGACGGGGTCGTCCCCCTGAAGGTCGCCGCCGACGGCGACCTGGGTCCCCTGAGCGCCGACGACCTCGGCGAGCTGCTGGCGACCGTCCGCGCCCACCGCCCCGGCGGCGGGCCGTTCGAGGTGATGGTCGGCGGCGAGACCCCTGGCGGGGACCTGGCGGCGGCCCTGGCGGTGGTCGAGCCGCTGGCCGAGGCGGGGATGACCTGGTGGACGGAGTCGCTGGAGCCGCGCCGCGGCGACCTCGAGGAGATGCGGGCTCGCGTCCGCCAGGGCCCGCCGCGCCGCTGACGTGACGCGGCAGCGCTCCACGAGGCCGTGTCCGGTCGACGTTTGCACCTGCTCTCGAGGGAACAGGTGGGGTCCGCCCCGGACGTTTCCGGTACCCGAGCCGAAGCCGGGTGCCTTTGCGCGGCCGAAGTACGGTCCCCTACGTCGAAGTGTTGGCGCAAACGAGTAGCCGGCCACTAACAACGTCGGGCGCTGCCGAGGTAGGCATTCTTCCACCGCCACGCACACCCGGCAACCGGTCAGATCAGCCGAAGCACGGCTTCGGCCCGGATCGCGCCCCCGAGCTTTCGAGGACCTCGGCGAGGTCTGGGTACCGATAGAGAACGCGCTAGGAACTGGCGCTCCTGCCGCGCCTGCGACTGCGTGCGGGCCGGAGCCGCTCATGCTCGGCCGGGCGCGGGACTACGTCGTGTGGCGGGAGAGGCTAGGTACTCCCGATTAGCCGGAACGCACAGGTCACAAGTCAGCTCTGTAGAGGCCGAGGGCAGCGTCGGGGTCGCCGGATTCGAGGGCGTCGAACCAGCGTCGTGTGCGGCTGTCGCTTTCCGCCGCCTTGATGATCTTCGAGAGGTTCGGCCGGTCCGTGTACAGCGACCGTGCCAGCTCGGCGATGCTGACACCGGATCCACCGGAACGCTTCAGGCGGCGGGCATGCGCGCCAAGGCTGAGGGTCAGGGTCGTCCGCGCCTGCGCCAACTCCGCGTCGGCGGCCTCCCGCATCAACCACGCTTGCTCGATGTTGCTAACCGGGCCTTCGTCGGCGTTGTCCGGCGTCCAGGGGCCCGCCTTGGCGAGCGCCTCGTCGGTGCTGCCAAACTCCATCGCCAGCTCGTGGACCCAACCCGCGTAGGTGCCGTACGCATCCAGCACGTTGTAGGTGTGAGTTGCTTCGATCCCCCCATCGGCCGTGGTGCGGATGATCTTCGACTCCTTGACGCCGACCTCCTCGGGGATGAGCGCCACGACCCGCGCCCGCCAGCCGGCGAACCTCGATGCGGCGCCGGTGCGTAGGCTGTGGGTGAGAAACAAGCGGCACACGTCGTGGAAGACCTCGGCCGTGTCATTACTTCGCACCAGGTAGGTGCGAGGTTCACCCACCGGCTTCCAACCGTTGACGAGCGCACCGTCGTAGTCGACCTGGATCTCGCCCTCGTAGATGACTCGTTCACCCGTCGCCAGTCGCCACGCCACCACCCGTCCCTCTCGGGAGATCATGCCGACGAGGGCCTCGGCCGACGTTTCGTCGTCCTCGTCGATCGCGGCCAACAGCCGAGCGCGCTCGGATGGATCATCGACCAAGCTGGCGTACTTGGGAGCGAGGACGGGATCAAGATAACGCGAGTCGATCTGTGGCATGTGTACATCCTACACATCCCGCCCTGCACACCAACCCTCTCGTTGAGGCAGCGTCGCTGCAACGCACGGGCCGGGCTGCTGCGTGCTGGCTATGCCAAGCGGCAATGCACCTGCCTGGCCTTGCAACGAGCAACCTCCCGGCACCCCAGCCAGACGGGCCGCTGCTGGCCTGCCAGTCTTTCACAAAAATAGGGCACCGCCTCAGCGGCGCTTGCCAAAGCATGCGCTTCCACCAGCCCAAACACCACCACCGCCGACCTGACCACCATCCAGCCTCCAGCTTGTCACTCGGCGTGCGGGCCTTGCTTGCGGTAGCGGTCGATTGCCGCACGCAGTCTCGGGACGTCCTGCGACAGCGTGTTCCAGACGCGGCCGTAGTCCAACCGGTGGTATGCGTGGTCCACGACGATGCGGAAGCCGATGATCTCCTTCCAGGGAAGGCCAGGCATCGATGCCCGCACCTCCTCCGGCAGCTTGGAGGCGGCGTCGCCGATCCGTCCCACCACCGCCTCCGCACCGAACTGGGTGACCAGGTCGGTCTCGAAGTGGTCCCGTCCCCGCTGGACGATCTCGTCGGCCACGTCGGCGGCCAGGGAGATGTCCTCGAGCAGCTTGTCGACCGGTCGCCTCACGCGGATTCCAGCGCAATCGCGTCGGCGAGGATGACCTCGTCGCCGGAGCGGAGGGAAGACGCCTCGACGACGTCGACAGGCACCCCGAGGATCTCCTGGAGGTCGAGGATCAGGCCGGCAACGTCCACCAGCGAGCGTGAGGGCTCGAAGTCGACCAGGAAGTCGATGTCGCTTCCCACGTCGTCGTCGCCGCGGGCGACCGACCCGAAGACGCGGAGATTGAAGGCGCCGCGGCGGGTGGCGGCGGCGAATAGATCCGCTCTGCGCTCACGCAGGAGCTGGCGGAGCTCGGTTTCAGGCCTCCCGGGACGATGCATCACGTCCGAAAGAATATCGCCTACCCCTCGTCTCTCGGGTGATCCTCGAAGTCTGGACGGCGCTTGCGTGCGGCGAGCGCCACGCTGACCGGGTCGAGAGCGGCGATGTCCCGCACCCTGCGCACCACCCCGGCGAGGTCGACCGGCGCCTGCTCGCGGGCGGTCATGTCCCGCACGGTCGCCTGGTCGGCGCCCAGCTCCTGCTCGCCGAGGATCACCACCGAGCGGGCGCCAGCCTTCGCGGCCGCCTTCATGTGGCCGTTCAGCGTCCGCTCGGCGTAGGGGAGGTCGGCGACCAGCCCGGCCCGGCGCAGGTCGAGCACCAGCCGGAAGCCGACCGGCCTGGCCGCCGGCACCAGCGGGATCACCAGCGCCTCCAGCCTGTGCGGGTCGGCGGGGAGCAGCCCGCCCTGCTCGAGGGCGAGCACGGTCCGGTCCAGACCCAGCGCCCAGCCGACGCCTGGCGCCGGCGGGCCGCCGAGCAGCTCGGAGAGCCCGTCGTAGCGCCCGCCGCCGCCGAGCGCGTTCTGGGCGGCGTCCAGCGAGGCGGCCTGCCACTCGAACGTGGTGCGCACGTAGTAGTCGAGGCCGCGGACCAGCCTCGGCGCCTCCACCCACTTGACCCCGACGCCGGCCAGCAGCTCCCGGACCGCCTCGTCGTGGGCGCGGCAGGCGTCGCAGAGGAAGTCGCCGAGCAGCGGCGCGTCGGCGGTCAGCTCCTGCACTCGTGAGTGCTTCATGTCGAGGACCCGCAGCGGGTTCTGCTCGGCGCGGGCGCGCGCCTCGGCCGGCAGCTTGCCGCCGAGCCCGCGCAGGAAGCCCAGCAGCGCCTCCCGGTAGGCGGGGCGGCAGGCGGCGTCGCCGAGGCTGGTGAGCAGCAGCGTGACCGGGATGCCGAGGCGGCGGAACACCTCGTGGCCGACCAGGACCACGTCGGCGTCGATGGCGGGGTCGCTGGAGCCCATCGCCTCGATGTCGACCTGGGAGAACTGGCGCTGGCGGCCGGCCTGGGGCCGCTCGTAGCGGAACTGGGGCCCGGCGCAGACGACCTTGGTCAGGCCGGTGGTGAGCCGGCCGTGCTCGATCAGCGCCCGCACCACGCCGGCGGTCAGCTCCGGCCGCAGGGTGAGCGACCGGCCCCCCTTGTCGACGAAGGTGTACATCTCCTTCTGGACGACGTCGGTCGCCTCCCCCACCCCGCG
>WNFU01002130.1_pt1 | contig 27315 bp, 18 predicted proteins | sample 5400121 | NCBI WGS metagenome assembly WNFU01 (sample SAMN13153360, study PRJNA577476) | soil metagenome | isolation source: 100 cm soil or saprolite under grassland replicate 1 | place: USA:California | collected 2016-06-15 | reverse complement strand
CGGCAAGCTGGACCCGGCGGAGCTGGAGGCGGTCGCCGGCCCGGCCCGTGCCGACCTGGGCCGCCTGCTCCCCGACCTCGCCTGGGGCGCCGAGGCGGCCGCGGCCGTGGGTGCTGGTGGCGCTGGTGCCAGCCAGGGGCGGCTGTTTGAGCTGCTGCTGGGCGTGGTCGAGCGGCTGGCCGCGACCGCGCCGCTGCTGCTGGTCATGGAGGACCTGCACTGGGCGGACCGCTCCACCCGCGACCTGGTCGCCTTCCTCGCCGCCTACCTGCGCTCGGTGCGGGTGCTGCTGTTGGGCTTCCGCAGCGACGAGCTGCACCGCCTGCAGCCGCTGCGCGGGCTGCTCGGCGAGCTGGCCCGCAACCGCCGCGTCCAGCGGCTGGAGCTGCCCCGCTTCACCCGCGCCGAGCTGGCCGAGCAGCTCGCCGGCCTGCTCGGCGCCGACCCGCCCGCCCGGCTGGTCGACGACGTCCACGCCCGCTCGGAGGGCAACCCGTTCTTCGCCGAAGAGCTGGTGGTTGCCAGCGCCGGCGACGGTGCCGGCCCGGGCGCGCTGCCGCCCAGCCTGCGGGAGGTGCTGCTCGCCCGGGTGGTGCGGCTTGGCGGCGGCACCCAGCAGGTGCTCCGCGTCGCCGCCGCGGCCGGCCGGGGCGTCACCCAGCTGCTGCTGGCCGCGGTCGCCGGCATGGGCGAGGCGGCGCTGCTGGACGGCTTGCGCGAGGCGGTCGACCGGCAGCTGCTGCTGCCCGAGCCGGGTGGCGATGGCTACCTCTTCCGCCATGCGCTGCTCGCCGAGGCGGTCTGCGGTGAGCTGCTCCCCGGCGAGCGGGTGCGCCTGCACACCGCGCTGGCTGGCGGCTTGAGGCCGGCGCCGGTCCTGGAATCCCGTGGGCGGCCAGGGCGGCGCGTCTGGCCCACCACTGGTCGGCAGCCGGTGACCAGCCGCGGGCCCTGGGCGCCCTCACCCATCTCGGCGAAGCTGACGCCGGGCTCGCTGAGATGGCAGCGGCGGTTCGCCTCGCCAGGGAGGCAGGCGACGTGGTCGATCTGCTGCGGGCGATCGTCAACCACTCCGACGGGCTGCTGGCGACCGGCCGCCTGACCGAGGCGGCGATGGTCGCCCTCGGTGGCCTCGAAGAGGCCCGCCGCCTCGGCCTGGCCCGCTCCTACGGGCGGCCGGACCTGGCCTGTAACGCCACCGAGGCGCTGGTCGCCCTCGGCCGCTGGCAGGAGGCCGACCGGGTCTCCCGCGAGGCCCTCGAGACCGTCCCGACGGGTCCGGCCTTTCTCGCCCTGCCTCTAGCCCGGGTCGCCCTTGAGCTGGGCCTCGGCGACCTCGACAGCGCCGAGGCGCGGCTGCAGGCCGCCCGGGAACTGTTCTCCGGCGAGGCCCCCGAGCCCCAGCGGAGCGGCCCGCTGTTCGCCGGCCTCGCCGAGCTGGCGCTGCGGGCCGGCGACCTGGAGCAGGCCGGAGAGCTGGTGGCCGAGGCCGTGCCGCTGGTCGAGGCGAACCCGCGCTATGCCGCGCCGCTGTATGCCCTCGGCCTGTGGGTGGAGGCCGACCGCACCGAGCTGGCCAGGGCACGCCACCCCGGCGAGCCAGCCGGCGCGCCGCCACCCGCCGAGCACCTCGGCCTCACCCGCGCGAGGCCGAGGTGCTCGCGCTGGTCGCGGTCGGGCGCAGCAACCGCCAGATCGCCCACCGCCTCGGCCTCGACTGATGCGGCCAGCGCCGCGCGGTCGTCGACACGGGGACGGCCGCCATAGCGGGCGGCGGTGGCGGGAGCAGGGGCTGGATGGCCTGCCACAGCTCGTGTGCGGGCGCAGCGCAGCAATCAGGAGCCGTCGGTCGCCGAGGTCCAAGTGCGCCTTGACCGGCAGATCCTCAACCTGGAGGCCGAGGACCTCCGGGCGTCTCGGCGAACTGGAAGCGGAATTGGCCCGCGCACAGGCGTCGCTGGGAGTCGCTTCCGAATCCGGCAGAGAGCCATTCAACGGCTGTGGCCAGGTACCGATCCAATACGCTGGAGCGAAGCGAGAAGGAGGAACCGATGAGCATCCGGCGTCTGGAGCACATCCCGGGATTCAACATCGATCGCGTCGCCGCAGCGGCCGGCGACGACCCCGACGTTCTGCGCTTGGAGAACCTGGACACCGACATCCCGCCCCCGGCAGCCGCAGTGGCGGCGACCCGGGCGGCGATCGGCGAGGACGACGCGAACAGCTGGCTGCCGTTCACCGGCCGCGATGACCTCAAGGAGGCCGTGGCCGCGTACATCGAGCGTCGCGGCGGGCCGCGCTATGACGGGCGCCGGGAGATCGTGATCACCAGCGGCGAGGGCGACGCGATGCTCGACGCCCTGTTCTGCCTGACCGACCCTGGGGATGAGGTCATCCTCACCGACCCGACCTATGCGGGCATGCTCAACCGGGTGCGGCTGGTCGGGGCAGTACCGCGGCTCGTCCCGCTTCATGTCGGCGACGGGCAGTGGCGACTCGATCTGGATGCGCTGCCGGCCACGGTCACCGAGCGTACGCGCGTCGTCTTCCTGAACAACGCGTCGTTCCCGTCGGGCTGGGTGGCGAGCGACGCGGAGTGGGATGCGGTGGCGTCGATCTGCCGCCAGCGGGATGTATGGCTGCTCTACTGGGGCGGATTCGAAGGCGTGCTGTTCGACGGCCGGCCGATGCGGCATCCCGCGGCGCCTGCCGGCATGCGCGATCGCACTGTCACCGTGGGCGCGCCGTCGTTTGAGCAGCGCATGATCGCCTGGCGCGTCGGCTGGGTGGTCGCGCCGGGTGAGCTCGTGAACGACGTCTCGCGTGTCCAGATCTACAACGGCCTGGTGCCAAGCGGGTTCGCCCAGATCGGAACGCGCACCGCTCTCGGCGTGCCCGACGACCACCAGGAGGCCGCGAACGCGGAGATGCAGCGGCGGCGCGACGAGACGCTCCGCCAGCTCGGTGGCCTGCCGGTGGTGCGACCGGCGGGGGCCTGGTCGCTGCTGCTCGACGTCGCCGCGCTCGGGCTGGACTGTGTGGAGGTCTCCGATCGCCTGCTGGAGCAGAAGGTTGCCGCCACTCCAATGCGTGGCTGGGGCGGCGAGATCGCCGATCGTCATGTCCGCTTCGTGTTCAGCAACGAGCCCGTTGACCGGCTCGCGCTGCTCGGGACGCGGGTGCGCGCGGCGCTCGCGGCCACCGACGAGCGAACCTGACATGAAGTGGTATGTGGCAACGCTCGCGTCGGTGGTGCGTCCCCAACCTTTGGCATACCCACGGCTGAGTGCCACGTTAGCCCTCTGAGCAGCGGCGACGATGGACGACTCTGGACCGGCACCTGCCTCGGCTGGCGACACGACTTCGGCTGAGCCGCCCGGCACAGAGGCCACGCAGCGGCAGACCCTCGCAGCTCCCGGACCTCTCGCCGTCCCGGGCGGGCCTCGCTGTTCCTCGGCGGGCTTCGCCCCCCAGCCCTCGCCGGCCCCCGGGCAGGCATCACCGTTCCCTGCCGGGTCCGGGCATCAGGGTCGGGGTTAGAGTCGCCAGGCGACCGGGGCTCTGGGATCGGGGGTGTAGGAGCAGAACCGGCCGGTCCTCACGGTGGCCCGGAGATGGTCGGCAAACGCCGGGGAGTGCAGCGCGATCCGATCGACGGCCGTCTTGATGGCCCGGGTGACGCTGAGCCGCGCCCGCTCCGACGCGGACGCCGCCGCGCGGTCCCGCCCTCCCAGCCCGATGGCCCGCGACAGCTCCTGCAGCAGGAAATCCCGTTCGGCGGTCGCCCGGGCCGCGCGTTCCGTATCGCCCCAACCGGCCGCCTCCTCGATGTCCTCGGTCAGCTGCTCCACCCGCCGCCGGTAGGCTGCTCGCGCCCTGTTGTCGAGGAGCGGACCTGCTCCCTGGTCGTAGCGCCCGCCGCCCATTACCTCCACCGAGCGGCCACTCGCGCCATGGGCCGGCGTGGCCGCCGCGGCGGCGACAAGGTCCAGCGCGTGCACCTCACGGCCGGGCTGCCCGAGGAGAGCCACCAGATAGCGCAACCCTTTCGCATCGCGCAGGCGACAGGCCTGGCCCTGGTACACGATCGTCCAGTACTCGCCCTGCCGGCGAAACACATCCTGCGGGCTCGGCTCCCAGGCATTCGCCGACGCGACGCTCCGCTGGCCGTCCGTCCGTCCTTTCATCTCGGGCGCCGCCAGAAGCTCCAGCCGGGCCACGAGCTCGGGCATCCCGAGCTGACCGGCCAGCCCGCAGGCGTCAGCGACCAGCGAGGAAGCTCGTTCCCGGTCGCCGGGCTCGTCCCGCTCCATGAGCGCCTGAGCGAGGTCGTGCTCGGCACGGGCGACCCATGGCCTGGCGCCCATGGCCGCGCTGAGGCGGACGGCCTCCTGGAGATGGCTGATGGCGTCGTCCGGCCTGGACAGCGCAAGATCGAGGAGACCGAGGACGCGCGCGACGAAGCCATGGCTGACCTCTCCTGCGGCGGGAGTCGTGAGCGCCTCGTGTGGCTCGAGGAGATCGTGAAGCGGTTGGCAGTGGGCTCCAAGCGTAGCCGCCGCCTCCGCCAGGACGGCCAGACCGAACAGCCACTCGCTGTCCCTGGGAAGAGCGGACAACCCGTCCGCCGCCAGGACGTCCAGCTCCCGGCGGGCCTGGCCTGGCCGCCCCAACTCCAGGTCGAGCAGCGGCATCAGGCAGCGAAACAGCCAGTAGCCGGGATACTCGTCGGTCGAGCGGCGCAGGGCGTCCACGATCTCGCCGAGCCGGCCCTGCTCGCGCCGCAGCACGAACATGGCCAGACGGTACGAGGCGAGCGCATCCCAGCTCTGGGCTCGCCGGCCCAGCCGGACCGTCTCCTCGATGGCGGGCTCGGCGAGCGCGAAGTCGCCCGCCGCCAGCAGCAGCATCGACCGCATCACCCCGGCGTACCAGCGGTGGGAAGGCTGCTTCAGCTCCTCGGCCAGGCGGCTGTACTCGTCGGCGACCCTCCACAGCTCGGTGAGCGGCATCCCTTGTGTCCAGGCGACGGCGAGGGACAGCCAGTCGGCATCGGAGCGTCGTTCCCGGTCGCCGCTCGCCTCGGCCAGGGTCCGGACCTCGGCCGCGATGGCTTCCAGCTCGTCGAGGTTATCCGGACCCCAGATGGCGGTGAAGCGCGCCTCCAGCGCGTACGCGAGCGCGGCCCCCTCGCCAAGTTCCCTGGCGATGGTCACCGCCTGCTCGCTGAACCGTGACCGGCGCCCCAGCGACAGCTCGTCCCGGAGCGCGCCCGCCAGCCGGGCCAACAGGCTGACCCGCAGGCGCGGCTCGTCGGTGGCCAGGGTGCCCAGCGACACCGACTGGGCATGGGACATCGACATCGGCCCCTGACAATCGCCCATCACACCATCGCGCCAGTTGTCGGCCTGCTCCTCCTCCCATGGACGATGCTGTGACTGCAACTATCGGGACCTGGCAGTCGCGCCTACGACGCCCCTTGACCAGCAACGATGGCATCGTCTGACAGTGCCCTGACAGAAAGCCGACAGAGAAAGGCGGGGCACGAAACCGCCCAGAGATGCAATCCCAGGTCGTGCGTCTCACCGCGGAGATTCCACTGCCCGCCAGGCCACGGCGAGGCCACTGAACGGCCGCCCGGTGCGGGCCATGCCAGCGATTTACAGGTCGCAGCGCCGTCTTCTCGCCGGTCCCGGCTATCCCCCGCCTGGTCGCGATCATCGCCCGTGAACTGCACAAACGGCCTGTCGACAGCTTCGGCCGTCACCTGGCGCCCCGCCCGCTCCGCCCTGTCCCGCGCGGCCTGGCGTCGGGCAGAGCGAAAGCCCGGCCGCCGTCGGATGAGAGTCCCCGCACCTGGAGGTCGATCCCGGCATGTCGAGCAGGCGGAAGTGGATGGGTGATCGGTCGGTAGTCCAGAGCCAGTGCGACCAGCGTCTGGTTGAATGCGGCGAAGTCAGCCCCAAGCTCGGCCTGATCGACCTCAGCAGCAGCATCTCGTGAGGTCCCCGGTCCGTCGACCGGGCCGACGAGGCTCTCATACTCCGCTCGGCCGGCGCCATCCGGCATCCCCGTATTCCGGTCAAGCTCAACTAAGCGTTATTAACGAGCCTTCGCGATTAATGACCCAGACCCTCCTTGCCATGCTAGGCTGCAAGCAGTCACGGCGTCCGCCGCGAACCGCCGTTCGGAGTCCCATGGTGCGCACCACATCACGCCAGGCTGGCATCACCAAATCCGCGTCTGGCTATGCGGCCTTCCCCTCCTACAGCCATGCCCTCGACGGGCGGCTCGGGGCCGCGGTGCAGACCGGGCTGGAGCGCTTCGCGAAGCCCTGGTACCGGATCCGCGCGCTCCGCGTCTTCCGCGACAAGCTCAGTCTGTCCGCGTCTCCGGGGTTGTGGTCGTCGATCGAGCGCGGGCTGGAGGCGTCCGAGTGGCTGTTGCTCATGGCCTCGCCGGAGGCTGCCCGCTCCCCCTGGGTCCGCAAGGAGGTCGGCTGGTGGCTCCAGCACCGGAGCGCCGACCGGCTGCTCATCGTGCTGACCGGCGGGCAGCTCGCCTGGGATTCCGCCCAGGACGATTTCGAGTGGTCGAGGACTGACGCGCCGCCGGAAGAGGTGCTCCGCGGCGCCTTCGCGGAGGAGCCGTTCTGGGTCATCTGCGCTGGGTGCACAACGAGGAGCAGCTCGACCAGTCGAATCCTCGGTTCCGGGAGCGCGTCGCGGAACTGGCGGCGCCGCTGCACGGGGTCTCCAAGGACGAGCTCGTCGGCGAGCACGTCCGGCAGCACCGGCGCACGATCCGGCTAGCGCGGGCGGCGGTCGCCGGCCTGACGATGCTCGCGATCGCCACCACCGGCGCCTCGGCGATCGCCCTTGTCCAGCGCAATGCCGCACGTGAGCAGGCGCGGATCGCTCTCGCACGGCAGGCGGCGGCGACAGCGGTCGCGAGCACCGGGACCCGCCTGGATCTCGCGCAGTTGTTGAGCGTGGCCGCATATCACCTGGACCGCACGCCCCAGGCGACCGCCGCGCTGTTCCGCGCCGTGGGTGAGAGCCCCCACCTCGTCCGCTACCTGCAGGCGGGCGCTGCTGTCTCCGCGCTCGCCTCCAGCATGGACGGGAGCGTCATCGCGGCTGGGACTGACGACGGGCGCGTCCTCACCTGGGACCTGCGCACGGGGCGGCACACCGAGAACCACTTGGCGAACCGGCAGATCCATGCCGTCGCGCTGGACGTGCGCGGCGACCGGATCGCGGCGACCGATGGCGTCCACGCGCAGGTCTGGCAGCGGACGGGGAATTCGCCGCCGGTCGTGCTCGCCGCGGCCGCCCGGAGACCCGCCGATCTCGTGGCGCTCTCGCCGCTGGGCACCGCCGTGGCCGTCCTGTACCAGGAAAGTGCCGATAACGCCCCGAGCAAGCCAGCGCTGCTTGCTCTGTACGGCAGCGCATCGGGCGGTGTCCAGCTGACCGCAACCGGCCAGGTCGCCCTGGACTTCGTCGATTTCTCCAGCGAGTCGACGGTCACGACGGGCAGCTTCGACGGAAGGCACAGCGCCTGGACACTGTCCGGCCACCGCCTCGCGCCGACATGGAACATGACCCTGTCCCCGGCGCCGTTCAACAATTACCTCAGCGCGCACGCGCAGGGCGGCGCGTATTACGCCTACGTGAAAGACGGCAGCGTCACCACCTGCCATCTACCGTGGACGGACGGGCCCTGCAGCGGTGGCGGCGTGCCGACCGCGGCGATGGAAGCGACCGCGATCAGCCCGGATGGCAGGCACGCCGCGGTCGCGGCGGCTGGCGTCCTCCTCGGGCTCGGCCATCGCGGTCTGGGACCCGGCACAGGTCAGCAGGCTGGCGCGGCCGACCGGGATCCGGGTTCCCTATGAGTCTTTTGCCGTTCCGGTCCCGACCTTCGCGGTGACGCCGGATGGCAGTCGGATCGCCATCTTCGACGACTCCGACCAGCAGGGCGACCGGATCTATGACCTGCGCACTGGGCGATTGCTTGCGACGCTGGAGGGGATGTTCCAGACGAGCTTTGCCGAGTGGAGCGAGGACGGAGCCTGGCTCGTGGGCGTGGGCTCCGGCGGCGGTGGGCAAGTCTGGGACCTGCGCGGCTCCTCTCCCAGGCTGGTCGCCGCCTGGCCGGCGGACGATAGGGCGAGCCAGGCGGGAGCCGGGATCTCCGCGCTCCACGTCCTGGCCGGGCAGCGACGGCTGACGCTGGTTGACACGCGAGGCTCGGTCGTCGTGCGCGACTTGACGAACGGTCGCGTGGTCTCCCAACGGCAGGCTCTCCAGTCGACCGACCCCGCCCGCCGCTCGGGTGCCTGGAGCCGCAGCAGCATCTGGAGCATCCTGCGCAACCCCAAGTACACCGGCTTCCAGGTCTACAACCGCCGCGCCAGCAGGACCCGCCGCGGCCGTCCCAATGACCCCAAGGACTGGACCTGGTCCACCGAGCCCGCCCACCCGGCGATCATCACCACCGACGAGTTCCGCCAGGTCGACGCCGTCGCCGCCGGCAAGGCCCGCTCCCGGCGCACCAACGCCCCCGCCCGACCCGACCCCAGGCCAGACCAGTACCTCTTCCACGGCATGGTCCGCTGCGCCTGCGGGCTGCGCATGCGCGGCTGCCGCCGCAAGCAGACGATCCTGTACTACCAGTGCCAGCCGGAACGGCTCCGCGGCCGCCCGCTCTCAGCAGGCCACCCCTCCGGGATCTACGTTGCCGAGGCGGCCTTGCTGGACGGCGTCACTGGCTTCCTGGCCAGAGCCGTCTACGGCCCAGAGCGCGCCGGCTACTGGGAGTCCGCGCTCAGCACCACCGACGCCCCCGACCCCGCCGCGCCCGCCCGCGCCCGCGCGGCCGAGCTGGAGCGCGAGATCGCCGACCTCCACTCGCGGCTGCGCCGGCAGGTCCTGGCGCTGGAGGACGAGCAGACCGCCCCGGAGGCACTACCGCCGATCGTAGAGCGAATCAGCGAGCTGCGCCGCGACCTCGCCGACCGCCAGGCGGCGCTGGTCAAGCTCGACGGTGAGACGCCCCCGCCGTCTCCAGACCCCGCCGTCGTTGGTGAGCTGCTGGCCACGCTGCCGCTGTACGGCGACGACCTGCGCGCCCTGCCTGCCAAGCGGCTGCGGGAGCTGCTGGAGAGCCTGCACCTGGCGGTCAGCTATGACCACAAAGAGCATACTGTCCAGATAGAGATCACCCTGGCCGCCTTGGTGGGCCAGGGTGATCATCAGGTTGTACCTCTGGTCTGCTCCGGCGGCACGGAGCAGACCAGATCCCAGGAGCGTCTGTGCGCCTGACCGCTGAGGTTCGCCTGCCGCCAAAGCCTTGGCGTGGACGTTGAGGGCCGGTTGACGCTGGACCGGTGCGCGGCGAGACTCGGGTTTGGGATAGATGCGGGCGGTTGGAGGCATTTGTGGCGGCAGCCCGGCACGGACCACTCTCTGGCTCACCGACGACGCTGACCGTCGCGCTCGACCAGGGCGAGCTGCTGGCGAGGCCGGAGTGGTGGGAGCGGCTGGCCGCCCGCCGGGCCGCCTGGTGGCAGCGGCACCAGCGGCTGGCCCAGCGGTTGGCAGTGCTACGAACCATCGCGTTGTGGGTGGCGCTGGCCGGGCTGCTGGTGGTGTTCGTGCTGTACCCGGAGTTCCGGACAGGGCTGCGCGTCTGGCTGTGGCTGTACGTGTTGCTGGTCGCCTGGTTTGTGGTGGCGCGGACCAAGACGGTGTCGTGGCGGCTGCTGGCCGGCATGTTCGGCGTGGCGGTGTGGTGGTCGGTGATCATCGCGGTGATCTCGGTCTGGTTGTCGAGCGGGGCTGGCGGTGTCCGCGCGGACGGGCCGGGGACCGTGATCGCCGGGATGACCGAGGAGTCGCTGAAGCTGGTGCCGTTGGTGGTGCTGGCGCTGGCGGCGCCGGGGCGGGTGCGGCGGTTTGCGGTGGTGGACTGGCTGCTGCTCGGCCTGGCTTGTGGGCTGGGGTTCCAGGCGTTCGAGGAGCTGGCGCGGCGGACCTCGGCGGCGGTGGTGCGGCCGGGACTGCTGGACGTGCTGGACCGGCTGCTTGGCAGTGCCTCTGGGTCGGAGGCTCCGCAGTATGGCTGGACCCTGCTGGCGGGCGGCTGGAACACGTCGCTGGCGGGCTATGCGGGCCATCACGTGCTGACCGCGCTGGTGACGGTGACGGTGGGGCTGGGGGTGGCGGCGTGGCGGCGTGGCGCGCGCCTTGCGGCCCAGCATCGTGGGGCGGGTCGGGGCTGGCGGGTGGTCGCCGTGGTCGGGTCGCTGGCGACCTGGTGGCTGGTCGTGGCCGACCATGCCGGGTTCAATGCCACCGTGCGCACCAGTAGCCGGGGCTGGGCGCAGGCCGGTGACATGCCGCGGCTGCTACGGGTCACCTGGGATCTCACCGGCCATGGGTTCGGCCGCGGCGGGCTGCTGCTCGCGCTGCTGCTGGTGGCGCTGCTGGTCGACGCCCGCCACCTGCGGCGCGGCGAGTCCCCGTCCTGGACGTCTGACGAGACCCCGGACGAAGCAGCGCCGACGATAATCGAACGCCCCACTCTGGTCGCCGACCGGTGGGCATCACGACTGACCATCTGGCAGGAGCACAACCCGTCGGCCCCGCCCGCCCCAACTGGTCTCGGCGTGGTCGCGCGCTGGGCGACCGCGGCGGTGGCGGCCGCCTGCGCATTGACCGCCTACACGATCCGGGACCTGCTGGTGCTGTTCGGCGCCCACGCCCGCCAGCCCGAGGAATCCCGCCTGGTCGCGATCGCCCGCGGCCGCCTGACCATGGGCGAGCTGCACGAGCAGCGCGCCATCGCGATCGCTGCCGCCGCACCCCTCGACATCACTCGGCGGCGCCGGCTGTATCGAGTGGTGGCGCTGGGCGGGCTGGGCGGGCTGCTGGCGGCCGGGCTGCTGCTCGCGCCAGCACTGGCCAGCCAGATCGGCCCGACCCTGACGGCCACGCCGTTCGGCTGGCTGGCCGGCGCGCTGGACGCCCTCGGCACCTGGTGGGACGGCCTCGGCCTTGGCGGCCAGGTCGCGGTCGGCCTCGGCTTAGCCGCGCTGATCGCCCTGTCCGGGGGATCGCTCGGCCTGGCGTTTGGCGCCTCCGGCGCCGCGACCTACCTGCTGGACCACAGCCACGGCCTGGCCGCGTTCAGCCGCGACCCCGCCACCGCGACCCGCCGCTACCTTGCGACCGCCACCCCGCAGGGCGCCGTGGTCGACCTGGGTGAGTTCGCCCTGACCTTCGCGCCGGGCAACCTCGCCGGTGCCGCCGGCGGCCGCTTCACCCGCCAAACCGTGCTGCGCAGTGTTGGCCCCAGGGTCAACCTGGGCCGCCTCGCCGCGGGCAAGTCCGTCATCCTCGCCGACGGCACCACCATGGCCCGCCTTGGTGACAGCGAGCTGGCAACCTTCACCCGCTGGGGCGACGACCTGACCTGGCAGCCGGCCAGAGGCACCGGCGCAAACCACGCCTACCAGGTCCGCATCTACGGCGAGCGCGAACCGCTGGTCCGCAGCTCCGGCCAGACCGAGACCTGGGCGGACGGCCTCAACCGCTCCTACGGCAGCATCGGTGACGCCAAGTTCCGCGAGAAGGCCTCCAGCTTCTACGACCCCGCCAGCATGCACCAAAGCATGCAGCCCATCGCCCGCGATCGGATGGATCGCCTGCTGCTGCGCTACAAGCAGGTCCTAGACGACCCCACAAGTGCCGCCCGGACACTGGAGATCATGACCAACGACCCGCGGGTGGCGCGGGTCTTCGCCCGGCGGATGCGCGCGCTCGGCGTGCGCGGCTACGTTGTCATCAACCGATAGGAGGACTGTGTGGCAGGCGACGACTTCGCGCTCGCGGTGGTCGGCGATACCGACTGGGCCTGGGACATCGACGCCGTCGTCGCGGCCGTCGCCGCCACCTGGCCCCAGGCGCGGGTCCTGGACCGCGACCCGATCCCGGGCAGCAAGTTCAGCGCCTGCATGTACCTGCCAGATCCGCGGGCCGGGCGCAACATGGAGGTCATCATCCACGACTCCGGCAAGATGATTGGGCTGGAGTACGGCTCGCCCGAGGGCAGCGCCGAGTTCGTGACCTGGGTGCTCAACCGCTTCCCACCACCCGACGGCGTCACCGTGCGACTGTTCGAGTGGGGCGACAATCCCCGCGTCACGGCCCACACCACCGTCCAGGAGCTGCTCGCCGTCGGCCCCTGACAACCCGTCCATCACCGCATCACCCGAGGTTGCAGGTCTGCTCCCCTGCCGCTGGACGATGCCGCGCCCGCCATCGCCGGAGGCCCGGCACCCTCGCGCCGACGCGCCGTTGACCAGCACTGATGGAAACGGCTGACCGGCGCATGATGGCATCATGACGGAGCGCGGGGGCGGCAGGAAGCAGACCAGACCCCAGAACGGGCGTCAGCGCGGCTCACCACGGAGATCTCACTGCCAGCCAAGCATCGGTGATGTTGACAGGGCGTGAGGCCAGCGTGCGGAGCCTTCGCGTCAGCGGACGGAGCTGCCGTGGGAGTGCGAGTCGGTTGGGCGATACCCTGGCCAGCGCCGACCTCTCTCGGCCCAGAGAAAGGGCTGGGCGCCGCAGCCGCCGGACCGCGGCGTGGTCGTAAGCTAAGAGTGTCGGCAGCGCTCAGACCCTGGTGACCTGCACGCCCGCCTGCTCCAGCGCGGCCACGGCGTGGTCGTCGGTCCCTTCGTCGGTGATCAGTTCGTCGACCTGGTCGAGACCGCAGATGCGGGCGAAGGCGATGCGGCCGATCTTGGAGCTATCAGCCACCACCACGACCCGATCTGCCCGCTCGATCAGCATGTGGTTGGTGTGCGCCTCGACCTCATGGTGGGTGGTGAGGCCTGCGCCGAACGCGATGCCGTCGACGCCGACGAAGGCGATGTCCAGGTGGAGTCCGGTGATGGTAGCGTCAGCGAGCGGGCCGACCAGCTCGTAGGACTCGCTGCGGGCGACCCCGCCGGTGAGCACCAGCTTGAGGTTGGGGCGCACCGCGAGCTCGGCGCCGATGTTGAGGGCGTTCGTGACCACGGTGAGCTGGCGACCTGCCAGTGCCCTGGCCACTTCGGTGGTGGTGGTGCCACCGGTCAAGCCGATGGCGCTGCGCGCGCTGACGCGCTCGGCGGCGACAGCGGCGATGCGGCGCTTGGCCTCCTGGTGCTGTGAGCTCTTATAGCGCAGGGGCAGCTCGTACAGGACGCCGTTGGAGACCGCGCCGCCGTGAGTGCGGCTCAGCAACCGCTGGTCCTCCAGAAGCTGGAGGTCGCGGCGGATGGTGGCAGTGGATACGCCGAACTCGTGCGCTATCCCTGTCACGTCGATGGTGCCGCTGGCCGACAGCGCCTGGAGCACACTCCGCAATCGGTCCGCTCGTTTCATGATCACAAGTATAGATGAATCCCATTTCTGTGAGTTTATTGTTTCCTTGGGCCCATGTTCGCTCACAAACGAACGGATTGGCGACAGGTCAGCGGTAGAGCGGCCGGACCGTGACGGCGTCGTGGAACCGCCGGTAGGCCGTGGGGTCGAAGCCCCCGGCCACTGGGAGGAGGACGGCGGCGGCGGCGACGGCGACCGCCTCGCGCAACGTCTCCGACCAGGGGTGGCCGCCGGCGAGCCCAGCCGCGAGCGCCGCCATCGTTGCATCCCCGGCACCTGTCGGGTTGCCGAGGACGACCTCGGGCGGGATCGCCTGCCAGGACTCCGCGTCGGTCACGGCAAGGAGCCCGTCTGGCCCGAGCGAGACCACCACGGCACGGGCGCCGGCCCGCAGGAGCGCCTCGGCCCCGAGGGCGGGATCGTCGTGGCCGGTCGTGGCGCGCAGCTCTGCGGCGTTCGGCTTGACCACGTCCGGAGCGGCCACGAGCGCGGCGTGGAGCGCATCGCCCTCGGCGTCGACGAGCCTGGAAGCCGGTGGTCGTGTGCGGCTTGGACGAGCTCGGCATAGGCGTTGGTAGGCACGCCGACTGGCAGGCTGCCGGCGAGCACGACCGCCTGCGCCGCCGCGAGCAGGCGGTCGAAGCGGGCCAGGAAGCGTGTCCACTCCCCCGCGCGAACGTGCGGGCCGGGCTCGTTCAGGAGCGTGGCGCTGCCGTCCCGACGCGACACGATCGCCAGCGTCCGCCGGCTCTCCCCGCTGATCGGCACTAGGGCGTCTGGCAGCCCGGAGGCGGCGAGATCCGCGCGGATCAGGGTGCCGGTGTGGCCACCGGCCAGGCCGGTGACCACCGCGTCCTGGCCGAGCTGGCCGAGCACCCGGGCGACATTCACGCCCTTCCCGCCCCACCGCGTGCGGACTTCGAGCACGCGGTGGGTGGCGTGCGGGACGAGCGCCTCGACGTCGTAGGTCACGTCCAGCGCGGCGTTGAGGGTCACCGTGACGACCGTCACGGCGGCCCCTCCACCCACGCCCCTCGTGCCATGACCGCCACGACCTCGAGCTTCTCGTCGAGGACCACCAGGTCCGCCCGCCGGCCGGGCTCGATGGCACCGACGTCGCCGAGACCGAGCACGCGGGCGGGCGTTGCCGACGTGAGCCGGGCCGCGACCTCCAGCGGCAGGCCGACGTCGGCGACGGCGTGCCGGAACGCGGCATCAATGGTCAGCGTGCTCCCGGCGATCGAGCCGGTGTTGGCCAGCCGCGCCACGCCGTCGCCGACCCGCACGCGCAGTCCGCCCAGCTCATACTCACCATCCCCCATCCCGGCGGCGGCGATGGCGTCGGTGATCAGCGCGACGCGGTCCGGGCCGGCGGCGGCAACTACGGCGCGCACGATGGCGGGGTGCAGGTGCGTGCCGTCGTTGACCAGCTCGACGGCGACGCGGTCGTCTTCCAGCAGCGCCATGACGGGTCCCGGCTCGCGATGGTGGACCGGCCGCATCCCGTTGAACAGATGGGTGCCCAGGCGGGCGCCGGCGTCGATGCTGGCGCGGGCCACCTCGTACGTCGCGTCGGTGTGGCCGACCGCTGCCACGGCGCCGGCGGCGACGACGGCACGGACGGCGTCCAGGCCGCCGTCCAGCTCCGGCGCGAGGGTCACCATACGAAGCGCGCTCCCGCCCGCGGTGAGCAGCCGCCGAACCTCGGGGAGCGCGGGCGGGCGCAGGAACGCCGGGTCGTGCGCGCCGCGCCGGGCGTTGCTGAGCCATGGGCCCTCCAGGTGGATCCCGGCGAGCAGGCCGTCGGCGCAGAGGTCGGTGAGCGCGGACAGTTGACGCTCGAGGGTGTCGAGGGGGGCTGTGAGCAGGCTCGCCAGCGTGGTGGTCGTCCCATGGTGGCGGTGAAACCCCACGGCGCGCGCGGCCTCGTCGGGGTCCGCGGTGAGGAACGACGCGCCGCCGCCACCGTGGACGTGGATGTCGACGAAGCCCGGGACGACCGTGAGTCCTGTGGACGTTCCGCCGGGGCCGACCGCGGCGATGCGGTCGCCTGCCACCTCCACCCACCCGGGGTCGAGGACGCGGGCGGGCGTCACGACCCGGGCCCCCGCCAGGGGCGTGATCATGGGGAGGCTCCCTCAGCAAGGGCCCGCCTGGCGAGCAGCGCCGCGCCGAGACATCCGGCCTGGTCACCGAGGGCCGCGCGGACCAGCCGCGGCATCCGCGCCGAGCGCGGCGACAGCCGCGCGAGCAGGATCTCGGAGAGCGGGCGGAGGAGCAGGTCACCGGAGCCGGCGAGCCCTCCCCCGACGACGACGAGCCGCGGCGCCAGCAGGGCGACCGCCGCGGTGAGCCCGTGGGCGAGCGCCGCGACGGCCTCGTTCCACACGGCCACGGCGTCAGGGTCGCCCTCGCGGACCCGTGCGGCGACCACCGTCGCCCCCTCCGCACGCTGGCCTGTCCGCGTGGCATACCGCCGTGCGATGGCGGTGCCGGACGCCATCGTCTCCACGCATCCCCGGCCGCCGCAGCTGCACGGGTCTCCCGCGGGATCGACGCTCAGGTGGCCGATCTCGCCGGCGTAGCCATCGGCGACGAGCAGCCTACCGTCAACGAGCGCGGCTCCCGCCACGCCGGCCCCCACAGGCAGGAACAGCATATCGCGCACGTCACGGGCGGCGCCGAAGGTCGCCTCGGCCAGCGCGCCGGCCCGGACGTCGTGCCCGAAGCCAACTGGGAGGCCGGTGCGCGCCTCGAGCAGCGCACGGAGCGGGAGATCCTGCCATCCCAGGTTGGCGGAGAACACCGCCAGGCCGCGCTCGTCGTCGACGATCCCGGGGATCACCACGCCGGCGGCGGCCACCTCGAGTCCGCGCTGCCGCGCGTCTGCCAGGAGCAGATCGAGCGTGGTGCCGACCGAGTCCACGACGGCGTCAGGGCCCTGGTCGCGCGGTGTGGGCCGGCGCAGCCGCCCGCATGCCCTGCCGTCCGGGCCGACGATCGCGCCCTTCATCGCGGTCCCTCCAACGTCGAGGGCGACGGCCCACCCAGTCACGGGACCCGACGCGACGCCGTCCCGGACTGGAGGACCACGGACCTGGCGAGGTGGCGCGGGTTGTCGGGGTCCAGTCCCTTCGCCAGTGCGATGGCCGCGGCGAGCCGCTGCACCCGTACCAGCTCGGCCATGGGGTCGCGGGGCTCGGCCACGACCAGGGCGCCGGTGCGCGCCGCCTCGTCGGCCAGGCCCTGCGGCGGCTCACCGAGGAACCAGACGACGCTGTCCGCGCTGCTGATGCTCACCGGGCCGTGGCGGTACTCCATCGCCGGGTAGGACTCCGCCCAGGCGAGCGCCGCCTCGCGCATCTTCAGCGCCGCCTCGTTCGCCAGGCCGACAGACCAGCCGCGTCCGAGGAACGTGAACTGGGTCCGCCGCAGCGCGCCTGGGGGCAGATCGGCGGCGAGGGCCTGCTCGGCCTCGGCGAGCGGACCGGTGAGGTCCTGGCCGAGGTGCGCGCGCAGCAACGAAAGGGTGGTCGTGGCGAATCGGGTCTGCACGACGGCGTGCTCATCGGCGAAGTCGAGCACGACACTGTCGCCGGCGACCTCCTGCACGGGCGAGGCCGGCCCGGCGGTGATCGCCACCGTCGGGCACTGGCCCCGCAGCACGGCGAGCAGGTCGAGCACCTCGGTCGTCGTCCCCGACCGGGTGATGGCCAGCAGCCGGTCGTAGCGGCGGCCGGAGGGCATCTCCGAGGCGGCGAACGCGTCGGTCAGGCCAAGGCCGGCCTGCTCGCGCAGGACGGCGTATGCCTGGGCCACGAACCACGACGTCCCGCAGCCGACAACCGCGACCCGCTCACCTGAGCGCGGCAGCACCTCCCGCCACCGGCCGAGTCCCCCGAGCGCCTGCCGCCAGCAGGCAGGCTGGCTAGCGATCTCGACCTCCAGAAAGGACCCTGCGGTCACCCGTACCCCCTTTGCTATGGTCGCTGGTTTCCACGCCCAGGCCGCATGCGCCAAGACCTCCGCTACTTGACGGAGCCGGCGGTGAGACCGCCCATGAGGTAGCGCTCGATGGTCGTGAAGAGGATCACGACCGGCACGATGCCGATGAGCGAGGCAACGAACAGGTACTGGTAGTGCGTCTCGTACAGCCCCACGAACTGCTGGATGCCCACCGTCAGCGTCTGGCGGTTGCGGGTCGGGTCGTTGAACAGTGTCAGCGCTACGACGAACTCGTTCCACACCTGGATGAAGGTGAAGATGACCGCGGTGACCACGCCCGGCTTGGCCAGCGGCAGCACCACCCTGAGCAGAGCCCGCAACGGGCCGAGACCGTCGATGAGCGCCGCCTCTTCGATCTCCTTGGGGATGCTGCGGAAGTACCCGGACAGGATCCATACGGCAAAGGCCAGGTTGAACGCGGAGAAGACGAGGATGATCGCCCAGTACGAGGAGGTCGCGCGCAGCCCGAGGCCCAGGTTGGCGAAGAGGTTGTCGATCAGCGCGTACTCGCGGTACAGGCCGACGACGAGCGCGACCGGGGCGAACATCTGCGTGGCGAGGATCAGGTAGAGGAACAGGTTTCTGCCGCGGAAGCGGTGCCGTGCCGTGAACCAGGCGGCAGGCACCGAGACGACCAGCACGATCAGGGTTGTGACCCCGGCGATGACAAGGGTCGCCTTGAGGTAGGCGAGCAGGTGAATCTGGCTCCAGACGTCGACGAAGTTCGACCACTCCCAGCGGGTCGGCAGGTAGCGGGCGGGGGTGCTGAACAGGTCCTGGTCGCTCTTGAGCGCGCCCAGGAACATGACCGCGTACGGTGCGAGGAAGAACAGGGCGACCAAGGCGCCAATGGCTGTGAGGCCGCCGGGCCTGAGTGGCCGCCATGCCGCGCCCAGACCGCGGCCCGCGGCCCGCATCGCCTGGGAGGGGACGCGTCCCGCTGGGCGAACGGCCGCGGTCGCCCCGCCGGCCGCGCGGCGAAGCGGACCCACGACCGGCCGGGACAGCCGGCTGAGCGCGCCCTCCCGCTCCGCGCCGACTGAGACGTCGGTCTCGTCCCAGGTGACGTGCCGCAGGTAGACGGTGACGACCACCAGCAGGAACAGCACGTTCAGGACCGCGAGCGCCGCTGCCTCGCCGGCGTCGAGCTGCGACCCGGGGCCGAACGCGATCTTGTACATGAAGGTGATCGTGGTGTCGGTGTCATAGCCGGGGATCTTGCCGGTGATGATCCAGATGATCGGGAAGGAGTTGAAGACGTAGATCGCGTTGAGCACCACGGCGACGAGGAGCGAGGGCCGCAGCAGCGGGAGCGTGACGCGGCGGTAGACCTGCCACGGCCCGGCCCCGTCGATCCTGGCCGCCTCGTAGAGCTCACCGGGGATGGCCTGCAGGCCTGCGAGGAACACGTAGGTCGTGAACGGGATCGAGACGATGATCCCGATCGCGATCAGGCCCCAGAAGGCGAAGCGGGCGTCTTTGTACCACTCGACGGGCTGGTTGAGCAGCCCGAGATCCATCAGCACCCGGTTGAGGGGGCCATAGGCGCCTTCGTAGATGTAGCGCCATACCGTGGCCGTCATCACGAGGGACGCCGCCCACGGCACGAGGACCGCGAGGCGGACGAGCCGGCGGCCGGCGAACGGCTTGTCGAGGAACTGGGCGAGCGGGAGCGAGACGAGCACCGTCACGCCCACCACGAGCACCACCCACAGGATCGTGTGCCAGACCACGCTGGGCAGCGCGGGCTCGCGCAGGAGCCGCTGATAGTTCCTGAGGCCGTTGCCGCCGGTGGCGAGACCCGTCTCGGTGATGCGCAGGAATGAGGAGCGCACCATCTCGACGGCGGGAAAGGCGATCACCAGGAAGATGAGCAGCACGCTCGGCGCGAGCCACGGGACCGGCTCGAGCGCACCCCGTAGGCCGCGCCCCCTCCGCGGGGGGGCGCGCCGGGGCCTCGGCCCGGCGGCCGTGGTCACCGAGGCTCGGCGAGCGGACACGACGCCGCGTCCACGTGCTGTCTTCGCCATGGGCTCTCTTCTGGCCTGACCCTGCGCGGCCGTCCGGCAGGGCGTATCAGCCGCCCTGCTCGGCGACCTGCTGGATGGCGTCGAGGACCTTCTTCGGATCGCCGTTCGGCTGCAGCGCCGTCCCGAGCTGGTTGAGGACCGCGCCGCGGACCTTGCCCCAGTTGGGGTCGCTCAGCGGGTAGAACCTCGCCTTCGGGAGCAGCGCGATGCCCGGGCCGGCGACCGGGTCGTTCCTCATCGCCTCACTCGCCGACGCGGTCACCGGAAGGAACCCCTCGATCTGGTTGAACTTCAGGTAGTTGTCCTTCTGGTACGCGAAGGAGAGGAACTTCTTCACCGCTTCCTGGTTGCCGGATTTCTTGAAAGCCATGAGCGAGTCCATGACGCCGAGCGTGAACTCCGGGTTGCCCTGGTTGACCGGGAACGGCGACGAGGCCCACTTGAAGCTCGCGTCCTTCATGGTGCTGTTGGCGAAGGTGCCCAGCGGCATGATCGCCGCCATGGCGGACTTGCCCTGCGCGAACAGCTTCCAGACACCGTCGGTGCGGTTGGTCTTGCCCGGGTTCGGCTCGGTGAGGCCCTCGCTGGCGAGCTTCTTCATGAACTGCAGGGCCGCGACGTTCTGAGGGCTGTTGATCGTCCACTTGTCGCCCTGCTTCCAGTCGCCGCCGTTGCCCCACATCCAGAGCGAGAACTCCGCCTGGGCCTCTTCCGAGCCGAGCGGCAAGCCGTAGCCGATGATTCCCTTGACCTTGGCCTTCTGCGCGGCCTGCTCGAGCTCCTGCCATGTCTTCGGCGGACCCTGGACGCCGCTCTCGGAGAGGAGCTTCTGGTTGTAGCCGAGCGCCCGCACGCTGGCGATGAACGGGATCCCGTACTGGGTCCCCTTGAGCTCGCCGTTCTTGGTGAACGACGGCAGGAAGTCGGATTGGACCTGCGGGTCCAGCACATCCCGCGCCGGGTAGAGCAGCCCCTGGTTGGCGTACGCGACCCAGTCGTCGATGTTGAGGACGTCCGGCATCTGCCGGGTCTGGATCATCGTGTTGACCTGCTGGTGGATGTTGTTCCAGTCGATGACCTGCAGCTCGACGGTGGTGCCGGGGTTCTGCTGCTGGAACCGCTTGATGAGGTCCTGCCAGTAGCCCTGGGTCTTGTCGCTGTACGAGGCGGCGACCAGCTTGATCTTGCTGGCCGTGGTCCCGCCGCTGGTCCCTCCACCGCCCTGCTCGTTGCCGCACGCGGCGAGGACGAGGGCAAGGCTGAGCACCCCGGCGAGGGCGCCCAGGACGTGTCTCCTCACGAGCCCCACCTTCCTCCACCGACGCTGGCGAATGCCTGGCCTGTTCCGCTTCATCGAGCCCATCGCGGCAACCTCCATCCCAGTCCTGTGGTCCGATCGAGAAGGCACATCCGTCGCCACCAGGTCCACGTGATCGTCCACCTCTACATCGTCACCCATTGTCGGTCAAGATCACGCAGCCATGATGCGTGTCCATGCCCGAAATCTCCTTCGAACAAACAGTCACACACAGCGATGGGCGCGGCGCCCAATGTTCGGTGCTGGTCAGTGCGTGTAGCTCAGGCCGGTGCCCCAGCGGTACAGAGGTTGGTCGGGGTGACCAGCCACCGGGATGGTCACCGGCAGCCGTCCGGTCGGATTGGTGCCGAAGAGCGAGTTGGTGATCCCGGTGAGCGAGTTGGGCTGGTAGCCATACGCCGCGAGGAACGTCGGCGCCTCGTCGAGATACGCGATGTCGTACGGCCCGCCCAGCGCGACGACGATGACCGGCTTGCCGGTGGCGAGCAGCGCCTTGATCAGGCTCTGCTGGCCGGTGTCGCCCCAGGCGTTGTTGGTCGTGGCCACGGTGAGGTCGTTCTGCTGCGCAGCCGCGACTGCGGCGGCAATGGTCGCGGCGCCCGGCGACGACCCGGTGTAGACACGCTGCGTTGTCACGCCGTGTGTCGCGATAGCGGCGGCGAGAATCTGTGTCGAGCTGGCGCCCCAGCCGGTCACCAGCAGATGCTTTCCAGAGCCGTCCGCCAGCGGCAGCACGCTGTGATCGTTCTTGACCAAGGTCATAGAAGCCTGCGCGATGCCCGCCATCGTGGCGAGCTGGCCTGGCGTGCCGACGGCGTCGTTCGTCGGGTACGGGTCCGTGAACAGGCCGAGCCTGTCCTTCAGCGTGAGGATGCGAGTGACCGACTCGTCGATGCGCTGCTCGCTGATCGTACCGTTGTGGACGGCGTCGAGCACCGCCTGCACGGAGTCGGGCAGGCTATCTGGCATCAGCAGCAGATCGTCGCCTGCCTCGACCCCTTCGACCGCACGCTGCGCGGGCGGAATGCCTTCCAGCGCCGCCGCGCTCAGCGCGTCGGTGACGACAACGCCCTGGTAACCGAGCTGGTCGCGCAGCAGGCCGGTGACGATCGGCTTCGACATGCTCGCCGGCGTCCCGGACGGGTCCAGCGCGGGCGCGATGATGTGCGCGGTCATGATCGTGTCAGTGCCGGCGGCGATTGCGGCGCGGAACGGCGGGAGGTCGTTGGCCATGATCTCCGCGCGGGTTTCGTCGGTGACCGCGACGCCATTGTCGGTGTTGATCGTCGTACTGCCGAGTCCTGGGAAATGCTTCGCCGTCGCCGCGACGCCGGCGCTCTGGTAGCCGCTGACGGCCGCGCCCGCCATCGCTGAGACCATCCCGGCCCGGTCGCCGAAGGAGCGCGGCCCGTCAGCCGCGTTGGCGGGGTTGGTGTTCACGTCGACAACGGGCGCGTCGTCCTCGTTGATGCCCATCGCCCGCAGCTGTTGCCCGGTCACCGCCGCAGCGCGCAACGCGGAGGTCGGTGAGAACGTCGCGCCGATCGCCATGTTCCCGGGAGAAACAGCTGCGGGCGCGCCGATCCGTGTGACGTTTCCGCCCTCCTGGTCGGTGCTGATGAGCAGCGGCACGGCCGGCTCCTGCGCCATTGCGGCCTGCTGCAGGCCGTTGGACAGCGACGCGATCTGCGGCGGAGTCTGGAGATTGCCCGACCAGGTGAAGTAGATGACGCCGCCGAGGTGGTATTTCGCGATCAGCTGGGCGCCGTTGTCGACGCCGTACAGGGCCTGGTTCTGCTGTGTGTACGTCGGGTTCTCCGTCGTCGCGCTGTCGCCGTAGACGTAGGTGAAGAACAGCTGCCCGACCTTGTCCTCGAGGCTCATCGACGCAAGCTTGGCCTGCACCTCGCTGCCGATCGTGGCCTGCTGAGGCGACGAGGTGGCCGCCGCGGCGGTCCGGCCGCTCACGGGGCCGACGCCGAGAAGTGCCGCACCGAACATGGCAACCAGGCTGAAACAGCGACTACGAGACCGGAGGTTCATGGTGTCTCCTACGGTCGGACCGGTGGGTCACGATGAGGCTTCGCCGACGACGACGGTGAAGGTGGCCGTCGCGCTGCTGCCTGGCCTCGAGACGGTGATCTTGGCGTGGTACTCACCGGCGGCGGCGTAGGTGTGGCTGCCGCTCGCGGTGTAGAGGCTGTTGATGGTTGTGCTCGTGGCCTCTGTGCCGGTCAGCGTGCCCGCTGAGCTGGTGCCGTCGCCCCAGTCGATCGTCGTCGTCAGACCGGCGAGGGTCGCCCCCGGAGCGGCGACCGACGCCACCGCGCCGCTGAACGCCAGGCCACTGTCGATCATGTTCGGGGCGGCCAGGTCGACCCGCCACGGCACCTGGGTGGAGGCGTAGAAGTTCTGGTTGCGGATCTGCCAGGCGGCCCCGCGTGGGGCCAGGCGGGCCTCGAACGACGCGAGCGTGCGATCCGGCGCGGCCACCGGGTCGTACCTCGGCGACCAGCCAAGCTCCGCGGTCGCGGGCAGGCGCGGGAAGGCCTGGAACTCGATGTTCTGGATGGTCCGCAGCGTCTCCGACCAGATCGGCGCCTCCACGCCGATGATGTTGGCGTCGGTCACCGCGGGCAACGTCACACCGTCGGACGTGCGCGCCGGGATGTAGCTGCCTGGGTCGCTCGTCGAGCCCGACCAGTTATAGAAGTCCGAGACGTCGAGGATGCCGGCCCAGCTCAGCCCCAGCGGACTGCCGGGGAACTGTTGCATGTCGAGGTAGGTGTGGCTGGCCGGGGACATGACGACCTGCATGCCCTTCTGGACCGCGATGCGGGCGGTGTCACCGCCGGGGCCCGCGGGGTTGGCGTTGTTCCAGAACTGGGCGACCGCCTGCGGCGCGCCGGGCTGGTCGAAGCCGGCCGACGAGATGTCCGCCCAGCCCATCACGATCTTGCCGCGGGCCTTGATGATCTGGCTCTCCCGGTCGATGAACGCGTTGTACTGGTCTGCCGTCAGCAGCGAGGTTGGGACCTCGTCGCCGCCCAGGTGGTAGTAGGGCCCGGGCGACATCGCGGTGAGCTGGGTGATGATGTCGGTCAGGATCGCCCAGGTGTTGTCGCTGTCGGGGCACAGCGCGCTGTAGCCCACGTCGAATGTGAGGTTCCACACCGGCGGCTTGTTGGCGCCGCAGTTGATGTCCGGGAAGACCGGGTACGGTGGGGTGGGCCCGGTGTTGTAGGACATGATGATCGCGTTGTTGTGGCCAGGGGTGTCGACCTCCGGGACCACGGTCATGTAGTGGGCGGCCGCGTAGCGGACGACGTCGATGTACTCGGCCTGCGTCCAGTAGCCACCGGGGTCGTTGTTGACCGAGAACTGGGAGCCGATGTCGGTCAGCTCCGGCCGGCCGTTGATGGCGATGCGGAAGCCCTGGTCGTCGCTCACGTGCAGGTGCAACACGTTGATCTTGAAGGCCGACGCGTCGTCGATCAGACGCTTGACCGCCGCCGGCGGCTCGAAGTGCCGGGCGATGTCGAGCATGACGCCACGGTAGGTGTAGCGGGGATGATCGGTGATGTGGACCGCGGGCATCGTCCAGGGACCGGGCTGGACGTTCGAGCTCCCGATCCACGGCGACAGCAGCTGACGCAGCGTCTGCACGCCGTAGAACAGGCCGGCCGGCGCGACGGCCCGGATCTGGACGCCGTCAGCAGCCGCATCGAGGCGGTAGCCCTCGTTGCCCAGGGCCGCATCGGTGCTGAGGGACAGGACGATGTCGCCGGGGGCCGCGCCGGCGCCGCGCCCGGTCAGCACCGGCAGCGGGTACCCGGTGGAGGGCCGCAGGATTGCGGCGAGTTGCTGTGCCACCGGGAGGCCGTCGCTGGACCCCGGCGCGACGACGATCCGTGCGCCGTGGCCGAGGGTGAAGGACTGGCCGGGCACGGTCGTCATCAAGACCGGGACCGGGACGAGTCGCGGCGGGGTGACCGGAGCGACGTCGGCCCTCGCGGCCTGCCCCCCGATGAACATCATCTGCAGAAAGACTGCCGCGGCGGGCAGCATCCGCGCGAGCCGCCACATGCCACGCCACGACGCGCGCGCGTCGTGCCCGCTGGGTCCGGACGGCATCGGGATTCTCATGTCGGCTCCCCTCCCTGGGCTGGTCGGGTGGTCTGCTCGACTCTGCTGCGGTCACAGGTCCCGCGGCCTGGCGCGAAGGTTGCCGTCTCACGGCAAGACCCCGATCGCCATCGATACGGCGACCGACGAAGGCCCCCATCCCGCGTCCCGCGAGTCACTGCGAATAGGCCTGGGCATCCACTGGGGGGCGACGGGATCGCGCAAGGCGCCGGCACCGGACCGGCCCGGTAATCACGGCGGTTTCGTGAGCGTAGATGCGGTCTACAGTGGTATAGACCACGTGGACGCGTCGGTCAATAGGTGGTCTAGGCCACTGGGCGGCGGCTGTGTGGCGTTCGACAGTCGGCCAGGCGATGCCGCAGGGCACGACTGCTAAGGCGCCTGGGCCGATCCTGTCGGTTGCCGGAATGCGGTTGCCGGCCTGGATGGAGCAACTGTGGACTCATGCTGAGCGCCGACCCTGCCCACCGCGCTTCCTTGGTGCGGGGACCGGCTTCATCGTGGGTCCGACCCGCTCCCGATACGAGGAGGCGCTCCGATGGCATGGGGTTTCGGAAAAGTAGCTCCGGGGCCAAGTTCCGCCCGAGGCGACGCTTCTGGAGGAGGCGGCGCGTCGAGGAGGCATCGCATCGTTCTAGGTCTCGTCGCAGCACTTGTACTTGCGCTCGGAATGCTGCCAGCCCTGCCGGGTTCCCCGGCTCGCGGCGCGACCGACGCCCTGTCCATGGGCGACCCGTCCGGCGGGCTGCCGCTCGGCCCTCCCGGCCTTCCGCAGATCCAGACCACGACGCAGGTCGCACCTGGGGCGACGTACACGCGGATCGAGCGCGGCTACATGTCCCCCTCGGATTTCTGGACGGTGGAGGTGGATGTGGTCGGCACGAACGCCGAGGCCGATGCGCTGGTGGCGCGACTGAAGGCCGACGGCTTCGACGCCTACGCGCACCCGTTCCCGACCGCGCCCGATGACCCGACCTCTGGGGCGAAGGACTACGCCGTGCGCAGCGGGCACCTTTCATCGCAGGCTCAGGCCGACTCCAGCAGGCAGCGGTTATTGGCCGCCGGCTACTCCCATGCCAGAACCGACTACACGAGCCTGGACGGCTCGGCGACCAACGGGCCGTGGATTCTGCACGTCATGACGATCGACCCTTCGAGCTTCCACGGCAGGCTCGAGCCGCATCTCGCCACCGACATCGTGCCAGGCAAGGAGCAACTCACGAGCATCACGACGCGCACCGGCGCGATCGCGGGGGTCAACGGAGGCTACTTTGTGGTGGGGCCGGAGGATGGCACGCCGGGCGACCTCGCCGGCCTATCCGTGATCGACGGACGGCTGATAAGCGAGGCGGTGAATGGCCGCACGGACTTCGTCGTGACCGATGGGCCCACCGTGTCGGCGCGCGTGGCTCGGCTCAGCACGATCGACGCGATCGCTTCCTCGGACGGTGCGGAAAGGGAACTGGACGGGCTCAACCGGGTGCCGGGGCTGATCCGCTCGTGCGGCGGCGTGGGCGGCGACGAGCCGACGCAGAACCCACTGCACGACTTCACGTGCACGGACTCGAGCGAGGTGATCCTCTACACACCCGCCTTCGGCACGACGACCTCGAGCGGGGACGGCTACGAGGTGACGCTGGACTCATCGGACGTGGTGGTCGACGCGCACGAGGGGCGGGGAACGACGATTCCTTCTGGTGGATCGGTGTTGGCCGGCACGGACTCGGGCGCGCAGTGGCTTCGGGACCACGCGAAAGTGGGCGACCAGGTTACGGTGAATGAGCAGTTGGTCTCCGGCGGCCAGCCGTTGTGCGCGGCGGGCTTCGGCTGCGATGTCTTCCAGCCCACGGCCCAGACGGGGGTCGTGAACGGGGGGCCGCGCCTGCTGCGCGACGGGGCCGCGGACATCACGGCCTACGCCGAGGGCTTCGCACACCCCGGCGACCCGAGCTTCTACTACCACTTCGGCGAGCACCGGAACCCGCGGACCCTGGCGGGCGTGAGGCCGGACGGGGCGATCGTGTTGGTGGTTGCCGATGGGCGCTACCCGGACATCAGCGTGGGGCTGTCGTTCGGGGAGGAGGCTCGGATCATGCAAGCCTTCGGGGCGCGCGACGCGGTGAACCTGGACGGCGGAGGCTCGAGCACGATCACGATCGGGAGCACCCTGGTGAACCACCCCTCCGACACGACAGGCGAACGCCCAATCGGCGATGCCCTGCTCTTGCTGCCCTGAACCGAAAATAGCTACCTGAGCCGGGCAGGCGGCAGCAGCCGGCGAAGCCGGCTCCTCTGCGTTCGGGATGTGGTGGTGGGGGCGGGGTCAGGCTGCGGGGGCGAGGGTGACGGTGAAGCCGAGGGCTTCCAGCTG
>WNFU01003062.1_pt1 | contig 27319 bp, 10 predicted proteins | sample 5400121 | NCBI WGS metagenome assembly WNFU01 (sample SAMN13153360, study PRJNA577476) | soil metagenome | isolation source: 100 cm soil or saprolite under grassland replicate 1 | place: USA:California | collected 2016-06-15 | reverse complement strand
CGGTGGAGCACGGGCAGATCCCGCCCACCCTGTTCTGCACCCCGCCCAACCCGCGCTTCGACTTCGCCGCCTCGCCGTTCGTCCCGAGCACCGAGCTGCGCGACTGGCCCGCCGGTCCCCGGGTGGCCGGGGTGAGCGCCTTCGGGCTCGGCGGCACCAACGCGCACCTGATCGCCTCGGCCGCGGCGGTACCGGTACCGGTGCGCACACCGCTGCCGGCGCCGGTCTTGCGGCGGCGCCGGCTGTGGTGGGACCGCCCCGCCGCCGAGCCACCGGTCCCGGTACCCGGGCCGGCACCCGGCAACGGCAACGGGCACCGGGAGTCGATGGTGGCGTCCGTCCTCGACCTGCGGTTCGAGCCGGCGACGCGGAACGGGGCAGCGCGATGACGACGGCGACGAGGATGGACCGGCCGCCGGTGGTCACGGCGTCGCCGGACCCGGACGGTCCCGCCGGGTGGCTGCGTGCGCGGCGCGCGCAGCTCGCGGAGGTAGTTGACCGGTGCGGCGCGGTCCTGGTCCGCGGGCTCGGGGTACGCGACCGGCGCACCGCCGCCGGCGCCAGCCGGGCGCTGCTGGGCGAGCTGATCGCCGAACAGGAGTCCTTCGCGCCCCGTGCCCCGTACCCGGACGGCCTGTACTCCGCGACGGAATGGCCACCGGACCAGCCGATGTGCATGCACCATGAGCTGAGCTACGCCCGGGAGGTACCGGCCCGGCAGGTCTTCTGCTGCCTGGTGGCGCCCGAGCGGGGCGGCGCGACGGCGCTGGCCGACGCCGCGGCCGTCCTGCGCGACCTGCCCGCCGACCTGGTCGCCCGGTTCGAGCGGTACGGGTGGGAGCTGATCCGTACGCACAACGACCTGGTGGGGGTGGGCTGGCCCGAGGCGTTCGGCACCGACGACCGCGCGCGGGTGGAGGCGTACCTGCGCGACAACGGGGTGCGGTGGGAGTGGACCTCCGACGGCGGCCTGCGTACCCGCCGGATCCGGCCGGCCGTGGTACGCCACCCGGTCAGCGGGCAACGGCTGTGGTTCAACCAGGTCGCGTTCCTCAACGAGTGGACGATGGACCCCACCGTGCGGGAGTACCTGGTGCTGGAGTTCGGCGCCGATGCCCTGCCGTTCACCACCCGGTACGGTGACGGGCGGCCGCTGGACCGGGCGACCGTCGACCTCATCAACGACGTGTACGCCAGGCACACCGTGCGGGAGCCGTGGCAGCCCGGCGACGTCCTGGTCGTGGACAACCTGCGGATGGCGCACAGCCGGGAGCCGTACGAGGGCCGGCGCGAGGTGGTCGTGGCGTTCGGCGCGCCGGTGTCAGTCGAAGCTGAGTGAGCGGTACAGGGCGACGTCGTCGCTGAGCGCCGAGCAGGCCCGCACCACGACGGCGACCTGCCGCAGGTACGCCGGGTCGGCCCGGTCGAGCAGGATCCCGAGCATGGTTCCGCTGTGCGCGGCGACCACCCCGAGCCCCCCGACGTCGGCGCAGATCCGCAGCACCTCCGGCAGGGTCCGCTTGGGCCACAACGCCTGGTTCATCACGGCGCTGCGGCTCGCCACGGCGCCCACGGCGGCGAGGTCCCCGGCCGCCACGGCGGCCGTCATCGCACCGAGCAGCCGGGCGTACTCGCGGCGGTCGGCGGCGGAGAAGGGCTTGGCGATCCGGTTGAACTCGACGGTGTCGACGGTGCCGCCCTCGTCCAGGCCGACGATCGTCATGGTGGGCAGCGAACCGAGCCGGGCCCGTAGCCGTACCGCCCGGTGGTGGAAGGCGACGATACCCGGGTACAGCACGCCGTCGGTCGGCTCGATCTGCCGCAGCAGGTGTTCCAGCCAGCCCGGGGTCAGGTCGACGTGCAGCGCGTTCGCGACCGCCCGGGCGGTGGCCACGAGGTCGGCCGAGGAGCTGGCCATGCCCTTGCCCTCGGGCAGGCTGCTGTCGATGATCAGCAACCCGCCGGCCGGTCGCCCGACGCCCGCGAGGATCAGTTCGGCCAGGCGGCGCGCCTTGTGCTTGTGCGCCGGCCGGACCTGTACCCCGCGCGGGACCGGGTCGACCTGGAAGGTGGCCATCGTCCAGCGCGCCACCGGCAGGGTCACCAGGAAGTCCCCGTCCGACCCGGGCAGCACGCCCTGGAGCAGCTCGCCGAAGGTACCGAAGCAGGTGCTCACGCCCGTCGCCCCCCGGTACCTCGGGGTCAACGCACCGGGGGCGAGCGTCGCACCCTCGATCATGCGGGCCGGCCCGCGGGCTGCGCCGTACATGCCGCCGCGACGAGGGCGGCGACCTCCGCGGCGCGGCTGCGGACGAAGTAGTGGCCGCCCTCGCCGAGCAGGTGCGGGATCACCTCGCCGAGCCGCTCCCAGTCCCGGTACCGCTGCGCGAAGTCCTCGGTGGTCGGATCGTCCGCGGCGGCGACCGCCACGATCGGTACGTCCAGCCCCGGACCGTCCTGCACCTCGACGAGGTAGCGGTTGGTGGAGCAGACGTCGTGCCGGAACGCCCGGCCGACCAGCTCGGCGCGCTCGGACTGCAGGAGGTCCAGTTCGATGTACGCGCTGTCCTCATGGAGCCGGTCGGTGATCTGCCGGTCGCTCAGCCCCGACACCTCCTCGATCTCCCGGCGCAGCCGGGCCGGCTCGTCCAGCAGCAGGGCGCCCACGAAGACGGTACGTGGCGGCCGGCCTTCGGCGGCGAGCCGCCGCGCGACCGCGAGGGCGTGTGCCGCACCGGCGCAATGGCCCCACAGCACCAGCGGCCCGGTGGTCAGCGCGGCCAGCTCCCGGCACACCCGGTCGGCGACCTCGGGAACGTCGGCCAGCGCCTCGTCGACGCGGGCGACGTCGTGACCGGGCAGCTCGACCGCGTACACGTCGACGTCGGCCCGGGCGAGCTCGCGCGCGAGGAGCTGGAAGTTGACCGCGTTGCCGCCGGCGTACGGGAAGCAGACCAGCGTGGCCACCGGATTGTCCACTGTGGACATGCGTTGGAGGAGGCCGGCCGGCCGAGCCGGCGCACCCGCGACGCCGTTGTCGATGACCGCCGCGAGGTCGCGCAGGACCGGGTGCGCCACAAGCTGGCGCAACGAGACCAGCCGGTCCAGCTTGACCACCAGCCGGACCGCGGCGAGCGAGGTACCGCCGAGCCGGAAGAAGTCGTCGGCCCCGCCGATCTGGCCGACCCGGCTGTTGAGCACCTCGGCCCACGCCGTGGCCAGCCGGCGCTCGGTCGGGGTGGCCAGCGGTACGTACGGGGCGGCCCGCTGGCCGATGGTACCGGCCAGGCTGACGAGCATCTTCTTGTTCACCTTGCCGTTCTCGGTGAGCGGCAGCGCCTCGAGCCGGTGGAAGTACGCCGGCACCATGTAGTCCGGCAGCGCCGCGGCGAGGAAGTCGCGCAGGTCCGCCGGTTCCAGCGCGTCCGAGCCGGTGAAGAAGGCGACCAGGTTCTTCGTCTCGTCGGACTGCCCGTCGATGACGACGGCCACCTCGCCGACCCCCGGCATCTGCAGCAGCCGGCTCTCGATCTCACCGATCTCGATCCGGTACCCCCTGATCTTCACCTGCTCGTCGCGGCGCCCGAGGAACTCGATGGTGCCCTCGGGCAGCCAGCGGCCGAAGTCCCCGGTCCGGTACAGCCGGGTCTGCGGCCGGTACGGGTCGGTGGTGAACGCGTGCGCGGTGCGCTCAGGATCGTTGACGTACCCGCGCCCGACGCACACCCCGGAGAAGGCGATCTCACCCGGCGCGCCCAACGGCACCAGCCGCAGCCCTTCGTCGAGGATGTACGTGTTGACGTTGCGCAGGCTCCGGCCGACCGGGACGATCGCGAGGTCCCGCTCGGGCACCGCGTGGAGCACGGCGTGCATGGTGTCGTCCGAGACCTCGGTGGCCCCGTATGCGTTGACCAGCGCGATGCCCGGGTGCAGCGCGAACCACCGGCGGACCAGGGCGAGCTTCAGGGCCTCCCCGGTGACCGAGACCATCCGCAGGTCGCCCAGCGTCCGCGGGTGCCGCTCCAGGTGGGTGAGCAGCACGTCGAGGTATGCCGGCACGATCTGGATGACGTGGATCCCGCCGGCCGCGAGCTGGTCGAGGAACCGGTTCACGTCCAGCTGCGCCTCGGTGTCGACGATGACGGTACGGCCGCCGACCAGCAGGGGCGCGAGCAGTTGCCACAGCGAGATGTCGAAGCACTGCGAGGCGGTCTGGGTCACCGTCCGGTCCGGCCCGAGGTCCAGGTCGTCGACCTTCATCCAGAGGTGGTTGAGCATCCCGGCGTGCTCGCACAGGGCGCCCTTGGGCTCGCCGGTGGAGCCGGACGTGAAGTAGATGTACGCGGCCTGCCCGGGCGTGACCGGTACGCCGGGGTTGGCGCTTCTTCCGTCCCGGTACGCCTCGACGACCGGTACCACCGCGACGGCGCGGTCGGCCCGCGCGGCGGCGGCGTACAGGGTGGCCGCGCTGCCCGGCTCGGTCACCGCGTACCGGCAGGCACTGCGGTTGAGCTGGGTGGCCACCCGGTCGGCGGGGAAGTCGGGGCGCACCGGCAGGTACACCCCGCCGGCCTTGAACACCGCGAGCGCCGCGGCCAGCCAGTCGAGGTTGCGCTCCATGACCACCGCGACCACGTCCTCGGCGCGCAGGCCCAGATCCAGCAGCCGGTGGGCGATCCGGTTGGCCCGCGCGTTCAGTTCCCGGTAGGTCCAGTCCTGCCCGTTGTGGCTCGCGGCCACCCGCTCCGGCCGGGTCGCCACCTGCTCCTCGAACAGCTCGACGAACAGCGCGTCGGGCAGCGGGCGGCGCGGCCCCGCCAGGTCGTGCAGCTGGACGGCGAGCTCGGCCTCGGACAGCAGTCGCTGTGTCCCGTGCTCGGCGTGCGGGTCGGCGACCATCAGCTCCAGCGCGGCGAGGTGGTACCCGGCCAGCCGCTGCGCGAGGTCCGGCGCCATGACGTCACGCCGGTACGTGAGGCACAGGTCGAGCCCGGCGCCGCGAGCACTGTACACAGTGGACAGCGAGACGGCCGGGTGCGGATCGGTGTCCCGGGCCGGCTCCCCGCACAGTCCGGACAGGTCGAGGAGGGTGTCGGTCGGCTCACCGGGTACGACCGCGGTGCCGGCCCGCCCGGCCTCGGCGATCAGGTCGAGCCAGGTACCGTCCGTGATGGTCGCCTGGCAGTTGCCGGCCCGGTCGGCGGTGCGCAGCCCGGTCAGCAGGCCGCGCTCGGAGCTGACCGCGCCGAGTACCTTCAGGTGGGCGGCGAGCAGCGGCACCTGGAGGTCCACGCCGTGCGCGGCGGCCAGGTCCCGCAGCGCCCCGGCCAATCCGGCCGGCACCACCGTACGGTGGCGGGCGAAGCCGGTACCGGGGTCGGTGCCGGGGCGTACCCAGCGGGGGATCCGCGTGCCGACGGGCTCGTTCATGTGTTCTCCCCGGTGGTCTCGATCTGGACGCGCAGCGACGCCGCCGCGTGCTGCGCGCGGGTGGCGGCGGTGGTCGGGTCGGGGCCGACCGCGACGGCGTAGCCGACCCGGTCGCGGAAGGAGTGGGTACGGGCGAGCACCGCGCCCGGGGCGACGGTCAGCGCGACCAGCTCGACGCCGGGCAACGTACGCGCCTCGTCGAGCCCGCCGAGCCCGGTGACGGTGCCGGGCCGGTCGAGCAGGACGAACCGGATCGACGCGTACCCCAGCCGGCGCGCTACCGGCTCCGGCGACTCACCGGCGGCTCCGGCGATCACGGCGTCCACGAGGTCGGCGCCGGTGGCCAGCCGGACCAGCGCCGGGATCATCCCGCCGCCCAGGCGGGGGTTCACCTCGACCACGACCGGGCCGTTCGGGGTCATCCGCAGCTCGGTGTGCGCCGCCCCCCGACCCAGACCCAGCGCGCGCAGCGCGGCCAGGGCCAGGTCCGCGAGTGCCGCGGCGTCCCCCGGCGGTACCTGGGCGGGCACGTCGTGTCCGGTCTCCACGAAATACGGCTCCGGGCCCAGGTACTTGCGGGTGACGGCGACCACGGTCCGGTCGAACGTCTCGACCGAGAACTCCGGTCCGGTCAGGTACCGCTCGACGAGCACGAGCCGGGGCACCGGCCGGCCCCGTTCGTCCACCGCCCCGGCGAGCAGCCCGGCCGCGTGCGCCCGTACCGCGGCCGCGTCCGGGCACAGCCTGACGCCGACCGATCCGGAGCCCGTGGTCGGCTTGACCACGACCGGGTACCCGATCGCCTCGGCCGCCCCGGCCGCCGCCGCGGCGTCGGCCACCGGCCGGTATGCCGGCACCGGTACCCCGGCCTCGGCGAGCACCGCGCGTTGGCGGTCCTTGTGCCGGCAGCGGGCCAGCGCGAGCGGGTCCGGACCGGGCAGCCCGAGCTTGGTCGCCACCTCGGCCGCGGTCGCCGCGAAGTACTCCGAGCTGGACGTCACCCCGGCGAGGCCGTCCCGGTGGGCGAGGCGGCGGCAGGCATCGAGTACCGCGCCGGGCTCGCCGGTGTCCAGCATCAGCCGGTCCAGCCCGTCCTCGTCGAGGTACGGGTACCGCCGCGGCTGCGCGGCGAGGACCACCGGACGGAGGCCGCGGGCCCGTGCCGCGACGCAGAACTGCCGGCCCGAGCCGGTCGTGTTGCTCTCCACCAGCGCCAGCCACGGACGGTTCATCCCCGCTCCCCGCCCGCCTCGCCGGTCAGGCGCGCGACCTCGGCGGCGAGCCGGCGCTCGGCCCGTTCCCACCGGTCCCGGGTGGACCGGCACCGGTCGCGGTCGCCGAGCAGCTCCTGGTACGCCGCCGCGTACAGCCCGGGGAACTCGCCGGGGCCGCCGCCGTACCGTTGGCGCGCGGTCAGGGCGGGCAGCGCCAGTTCGGTACCGCGCAGCCCGGGCGGCAGATCGTCGTCGGCCAGCCGGGTCGCGCCGCGCGCCACGGCCCGGCGTACCGCGGCGCCGACGTCGTGGTGCGCGGTGCGGAACGGCACCCCCGCCTGGACGAGCCGGTTGGCCAGTGCCGTGGCACCGACGAACCCGTCCTCGGCGCGCGCCGCCATCCGTTGCGGTACCGGCCGGGCACCGGTGACGAGCAGCTGGGCCAGCAGTACCCCGTCGAGAACCGCGTCGAGCCCGCGCCAGACCTCGGCGACCGCCTCGGTACCGACCTCGATGGCGTTGGTGAACGGCGTGGCCCGGGTCATGCTCGCCGCCGCAGTCCAGGCGCCGACCGCGCTCCCGGCCTTGGCGCGCAGGTGTTCGAGCAGGAACGCGTTCCGCTTCTGCGGCATCGCCGAGCTGCCCCCGACCAGCCGGTCCGGGAAGGTGACGAAGCCGAACTCGGCGGTGCTCCACAACTGCAGGTCGGTGGCGAGCCGGCTCACCGTGAGCGCCACGCCGGCCGCCGCGGCCAGCGCGCGCAGCGCGCCGTCGCGGCTGGCCACGGCGTCCAGCGCGTGCCGCGCCGGCTGCGCGAAGCCCAGCAGCGCGGCCGTCAGGCCCGGGTCGATGGGCAACTCCGAACCGGCCGCCGCGCCCGCCCCGAGCGGGCAGCGGTCCAGCGCCTCGGCTGCCTGCGCGAGCGCGGTGGCCTCCCGCCCGAGCGCCAGGGCGACGCCGACCAGGTAGTACCCGTACGTGGCGGGCAGTGCCGCCTGGTGGTGGGTGTACAGCGGCATGAACGCGTCGCGGTGGGCCCGGGCGCGGGCGAGCAGGACCGCCCGCAGCCGCAGCACTTCGGCATCCAGCTCGGCCAGCCGGTCGCGCAGCCGCAGCGCGGTGGTGGTGGCCTTGAGGTCGTTGCGCGAGCGACCGGTGTGCACCCGCCCCCCGACCCCGGGACCGAGTGTGGCGATGAGGTGGTCCTCGTAGGCCAGGTACAGCCCGCGCGGGGTGGGTACCCCGCGCAGCGCGGCGAAGCCGGTCATGCGCAGCCGTTCGATGTGGCGCAGCAGCGCGGTGGCGTCGGCCGCGTCGAGCAGCCGCTGGCGCACCAGCATCACCAGGTGGGCCCGGTCGACCGTGGTGAGGTAGTGTAGCTCGTCGGCGGACGGCTGGCCGTAGACGATGCGCTGGATCCGGTGCCCGACGGCCTGCTCCAGCCGGCCGGTGCCGGTCACGACGCCGGCTCCAGGTCGGCCGTACGCACCGGCACCTCCCGGCCGGTGACCTCCCGGTACCCGCGCCGTCCCCAGGCGTACCAGCTCCAGCCGGGACCGGGCCGGGTCGGGTCGGTCACCTCGGCGGGGTCGCCGTCCTCGGGTACCGGCGCGTACCCGTTGTCGGCGAGCCACCGGTCGTTGTACACGGTCTCCTGGTAGCGGTACCCCTCGTCGGGCAGCAGGACGACGCACCGGGCATCCGGGTTGCGCCGGGCCCACCAGCGGGCCACCCGGTACGCCGCGCCGCTGGTCGGGCCCTGGAAGATCGCGTGGTGGCGGTGCAGCTCCCGGGTGGTGGTGAACGCCTCGGCGGCGGTACACCAGTGCACCTGGTCGAACACCGCGTGGTCGAGGTTGGCCGGCATGAGGCTGTTGCCCAGCCCGCGCAGCGGCCGTCCGCCGTCCGGCTGTCCGAACAGGACGCTGTGGTGGGTGTCCACGCCGACCGCCTGCACGCCCGGGTTGCCGGCGCGCAGCGCGCGCACGGTACCGCACATCGAGCCGCCCGAGCCGACCGGGCCGACCACGCAGTCGACCGCGCCGAGCGTGGCTTCCAGGTGTTCGGCGACGATCCGGTACGAGGCCGGGTTGTCCGGGTTGGCGTACTGCTCCGGGCAGAAGCTGTCCGGGGTCTGCGCGCGGATCTGTGCCAGCCGCCGCAGCCGGGCCTCCTGGTACCCGCCGACCTCGTGCGGCCGGTCGCAGATCACCATGCACGCGCCCAGATCCGTCAAACGCCGGCGCAGGTTGGCGTCGATGACCGGGTCGCTGACGAGGACGAAGCGTTGCCGCCACAGGGCCGCCTGCATCGCGAGCGCCAGCCCGAAGGTGCCGGAGGTGGTCTCCACGATGACGGTGTCGGGACCCAACTCGCCCCGGTCGCGCGCCTTGCGCAGGATGTACCAGGCCGGCACGAGCTTCATCAGCGTGAACACGGCACCGTACAGGTTGGGACCGAGCCGGACCACCCGGGGTAGCAACTGCGCCTGCGTGATCTCGCGGAATGCAGTCGCCGTCATGCCCTCACACTCACCGACGGGCAGCTCAGGAGTCTGCTCAGTTCTGCGCAGCAGGCGGTATGGCGCGCCGATAGCGTGCAGGGCGAACCTGAGGACTGGAGACAGCCATGGACAACACCATCGCGGTGGCCCCCGACGGGCGTACCGCGTCTGCGGGGCCGCAGGAGGAGATCCTCGGCATCGTCCGCGAGGTACTGGGGCGCAGCGACGTCGGCCTGGACGACGACGTGTTCGACCACGGGGCGACGTCTCTGTCGTTCGTCCGCATCCTCGCGCAGATCAACCAGCGGTGCCACGTCATGGTGCACGCCGCGGCCCTCGGCGGGTTGGCCACGCCACGCAACATGGCCGCCCAGGTCGCCGACGCGCAGGCCGGCACGGCGCTCGAGAACCAAGGAGTCTGACGATGACGCAGGACATCCGGGCGCGGGAGTACGCGCTGAGCCCCGACGAGCTGGAAGCCTTCTCCCGCAACGGTTTCCACGGTCCGTTCCAGGTGTACGAGGTCGAGGAGATGCGCCGGATCTGGCGCACGGAACGGCTGGCCCTGATGGACCGCAGCAACGCCATCTACCAGGAGGAGGCGGCGCAGTCGGGGAACACCAACATCTCCAACTACGACCGGCACCTGGACAACGACTTCCTCGCCGACCACATCTGCAACCCGCTGGTCGTCGACAAGGTCGCCAGTGTGCTCGGTCCCGACGTGTTGTGTTGGCGTACCGAGTTCTTCCCCAAGTACCCCGGCGACGAAGGTACCGACTGGCACCAGGCGGACACGTTCGCCAACGCGTCGGGCAGCCCGCAGATCGTGTGGGCCGGTGACGAGGGTGTGCACTTCGGCGGCACTCTCACCGTCTGGACCGCCTTCACCGAAGCCAACCTGGACACCGGTTGCCTGCAGTTCATGCCAGGTACCCACCAGCAGATGAGGTACGACGAGACCAAGAAGATGCACTACGACCCCGATCGGATCAACCTGCAGGACAAGGGTGGGATCAAGCGTGGCTTCTTCGGGTACGACTACCGGGAGCTGCAGATCGACGAGGACTTCGTGCCGGACGAGTCGCTCGCCGTCCCGATGGTGATGCGGCCGGGTCAGGCCATCATGTTCTGGTCGACCCTGATGCACGCGTCGTTGCCGCACAACGGCAAGACCGACGAGATGCGGCTCGGCTTCGCCACCCGGTACGTACCCACGTCCGTGCACGTGTACCCGGACACGGAGGAGATCATCGAGTACGGCGGCCGGGTCAGCCTGGAGCGCTTCGGCTCGGTCGTCGTCTCCGGCACCAACGAGTACCCGTACAACCGGATCGCCACCCGCACCACGACCGGCCACCCGTTCACCGCGAGGTGAACGGGAGCCCGGTCGGATCGCCCAGAGATGCCGTGCGTGACTGGACTCCGCGCGGCATCGGGATTTTCGAGGAGCAGTCGTGATGCCGGTGACCGATGCGGGGCTGGTCGACGAGGTACGGCGGAACGTGGCGGACCTGGCCCGGGCCGTGGACTCGCTGCGTCCGCTGGCCGAGGCGGGCTACCCGCTGCGGGTACCGGCCGGTCCCGCCGGGAGGACGGTCGCGGTGGTGGCCGATGCCCTCGGCGTCCCGGTCTCCCCGGCCGAGGCGGGCGGGACACCCGGGCGGTTCGACCCTCTCGTCGCCGGGCTGTTGCACCCGTACCTGGAGCACCTGTGCCTGGAGCCCGGCCGGGTGCCGGATCTCACCGCCGGTGCCGCCTCGCCGGTGGCCGACGTGGCGCGGCAGGCGCTGCGGGACCCGGACATCACGTCCCGGACGGTGCCGGTGGACGGCACGCGGGTGCGCACGTACGCGGCCGGTGAGCCCGGCCGGCCCGCGGTCGTCCTCGCCTCCGCGTGCGGCATGCCGGCCGCGCTGTGCCAGCCGTGGATGCGTTTCCTCGCGGCCGGGCACCGGGTGGTGACGTGGGAGACCCGGGGACTGTTCGGTGAACTGGGCAGCGGTGCCGACTTCGACGCGCTCGCGTACGACCTCGACGCCCAGGCCGCGGACCTGCTGGCCGTGATGGACCACTACGGTCTGCCGGACGCGCACGTGATGGGTCTGTGCGGCGGCGCGGTGATCGCCCTGCGCGCCGCTGCCCGGCAGCCCGAGCGGGTCACCTCGCTGAGCCTGTGGCACGGTGACTTCTCCGGCACCCCCGGACCCACCACGAGTCACCAGGACAACCTCAAAGCGTTGATGGGAATGGCGGTGCAGAGCCGGGAGGACGCGGCGGCCATCAACGAGGCGCTCGCGCAGACCGCCCTCGCCGCGGTGCCGGCAAACGTGGCGCACCTGGTCGTGTATCCCTACGCCACCGCCGAACTGTTCTACCGGTACTGCGTGCTGACCGGTGCCACGATGACGACCGACATCAGCGAGCTGCTGCCGCTCGTCCGCCAGCCCGGCCTGGTCGTCACGAGCGAGGACGACCACACGGCACATCCGGGCGGGTCGCACCAGGTCGCCGCCCGGCTTCCCCGGGCCGCGCTGCGGGTCGAGCCGCACGGCGACCACATCTCGGTGTTCGGTGCCGAGCCGCGACTGCAACGAATCCTGACCGACTTCCTGCGGAGCGCGTGAGGGGTAGGACCGGCATGGCTGACGAGATCGAGTGTCGTATCCGGCTGACGCACGATGACTTCATCATGGCCAACCACCGGGTACACGGGGTTTCCGTCATGCCCGGGGTCACCTTCCTCGACATCGTGTACCGGGTGCTCGAGGCCCGCCAGGTCGACGTAGGCGCGGTGGCGCTGCGCAACGTCCTGTTCGCCGAGCCGGTCACCACCCGGGAGGGCTTCGAGCGGGAGCTGCGGGTGGCCGTCGGCGCCGGGGATCCCCGGCCGGTACGGGTGGACAGCCGCTGGCTGCGTGACGGTACCCCGGTCGCCCCGTGGCGCGAGAACATGCGCGCCGAGCTGATTTCCGTGGACGAGCCGGAGCCCGTACCGCTGGACGCCGCCCGGCTCAAGGCCGGCGCGGTCCGGGTGGACGACATGGATGTGCTGTACACGCGGACCCGCCGTGAGGGGATCCGGCACGGTACCCCGATGGCGTGCGCCGGCCGGCTCCACAAGGGCGACCCGTACCTGCTCGCCGAGCTGTCCCTGGATCCGGCGGTCCGCGCGCACGAAGCCGACTTCTACCTGCACCCGGCCAAGATGGACGCCTCGACGCTGGTCGCGTTCGGCCAGGACGACCAGGTCGGCGCCGAACCCTTCATCCCGTTCCACATCGGGTACTTCCGCGCCCCGCGCCGGCTGACCGGTAGCGTCCACGTCTTCGTCCCGCACCCCGAGGTACCCTCGGCAAGCGGCGACCTGCTGCGCAACGACTACACCCTGCACGACGAGGCCGGTGCCGTCCTGGCCGAGTTCCGCGAGATGTCGTGCAAGCGGATCCGCCGCCCCGATCTCATCACGCGGCTGCTGGCCGAGGTCGACCCGGCGCCCGCCGCCGCCGCCACCGCCACCGCCGCGGACCCGGACCCCCTCGCCGCCGTCACCCGGCACCTGCGCGGCATGGTGGCCGCGGCGCTGGGCTGCGCGCCCGCCGAGGTGGCCACCGACGCCGGGTTCTACGACCTGGGGCTGGACTCCGTCGCGCTGCTGCGGCTGGGGGAGGAGCTGGAGCCGGTGGCCGGCACCACGCTGTATCCGACGCTGCTGTTCGAGTACGGCGACATCGACAGCCTGGCCCGGCACCTGGTGAACACGTACCCGGTCCGGGTGCCGCAGGCCGCCCCGACCGCCGAGGAGACGGGCGACGCCGGGCCGACCCCGGTGGCGGGTACCGACGTGGCGAGCTGCCATGTGGAGACCTGGGTGGACGCGCCCGCGCCGCGTCCGGTGCCCGGCGCCGGGGATCTGGTCGCGTTCGACGTGCCCGACACGCTGGCCGCGGGCTGGCGGGCCAGCGGGCACCGGGTCACGACCGTACGCACCGCGCCCGGGTACGCGGCCGGGAGCGGCGACGAGGTGGCGCTGGACCCGACGGACCGCGAGCAGGTGGGCCGGCTACTCGACGCGCTGGCCGCCGAGGGGCGGAACCCGCGCGGGTACGTGCTCGCCGCGCGGCCGGGAGTCGACGGGGTACGGGCGGTGTGGGGCCTGGCCGCCGCCCTGGTCGACCGGCGGCCGACCCGGCGTATCCCGGTGGTGCTCCTCGCCCCGGCCGCACCGGCGGAGCCGGACGTGGCCGCCCTCGCGGCGTACGCCGCGACCGTGACCGCCGAGGTACCGGCGCTCGACGTCCGGCTGGTCGAGGCCCCGGCGCCCGACGCCGGCCTGGTGCTCAGGGAGCTCGACGACGAGTCCGGCGAGCACCGGGTCCGGTACCGGGCCGGCCGGCGGCAGGTGCGCCGGTGGACCCCGAGCGAGCCCGGGCCGGGTGGGTCGGTACCGTTCCGGACCGGCGGCGGGTACCTCGTCGCCGGCGGTACCGGTGGCATCGGCCGGCTGCTCGCCGAGCACCTCACCGAGCGGTACCAGGCGCGGGTGGTCCTCCTCGCCCGGGGTCCGCGCGACGGCCGGGCCTACCCGGGCGGCGTCCACCTGGTGCCGGCCGACCTGGCCGACGCGGACGCGACGGCGCGCGCGGTGGACCGGGCCCGCGAGCTGCTCGGCCGGATCGACGGGGTCCTGCACTGCGCCGGTACCGTCCGGGACGGGCTGTTCTTCCGCACGGAGCCCGCGGACCTGGTGGCGGTCTGCGCGGCGAAGCTGGCCGGCACCACCCACCTCGACGCCGCCACGGCCGGCGACGACCTCGACTTCTTCGCGCTGTTCTCCTCGCTGTCCGCGGTGCTGCCCAACCCGGGCCAGGCCGACTACGCCTACGCCAACGCGTACCAGCTGGAGTTCGCCCGGTGGCGCGCGGCCCGCACCGACCGGCCCGGCCGCACCCTCGCCGTCGCCTGGCCGCTGTGGGCCGACGGCGGCATGCGCGCGAGCGCGCCGGCGCTGGCCCGGTCGCGTGCCGGCACCGGCATGGCGCCGCTGCCCTCCGCCGTGGCCCTGGACCTGTTGACCCGCGGCCTGACCGGGCCGCACCACGGGTTCGCCGTCGTCTACGGCGATCCCGGGTCGACCGCCCACCTGCTTGCGGCCCCGGCCGCCGCGCCGGTCGCGGTTGCCGCGCCGGTCGCGGTGGCCGAGCCGACGGCGATCGCGGTCATCGGGGTCGCCGGGCGCTACCCGGGGGCCGCCGACCTCGACGAGTTCTGGCGCAACCTGGCCGAGGGGCGGGACTGCATCGTCGAGGTGCCCCGCGAGCGCTGGGACCACGACGCGTACTTCGACGCCGACAAGTCGGCGCAGGGGCGCACGTACGGGCGCTGGGGCGGGTTCGTCGACGGCGTGGACCGGTTCGACCCGGCGTTCTTCGGCATCTCCCGCCGCGACGCCGAACGGATGGACCCGCAGGAACGGCTGTTCCTCACCACGAGCTGGCGTACCTGCGAGGACGCCGGGTACCCGCCGCGCGCGCTGGCCGGCGAGCGGGTCGGCGTCTTCGTCGGGGTGATGTGGAACCACTACCAGCTCTTCGCCGAGGAGGACAGTGGCGTCGCACCGGTGGCGATGCACGCGAGCATCGCCAACCGGGTGTCGTACTGCCTGGATCTGCACGGGCCGAGCATGGCCGTCGACACCGCCTGCTCGTCCTCGCTGACCGCGGTGCACCTCGCCGTGGAGAGCCTGCGGCGGGGCGAGTGCACCCTGGCCCTCGCCGGTGGCGTCAACGTCACCGTCCACCCGCAGAAGTACCTGCAGCTGGCGCAGGGGCAGTTCCTGTCCGACGACGGCCGGTGCCGCAGCTTCGGTGCGGACGCGACCGGCTACGTACCGGGGGAAGGGACGGGCGCCGTCCTGCTCAAGCCGCTGGACCGGGCGCTGGCCGACGGTGACCGGGTGTACGGGATCGTGCGGGCGACCGCGCTCAACCACACCGGGCGGACCAGCGGCTTCACCGTACCGAGCCCGGCGGCGCAGGGAGAGCTCGTTCGGGCGGCGATCGAGCGGGCCGGCTGGGATCCGGCCACGGTCGGGTACGTGGAGGCGCACGGTACGGGCACCTCGCTCGGCGACCCGATCGAGATCGAGGGGCTGCGCCAGGCGTTCGCCGGTGCCGACCTGCCCGAGGCGGGGTGCGCGATCGGCTCGGTCAAGTCCAACGTCGGCCATCTGGAGAGCGCGGCCGGCATCGCCGGGCTGACCAAGGTGCTCCTGCAACTGCGGCACGGCGAGCTCGTCCCGTCGCTGCACTCGGCCCGGATCAACCCGCACATCGAGCTGGCCGGTACCCCCTTCCGGGTGCAGCAGACCCGCGCGCCGTGGCCGCGCCCGGCGACCGGGCTGCCCCGGCGGGCCGGCGTGAGCGCCTTCGGCGCCGGCGGAGCCAACGCGCACGTCCTCGTGGAGGAGGCGCTCGACGACCGGGAACGCGCACCGGATCCGGGGCCGGCATGGCTGTTCGTGCTGTCCGCCCGTACCGGTGCCGCGCTGCGCGCGTACGCCGAGCGGTGCGTGGCCTTCCTCGCCGGCCTGCCCAGCGGCACCGGCCCGGACGCCGGCAACTTCCCGGACGCCGGCCGCATCGCCGCGCAGGCCGCGCGGATGCTCGGCATCCCGAACGACGCCGTGGACCCCGCGGAACCGTTGGGGGACCTGGGTTTCGACGCCGCCGGGCTGCGCGAGCTGGGCGAGCGGCTGGGGATCGGTACGCCGACGCCGGACGCCACGATCGCCGGCCTCGCCGCCACGATCGCCGGCCTCGCCGCCACGTCGGCGGCCGACCCGAACCTGCTGGCCGACCTCGCGTACACCTCGCAGGTCGGGCGTACCCCGATGGCGGCCCGGCTGGCCGTGGTCGCGACCGACGTGGACCGGCTGCGCCAGGCGGTGCAGCGTTACGTCGACGGCGCGCCGGCCGGCGCGGACGGCTTCTGGGCGCCCGCGGCCGGTACCGTCCCCGCCGCCCCGGACGCGGTCGCCGACTTCCGGGCCGGGCGGCTGGCCGAGGTCGCGGCGTACTGGGTCGGCGGTGGAGACGTGGACTGGGCGGCGTGCCAGGCGGGCAACCGGCTCGTCCGCCGCCGGTCGCTGCCGGGCTACCCGTTGCAGGAGGAGGTCTGCTGGATCGGGCGGTGGCGCGGCACGAACCGGACGGGCACGCCGGCCCCGGTACCGGCCCCGCTGCCGGACCTGCCGGAGCTGCCGCGGGTACCCGAGGAGGTCTCCCCGGTCGCCGGCGGCGAGGAGGTCGGGTTCACCGTCCTGGACCCGGGCATCGCGCTGGTGACGATGCACAGCGCGGGCGGCGGCAACATGTTCACCGCCGGGATGATGGCCGGGCTGGCGGACGCGTTCGCCGCGATCGCCGCCGACGACGCGGTCAAGGCCGTGGTCATCACCGGTACCGAGACGGTGTTCAGCATGGGGGCCACCCCGGACGCGCTGGAGACGCTGGCCGCCGGCGGCAGCCGCTTCACCGACGCCCCGCTGGTGTACGAGGGCATGCTGCGCTGTGACCGCCCGGTCATCGCCGCGCTGCGCGGGCACGCCTCCGGTGGGGGACTGGCCTTCGGCCTGTACGCCGACATGGTCGTCATGTCACGGGAGGGCGTCTACAGCGCCAACTTCATGACGTACGGGTTCACCCCGGGCATGGGGGCGACGTACGTCCTCCAGCAGAGGTTCGGGCCGGCGCTGGCCGCCGAGATGCTGTTCACCGGCCGCCCGCTCGCCGGCGAGGAGCTGGAGCGCCGGGGCGCGAACGTCGCGTTCGCCGCGCAGCGCGACGTTCTGGCGACCGCGCTGACCCTGGCTCGTTCGGTCGCCGAGAAGTCGGCGCACGCCGTGCGGGTGCTGAAGGCGGACCTGGGCGCACGGGTGCTCGGCCAGCTGGAGCCGGTGATCGCGCGCGAGTCGGCCATGCACGACCGGGTCTTCGGCGCCGGGTCTGTCGCCCGCGTCCGGGAGCGCCTCGCCAAGGTCGACCAGTTCCGGGGCGGCGCTCCGGCACCGGCGGAGCTCGTCGAGCCGGTGCCGGCGCAACCGGCCGTGCCGGCGCAACCGGCCGTGCCGGCTGTGCCGGCTGTCGACGAAGGCCGCGTGCGCGACGTCATCCACGACGTCCTGTCCGCGAGCCTGTACCTGGACCGCGCGGAGATCGACCCGGACCTCAGCTTCAGCGAGATGGGCCTGGACTCGATCGGCGCGGTCGAGCTCGTCCGGGAAGTCAACCGCGCCTTCGGCCTGGACATCGACTCGGTGGCCGTGTACGACCACCCGACCGTTCAGCGGCTGGTCCGGTTCGTCGGCGATCTCGGGGACCGGGACCGCGGCCTGCAGGCCGAGGCCGTACGCGCGGCCAGCGGCGAACCTCGCCCGGCGCCGGTCGCCCCGAGCGAACCGTCCGCCCCGGTTGTCCTGTCCGAGCCGGCCCCGGTCGTGCTGTCCGAGCCGGCCCCGGTCGTGCTGCCCGAGCCGGCGCCGGTGACCGTGGTCCTGGAGCCGCTGCCCGAGGCGCCGGCGGACACCGCGCCCGACGGGGACAGGTACGCCGGTGCCATTGCCGTCATCGGCATGGCGGGTGCCTTCCCCGACGCGCGCGACCTGGACGAGTACTGGAGCAACCTCGCCGCCGGCCGGGACAGCGTCCGCGAGGTCCCGGCCGATCGGTGGGACGTCGGCACGTACTACCACCCGGACCGGCTGATCCCGGGCCGTACCTACAGCAAATGGGCGGCGCTGCTGGCCGACGTCGACGGCTTCGACCCGCAGTTCTTCCGGATGTCGCCGCTGGAGGCCGCGGCCGTGGACCCGCAGCAGCGGCTGTTCCTGCAGACCGCGTGGGCGGGCCTGGAGGACGCCGGGTACGCGGTGAGCGGCGGGGACAAGCGCCGGTGGGGCGTCTTCGTCGGCTGCGCCGCGGGCGACTACCTGGACCTGCTGCGGCGCGAGGGCCAGAGCGAGACGGCGCACGCCTTCCTGGGCAACTCCGGTTCGGTACTGGCGGCGCGGATCGCGTACCTCCTCGACCTCACCGGGCCGACCATGGCGATCGACACCGCCTGCTCGTCGTCGCTGGTGGCCGTGCACCTGGCCAGCGAGAGCATCCGGGCCGGCGAGTGCGAGGCGGCGCTCGCCGGTGGGGTCGCGCTGATGCTGACCCCGCGGATGCACATCCTCACCAGCAAGACCGGCATGCTGTCGCCGACCGGCCGGTGCGCGCCGTTCGACGCGTCGGCCGACGGGATCGTCCTCGGCGAGGGGTGCGGCGTGGTCGTCCTCAAGCGCCTGGACCGCGCGCTGGCCGACGGTGACCACGTGCACGGGGTGCTGCTGGGCAGCGGGACCAACGGGGACGGCCGGACCAACGGGCTCACCGCGCCGAGCGCGGCGAGCCAGGCCGAGCTGATCGCGCGGGTCCAGCGGCAGGCCGGGGTGGTACCGGCGGACGTGACGTACGTGGAGGCGCACGGCACCGGTACCGCGCTCGGGGACCCGATCGAGGTGAAGGCGCTCGACGAGGTGTTCCGGACCGGCGGCGTGGGTACCGGCTCCTGCGGGATCGGCTCGGTGAAGAGCAACATCGGGCACACCACCATGGCGGCGGGCGTGGCCGGGCTGCTCAAGGTGTTGCTGGCGCTGCGGTACCGGGCGGTGCCGCCGTCCATCAACTTCGCCTCGGCCAACCCCGAGATCGACTTCGGGCGCAGCCGCCTGCGCCCGGTCACCGCCCTCGAACCGTGGCGGCCGGGCCGCTCCGGGCGGCTGGTGGGTGCGGTGAGCAGCTTCGGGTTCAGCGGTACCAACGCGCACGTCCTCGTCGCCGAGCCGCCGGTACCGGCCTCCCGGCCCGATCCCGGGCGCCTGTGGGTGGTACCGGTCTCCGCGCCGAACCCGGCCGCGTTGACCCGGGTCCGGGAGCGGCTGGCCGAGCGGCTGTCGCGGCCGGACGCGCCGGCACTGGTCGACGTGGCGTACACGCTGGCCGTCGGGCGGGCGCACTTCCCGGTACGCGCGGCGTTCGTGGTCGGTGAACCGGCACAGCTTGTCCGCCAGCTACGGTCGCCGCAGCCACCGGTACCCACCGACCCGCTGGCCCGGGCGTACCTGTCCGGTGGAGACGTGGACTGGGTCGCCGCCTACCGGCACACGGGCGCCCGCCGGGTCCCACTGCCCACGTACCCGTTCGCCGGGGAGCGGCACTGGGTCACCGGTTCGCCCGAGCCGGCCGCGGCACCGGAGCGGCCGGTGCCCGAGCCGGCCGCGGCACCGGAGCGGCCGGTGCCCGAGCCGCCCGACCGGCTGCCCGTCCGGCCGGGGGACTGGATCGTCGCCGACCACGTGATCGGCGGTACCCCGACCCTGCCCGGCGTGGCCTGCCTGGAGCTGGCCGTCCGCGCCGCCCGGGACGCCGGCCTGACCGGTCCGGTGCGGATCTCCGGCGTTCAGTGGGTACGCCCCTTCGAGGTCACCGCGCCACGTACCGCGCGGCTGCGGCTGACCCCCGCCGGGGACGGCTGGCGCTTCGAGCTGTCCGGGGCCGACGAGGACGCGCCGGTCTGCGCCCGGGGCCGGGTCGCCGCGGCTCCCGACCGGCCGGAGGCCCTCGACCTCGCCACCATCCGGGCCCGCTGCACGTCCGCGCGCACCGGTGCCGAGGTGTACGCTGGATTCGCGGCCGGCGGGATCGGGTACGGGCCGGCGTTCCAGGTCGTCCACGAGGTGCGGTACGGGGCCGACGAGGCGCTCGCGACGCTGACCCTGCCGCCGGCGCGGTCCGCCGAGGTCGACGCCCGGCCGGTACATCCGTCCACGATGGACGGTGCGTTGCAGGCGATCGCGGTCCTCGCCGGTACCGCCGGCGCCGCCGGCCCGGCACTGCCGTTCGCGCTCGCCGCATGCGACGTGTACGGGCCGGTACCGGCGACCGGTCACGCGCACGCGGTGCGCGACGGGTCGTCGTACACGGTCGCGCTGACCGACGCCGACGGTGGGGTGCGGGTCCGGTTCACCGGGCTGGCGCTGCGCCGGCTCGCCGGGCCGCCCGACCGGCCGTCGGTCCACGTGCCCGCGTGGCGGGAGGTGCCGGCCGGCGCGCCGGTACCGCCCGGACGGCAGCGGGTCCTGGTCGTCGCCGCCCCCGACGTGACCGACCTGGCCGAGGCGCTGGTGGATGAGCACCGGGCGGCCGGCGACGACGTGGCCGCATTGCCGTGGTACGAGCGGCCGGCCGGCGTACCCGACGTCGTGTACTTCCTCGCCGGTGGGCGGGCCGACCGGAACCCGGAGCGGGACCGCGCACCGGCCGCGCTGCTCGCGACCGTCCGCGCGCTGCTCGACGCCGACCCGGTCCGCCGGCCGCTGACCCTGAAGGTCGTACTCCACGGCGCGGTACCGGTGGGCGCCGGTCGGGTCCGGCTGGCCGGGGCCGGACTGCCCGGCCTGGTCGGCTCGATCGTGGCGGAGTACCCGAGCTGGACGGCCGGGTGCGTGGACGTCGGTACGGCCCCGGCCGATCCGGCCCGGCTGGCCCGGCTGGCCCGGCTGCTGCGCGCGGAACCGGCCGACCGGCGGGTGGTCGCGTACCGGGACGGGGTGCGGCACGGGCTGGTCCTCGAACCCGCCCCGATCCCCGATACGGCGGCCGAGCCGTACCGCCGGCACGGCGCGTACGTCGTCCTCGGCGGTACCGGCGGGATCGGGCAGGTCCTGTGCCGCCACCTCGCGCAGACCGCCGGCGCCCGCCTGGCGATCCTCGGCCGTCGCCCGTACGACGCGGCTGTCGCCGCCCTGGTCGCCGACGTCGAGCGCCTCGGCGGCCGGGCCGTGTACCTGCGGGCCGACGCGACCGACCCGGCCGCGCTGCGCGGCGCCCTGCGCCAAGCCCGGCGCGAGTTCGGTGCGCTGCACGGCGCCTTCCACGCCGCGCTGGTCCTGCGCGACCGTACGGTGGCCCGGCTCGACGAGGCCGACCTCGCCGAGGTCCTGGCGCCCAAGGTGGCCGGCGCGGTCGCGTTCGGCGAGGCCCTGGCCACCGAGCGGCTGGACTTCCTCACGTTCTTCTCCTCGGCGGTGTCCTTCACCGACTCGGCCGGCCAGGCCAGCTACGCAGCGGCGAGTACCTTCGAGGACGCGTACGCGCTGGACCTGCGCGCCCGATGCCGCTTCCCGGTTTCCGTGGTCAACTGGGGCTACTGGGGCGGGGTCGGCGTGGTCGGCGACGATCGGTACGCCCGGCGGATGGCCGGGTTCGGGGTACAGCCGATCACGCCGGCCGAGGGGATGGCTGCGCTGGCGACCGTCCTCGGCGCGCGGCTGCCGCAGGCGCTGGTCGTCAAGGCCTCGGGCCGCGGGCTGGCCCGGCTCGGGGTGGCGGAAACGCTCGGGGTGGCGGAAACGCTCGGGGTGGCGGAAACGCTCGAGGTGGCGGAAACGCTCGGGGTGGCGGAAACAGTTGCGCCGCAAGGGATCCCGCCGGCCGACCCGACCGCCCGGGCCCGCGAGGCCTTCGCCGCGCTGGAGCGGCTCGTGCCGGTACTCGTCCGGCGGCGGCTGCCGGAGGCCGGCACCGTACCGCCGGACGAGCTGGCCGCGCGACTCGGTGTGCAACCGGCGCGGCAGCGGCTGTTCGCGGCGGTCCTGGACGTGCTGGCCGCCGGGGACCCGGACCCGGGTGCGCCCACCCCGGCGGGGCTGACCGCGCGGTACCCGGACCTGGCCGCGCACGTACACCTGCTCCAGCGGTGCGTGGACGCGCTGCCGGAGGTCCTCGACGGCAGCCGGGGCGCGACCGAGGTGCTGTTCCCGGGCGGCTCCACCGACCTGGTCGAGCGGGTCTACCGCGGCCAGTCCTCGGCCGACTTCTACCACCGCACGATGGCCGAGCAGGTGACGTCGAGGTCGGCGCCGGTACCGGCGCCGGTACCGCGTTCGTCCTCGCCGCCTGCGCCGACAGTGGCATCCCGGTGGAGTACCGGTACACCGACATCTCCTCGGCGTTCCTGCGCCGGGGGGAGGACGCGTTCGGCGCCCGGTACCCGTTCGTCGCCTTCCAGACCCTGGACATCGAGCGGGACCCGACCGCACAGGGGTTCGCGGCGCACGGGTACGACGTCGTGCTCGCGACCAACGTGCTGCATGCGACCGCGCACGTGGACCGCACCCTCGCCCACGTCCGTACCCTCCTGCGCCCGGGGGGCCTGCTGCTGGTCAACGAGGTGACCCGCGGCTCGGCCTTCCTGACGCTGACGTTCGGGCTGACCCCCGGTTGGTGGCGGTACGAGGACCCGCACCTGCGCCTGCCGTACGCCCCGCTGCTCGCCCCGGCCGGCTGGCGCCGTGCCCTCACCGACGCCGCGTTCACCGGGGTACGTACGCTCGGCTTCCCCGGTACCGAGCCGGACCGCCTGGAGCAGTGCGTGTTCGTGGCGCGGGCCGCGGAGGAGACCGGCCCGCCCGCCGGGCCGGAGCTGTCCGACGAGGCCGTGCGGTCGTACGTGCGTGGCGTCTTCGCCGACGTGCTGCGGTTCCGCGAGGCGGACCTGGACGACCGGGTCACCTTCGAGAACTACGGCGTCGACTCCCTGGTGAGCCTGGACATCCTGGCCCGGTTCGAGCGGGACCTGGGCGCGCTGCCGGCCACCCTGCTCTTCGAGCACATGACGATCGCCGATCTCGCCGCGCACCTCGCCACCGACGGGCGCGCGCAGCTGTCCGCGCTCCTCTCGCCGGCCGCGCCGGCGGCCACGGTCACGGCGCCGGAGCCGCCGGAGCCGTCGGAGCCGCCGGAGCCGCCGGCGACGTCGCCGGTCCCGGTCGTCGTCGCGCCGGCCGCCGAGGTCCGCGACGATGACGTCGCGGTGGTCGGTGCCGTCGGCCGGTATCCGGGTGCGGCCGACCTGGACGCCTTCTGGCGGCTGCTGGCCGACGGGCGGACCGGGGTGACCGAGATCCCCGCCGACCGGTGGGACTGGCGGCTGCACTTCGATCCCGACAAGAGCCGTCCGCAGCGGACGTACAGCCGCTGGGGCGGGTTCCTCGACGGCGTGGACCGGTTCGACCCGGCGTTCTTCGGGATCCTGCCGCGCGACGCGGAGAACATCGACCCGCAGGAGCGGCTGTTCCTGGAGACCGCGTGGAACCTGCTGGAGGAGACCGGGTACCTCGGCCGCGGCACCCGGGAACCGGAGACCGGCGTGTTCGTCGGCACCATGTACGGCTCGTACGGGCAGCTCGGTGCGGCCGGCTGGGCACACGGCCGGCTCACCGGCGCCACCTCGGCGCACTGGTCGATCGCCAACCGGGTGTCGTACTTCCTCGACCTGCACGGGCCGAGCTTCGCCGTGGACTCGGCCTGCTCCTCGTCGCTGCTCGCGGTACACCTGGCCGCGGAGAGCATCCGGCGCGGCGAGTGCCGGATGGCCATCGCCGGCGGCGTCAACGTGATCCTGCACCCGGCCCACTTCGTCGCCCTGTGCTCCCTGAACATGCTCTCGGCCGACGGGCGGTGCAAGGTCTTCGACGCCGGGGCCGACGGGTTCGTTCCCGGGGAGGGCGTGGGCGCCGTGCTGCTCAAGCCGCTGCGCCGGGCGGTCGCCGACGGGGACCGGATCTGGGGCGTGCTCAAGGCCGGCTTCGCCAACGCCGGCGGCAAGACCGGCGGGTACACCGTGCCCAATCCCAACGCGCAGGCCGGCCTGGTCGCCGAGGCGCTGCGCCGGGCCGGGGTCGACCCGGGGACGATCGGGTACGTCGAGGCGCACGGCACCGGCACCGAGCTGGGCGACCCGATCGAGCTGGCCGGGCTGACCCGGGCACTGGGTCCCGCCGGGCCGGCCGGGATCCGCTGCGCCATCGGCTCGGTCAAGGCCAACGTCGGGCACCTGGAAGGCGCCGCGGGCATCGCCGGCCTGTCCAAGGTCCTCCTCCAGCTGCGGTCCGGGCAACTGGTCCCGTGCGCGAACCTCGACACGGTCAACCCGAAGATCGGCCTCGACCCGGAGCGGTGGTACCTGCCCGACACGCTCTCGCGGTGGCCGCGCGCGGTCGACGACGAGGGGCGGGAGGTACCGCGCCGGGCCGGGGTCAGCTCGTTCGGCGCGGGCGGCGCCAACGTCCACCTGGTCGTCGAGGAGTACCCCCAGCCCCCGGCCGCGGCGCCGTCCGGCCGCGAGCACCTGTTCGTGCTCTCCGCGCGTACCCCCGAACAGCTGACCGAGTACGCCGCCCGGGTCGCCCGATTCGTGACCGCCGCGCCTACCGGCGAGCTGCCGTTCGACGAACTGTGCTACACGAGCCAGGTCGGCCGGCGGGAGATGGCGGAGCGCCTCGCGGTCCGCGCGCGCGACCTCGCCGGGCTCGCCGAGCGCCTCGCCGGTTATGCCGCCGGCACGCTGCCGGACGGCTGCTGGGCCGGTACCGCCACGGGTGGCGGGGGCGACCCGGTGCCCGGCGGCGACCTCGCCGAGCTCGCACCCGCCTGGGTATCCGGCGCGGTCGTGGAGTGGCCGGCTTTGTGGCCCCGGCCGCTGCCGCGCCGCGTGGCCTTCCCGACGTACCCGTTCCAGCGCAAGCGGTACTGGCTCACCGCGCTCGACGAGCCGGCCGCGCCGCCGGTACCGGAGGTCGACAGCAGCGCGGTATGCCGGTACCAGCGGCCGGTGTGGGAGCCGGCCGAGCCCGGTGCCGCCGCGGGGCGACCGCGCGTCCTGCTCGTCGTCACCGACGACCCGGCGCTCGGCGAGGCGTTCGACCGGGTCCTGGCGGGCTCCGGGGTACGCTGCCTGACCGCCGTACCGGGGGCGCGGCTGGCCGAGGCGGGCCGCGTGTTCGACCCGGCCGACGACGACGGGTACGCCGTAATGGCCCGGGCGCTGGCCGACCGCGGCCTGCTGCCCGACGCCGTGCTGCACGCGCTGGCCGACCGCCCGACCGGGGACCTCGCCCGCGACCTCGACCTCGGCCTGCACTCGTTCCTGCGGCTGGTGACCGCGATCCTGAGCCAGGGTCGGCAGGTCCCGCTGCGGGCCGTCTTCACCCACAAGGCGCTCGGCGACGAGCCGGTACCGCAGCACGCGGCGGTGGCCGGCGCCATCCGTACGCTGGCCCTCGAGCACAGCGGGTTCAGCGGTGCCACGGTCGAGTACGCCGGGCCGCTCCCGGCCACCTCGGACCGGGCCGCGCAACTGCTCGTCGAGCTCGCCGCGGCCGACGTCGAGGTCCGGTACCGGGACGGCCGGCGCACGGTACGCCGGCTGGCCGACTTCACCCCGGCCGCACCGGCCCGGCCGGTGGTCCGCCCGGGTGCCACGTACCTCATCACCGGCGGTACCGGCGGGCTCGGCCTGCACGTTGCCGAGGCACTGGCCGGTGAGGCACTGGCCGCCGAGGCCCCGGTGCAGCTCGTGCTCGCCAGCCGGACCGGACCGGGACCCGACGCCGCCCGGCGCATCGCCGCGCTGTCCCGGGCGGGCACCTCGGTCGCCGTGGAGCGGGCCGACGTGACCCGGCCGCAGGACGTACGCCGGTTGCTGTCGGTACGCGGTCCGGTGGCGGGGATCGTCCACGCGGCCGGGGTCACCCGGGACTCGCACGCTTTGCGCAAGACCCGGGCGGATATCGCGGAAGTGTTGGCGCCCAAGGTGTTCGGCGCCGTCCTGCTGGACGAGGCGAGCGCCGACCTGGCCCTGGACTTCTTCGTGCTCTTCTCGTCCGTGGTCGGCGAGAGCGGTAACCTCGGCCAGGCCGACTACGCCGCCGCGAACCGGTTCCTGGGCGCCTTCGCCGAGCAGCGCGAGCTGCGCCGCGCCCGGGGCGAGCGGCACGGCCGGACCGTGTCGATCGGCTGGCCGCTGTGGGCCGACGGCGGGATGACCGTGGACGACGCGACCCGCCGGCTGTTCGCGCGGCGGTGGTCGATGGTACCGATGCGCACCGGCGTGGGGCTCGACGCGTTCCGCCGCGCGCTGGCCGGTACCGAGCCCTCGTTCGTGGTCGTCGAGCTGGACCAGGCCCGGCCACCGGTCGTCCCGCCGACGGCGCGGCCCGAGCCGCGCACGGTACCGGCCGAGGCCCTGCGCGGACCGGTCCGCGAGCGGCTGTGCCGGCTCGCCGCGAGTTTCCTGCTGGTCGACGTCGGCGAGGTGGACCTGACCGCCGACCTGCTGGACACCGGCTTCGACTCCATCTCGCTGACCGAGCTGATCAACCAGGTCAACGAGGCGTACCGGCTCGATCTGCTGCCGACCGTGCTGTTCGAGTGCGCGAACCTCGACGCGTTCGCCGACTACCTCATCCGTCACCACCCCGCGGAGGTGGCGGCCGCGACCCCCGCGCCGGCCGCCACCCCCGCCCCCCTGGCGCACCCGGTCGAGTGGCCCGCGGCTCCCGCGGTCGCGGTGGTGCCGCCGCCCGCCGGGCGCGACGGGGTGGCGGTCATCGGGATCGCCGGTACCCTGCCCGGCGGTCCCGACCTGGATCGGCTCTGGCAGCGGCTGGCGGCGGGCGAGGACCTGGTCGGACCGGCCCCCGCCGACCGGCTGGAGCTGCACGCCCACCCGGACACCGCCGGGGTACGCGCCGGGTTCCTCGACGACGTGGCGGGCTTCGACGCCGAGCTGTTCCGGGTGTCTCCGGCCGAGGCCGCGCTGATGGATCCGCAGCAGCGGCTGTTCCTGCACGCCGCGTGGCGGGCCATCGAGGACGCCGGGTACCGGCCGGACCGGCTCGCCGGTACCGACACCGGCCTGTTCGTCGGGGTCTCCACGACCGACTACGCCGACCTGCTGCGCGCGGGCGGCGTACCGGTGCAGGCGCACACCGCGAGCGGGATCGCCCACTCCATCCTGGCCAACCGCGTCTCCCACCTGCTCGACCTGCACGGACCCAGCGAGGCGGTGGACACCGCCTGCTCCAGCTCCCTGGTCGCGCTGCACCGGGCGGTCCAGGCGCTCGCCGCCGGCGACTGCTCCCTGGCGCTGGTCGGCGGCGTCAACGCGCTGCTCAGCCCCGGACTGTTCACCGCCTTCGGGCAGTCCGGCATGTTGAGCCCCGACGCGAAGTGCCGCACCTTCGACCGGGGCGCGAACGGCTACGTGCGGGGCGAGGGGGTCGGGG
>WNFU01004244.1_pt1 | contig 27356 bp, 26 predicted proteins | sample 5400121 | NCBI WGS metagenome assembly WNFU01 (sample SAMN13153360, study PRJNA577476) | soil metagenome | isolation source: 100 cm soil or saprolite under grassland replicate 1 | place: USA:California | collected 2016-06-15 | reverse complement strand
AAAGGATGGCCGGGCGCGTTTCACGCCTCACACATCCTTCGTCGACCCGGCTTCTCCTCCCAAGGCTCCGCCGCGTCAGAGCATCGAGGTACGTGCTTTCACGTTTTTCACGGCATAGACGCCTGTCCGACAGCGGGTGCTTCGTCACCAACGCCGACCGCTCTTGTAGCCAACCAGCGGCCGTTTTCCACGCCGAATAACGCCTTACTTTCGCGCCCATCGCGGCCAAGCCAACAATTTTTTGCGCCGGTGAATCATGCACCCGAGGTTTGACTTAGTCATTTCATCCGATGTAACTGTGGCGCACCGAACCGAATGCGAAGCACCGCTGGGCAAATAGGCGGGTGTTAACAAAAATATGAGCGGAAGATCCTCGGCCGGTTGTAGAAACGATCCATAGGACAATCTGGAGGCCTCCATGTCGCAAAGAGCGTCATGCCGGATTTTGATATGTCTGATCTTCGCGTTGGGAGCGGTATCCTCTAATGCGATCGGCCAGGATACGGACCGCGCGGCTCTGATAGAAAGAGCCAAGAAAGAAACTGAGGTCGTTTGGTATACCAGCGCCGGCCTGCAAGATTCCAACCCGATGGCCGAAGCTTTTCAAAAAGACTACCCCTTCATCCGCGTCAACGTCATTCGTTCCGGCTCGGGTGTTCTTATCAATCGAATACTAAACGAAGCGAGAGCGCAAAAAGGTCTTTTCGACGTTCTGAACACGAACGACGAAAGCGTATTGCCGCTAAAAAAACGCGACTTGCTCGCTCGATATGTTTCATCCGAAGCGAATTTTTACGCTGAAGACCTGAAAGACAAGGAAGGATACTGGCATACCGCCTACGTCGTGCCGTGGTTTCTCGGCTACAACACCCGCATGGTCAAAAAAGACGAGGTTCCAAAAAATTATGAGGACCTCTTACAGCCTAAATGGAGAGGACGAAAGATCGCCCTCGGCACCGACAACGGCAGCCTGATACTTGCCGGCATGATCCGCGTTTGGGGCAAAGAAAAAGCCGTTCGCTATTTTCAACAGCTCGCCAAGCAAGAACCCGCATTGCAGGCCGGCGCCCCGTCTAGCAGGATTCAATTGTTGGCGGGCGGTGAATTTCCCCTGACTCTCGCATCGGGAAATACCTTGCAGACTTTTGTCTCTCGGGGCGCGCCGGTGGATTGGCTACCGTTGGAGCCGGTCTTTGTGCAGCTGAACACCATTATGCTGGCGGCGCAATCCCGGCATCCCAACGCGACCAAGCTCTTCATCGACTTCGTGCTGTCAAAAAAGGGGCAAGAAATGATCCGCTCTTTTCATCGCGTGCCGGGACGCACCGGCGTCGACGCCGAACCACCGCGAATCTTTAAGGGTTACAAGCGGGTCGTTCAGGATATCGAAGCTGCGGCGAACGCCGACGCAAACACGAAGCTCTACAACGAGATCCTCGGTATCAGGCAATGACCTGGAGGCAACGCAGCGAGCCGGATCGTCTCCATGGCCACGCGCAAGATCTTCACACCCTCGATCACGATCGAGATGTTGCTGACACGCAATCCTAGCCAAACGCGAGTGCACTAATCGCTCGTGATGCGGCGAGTCTGAACTGTGATTCAAGCGCCGTCGGTCGGGGGATGAGACGAGGCTATCATTCGAGCTACTTGAGATAACCTCTCTCGCGGTAAAATTTTCGCGCACCGGGATGAAGTGGCACGTCATAGGGCGCCTCTTCATTGTTGGCACACAGATCGGCGATGCTGAGCGGCCTATAGTTGTCGGTGGGGATCGATTTCTGCCTCAGTTCGATGGCTTCGCAGAGCGCGTAGGCAACGTCATTCGGCATGTCGGCGCGCACGACCATCGGCCAGCCACTGAAATCAATGGTCGGGACATCGGCGATGAGACCCTTGAAGTGAGATTTAGGCACAACCCCGGCGCGGTAGCCCAGTGCCTTTAGTCTACTCAGCATCGCCCCTTCGATCGGCAGGTAGCGGAACCCGTGATCCAGCACGGTTTGGCCCCAGCTCTTGATGCCTTCATCAAAAACGGCGTTGACCGTGCCCTTCTCGATACCCTCGCGGCGATCGGGATGGCTGGGTCGCGATACTGTCTGGATTTTTCCGCCCCACTTGCGGATATCCGCAAACGTGAACCCAGCCGCCTTCATTGCCGCGCTGACCATAAAAGTCACGGGGCTTTCTAGTAAGTCACGCTGACCCACTGGACCGGTAGAAAGATGGATCGGAACCCGTTCTTTCTTAATCTGTTCGAGAGACGTAATGCCGCTGGACTCCTGTACGGCAAAGCCCATCACATCCCACGAAGGAAAAACGGCAATCGCCCTTAACGGCAATCGCCCAGGGAGTGGTCCCGTCCCTTTGTAAGCAAGTGTTACGGACGCGGATGGATTGATCCATGCCACGGAAACTTTTCCCTCCGCGAGCAGTTTAAGCTCACGAAAACTGTCCGCCGCGAACGCGAGCGAGATGCATTCGCCCTGTTTGCCGCGCGGCAGCAGAGACAATTGTAAATAGTAGCCGAGCCGCGAATCCGTTTGCAGGACGCCTTCAGCCGCTCGTTGAGTCTGATACGAAAGGGAGGTGTCGTAGAGGCCCGAGGCCAATTCGAGAAAGCCTTTTACCCGCTGGATTGCAGAATTGTATCGTTGTGGGGTCATGCTGTCATTCCTTTCGATGGGATGGCGCGAAGTCATGATCGCCGGTTTGTATCCGGCCATTCTCACAGCCGCCTCAACATACTTGAAGCGCGGAATTGTTCAAGCAGACAGGCACCACACGGGATACTCCCCACGTCTTGGGTGCACGAAATTGGCGCTATCGATCGATCCTAACAGACGCGCACACGAGAAGCTGGAAATATGCGTTTGAAGGAATTGCTGTTGAGCTCGCTCGTCGGGTGACGAATTAGAGAGTGAAGTGAATAGCTACCTACTCCTCCCGACGTCGAAACGCTCGAGCGATATTTTGGGTCACGCGTCCCGATGTCCGCGTCGCGATGCGGCGGCTATCGTGACGACAATGACCAATAGCACACTGAAGCCGACGAATAGCGCAATAGTGGGATCCATGCCTAGGATTGAATCGATTGAATATTGCGAGGGGGCGGTAACACCCTGCGGATCAAAAACGCCTGCAGAACCTTGCGGCATTTGGACTCCTGGTTTGGCGGAATCAGCCGTTGTACCGCTCGTTATCTCAGCCTGCCGACCGCGTTCCTCGGTCGACGGTTGATCTGCAATTTCAGCCGAAGGCTCTTTCGCGGCGGTAATTCTCGACACGTTGATCGTAAGAGAAATTACCAACGCGCCTATCAGGCATAGGACTAATCTCACTTTTCACCTCCTTTCTTCTCGATTCCAGTGATTATCGAGCAATTCCCGTGCCTTCAACATGCAATCCCGACACAAATCCACAGCTTGCCTCAGCAGACGACAAAAAGCCCACAAAACTCGGACGAATTCCCGGACATGTATGCTCGGCGAGTCTAACCCGTAGTAAAAAGCATACGCGCCGAGTCGGCTTTCCCCCTAATACTTAGCTGCTGATACTTACAGGGATACGGCGCATTGCTTGTTGGGCAATCGAGCGGTTTGAATAAATGCACCGGGCGAAGGCACGAGCGGCAAAAAATGATCATCTGCGACGAGGAATCGACATTGTCATGTGCGATAGGCCACGGACCGCATTTCATTGCGGCGCTATCACAACGCCGGGCTCAGGGAGGAGATCTGAAGTGACCGATGGTCAGTATTTTTGTCCGCTCAGTGGAGGCGCGTCCACGGGCAGATCCAGGTTTCGCTTACTTTCCCGCCCACAGCTTATCGAAGAAACCGCTTTTTTGCAGTCCATCGAGGTAGCGTCTATCGACGAGATCCTGTGGTTTAATTTTTTTTGCACGTGCATCGACTTTCGCGGTCTCGTCGATGATCGCCTGAAACGCTTCGGTTTTGAATTCCAACCGAGGCTCTAACACCTTGATCTCTTCGTCATAGGCGGCGTCCAACAGTTTGCGATCACCGATCCGCAATTGTTTAGCCAGTACTTTGTAGGTCGTTTCTTTATCCATGAAAAGTATTTTCATCGCCTCCGCGGTCACGCGCACAAATTTTTCGATAACTGGACCGCGCGTATTGATTATGGACCGGCGCGTGATCAAAGTCGCAGCAGCAAAAGGAATCTGCAGATCCGGTCCGTAAACGACATAACGAAAACCCTGAGCGGCTGCTCGAGTGCCGCCCGATGGGCCGGTCATCGTCGCGGCATCGACCGCTCCGCTGAATAACGCCGCGAGATTTTCGACCTGGCCGCCGGTCTGTATAAAAGTCACATCCGTCGGTTCCATACCGTTTTTTCGTAGAGCCTGGATGATGAAATAGTGCGAATTGCTGCCGAGCCGAGACACGCCCAGCTTTTTCCCTTTGAGATCTTCCGGTCTTTTGATCTCCGGTTTGGCGAGAATACTGTGAGTCAACGTGTTCTTGGCGCTGGCAACAAAAACCAAGTCGGTGGCGCCTTGGGCGTGGGCACGGATAATCGCCTCGCCTCCACTAATAGCGACCTGGGCGTCGCCGCCCAAGATTGCTGCGGTAACCAATGGGGCTGAAGAAATGTAAACCAACTGGAAGTCCAAATCGTATTTCCGATACAGGCCAACCTCTTCGGCGATCCACGGCATCGCTTGCGACATGGTGCGCGCCGAGTGAAAACCGATTAGTTTATCGGCGGCCAGTCCAGGCGGCGAGGAAAAAACGAGTGCGAGAAAGATAAAGAGAAATCGCGAAACGCAAACAACCACGGGGCGTGACTTCATGAGGGACACCTCCGGAATGAACGACTCAGTCGCAGCCTTCGATCGCGAATCGTCAATAGAAGTCTATCGGAAAACCAGCGCGACATTAGCAAAAAGAGCCGCTCGCTACTAGTCCACATGATCCCGGCGCGATGGACTGTAGGGGCGACCGGCTGGTCGCCCCGCACACAAAACCGCAAAGGACGTCAAGGAAGAGTTGTAGAGCTGAGATTTTTTCAGGATAATGATTGGCGGGCACAGGCAGCGTTTTTCGAGGAGGTTCGAAATGAGAAGCACACGGATCACTGTGAACCCCAAACAAATGGATGGAGTACCCTGCATCAGACATCTTCGTATTCCTGTCGCGACGGTGGTGGGGATGCTAGCCGACGGCATGACGGAGAAAGAAATACTCGATGCCTATCCCGATCTCGAAGCCGACGATATTCGCGCCGCTTTGCGTTTTGCTGCCGAAGCCGTACGCGAACGAGAGTTACCCCTTGTCGGTAATCCGTGAATTTCCTGATCGACAGCTCACTACCACCCACGGTCGCAGAAACTCTGCGGCAAGCGGGCCACGATGCGGTCCATGTTCGCCATTACGGTATTCACAAGGCGGAAGACGAAATCGTTTTTGATCGAGCTGCTGAAGAAGATCGCGTCGTCGTATCGGCCGACACCCGCTTCGCAACGGTTTTGTCGCTGCGGCACGCTTTCAAACCATCGGTCATTGTGTTTCGCCGGGTATCGCCGCGCCGCACCGAAGCGCTAGCGAACTTGCTGCTCACAAACTTACCTAACATCACCGCTCTACTCGACCTCGGCAGTATCGTCATTTTCGAAGAAGCACGGTTGCGGAGTCGTACGTTTAGGCCATTACCCTCGAAGTCGGGCAAGGACAGCCACGAATAAGGCGGAAATCGCAACAGGCAATCGAGCGCACCGGATAAAAACCGCGAGCCTTTTAGCTCGATGCCTGTAAGGAGAAACTGATGAAGGTATCCGTATGCCGTATTCTTTTTAGCGCTTTTTCTCTGACTCTCGCCTTGACCGTACTCGCTCGGGCACAATCCAATCCTCCCAGCACAGTAAACGCCAAGAAGGAAGGGGAAGTGATTTGGTACGGCTCTCTGACTGGCGGGACGATCGTCGCAAGGATTATCAAAGCGTTCGAAGATAAATACCCGCCCATCAAGGTCAAGTACCTCCGCATGGGGGGCGCCGGACTGATTGAAAGAATCAGGAGCGAGGCTCGAGCCGGAAGATTTTTCTGGGATGTCGCGACCGCCGAGTACATCCAGTTTTTCCAGTTGCCGAAGCACGTGAACCTTGCCAAATACTTCACGCCGGAGTTTCAGAAATTTGCTGAGCCGCATCGGGATCCGAACGGAACTTGGATAAGTATCTACGGCGCCATCGCCACCATCGGTTGGAATACGCAGATGGTCAAATCAGCCGACGCGCCGAAGGATTGGAAAAATCTGTTAGAGCCCAAGTGGAAAGGAAGAAAAATCGGCCTGCCTGCCGAAGCCTATCAATGGTACGGCGGGATGGTCGCCTATCTGGGAGACAAGGCAGGCCGTGAATACATGCACGCGCTGGCCGATCAAGATCCGCAAACGCAACAAGGATACACCAACACGTCAAATCTCCTCGTAGCCGGGGAGTTTCCCGTCGCGGTCATCAGAGCGCACCGGATCGAAATTGCGCGGGCGAAAGGCGCGCCCGTGGATTGGTCCGCGGAAGCCAATCCAATCGTCTACAGCATCCATCCCATCGGCATATCTGAAAGAGCGCCTCACCCCAGCGCGGCCAGACTGTTTTACGATTTCGTGGCGTCGGTGGAAGGCCAGGGGCTTTTCACGGAAGAGGGCTTTACCAGCTCCCACGCTGATGTCAAGGCGCGCTTTCCAAGGGTGGGCCTCGACAGAATCAAACATCCGGCGCCGCCCGACGCCAAAGTCAGCGACCGGATCGAGACATGGCTCAAAGAACACCAGCAGACGTTCCACATACAGACAGGTAGCAGATAGAGCGACGATCGACCGTGTTTCAATTTAATTTCGATGCCGCAGAACACGTAGGGGCAGACCCGCGTGTCTGCCCTCTGGAACGGGCGACCACACAGGGTCGCCCCTACAGGAACCGCCACCGATCGTGTTCACTAATTGGACTGGCTAAAATTTGACATGCTGTGTGAAGCCTATGGCAATTCTTCCAGCAGCCGGCCATAGCCCTTCACGGGCTCGCGCACGTGAAAGCGCTTTTGCACGTCCCAAAGTTTCGTGGCGAGATTGTAGATCACCGGCACCTGCAGGTCTTGTTCCAATAGCCGCACGACTTTCAGCAGTCGCCATCCCGATCCGAGCATGTAGATCGCATCGGCATCGCGATGTTTTAGAAAGGCTTTCTTCGTGTGTTTGTAGATCTCCTCTCCCGATAGCTTGCCCACGTCTTTGAAGGCGACTTCGATGCCCTCCATTGCTTTCACGACGAGACCCGCTCCGCTGAAGTAGCGCGTGAAAATCTGATTCATGTTGTCCCCGAAGTAAGTAACGCCGACGAGGCTCTTGGCTCCCAGTGCGCGCATCGCCTCGATCTGGGATCTACCCGAAGTGCTGACTGGCACCCCGATTTTGGCTTCAAGATCTTTGACAATTTTGTCCTCACCCTGAAAGCCATGCACCATCATCGGCGGAGCACCGCCGATGTGAATCAAGTCCGCGCCCAGCTCCGCCAGCTGCGCCGCCTTTTGCTTGTAGTCTTCCAGCACATCGCGAAATTCCTGCTCAGTTCCGGACCTGATCCCGACCGTGAGCGGAATCACTCCGATCCCTTCGGGAAGCAGGCGAATAAAGTCTTCTAATGAGCCCGGCCGATACGTGGGCTTGATATCACCGACGACGCCTCGCCAACTTTCAAACATTTTTCACCCCCACTTCGTTGTCATGTCGCGCTGACTCGGTAGAGAACCACTTGCGTGAGATCCGCAGCGAATCATGTGTAAACAATCCACACCAGCGCGTGCGTCGGAAAAATATGCGCAACGGCCAGAAAGGTCAAGCCGTAAAAATCGCGCGCAGCGCGCTTGACCTTGAGCCGACCGTGATGTTACGCAATCTCACACGAGAATAAGGGGGAGGACAACCATGAAGATCGTCGTGTTCGGACCGGAACGTCGAGCGGGTGCTTTGGTCGGCGAAAGAGTTATCGACCTCAACCGCGGTATGGCGAGATACCTGCGAGAACAGGGCGAGTCGAACTCGAAGGAACAAGCGGCTTCACGGCTACCGTCCCGGTTACTATCGCTTATCGAACGGGGCCCCGCCGGATTGGCAGACGCGCAGGCCGTGATCGATCACTTCATTAAATTGTCCCCCGCCGACGACCGCGGCGATCCGAAAGTCGTTCACAATTCGAACGAGGTGAAGCTTCACGCGCCGTGGCCGGAGCGGCGCATCGCCTGTGTCGGTGGCAACTATGCCGCTCACTTAGCCGGTATGTGGGCCAACCGACTCGGCAAGACCGACGTTTCGATCGAACAGATCACAGAGGAAGCAAAGAAGGCCGGCCAGTGGGGATTTTGGAAAGTGCCGGCTGAAGTCGCCGGACCAAATGACACGATCCCCTTCCCAAAACGCGTGACCTATTTCGATTACGAAGGCGAAATTGCGATCATCGTCGGCAAGCGGGGCAAGAACATTCCTGCCGAGCGAATCCGCGAATATGTTTGGGGCGTCACTTTATTTCATGACTGGAGCATTCGTGACGGCGGCGGTGTCGACCGGGTCGTGAGCTACAACCTGCAGAAAAATTTCGACGGTGCGGTGTCGATGGGTCCGTGCGTTGTCGTCGGAGAGTTGGACCAACAAGACATCGATGCCGAAACCCGCGTTAACGGCGTGGTGCGCCAGAGCTACAACACCAGTGAAATGATTTGGTCGTTCGGCGAAGTGTTGGAATATCTGTCGCAAGACTTCACCTTCGTGCCGGGCGACGTGATTGCCGGCGGCACATCGGCGGGAACCGCTGCGGACAAATCGCGGCGAGGACCAGATGGCAAGCGACCGCTCGATCTGTTTCTCAAGGTCGCTGATACCGTGCAAGTGTCGTCGTCCAAGATCGGCGCTCTGTCGAACAAGATCGTCGCAAGCGACTAGCCCGCTTCTTCATCCTCCCCCGCGTGAGGGGGAGGAAAGAGGTGGGGAGCCAGTAATACGGCTAACGGTTCGCTAGCGAAGAAGGATTATCGATGGACTTCAACCTGCCCGAAGAAATTCAAATTCTAAAAGAGACCGTGCGCCGCTTCGTCGACAAGGAACTGATTCCGCTGGAGCACGAGTACCGGCACGACAGTGAAACGGCGATGCCGGAGCATCTGCTCAAGCCGCTCCAGGAAAAAACCAAGGCCATGGGGCTCTGGATGCTTGATGTGCCGGCGGAGTACGGCGGCGCCGGCCTCGGACTTTTGCCGCGCTGCGTGATTCACGAGGAAATCGCTCGCGCGGCTTCTCTACCCTTCCGCGGCCTTGAACTCTTTGGACCGGAAGTCAGGCCCGTGCTGTTTCACTGCAATGAGGAACAGAAAGAACGATTTCTGAAACCAGTGCTGCATGGCGAAATTAAATTTTGTTTTGCCCAGACGGAGCCTGACGCAGGCAGCGATCCCGCGAACATGCGCACCCGCGCTGTGCAAGACGGTGACTCATTCATCATTAACGGCACCAAACGTTTCATCACCGGCGCAGGGCGCGCCGATTACACGCAGCTCATGGCGGTGACCGATCCGGAGAAAAAGGCGCGCGGCGGAATTACCTGTTTCGCGGTTGATCTAAAGAGCTCGGGCGTCGTCCTCGAACGACAGTGGCCGACGATGATGGGCGAAGCGCCATGGCAAATTCTTTTCGACAATGTGCGTGTGCCGGCGGCAAATGTCATTGGGCCGATCGGCGGCGGTTTTTCACTGGCGCAAAAGTGGATCGGTGAAGGCAGGATCAGAGGCCACGGCGCGCGCCCCGTGGGCATCGCGCGGCGCGCGCTCGATATGATGGTCGAGTACTCCAAAGTCCGCGTCACTTTCGGCCGCCCGCTCGCCGACCGCCAAGCGATCCAGTTCATGATCGCCGACTCGGCAATGGAACTTCATGCTGTGCGAAATATGGTCTACGAGTGCGCCTGGCGCGTGGATCGGGACGAAGATGTGCGCGATCTCTCTTATATGGTCAAAGTAATGGCTACTGAGATGGCCAGTCGCGTCATCGACCGCGCCATCCAGATACACGGCGGATTAGGGTTAATGAAGGAATTGCCGCTCGAATGGTGGTATCGGCAGATTCGCAGCACCCGAATCACCGAGGGTGCGAACGAAGTACTGCGCTGGCGCCTCGGGCAAAATCTGATTCGGGCGCATCACTGATTTTGGGAATGGTTGAAGTCCCTTAATTTGATGCGGAATGAAAGTGCGTCATGCCGGCGCAGGCCGGCATCCAGGCCGATGCAGGAGTGCCATAAAAGAAGAAAGACTGGATTCAGGCATCCGCCGGGATGACGGAATCGGGAGGCAGCCGATTTGTGATTGATGGGACCCTTCGGATTGGACCGAGGGACGTTCCGCGGGTCCGCTCAATTCTCCAAGATCTTTTTCACCCGTTCCATGACGTCCACCGGCTGGCTCGTGACTTCCTTCGCCAGGTTCTGCATCTCCTCCCACGACACTGGCTCCAAGTCGTAGCGACGTTTTTTTACCTCGGCGATAAATTCGGGGTCCTTGAGCATCTTTTCGTAGCCGGTGCGGATCGTACGCGCGAGATCGGCAGCCATCCCGGGCGGTGCCACCATGGGCCGGCCGAACCCACCGGATGAAAGCACCACGGTTGCCATGCGCCGAAGCGCATCAGAGGTTTTTTGCTTGTCCATTAACTCATAGAGGGTCGGGACGTCGCCGAGCCTGGCGTCGCGTCTTCTGCCGGTCTGAATCAGGCTTTTTACATAGCCGTTTTTGAACCAGGTTCGCGTCGGATCCCGGCCGACGAAGCTGCCGATGTCGAAGGCGCGACAATGTAGCTCACCGCGTTCCACCGCGATATCGATTTCACCGCCGCTTTGGTAACCGGTGACGGTTTTGAATTTAAGACCGAGGGTTTCTTCTAATACTTTCGGAACGAAATAACCTGTCGCGCCGGTCCCCGCGCCGCCACAGCGCGGCGGTTCCGCAGCGCGCCGGATATCTTCGAGCGTCTTGTACGGGCTGTCCGCGCGCATATAAAGCTGCGCCTCGAGCCGTTCTGGCGAACCGATCCAGGTGAACTTGGCCCATTCGAATTTCGCCGTGTCACGGCCCAAGATCTGATCGAAGAATGCCCCGCCTTGTAATGCGCCCAACGTCAGACCGTCCGGCTTCGCCATGTTGTAGACATAGTTGGCAGCCACGACGGAGCTGGCGCCCGGCATGTTCTGCGGCACAAGGACCGGCTCGCCGGGCAAATGCCTGCCGAGAAATTGCGCGACCACGCGCGCGTAAAGATCGACTCCGCCGCCGGTGCTCGTCCCAATGATGAGTCGGATCGTTTTTCCCTTGAAGTCAGCTTCACTTTGCGCGGCAAGATCGGCCGACCTCGCAAGACCAAAGGCAATGATTGCCAGCAGGCAAACCAGAAAACTCTTGAGAGTTAGAATCTTTTTCATTTCTCGCGCCTCCGCTATCTCACAAGTGGATCTTGGCGTCCAATACCGTCATTACCTGCGAACCGAGATTCACTCCGATCGGATTGATGTCCACGGCGCTAATCTTGCCCCGCAGATCGACGGCGAGTTCGGCCAGGCGGACAATCCCGTCAATGATAGAATCGATATGCGCCGTTCCCTTGGGCGATTTTTTTAAAGCCGCGAACGCTTTCAGAGAAGACAGCATCTCCTCGGCATCCGTCATCGCCAGCGGCGCCAGCCGCAGCGCGTAGTCTTTGAGCACTTCGGTGAAGATGCCGCCGAGCCCGCACAAAATCACCGGCCCGAAGGTCTCATCGTATTTCGCACCGAGAATAACTTCGAAGTCATGCGGAATAAATCGCTCCACGCTAAACTCAACGGTTGCCCGCGAATGTGCGCGAGCTTTACTCTCCAGTGCAGCGAATTCTTCGCGCAGCTCCGCGTCGTTGGAGATTTTGCCACTGACCAATCCGGCATCGCTGCGATGGGCGATATCCGGCACGATTCCCTTCAGAATCACCGGGTAGCCAATTTTGGTCGCAGCACTTACTGCTTCATCACTGTTGGAGACCAATCTAAACTCGGCAGCGGCAAAGCCGTACGCGGTGAGCAACTGTGCCGTCGCCGAGTGCGGCAACATTGATCCGCTCTTGTGAGCTTTCAAAATCCCTTCCGCTTTTGTTCTGACCGCATTCTGAGCGCGCGCTGCCAACCGCGTCTTGCGCGGTCGCTGCAGGAACTGCCCGTAATCGATGTAAGCACGCAGCATCTTGAAGCAGGCATCCGTCGCTCCGTCGAAAACCGGAATATGCTGCGCTTGAAAAATATCGCGGACGTCCGGCTCGGAGAGACAATTGATAGTAACCGCGGGCTTGGCGAACTTCACCGATGCCGCCGCAAAATTCCTGGCGTACTCATGACGCACCGCCAGCGGCCCGAGATACATCAAGAGACAGTCGTTGGCCGTATCCCGTGCGAAAGCTTCGCAGACGTTGGAGAGAAAACCCGGGCTACGCGACGCTCCAGCAGTGTCGAAAGGATTGCTCAAGATCGCCGTGCGGCGCTGTGGAATGCGGCTTTTGGCTTCCTCGGAGATATCGGCAAGGTCGAGACCGTATTCAGTTGCTTTGTCGGCCATCAGGCTCGCGCCTGCGCCGCTCGAAGTCATGACGAGAATGCGCCCGCCGCGCGGCACGGGTTGATGAGCCGCCATCTGCGCTGATCCCAAAAATGTCTCCACGGTATCGGTGGAGATGACGCCGTATTGCCGAAATGCAGCTTCGTATACTTCGCCGGCGCCGGCCATGCGCGCTGTATGCGCCAGGGTGGTAATCGCGCCGCGCTCCGACTTACCGACTTTGAGCACGACGATTTTCTTACCGAGCTCGTGCGTGCGCTCGGCCAGCTGGAGAAAGCGCGGCCCGTCCTTGAGCCCTTCCATAAGTAAGGCGACTACCTGGGTCGATGCGTCTTCGAGAAAGAATTCGGTAAAGTCGCAAAGGTCTAAATCCATCTCGTTGCCGTTGCTGACCAGATAGCTGAGTCCCTGATTAGCCTGTACCGCGCGATGGCCCAATACACCGAGCAGCGCACCGCTATGCGACGCGATGGCGACTGGACCGGGTGTGAGAGGCAGCGCAAAAGAATGGTCGTAACCGCAGGGAATTCCTTTGAGTACGTTGAACGTGCCGTGACAGTTGGGGCCGCACACGCGAATGTCGTATTGCTTTGCGATGTCGCTCAGCTGTGCTTGACGCTGTGCTCCTTCGGCGCCAGATTCGCTAAAGCCCGCCGAGCCGATGATTGCGGTCTTGACTCCTTTTTTGCCGCACTCTTCTAAGACTTGCGGCGATAATTTCGCGTCGACCATTAAGATCGCGACGTCGGGTGCCTCGGGCAATTCGCTGACGCTCGGATAACACTTGAGACCGCCGATCTCCGGCGCGCGTGGATTGACCGGATAGATCTTACCGGTGAATTTGGAATTGATGACATTGCGCAACGGCAAACCCGACGGCTTCGACGGATCTGACGAAGCGCCGACGACGGCGAGGGAATTCGGTTCGAAAAGCAATCGAACGCGCGGATCGGACACAAAGACTTCCTCCAAAAATTTTCCTAGGAGTGAAATGAAACAGCTATGCGACTAGCGCAGCAACAAAATAAGTGTTGCACAGCTATGTTCGTCATTCCGGCGCAATCCAGGTGACAGATTCTTGCATCCCAAATGTCGTGGGGTCTCCACAATTCAAAAACTAAAACGGCAGCCAGCGACCACTAGGCTGTTCCGTACCCGGCACCGCACGATCGCCGTCGCCATTCATCGTCTCCGGACGCTGCGGGCTCTTGATCGGTTCCTTCCACGGCGACGGCGCGCCTTTGTAAGCTTCGGAGCCTTTGATGAAGTGACGGGCCTGTTCCAGGGTCTCGACGAACGGCATGTTCACCGGATAGAGCTTTTTACCTTTTGGCCTGGGTCCGCCCTTTGAGACATGCCCCCACAGCGGATGGCCAACAATCTCTTCCGCCATCCAAACGGCTTCGATCAGCTTTTCGAGATCGACACCGGTCTCGATACCCATCCCATCCATCATGTGGATCAAATCTTCCGTCGGCGCCAAACCCGCGGAGCGCCCGTTGCCGCAAAACGGACAACCGCCCATGCCGCCTATGGCGGGCTGCAGGCGCAGCGTGTCGGTAGCATCGAGCACTTTCAGGGATACGTAAGATGATGTGAGTGCCATGCCGCGCGTGTTGTGTAAATGTAGATTGAAACTTTTGATCGACGGCCAGCGCTTTTTGATCGCGATCAATTGCCGCTCCACTTGGTCCGGCATGTTCCAACCCATCGGGTCGGAGATTCCCACTTTTGTTACCGCGATCCCCGCCTCTTCCCACAATCTGTACTGCCGTTCCAACATCGTCATGCGGTCTTCTTGTGAGACTTCGCCGGTCCAATTGGAGCCCCAGGACGCACTGATGTTTATGCCTGCTTCCTTTGCGCCTTTTTCCTTTGCTTCTTCGATCGCCTTGGGCCATCGCGCCATTTGCTGCGCGATGGTGCGGTTGATATTGCGTTGGGCAAATACGTCACAAAGATAGACTTGAGTCTGCGCCTGGTATCTCGCATCAGAGAGCGGCGGACAATACTGTCGCAACCTTTCGCGGCCCATCTCGTTGAGCGCCGTCGCGGAGTAAGTAATTCCGGGCTTCGGATGAAATCCCTTCACAAGCTCATCGATGCAAGCCATCTGCGGCACCCAGCGCGGACTGACGAAAGAACCCACGGCAATTTCCTTCAAGCCGGTTTCCGATAACATATCGAGCAGCCGGACCTTATCAGCGACTGGAATATCGGCGTGCTCGATCTGCAAACCGTCGCGCATGCCTTCTTCGGTTAGGATCACTTTGGGATAGTTACTCATGAATGCCTCCTGCCCGGCGGCCTTGAACTAGTTCCTAGCTCCGAGTATTTAACGTCCTTTTGCGCCTTTGAGGTAGGGGCAGGCCCCTGTGCCTGCCCGGATGGGCAACCACCGGGGGGGGCCCTACACAATCGTCCGATCTATTTCCTATCGCGCGGAGACACCAAGATTGCAAAGAAAGACTCTGTATCCTTCCAAACCGCACTCAGTGAATAGCATTGGCAATGCTCATAAATCATTAGGGCCATCAACTTGAACTTAAAGCAGTGAACTCATTCCCCCTTAAAATTCGTGGGTCGCTTCTCTGCGAACGCTTTCGCTCCCTCTCGGGCGTCATGGCTTTCATAAGGACTCGGTCCCGGCGCCATTTTGAGAGCGAAAAATAGCGGCGAGCCGATGGACTTAACAGACAGCTCTTTGATCCGCCGCAGAGACACCGGCGCGTTCTCAGCGATCTTCTCCGCCAAGGCAACGGCCGTCGGTAATAATTCGGGCAGTGGTACCAGCCGATTGACCAGGCCGAATCGGAGCGCATCTTGGGCGGAAATCGGCTCGCCGGTGAAAAGCATTTCCATGGCGATGCCGCGGGGAATCAGATACTGCAGCATCACCGTCGCGAAATTGGCGCCGCGGCCGCGCTTGGCCTCCGGCAAGCCGAAACGGGCGTTTTCGGAAGCAATGCGAATGTCGCAGGCCAAAGCCAGCTCGCATCCTCCCGCGAGCGCGTAACCGTTGACCGCTGCGATCACCGGCTTGTAGGTTTCAATCACGATCGTGCTGGAATGCGGCGGTTCATCCAACGCGCCATAATCCGGCCCGACGCGATAGGGCTTCTTTTTGAAGATTTCATTGTGTTCCTTCAGATCCGCGCCGGCCGAGAACGCTTTGTCGCCCGCCCCGGTGACGATCGCCACACGAATCGACGGCTCATGGCGGACTTTTAAAAACGCATCGATAAGTCCCTGGCGTACATCAGTGCCGAGCGCGTTCATGCGCTCCGGCCGGTTGATCGTGACAATCGCCACGGGACCTTCTTGCTCGAAAAGAACATGATCAGGCATATAAATTTTTTCCTCGACAGCGATCACTTACTACCATCGCACAAGTAACACTAGGTAAGAAGAAGCGCAAGAAAACCGCGGGAAACCATTCACCGACGGCGGCCTTGAGCGCGTGCCATTCAACGAGCTTTGCAATCGACGGATGCTTTCAGGAAATCTGGCAGCATGTAACGGTACGAGTGGTTATTGTTTATCGATGTCTTTTATCGCCTCGCGCAGATAACTCTGATCGACGTACTTGCCTGCATCAGGCAGCGAACTCTTCGCTCCGGTTTGCTCCGCGTAGATGCGAACGTTGGTTTTCATTCCTTCCATGGTCACATCGCCGTCCGGCGGCCAAAAGCGATTCTGCGTATAAAATTCCCAGCCCTTGCGCGCATGCAGCGGCTTGAGCTGCATTTCCTTTGACAAAAATTCCACAGCCGCGTCGCGGTTTTCGAACATCCAACGAAACGTCAGCACCATCGCTCTCATGAAGCGTACCATGACCGGGCGGTTTTTTTCCGCCCATGAGCGTCGCGTAACGAATGCATTAGTTTGAAAGTGTGGGATGCCCTCGCTCAGCCTGCCGATGACATTAAGTCCCGCTTCCTCAGCGGCATAGTTTAGCGGCACGGCAACCGTTGTGGCCGCGATCTGGCCGGACTGGAGCGCGGCGAGATTGGCCGATGATCCGCCGGCGATGATGAGCAATTTATAGTCCCGTGGATACTCCAATCCTTTGAGCTTGAGCGCTTCTCTAAGCGCGGTGATCGTGCCGCCCGTCAGTGAAGCAGTACCAAAGGTCGCGCCGCGAAGATCCTCGTAGGTCTTATAATTCTTCCCGGCAATCAGAAACTGCGCAATGCCGTTGATGATCCCGCCGGTAACGACAAAATCGAGGCCGCGTTCCGAGGCTTCAATATAAGGCTCCGGCCCTCCCGACCCGATATGTAAGGAACTTGCCGCAAGCGCTTGCACGGTCATTGGCACGCCGCGCAGGAGCACCAGCTGAACATCGAGGCCTTGTTGGTCGAAAAATCCTTTCTTCGTCGCGACCCATAGCGGGCTGTATCCCAGTGTCTTGCTGGATGCACCGAGGTAGATCTTAGGTTTCTCCTGCCCAAACGTAGTCGAACAGAGGTAACTACTGGCGAGAAGAGCCACTGCAATCCGTGCAAGGACAACCATGTCACCGTCCTTTTCTACGACGCCTTTTTCAAGCAACTTGAACCATTGGCGTGATTGGTATGAGTGTCGCCCAAGCCCTTACAACGGTGACACATTTCTTTGCAAGCCTTTGAACCTGATTGACTGATAACTACCAAAACTGCCTAAACACGGGGCCGCTCGATACGCTGATTTCCTCACACATGAAAATCGGAATCATCGAACAATTTCGCTCTCCACCAGTAATTTTTACCGGTTGGCTGACCAGCAGCCGGGCGATCACGCGCGGCAAAATCAATGGGTTAGCCCGTGGCGCCGAGTGGCACGTCGGTTGCTCTGCTGAAAGCACGATTTCGCTGAAAGATGTAGCAGATGAAAAGGAGAACACAAATGAAATTCTCGAAAACTTTAGCCTTAGCTGGACTGCTCGCCGGCTCGTTAATTCTTCCCGGTCCAATGGCGACAGCCGAGGCTCATGGCAATGGTAACGGAAACGGTAATAGTAAGAGCAAGCATAATTTTTGTTACGACAAACATGGTCGCTGGCGCTCTCATCCCCATTGTCCGCCGCCTCAACACAGCCATTACCACGGGTATCATCACGACTACGACCGTTACCCCAGCCACACTCACTACCACCGCTCCGCTCCGGCCCCGTACCAACGTCACCCGAAGATAATTTATGTGCGGAAAGACGGCCCATACGATCGTCGTGTTCAGCACAACAATCCAGTAGTGCAAAGTCGCCCCACAACCGTCACCGACGCGCGGACAAGAGCACAGCAAAGCCGCGACCAACTTCACACCGATCGGATCGAGCTGAAGAACGATCGCGCCGAGCTGCGCCGGGATATTCGCAATAAGGTCGGCAAAGATGAAATCGCAAGGGATCGCCAGGAAATCCGCGCCGATTTGGCTAAGATCAAATCGACTAGAAGCGATCTGCGTAAAGATTAGTTGGACGATATCACTTCGCAACCCAAAATGTTGTGTCTCAAAGCGATTGCGGTTAAGGTGGCGCCCATCAATCTACCTTCTCGGGAGATCACATGCCTACCACCCGTTATAATGCTGGTATTCAACGCGCCAAAGGTTTACTAGAGCTCGCGGCCGCATTGTACGACGGCTCGCTTTCTTACCAGACCAAGCGTGCGGCGGAAGGCGTTCTGCAAACCGATACGCGAGTGGGACGCGTGGTAAGATTGTCGCTCGGCGCTAGGGCCAATGACATACCGATCTCCTTCGCCACCGGTAGTTTCCGCGAGATCATCGCGGTGGCCAACGGCAAGTACTCCATGGCCTGGGTCAACCCTTCGGTGTTACTCACCATGGCGTGCCGTGGCAAAGGCCCCTTCCGCAGACCGCTGCCGCTCAGAACCATAGCGGTGTTTCCGTCCTGGGACGTCATGGGCTTTGCCGTGCATGAATCTACTGGCATCACCTCTCTCGCGCAAATCGCTCGGGAGAAAATTCCGTTAAGTCTTTCTACCGGGCGAATTGCCCAAAATGAGCTCGCCAGCAGTGCGACCATGTTCACGGTTTCGGCCGTGCTCAAGGCGGCAGGATTCTCGCTCTCTCAAGTGCGCCGCTGGGGCGGCAAAATCCATGAGGCGCCGCGGCCCAGCGACCCCAGCCGCCGCGCGGCCATCGAGAGCGGCACGGTGAACGCGATCTTCGACGAGGGCATCAAGAGCTGGGGACAAACGGCTCTGGACAACGGATTTCGTTACCTGCCGGTTGAAGGAAAGGTGCTCAAGCAACTAACGAGCCTCGGCTATCGACCTGCGGTTCTCTCGAACTCACACTTTAAGGGACTGGCAGAAGACATCCCGACCATCGACTTCAGCGGCTGGCCGATGATCGTGCATGCCGACATGGCCGATGAGGTCGCCTATGCGCTCTGCGAGGCCATCGAGACGCGGCGCGATCTCGTACCCACCGATAACTACAAGCCGCTCGACATCGCCCAACTCTGTGCCAACGATGAGGAAGCGCCCTACGACGTGGCGCTCCATGCCGGCGCAAAACGTTTCTACCAAGAGCGCGGCTATCTTAAGTAGTCGCGAGCCGGCCTGAAATCATCAATTTGGCCGTCATCGCCGGCCAACGCCACCTCGTGTCGATGCATGCCAAGGCAAATTGCGCCGTTTGCCGGACAATCCGATTCTATAGTAAATCTACTTCGTTCCCTTTTAATCGAGACTCAGGAAACAAACTGACCGAAGGACATCGAAAAAGGCACGCGAGATTCGGAGGCTCAGATGAATGCGCAACCGGCAACGCTGGAGCATTATAACGCCGCGGTGGACTTGATTGAGCGTAATCTTGCCGCCCGGCCGGAGAAAATCGCCTACATCGACGAGCGTGGCAGCTATAGCTTCGCCGAGCTTGCTGAGCGTGTGAACCGCTGCGCCAACGCTTTGACCGGCCTCGGCCTAGCGCTGGAAACGCGCATCATGGTTTGTCTTCTCGACACCGTCGACTTTCCTTCCGTGTTTCTCGGCGCAATCAAAGCCGGTTTGGTGCCTGTTGCGGTCAACACCTTGCTGACGAGCAGCGACTTCGATTTCATGCTGCGCGACAGCCGCGCTCAGGCGCTGATCGTTTCCGAACCGTTGTTGCCGGTATTCGAGCCGATTCTCGAAAGCCAACCGTTTCTAAAACAGGTGGTCGTGTCGGGAGAGCACAGCTCGGAGCACGCGCGGCTGCAAGACCTGATGGCAGCATCCGCTCAAGATTTCACCGCCGCGCCGACGCGCACCGACGACACTTGCCTTTGGCTTTACTCGTCCGGTTCCACCGGCGCGCCCAAAGGCGTCGTGCATACACAAACCAGCATGGTTCACACAGCCGAGCTTTACGCCCAGCCGATTCTCGGTATTCAGGAGAGCGATGTCGTTTTCTCAGCGGCCAAATTATTTTTTGCGTACGGCCTGGGCAACGCACTCAGTTTTCCCCTTTCCGTTGGTGCGACCACAGTCCTCCTCGGCGATCGTCCAACACCACAGGCGGTCTGCCGCATCTTGCGGGAATACCGTCCGACAATCTTCTACGGCGTGCCGACGCTTTACAGCGCGCTGTTGGCAAGTCCCGACCTGCCGAAACGCGAAGAACTCAGCTTGCGCCGCTGTACGTCCGCCGGCGAAGCGCTGCCGCCGGATGTCGGCCGGCGCTGGCGCGAGCATACCGGCGTCGATATTCTCGACGGCTTAGGCTCCACCGAAATGCTCCACATCTTTTTGTCCAACCGCCCCGGCGACGTGCGCTACGGCACCTCCGGCAAGCCGGTGCCCGGCTATGACATTCGGCTGGTCGACGACGACGGCAAGCCGGTCGCCAAAGGTGACATCGGCGAGCTGCAAGTGGCCGGGCCGACAGGCGCGGCTTATTACTGGAACAATCGGGAAAAAAGCCGCAACACCTTTCTCGGCTCCTGGACGCGAAGCGGCGACAAATATACCGAGAGCGAAGACGGCTACTTCACCTACTGCGGTCGCGCCGACGACATGCTCAAAGTCGGCGGCATTTGGGTGTCCCCCTTCGAGGTCGAATCGGCGCTGGCATCGCACGCGGCCGTGCTCGAAGCTGCAGTCGTCGGTCAAGCCGATGAAAACGGCCTGATCAAGCCGAAGGCCTACGTCGTGCTTCGTCCCAACGTGCCGCAATCCGCCGAGCTTGCCGCCGGTTTACAGCAACATGTCAAAGGGAATCTGGCGCCCTACAAGTACCCGCGCTGGATTGAATTCGTCGCGGAGTTGCCGAAGACCGCGACCGGCAAAATCCAGCGCTTCAAGTTGCGCGAGAAGTAAAATGATGAAGCGGAGTGATGGAGTGTTGGAGTATTGCGTTTCGGGATTCTCACCACTCCATTACTCTACTCCAACGCTCAATCGTTCCAACGAGTCAAAGACATGGAGGAAGAGGAAAAGATGAAACTAGATCTCACCATGAACCGTAGAAAGTTTCTGGTCTCGGCTGGCCTAGTTACGACCAGCGCGTTCTTACCGAAGCCCTCTGTCTTCGGCCAGTCCGCCAAGATCCGTGTCGGGCTCATGCTTCCTTACACCGGGACCTACGCTCAGCTCGGCACCGCCATCACCAACGGTTTCAGACTGGCCGTAAGCGAGCGCGGCGGCAAGCTCGGCGGGCGCGAGTTGGAGTACTTCACCGTAGACGACGAAGCCGAGCCGGCAAAGGCGCCGGAAAATACCAACAAGCTGGTGCAGCGCGACAAGGTCGAGGTCCTCGTCGGCACGGTTCACAGCGGCGTGCAAATGGGCATGGTCAAGATCGCCAAGGAAAACAATACGCTCTTGATCATCCCCAACGCGGGGCTCGACGCCGCCACGGGGGCGCTTTGCGCGCCGAATATTTTTCGCAGTTCGTTTTCCAACTGGCAGCCGTCCTACCCAATGGGGAAAGTGCTCGCCGATCGCGGCGTGCGAAACGTCGTGTCGCTCGCCTGGAAATACGGCGCCGGCGAAGAAGCGGTTGCCGGTTTCACCGAAGGATTTATCAAGGCCGGTGGCAAATCAGTGCGTGGCTTGTGGATTCCCTTCCCCAATGTGGAATTCCAAGCGCTGCTCACCGAGATCGCCTCGCTCAAGCCTGACGCCGTATTTGTGTTCTTCGCCGGCGGTGGCGCGGCGAAGTTTATCAGAGATTACGCGGCGGCGGGGTTGAGAAAAAGCATCCCGCTGTTCGGCTCCGGCTTTCTCACCGACGGCGTGCTCGATGCAGTCGAAAGCGTGGCGCAGGGACTCGAGACCACCCTTCACTACGCGGATGGATTGAACACAAAACGCGACCGTGAGTTCCGCAGCGCCTACTCTAAAGCTTACACGTACGAGCCTGACGTCTACGCCGTCCAAGGCTACGATGCCGGCTTGTTGCTCGCCGCTGGTCTCGACGCGGTGAGAGGCGATATCACAAAGCGCAAAGAAGTGATCGCCGCCATGGAGAAGGCCAAGATCGATAGCCCCCGCGGATCTTGGACGATGTCGAAAGCGCACAACCCGATTCAAGATATTTATCTGCGCAAAGTTGTCGGCCGGGAAAACCGGTTCGTCAACATCGCTCATAAAGCCCTCGCCGATCCGGCGCGAGGATGCAAAATGTAGCGGCGCGGGCGCCGCGTTCAAAACGTTCCAATAGTTCAAGTCGTTCAAATCGTTTGAAGACAGGTTCGGATTTCTGACGGCTTGAACGTTTTAAACGACTTGAACGGCTTGAACATGTTCTACTTGATCCAACTCTTAAACGCTGTCCAGTACGGCTTGCTGCTATTTCTACTGTCGAGCGGTTTGACGCTGATCTTCGGCATCATGGGAGTCATCAATCTTGCACACGGCAGTTTCTACATGGTCGGCGCCTATCTCGCCTACTGGCTCGCCAAGCTCACCGGCAGCCTTTGGTTGGCAATTCCCATCGGCATCGTGATCGCCTTCGGCATCGGTCTTTTGCTGGAGACAACGATCATCAGTCGACTATACAGACGCGATCATCTTTATCAGGTACTGCTCACTTTCGGTTTGATTTTGGTTTTCGAGGAACTGCGCAGCATTCTCTTCGGCGACGAAGTCCATGGCGTGGCCGTACCCGCGCTGCTCGATTTTTCCATTCCCCTCACAGAGACGCTTTCCTATCCGGTCTATCGTTTGTTCGTCACCGCCGTTTGCCTCGGGATCGCAGGTTTGCTCTATCTCGTAATCCATCGTACCCGCGTCGGCATGATGATTCGCGCCGGCAGTAGCAACCGCGAGATGGCTGCCTCGCTCGGAGTCAATATTCCCGTGCTGTTCGCGTTGGTGTTCGCCTTTGGCATGGCGCTCGCCGCTTTCACTGGCACCATCGCCGCGCCGATTTCGTCGGTATTTCCTGGCATGGGCAATCAAATATTGATCATTTGTTTTGTCGTCGTGGTTATCGGCGGAATCGGTTCGATCAACGGCGCGATGATCGCGTCTTTGGCCATCGGTCTCGCAGATACCCTCGGCAAAGTGGTCGCGGCGGAATACTCCGGCGTCGCCGTCTACCTGGTCATGGCAGTGATTCTTTTGTGGCGCCCCCAGGGCATCGCGAATAAAGCGTAACATCGACGTGACCCAGATCACCCTCCCGCGCGCTCTCCTGATTGTGATCGCGCTGTTGCTTGCCCTCTTTCCCCTCGTCGGCGCGACATACTACGTCCAGCTAGGCGCGAAAATCTTGATCATGGCGATCTTCGCATTGAGCTTGGATCTCTTGGTCGGCCACACCGGATTGGTAAGTCTCGGACACGCTGCATATTTCGGCATCGCGGCCTACGCCCTGGCGCTCATCTCGCCAAAGTACGAGGCGGCCAACCTCTGGCTTACCCTACCCTTCGCCCTCGCCGCTGCCGCGACCGCCGCGTTCGTCGTCGGCTTCTTGGTCGTTCGTACCGCCGGCGTCTACTTCATCATGGTGACGCTTGCCTTTGCGCAGATGATCTACTCGATCTTTCATGACACCAAGCTCGGCGGCGGCTCCGACGGCATCTATATCTACGTGCGCCCGGAGCTTAACGTCGCCGGCTTCAAACCTCTCGATCTCGAAAGTCCGGCGCAGTTTTACTATCTGGCGCTTATTCTTCTCGTCGTTGTTTACGCAATTCTCGATCGGCTGCTCCATGCTCCATTCGGCCGCGCGTTGGCCGGCATTCGGGTAAACGAACAGCGTATGCGCTCCATCGGTTATCCGGTTTTCATATACAAGCTCGCTGCCTTCGTGCTTGCCGGAACACTGGCGGGGTTGGCCGGGTATCTTGCGGCCTGTCAATTCGGATTTGTCAATCCGGATATTTTGGCGTGGCATCAATCCGGCATCGTCCTGATGATGGTCATTCTCGGCGGCATGGGCCGCCTCCACGGTGCAGTGCTTGGCGCGCTTTCGTATGTGTTGATTCAGGAAGTCGTATCCGCTCCGGCGCTGCTCGGCGCGTATTCAAAGCATTGGCAGCTCGCCATGGGCAGCTTGATTGTCGTCATCGTGCTCGTTTTGCCGCACGGCATCGGCGGTTTTATCGACGTCGCTTTGCGCCGCTTTTCGTACACTCATCGGAATGGGGATCGCGACAACGCCATATGACCGCGATTCTAGTAGTGCGTGAGCTGTGCAAAAATTTCGGCGGCCTCGCCGCCGTCGACCATGTGTCGCTCGAAGTTAGAGCGGACGAGCCGCATGCCGTGATCGGCCCCAATGGCGCCGGCAAGACAACCCTAGTCAATTTGCTTTCAGGCGATCTGACTGCCAGCTCGGGCAGCATTCTTTTTCACAGCAGTGAGATTTCGACTCTCACACCAGAGCAGCGGTCGCGCCTGGGCATCGGCCGCAGCTATCAAAAGACCAACATCTTTCCTGGATTCAGCGCATTGGAGAATTGCCGCCTCGCCGCGCAAGCACGCGAGCCGCGAGCGTTGCATTGGTTCCGTGACGCTTCCTCTTACGATGACGTCATGAAACAGGCACGCGGGGCGCTTGACGCGGCCGGCTTGGCTGACCGGGCCAATGAATTAGCGTTCGCACTGAGCCACGGCGAGCAACGCCAGCTGGAAATCGCCATGTGCCTCGCCACCAAACCGCAGCTGCTGCTGCTCGATGAGCCACTCGCCGGCATGGGCGCCGAAGAATCCCTCAAAATGGTGAATTTGATCGGCCGGCTTACAGCAAACCACGCCATCCTGTTGATAGAGCACGACATGGACGCCGTCTTCCAGCTGGCAAAGGTCCTCACGGTCATGGTCGACGGAAAAGTTCTGGCATCGGGCACACCGGCAGAGATTCGCGCCAATCGCGAGGTACAGACTGCCTATCTCGGCGGTGCGGATAAAACGTGATGAATAGCACACCGATCATCGACGCTCGTGAGCTTCATACCTACTATGGCGCGAGCCATATCTTGCATGGCATCGACTTTTCCATAAGCGCCGGCGAAACCGTAGGTTTGATGGGCCGCAACGGCATGGGCAAGACCACTCTCATTCGTTCTCTAGTGGGCCATGTCCCGCCTCGTCGCGGTGAAGTCAAAATCAATGGGCGCATCATGACACGCGCCGCCGCTCATCTAATCGCGCGCCAAGGCATCGCCTACGTTCCCGAAGGACGCGGTATCTTTCCGAATCTAACTGTTAAAGAAAATCTTACCATGGCGGCTCGCCCGGCACTGAACGGACAGCGTGACTGGGATTACGAGCGTGTCCTGAAAACGTTTCCAAGACTTGTTGAACGCCTTTCCCACGGCGGACAGCAACTCTCCGGCGGCGAACAGCAAATGCTCTCCATCGGACGAGCGCTCATGACCAACCCGACGTTGCTGATCCTTGATGAAGCCACTGAAGGACTCGCGCCGCTCATTGCCCAAGAAATTTGGCGCATCATCCGAACCATTCGAGAATCCGGCATCGCGGCGGTCATCGTCGACAAAAACTTCGCCGCTGTTTCGGCGCTCACGGACCGCAACGTAATTCTCGTCAAAGGTCGCGTGGTTTTCGAAGGAACCGGAAATGAGCTCCGCGCGCAGCCCGAACTATTGCATCAGCATCTGGGAATTTGACCGACACGGAGCCATCATCTGCTCACCGGCCACGAGAAGGACTTTTTGCGCCGCTGGGATTATACTGGGATATTCCCCGCGAGGTAGAGCAAAGCTATACGAGCTCTCTATGGATGACGCACCACTAAGGAATATTATCATTGGCGTGGACTTGGACGGCGTCTGCGCTGATTTTCTCGGCCGCATGCGCGAGGTCGCGGCCGAATGGCTGGAGCGCGATGTCAAAGAACTCACGCCGGACGTGTCCTATGGATTGCGCGAGTGGGGCATCAAAGACATCGAGCAATACAACAGCCTGCACCGCTTCGCGGTGACCCAGCGCGAACTGTTCAAAACCGCGCCGATGATACCCGGCGCGCGCAGATACTTGCGCCAGCTCTCCGATGACGGCGCCCGCATCCGCATCATCACCCATCGGCTCTACATTCACTTTTTTCATAAGGCCGCGGTGGAACAGACCATCGACTGGCTCGACCGGCACGGCATCCCTTATTGGGACCTGTGCTTCATGAAAGAGAAAGAACAGGTGGGCGCGGATGTCTACATCGACGACAGCCCGGGCAACGTCGAGCAACTGCGGGCTAAGGGCCTGCACACGATCTGCTTCGCCAACAGCACCAACAAAAATATTGCCGAACCGCGGGCTGATTCCTGGGAGCATGTCTATCGATTGGTGAAAGAATGGGCGGCGCGACGGAAACGCGGAACGACACCGTAATAACCCGAGTTTGACTCGGTCTCATCGAAGGCTGTTAATCGTCCACCTCAGCTTCGGCACTTTCATCCGGCCGGGCCAGGAGATTTAATGCATCATGTCACCGGGCAGCCAATGAGGGTTGACATACCAAACTCTATTCTCTTAGAAGATGTCTTCCACTCGAAAAAGACAATCGCTAAACGTCTGAATTACGCCTTCTCCGCGGCCTTATCCCTACAGATCAAAATACTGCGCAGGTTCGACCCCTAATGACTCGCCCTTCTCGCTCTTACCTGCGCTCTGCATACTCGGCGAGCCGGCACAACGCGTTTACCAGCGCCATCTCCTCGATTGATTTACAGCGCGCTTCGAGAAGTCGCGGCGAGCAGACGAGAAAAGCGAGGCACTGCGCGCGCGAGATCGCGACATTCAGGCGATTGCGGGAAAAAAGAAATGCGAGATTGCGCGGAACGTCCTCGCCGCTGGAACTCGCCATGGAGAAGAAAACAATTGGCGCCTCTTGACCCTGGAACTTATCAACGGTGCCGACACACACGCCATCTGGCAATCCCGCGCGTAACCGGCGCACCTGAGCATTGTAGGGAGCAACTACCATGAAGTCGTCCTCGCGGAGCTGGCGGGTAGAGCCATCGGTGTCCGTGAACGTTCCTTGTCGCAACCAGGCAATCAGTTTCGCTATCTCTGCAACCTCTTCGTCAGAAGCGGAGCGATTCCCTTCGTGTTCGACAGGAACGAAGCGGATGCCAGTACCGAAACTGGTGCTGCGCCGCGCGGCGGAATCGTCGGAGTGCAGCCGGCCAGCATAGACGATCTCTGAGATGAAAGCGCAGACATCAGGGTGCATCCTATAGCTCCGCTCAAGGAAGATGCCGCGATCTTCCGGAATTGTGGGCGCCTCCCCGAGCAAATGTTCGAGAACCGACGCGCC
>WNFU01002125.1_pt1 | contig 27371 bp, 25 predicted proteins | sample 5400121 | NCBI WGS metagenome assembly WNFU01 (sample SAMN13153360, study PRJNA577476) | soil metagenome | isolation source: 100 cm soil or saprolite under grassland replicate 1 | place: USA:California | collected 2016-06-15 | reverse complement strand
CCTCTCCAGAAATTCTGATCCGGCATTCGTCTGTGGCGTGCTCGGCCGAGTGCTCTTTCCGATATTCTTGCCAATGTTCAGGCAAACGCAGCAGTTTTCCCGTCGGCATCTCGATCAGCGCAAGCATCTGACGGCATTGGGCAATCAACGTTTTGTCATCTGGTCGTGTGATTCGAAATCCGCACCAGAACCGCGCGCGCTCCACCTGATCGAGCCAGCCCTCAATCACCAGCCGGTCCCCGAGTTTTGCCGCGCGGCGATAATCAATCTCGGTGCGCACCACGACAGGGTATGTTTGCTTTTCTGCCATTTCCGTGAGGGCGAGACCGAGTTCCTCGACGAGACGTGTGCGCGCGATCTCGATGAAACGCAGATAAGCGATATTAGAGACGACGCCTCCGCAATCGGTGTCGAAAAACATCACCTGCACTTCTGTGCGGATTTGCAACGGGGCCATGGTAGGCTTTCAAATTTCAAATTTGAATTGCAACTTCGTACGCTGTTGCTTCGTAAGACGCAAAAGGATGATTCGGTGACTTCGTAGGTCATGGTCGCGAGTGTGAGATTGGAATCTGAAATTTGAAATCTCAAACTTGCTTGGTCAGAATCGACAGCACTGCATCCACCACTTCCTGAGTGCTAACTTCTTTCATGCAGCGAAAATCGATTGGGCATTTGCGGAGAAAACAGGGGCTGCATTCGACGTGATGTCGCAGGACGACGTGACCGTTGCCGAGTGGCCCGGTCAGACGCGGCTCGGTGGAACCAAAAATGGCGACTACCGGCACGCTCAGCAGCGCGGCAAGATGCATCGTGCCGGTATCGTTGGTCAGCAGTAAACGGCATTCCCGCAATTCGTTGATAAGTTCATCCAGCGTAGTCTGGCCGATCCGATTTACGCAATGATCGCCGATTGCAGCCGCGATCTGATCGCCTATCGTCGCGTCGTTCTTCGTTCCGAACAAAATCCATTGCGCTGATGTTTGCCCGCTAATCTTTGCGGCCACCTCGGCGAATCGCCCCGGGAGCCATCGTTTGGCCGGGCCGTAATCTGCGCCTGGACAAAGGCCGATTTTGAGCGGTTGATCGGCGCCTGTAATTTGGATGTTGGATGTTGGATGTTGGACGGTGGATGTGTCCGTTCCGCATTCGCGCGCGATCCGAACGAAACGGAGTGAATGATGTTCCGGCGGACCTGATTTTCGCGGCTTGGGCACGGTTTGATTTAGCAGCCACTCTCTCCAGTGTCCTTGATAACCAACCCTGCGTGGAATGCCACTCAGCCAAGATTCAAGAGCGACACGCAGCGAATTCGGGAAAAGAATCGCGGCATCAAAAAGCGATCGTCGCCGCAGCAACCCAACAGCCGAAAGCAGCGAACCATTTGGCAAAGGAATAATCGCATCTACTCCGGGAACGAGCTTCCACATCGGCGCTATGTTGCATGGCGTGGCGATTGTTACCTGAGCGTCGGGACGCCCGTTCTTGATCGCCCGTACTGCAGGCACGCTCATCACTGCGTCACCCAGCCAGTTGCTTGAACGAACGAGAATTCGAAATGGCTTTAGTTCGTGAGCTGAAACTCCCGGCGGCAGATAGACGCCGCGTTTATATCGCGCGAGAAGAAAATTGGGCTGCGGCGTTTTCCACCGATTATGCACCCAAAACCAATCTTCCGGTGCAACGCGAATCTGCTGCTCAATAACCTTATTTATCTTTGACGTGAGGTCTGCAATAGAAGCGCCTGGCTGATCAAAGCGCTCGGTGAACACCATGCGCCAGCGCGCTGGACCTGTTGTGTACACAGCGGCGGCGATAACCGCCGCTCGAGTGCGCTTCGCGAGTAAACCAGGCAGAGGCGAAGTGGACGCCAGTCTCCCGAAAAACGGCGTCCAAAGCCCATGATCGCCAGCGTGTTGATCGGACAAAACACCCACGCCGCCGCCGGACCGAAGCAGGTCGATCACGGATTGGAAACCGCCTTTGCGATTAAAGAGTTCCAATCCCGTCTGACTGCGGGTTCGCCGTACATGCGCGTCGATAAAGCGATTGCCGAGTCTTTGATAAACGCTGGCGTTCCGTACGTAGCCAACGAACTTCGGCATCAGCTGGGCAAATAATTCCCAAATTCCGAGATGACTTAACACCAGTACGACCGGAATACCGGCGCGAAACCGACTGTCCATCGACTCGATGTTTTCGACCGTGACCCGCTGTAGAATTTTCTCCGGCGACATTTGAGTGAGTTTGACGCTGGATAAGAGATTTGCGCCCAGGCGCCGAAAATGACGGTGCACAAGACGGCGCGATTCGCGCGGCGACTTTTCATCGCCAAACGCAATCCCAACGTTGCGTTCTGCCAGGCGCCGATATTTCCCTGAAACGAGCCACGAACAAGAGCCGAGGATTTGCCCAGCAGCAAAGAGCAACCGCAAAGGCAGCGCGGCGACAATGGCCGACCCCGCGCGATAAAGGATATAAACGACGAAATCGAGCATTGCGGAACCGCCAGTATCGCAGTGTGGCGCGGCAGGGTAGATTTGCCTGCGGCTTGCTTCAACCAATATAATGTGCGCTGCTTACTGGACTAAAAATGAGCAAGCACGAAAAAAATCTTTGGCAAGGCATCGACCCCGGCGCGCAAGATGCACTCAAGGCCCGTGATTATCGGAGCGCATCTTTCGCACAGGAGCTTTCGCGACGAGGCCTGGACGCCGTTAAACTTGTGACCGCGGACCGGAACCAGCGTGACATCAAGGAAGCCTGGATCCCAGGCGTGGAAATTTTCCCACGAAAGGTTCACGCACAGCGGCACCGGGGGTTCTTTGGCGAATTTGTGCGGCGCGACGAAGGGATTCTCGCGCAGATTGGCTTCTGGCCAAAGCAATGGTCGGCTGCGCGGATGTTCGCAAACACGGCAAAAGGTTTCCACGTGCATCCGCCCAGCGTTCCAGAAAACAAGCTCGCGGCAGAGTGGTTGCGCCGCTTGTTCGTCGACGAACCGGAGAATTATTCGCTGCGCCGTTACGCTGATGAGCAATGGGACGTAATGTTTTTCTTGCAGGGTCGCGTTGAGATAATTTTGTGCGACATCCGCGCGGGCTTTCCCAAGCGGGTGATGCGTTTCTTTGTCTATGGCGATAACCATCGGGGCGACAATAACGTCGGAATCGTCGTTCCTCCGGGCGTGGCGCACGCTATTCGCGCTGAGGGCGCAGAAGATGTGGTCATGGTTTACGGTACAAGCACCGTTTTCCATCCGGAATTTGAGGGCCGCATAGCGAGCGAGATCGAGAGCGCGCCGCTGCCGGAAGCCTGGCAGAAGTTCTTAGATGAATCAGGAAAATAGGAAACAGGAAATGTTTTTCGGATTTCCTGCTCTCCTGCTTTCCTGATTCAATTTTGGCGGATGAAGCGAAGCTTCGACCCGGCTGTCTTGGAAATGATGGATCGGCCGCAATCAGTTTCGGCCGAGTTAGAGGGCGACCTCGAACGTATTCGGCAACTCAATCGCTGGTTCGGCAGCTATCGTCTTATTTTGGGCTTTATACGCCGCTGGATCAGGCCGGATACACACGCTCGCATAGTCGATCTTGCTACTGGTTCCGGTGATATCCCGCGATTGATTGCCGATTGCGCTCGGGACGTTGGCGCGCAGGTCGAGATCGACGCCTTAGATCGACAGCCTGCGACACTGGAAATCGCCAACAATTTGAGCTCGGACTACCCGGAAATTTTCTACCGCGAAGCAAATATCCTCGAATGGAATTCAGGCGAAGCCTACGACATCGTGCTTTGCACGCTTGCGCTTCATCATTTCAGCGATGAAGACGCCGTAACCGTGTTGCGGCGGTGTCGCGAGTTATCCCGAAGATTTGTTCTGGTGTCGGATTTGCGCCGCGGATTTCTGCTCCAAGCTGGCGTCTATCTTTTGACCGCGCTGATTTTTCGCGAACCGATGACGCGTTATGACGCCCGACTCTCTGCTGTGCGCGCATTTTCATTTTCAGAAATACGCGATCTCGCGCTGCGCGCCGGCTGGGTAAACTTTGGCCACAAAAAATTTCGATTCGCGCGGCAGGCTATTTGGCTGGAAAAGCAAACGTGAAAGAGTAATTGGCGGAGTTTTACATGAAAATTTTGACTACGCTTGCTGAAGCGCAATCGCTGGCGCGCTCAAAGGCACGGGTGCTGGTGCCCACCATGGGAGCGTTGCACAAGGCGCATGCCGAGTTGATTCGCGTGGCACGCGAACATGCTGGCCGCGACGGCGAAGTAGCGGTGAGCATCTTTGTAAATCCGCTTCAGTTTGAACCAGGAAGCGATTACGAGTGCTACCCGCGCCCGGAAAAAGTTGATGAAGAATTTTGTCGAAACGCCGGTGTCGATTTTCTGTTCCGGCCTAGCGCAGCGGAAATGTATGCAGGCGACCGTTCGGTGTTGGTTGAAGAATCCTCTCTTTCGAAGTCACTCGAGGGCAAGTCGCGCCCCGGACATTTTCGCGGGGTTTGCACGGTTGTGGCGAAGTTGTTCAATATTCTTGCGTCGAACGCGGCAGTGTTTGGCGAGAAAGATTTTCAGCAGCTGGCGATCGTTCGTCGCATGGTGCGCGATCTGAATTTCAAGATCGAGATCATTGCCGTGCCTACGATGCGGGAGAACGACGGGCTGGCATACAGTTCGCGCAATCAATATTTGAATTTGGAAGAACGAAAGCAGGCAGCAGTTTTATACAACGCGCTATGTGCTGCTGCGAATGCCAGTAAAAAATCCGCCGGAGACGTCGTCGCTCGTGCGCGGCAGGTAATCGGTGAAGCGCCGCTGGCTCGGATCGATTATGTTGAGGTTGTCGATGCGATAACTTTGCAACCGGTTGAAATGGCTGGACCGGGCTCGGTGCTGGTGTTGGCGGTGTTTTTCGGAAGAACTCGTTTGATCGACAATATCCGTTTGGAATGAAGGAATACGATTTTGTTGTGATCGGCAGCGGCATCGCCGGTCTCAGTTTTGCCCTGAAAGCGGCCAGGCACGGATCGGTAGCCGTCATCACAAAACGAAAAGGCACCGACACAAACACTGCGTGGGCGCAGGGCGGAATTGCATGCGTGACCAGCGACGAAGACTCATTCGAGCTGCACGTGGGCGATACGCTTGAGGCCGGCGCCGGTCTTTGCGACGAAGCGGTGGTGCGCGCGGTTGTAACTGAGGGTCCCGAGCGCATCCGCGAGCTGGCAGAAATCGGCCTGCAGTTCGATGAGCGCGAGGTCTCAGGACATCGTGAGCTTGATCTGGGCAAAGAGGGTGGTCACTCGAAGCGCCGGGTGTTGCATGTGCGAGACGCAACCGGGAAAGAGATTGAAGAGACTTTGCTACGCGAGCTGGGCCGGCAATCAGATGTGAAGCTATTGGAAAATCACATGGCGGTGGATTTGATCACCGCCGCCAAGCTCGGTTTCGCAACAGAAGACCGTTGCCTCGGGGTGTATGTTCTGGATGAAAAAACCGGGGAGGTAGAAACGATCCGGTCAGATCGGACCGCGCTTGCGACCGGCGGTTGCGGCAAAGTTTATTTGTATACGACGAATCCGGACATCGCGACTGGCGACGGTGTGGCGATGGCATGGCGCGCAGGCGTGGAGATCGCGAACATGGAGTTTATCCAGTTCCATCCGACATGCCTTTTTCATGCCGAAGCAAAATCATTTCTCATTTCCGAAGCGGTGCGTGGTGAAGGCGGCATTTTGCGCAACCATCGCGGCAAGGATTTTATGAAGCGCTACGATGCGCGTGGCTCGCTTGCGCCGCGTGACATCGTTGCGCGTGCCATCGATGCCGAAATCAAGCGGTCAGGGGCGAAATGTGTGTTTTTGGACATTACGCACAAGCCCCCGGAGTTTATTCGCGAGCGTTTTCCGCACATTTACCAAACCTGCCTGCGATTTGGGATCGACATGTTGAAGCAGGCCATCCCTGTCGTGCCAGCAGCGCATTATCAATGCGGGGGGATTAAAACCGACATCAATGGTGCGACCAGTTTGCCCGGGTTATATGCGGTTGGCGAAGTCGCCTGCACCGGGATGCACGGGGCCAATCGGCTTGCGAGCAACTCGCTGCTGGAAGGTTTGGTGATGGCGCATCGCGCTGCCGCGGCCGCTGTGCATAGGCGACCGGGCGGGAAACAAAAAGTCGCGCTGCCGGAATGGCAATCGGGAAATGTGCAGGACGTAGATGAGCTGGTCGTGATTTATCACAACTGGGACGAGATTAGACGTTTGATGTGGGATTACGTGGGAATCGTGCGCACCGATAAGCGCCTTCAGCGCGCCAGCGCACGGCTACGCAATCTTCAGCGCGAAATTCGTGAGTTCTACTGGAATTTCAAAGTGTCCGTCGACCTGCTCGAACTGCGTAATCTCGCAGCGGTCGCAGCCTTGATCGTAGATTCAGCCCTGTGTCGCAAAGAAAGCCGCGGCTTGCATTACACCCTCGACTATCCACAGACGGACGATCGACAATTCAAGCACGATACGGTACTCAGCCGGGGTTGAGCCGGGTTCCAGGTACGGGATGTCCCCCGAACACCTTCGAAGCCGTACGGCTGCGCGTGCTTAGGAAAATTCGGCTTGCCTGAGCGCCTAGAATCGGATAGTAGGAGGCGGCGTTTGTAATGAGGAGACTTCTTGCGGTCTGGCTGAGTCTGGCGGTCTTTGTCGTCCCAAAAGCGTTCGGGGACGAGCAATCCACTTCCCCATATGGGACGGCGGCGGATTTCGCCAAGTACGCGATGAAATTGCGGGAGCAGGCATTGCTCAAGGTGGAGCCGCAGGTTTTCATCCCCACCAGCTCGCGCCCGGCAATCCAGCGTTACCCGTGGAAGACAAACATCGTCACGACCATGTTTTGGGTTGGAGAACAGGCCGGAGGCAATAACCCAGTCCCGAACTATAGAAGCTCCTGGGACTTTAATTGGACGACGAATTACGGCGGAACCGATAATCCTGATTCAAGCGCACGGCGGAATTGCATTCCAATCGCTTTTATTCCGAAGCAAAATCCCTTCTACTGTGCGCTTCCCTACAACGATGTGACGCATGGCCAATTCAAGCCTGAAGCGCCGCTGGTTATCCCCTGGTTCAAACAAGCTTATACGGGCCAGGGACAGTCGGTGTGCTGGCACCGCTGGGTCGCCATTCGCAAAGGCAATCGCACTTGTTATGCGCAATGGGAGGATTGCGGCCCATTTCGCACAGACCATTTTCAGTACGTCTTCGGAAACGAGCGGCCCAAGCCCAACCTTAACCGCGGCGCCGGGCTGGATGTTTCTCCGGCTGTGCGTGATTATCTGGGATTGGCGCCGACGGACGTGACCGATTGGCAATTTGTCGAATGGCGTGACGTGCCTCCCGGACCGTGGCGAAGCTACGGCGAAAACAATCAATGGGTCAGCGCGCGTAGCAAAACCGAGCAGCGGATGGCTGACCGAAGCCTTGGCGCCGCGAAGAAGTAGATGTCGACGCCCCAGCGGCAATCTAGCCGCTTGGAGAAGATACTGGAGACGGAGCGAGTGAGGGCGAAGGAGTGGCCTTCGTCGGAGCGTTTCCGCCCGGCTGCGGACTTGGATGAGAAGCTTTCGGCACCGCCATGTGAATCAGTTCCGATACTGTGACGAATCTAAACCCCTTGGCCTCGAGCGCATCGAATGTGGAAGGCATTGCTTCGATTGTCCCCGGGTGAATGTCGTGAGATAGCACGATCGAACCGGGCTGCGTCTCCTTGAGAATTCGATTGCGAACCACAGCCGGGCCGGGCCGTTTCCAGTCAAGCGGATCGACTTCCCAGAGAATGACCTGATAGCCGAATTCGTCGTGAATCCAGTGCTTTTCGCGGTCTGTGATAGATCCGTATGGTGGCCGCATTAATGTAGGACGCTTGCCGGTTGCGTTTTTGATTGCATCATCGGTTCGTCGTAGTTGGCTGCGTACACTCTCCTCCGACATTTTACGAAAGTTAGGATGCGACCAACTGTGGTTGCCAATTTCATGCCCTTCCCGGGCAGCCCGCTCAACGATCTCAGGATGTTCCGCGACATTTTCGCCGATGACAAAGAACGTTGCCTTGATGTGGCGCGCTGCGAGTAAATCGAGCAGTTTCGGGGTAAGGGTCGCGCTTGGGCCATCGTCAAAGGTCATCGCGATGTAAGAGCCATCTGTATGAACGGAATTGAACGTGATACTCTGCTCCGTCGGAGCTTTGCGCCCGCTCTTTTCTGGAGTCTGCGGCGGATTTTCCGGCTCGGCGTCAAGCGTCCGCGTCGCGACCAGTACAGCAACGCAAAGGAAGTACATCCGGAGAAAAAGCATTAGCGCGAAAATGATGGATGAATCGCGTGTATCTAGCAGAGGTCGCCAGCTACGCAAGGCGCCGCGCCATTGAAATTACAACGACATTTCGCGTTTCCGCAAAAGCGGAACCGTTCAACCTTTGTGCAATTTCTCCAGTTGCGCGATAAGGTCCGCGCCCGGCAGGTACCCCTCGAACCGCCAAAGTTTTTGCCCGTTGCCATCGAGAACGATCAGGGTGGGGAAGCCGTGCACGTCATATTGGCGGGCGAGTTCCAGGTTTTGCTTTTTCAATTCAGCAGCTTGTCCCTGCCACCGAGAACCACCAGGCCGCGGGAAGTCGAGCTCCAAGAGCACCAAGTTTTTGCTGGCGTAATCTTTGAAATCAGACTGAGAGAAAACATCCTGGTCCAATCGAATGCACCAGCCGCACCAGTCGGAACCGGTAAAATTAACCAACAATAGTTTGTGGCCGGCTTTGGCCTCCTCCTGGGCTTTATGGTAATCGTCCAGCCAGCCGGACGCGGCAGCGCTGCCGGCCGGCGCATGGAACAGAAAGCAGGCTGCAACAGCGATGAGAATGAAACGATGCTTTTTCACATCGTCACCTTTAACTAGACCACAAGCGCGCGCAAGTACGGCAAAACAACCGTCCGCGCGGCGGCGAATCTATTATCCATGTCCCGCAGATAGCCCGGCGGGGAACGCCGGGCTATAAACGGCATTCTCGATCTAGCGCAGATGTTTCGAAACGAGCTTGGTCATCTCAAACATGCTCACCTGGCTCTTGCCATTAAACACCGGCCGCAGTGAGTCGTCAGCGTTGATCATAGTTCGTTTCTTTTTGTCCTGCAGACCGCGCCTCTTAATGTAGTTCCAAAGCTTTTTGGTAAGCTCGGAACGCGGCAGCGGCGTTGACCCAACAACGGCAGCAAGCTTGTCGTCAGGCTGGACCGGCCTCATAAAGGCGGGGTTCGGTTTGCGTTTGGAAGTTTTCTTTTTGGTTTTCGGCATGGACGCTGATTAGCGTTTTGCTGGGAAGAGAGCAACATTAAATTTTGCATAAACAAAAATTTTTTTAGGCAGTTCGGCGCACCGCCAACGCGGCCACGTCATCTGGGAGCGCCTGTTCGCCTTTAGATGGCGCCGTCTCCGTCAATATTCGCCTAAGGAGCGCCTCGGCGCTGGGCGCAGAGTGATCGAGCATTTTCTCCAGGCGTTTTGGACTCAGACCAGGCTGTTTGCTCTTGCTTGAGCCGAACAAACCGTCCGTGTAGAGGAGGAAAGTGTCGCCCGGTTCTAGATCGACAATTGTTTCCGTAAGTTCCGGATGTTCCACTAGGCCCAATGGTGGCGCAACGGAAGCGATCGCTTCTGTGGCGCCGGTGCGACGGGCAATCAAAAGAGGCGGATGCCCGGCGCCGACGATAATCGCGCGTCCGGTTGAAGGGTCGACTGCGACGCACATCGCAGTCATGAACGAGCGCCCGCCAAAAATGCTGCGGAAATCGTGGTTCACCGCTTCCATGACGCTGGCTGGCATGTCGTGTTCCATGCTGCCGTGGTGAAAAAGAAGTTTTGCCAGGGTGGTGAGCAGGGCCGCAGCGGCGCCGTGACCGGTGCCATCGGCGATCCAGAATAAAATCCTGCCATTCTTCATTCGTAGCCATCCGTAGATATCGCCGCCTACCTGGATTACAGGGCGATAACAAGTCGCGACCTGCCAACCGGGCATCGTGAGCGGTTTTTGCGGGATCAGCGATTGCTGCGTTAAACGGGCAGCTGCCAGATCGCGCTCAAGATCACGGCGCCATGTCTCGAGTTCATTATTTTGCCGCTCTAATTGCCGCCGCATGGAGCGGAGGCGAAGCTGGGTCTCGATTCGCGCCCGCAACACCGCGGCATTGACTGGCTTGGTCACAAAATCATCTGCGCCGGCTTGCAGACAAGAGACCTCGCTCTCTTCGCTTCCATGGGCGGTTAACATGATGGCGGGAATTTGGGCGACTGCCGGATTGTGGTCCGAACGAAGGCGTCTTAGCACTTCCGCGCCGTTTGGCCCCGGCATATCGAAATCAAGCAGCAGAAGTGATGGCGGCGCAGCGTGAACGATCTCCAGAGCTTCGGAGCCGTTTTTGCACACGCGACACTTGTAACCAGCAGCCGTGAGCAATTGCGCCAGCAGTCTGCGACTCAAGGCATCATCGTCCACTACCAAAATCTCTGCATGAGAACCGTCCGACATCTCATCTTTGGATTCGGATGAAATGCGCTGCGTCATTGTATTTATACCGCTCTTTCTCAAACGCCGCGCGGGTTGAAGAAAAAATGATTTAATGATTGGCAACGAGTCTGACTGCGGATACGATTGCAACACTTGCATCTATGAAATTTTCATTGCCGATTGCGCTTCTTGCGGCCTTCTTTCTTGTCTCATGCGCTGAAGAGCCACCACCGCCAACTACCCGACATAGGACGGCGAATTATCCTCCCACCCAGACACAGGAATACCCGCCGCCGCAACAGCCGTTCAATCCGAACGGACCGGTTCAACCCACCGGTGCGCCGCCGGCCGAGACCACAGCAGCTTCACCTCCTCCCACGGCTGCGCCGACGAAGAAGATTGCAAAAGGCGATTATCCGTACGGAATTCCTGTTCCTGGTAAACCGCACCTGGTGGAGAGCCCTTATTCGCCTGGCAAATATATCGATGTGGAGGGATTCCCTCCGGGAACGGAAGTGAAGGATCCGTACACGGACAAGATCTTTCTTGTGCCATAATAGATTTGCTGGCCCGAGTGCGTTCGCGAGGTTGCCGCAGATGCTAGATTCTGGATACTGGGTGCGAAGTTAAGCAGTTGGCATCCGGCATCGGTTTCGTTTGCTTCATCTATGGAGTTACGGGTAAAACGCGCGTCTCGAATTGATCTCGAAATTACTGTGCCGGGCGATAAAAGCATTTCGCATCGCGCAGTAATCATCGCGGGCCTCTCGAATGGGGTGTGCACTCTGCGGGGATTTCTTCCCAGTGAAGATTGCATGCACACGGTAAACGCAATGCGCGCTTTGGGCATTAAGATCGAACAGCCTGAGCCGACCATGTTAATCGTTCACGGGAAAAAGCGAGTCCTTACTGCACCTAAAAACGAGGTTAATTGCGGTAATTCGGGTACGACCATGCGGCTTCTCGCCGGTCTGCTGGCAGGACAAGCATTTGAAAGTCGCCTGGTCGGGGACGCGGGACTGTCGCGACGCCCGATGGATCGCGTGATTGCGCCGCTCTGTGAGATGGGCGCGAGCATCGTTGCTGAAGGCCCGGAACAAACACCGCCGTTGCGCGTCCGCGGCAGCTCGCTGCGTGGAATTCATTATCGCCCGTCGGTGGCAAGCGCGCAGGTCAAAGGTGCGTTGCTGCTGGCAGGTCTTTTTGCCAGGGGCAAGACCACTGTCGAAGAGTCGTTACCGACGCGAAACCACATGGAAAAGATGTTCAATTATTTCCTGGTGCGGACTGCAACTGAAGAAGCTGGCAGTGTCACCGTATTCGGCGACCAGGTGCCAGAGTCGCGCGACTTTGCCATTCCCGGCGATATTTCTTCAGCGGCTTTTTGGCTGGTTGCTGCCGCGGCGCAACGAAGAGGACATCTGCTTATCCGCGACGTGGGTTTAAATGATACACGAACCGCGTTGCTTGGTGTTTTGCTCCGCATGGGTGCGCAGGTGCGCGAGGCTGTTGAAGATGTCGATCAGCTTGAGCCGCGCGGAATCGTCGAAGTCACTGGTTTTCCGCTTAAAGGAACCGTCATCCAAGGGAAGGAGGTGCCACGACTTATTGACGAGCTACCGATTTTGTCTGTTGCAGGCGCTTTGGCAAACGGCAGGACGGTTATTCGGCAGGCAGGGGAATTACGCGTTAAAGAAACTGATCGCATTGCGGCAATCGCACACAATTTGCGCACCATGGGTGCGCAAGTGGCTGAGCTGAATGATGGCCTCGAAATTAGTGGGCCGGCACCCCTGCACGGTGCGCGCGTGGCGAGCTTCGGTGATCATCGCATCGCGATGGCGTTTGCCATAGCGGGTTTGTTTGCTGATGGGGAAACCATTGTTCAGGACGCCGAATGCATTCGCGAGTCTTATCCCGGATTCGAAACGGTGCTTGAAGAGTTCACCAATCCGAAACGGATGCAGGTCAGCACTCCGGTGATTGGTTCCCTCAGTCCCACTGCGCCCGAGGAAAGCTGAAATAGTAGGGACGCCGCGCTGTGCGGCGCAGCGCCAGGGCACTACCAGAAGTGCGCGTTGCGTTGCCGTGCGATGGGTGACTACAGTTAGGCCCTCGACTCTATGCGCCCTCTCCAACGAGATTTCCATCGGCAAGTTGCCATTGACGGTCCGGCTGCTTCTGGGAAAAGCAGTGTCGCGCGAGAGCTTGCCCGGCGGCTCGGCTTTATCTACGTCAACTCCGGTGCCATTTATCGAGCGATCACCTGGTACCTGCTGCAAAAAGGCATCCATGCAGAAGATAGCGACCGCATCGCCCACGCTCTCGAATCAGCAGCGATTACCTGCTGTCTTCAGGACAGCGAGTCGCGGATCCTGATCGATAATGTCGATCCCGCGGACCATTTGCGTGACGATCGTGTGAACGAAAGTGTTGCTCGCGTTAGCAGGCTGCCGTTGGTCCGCCAAATTGTCGGGCAGAAACTGCATGAATATGCGCGCAACCACGACTTGGTCGTGGAAGGACGGGACATTGGTTCCGTGGTTTTTCGCGAGACCCCTTACAAATTTTATGTTGATGCTTCGCCCGAGGTGCGTCTCCGGCGTCGTGCCGCACAAGGAGAACGCGACGAAATCACGCTGCGCGATCACGCCGATTTTTCACGACCTGTTTCACCACTCGTCATTGCCGAAGACGCGCATGTCATCGACACGTCACGTCTTACAATCGAGGGAGTCGTCAACAAAATCATCGCACGGCTTAAGCAAATGGGTCTGCAGATTTAGAGATTGAATAAAGAGGAATCGCTCAGTCACTAAATCGCGAGCTCGTTAGATGAATTTCTACTACTGGCTTGGTTATCACTTTTCTCGTCTCGTCGGCCGATTGTTTTTTCGTTTTCGCGTAGTTCATCGGGAACGCATGATTCAGAGCGGGCCGGTGATTCTCGCCATGAACCATCAAAGTTACCTCGATCCGCCGCTCGCCGGGACTACGTGCGATCGGGCGATATACTTTCTGGCCCGGCGAACACTCTTGGACGCGCCGCTGCTTGGCTGGCTGTTGCCAAAGCTGAATGTAATCCCAGTTAATCAAGAAGGCGTGGATCGTGGTGCTATTAAGGCTTTGATTCGTGTTCTGAAGGCAGGAAACGGGGTGTTGGTTTTCCCTGAAGGCTCGCGCACGCTCGATGGTAAGTTGCAGCCAGCCGAAGCGGGTTTGGGCCTCGTGATTGCCAAAACGCTCGCGCCAGTCGTGCCAATGCGGATCTTTGGCGCCCACGAAGCCCTGCCCCGAGGCGGCGGCGGTTTGCACTTTGTGCCAATTACCATCGTGATCGGAGAACCGATTTTTTTTACGGCAGCCGATGTCGGGCCGCCGGGAAAGAACCTCTATTGGCGACTAAGCGAGCGCGTTATGGATGCAATTGTGGCGCTGCGCCTGGACTGACGCGGCCTTGCGCTTGTGGGATCGACTTCGATACTAAGGCGTGAATTCAGACAAGCCGCCCCTCGAAAAATCCCAGCCATCCCGGGTCTCAAAAAGCGCTGTTGTAGTGATGCTCGTCATTATTGGGGCACTGGCGTTATTGGTTGTCTTCGCGAATGTCCAGCGTTTTCGGCGTGGACAGGTGGAGACCGTCGTGATCAGACCGGCAACTACACCAGCGCCGCAGGCGCGTTAAGTTTCGTTTGACTAGCCCTTGGCCTTCCGTTTTCTTCGTCCGAATTACAGAAGACCAGTTACAGTTTACTCCTGATATGAAAAGACTTTTTGTCCTGTCGATGCTCATCTCTTTTGCGATGGTTTGCTCCTGCCAAAAACAAGATTCGGCGGCTGAACAACAACTTGCTCAACGGAAAGCAGAGCTGGACGCACGCGAGAAAACATTAGATGAACGAGAGAAAGCGTTGGCCGAAAGAGAAAGAGCCATGGCCAGCCGCCGGGTGAAGCCCGCGGACGTTCAGCCACAGGGCACGATTCGCGATCCCGCGCAGGTGAAAGCTGAAAGAGACAGGAGAATACAACAGCTCCCACCCGAGCTTCAGTTGCAGGGTCTGATTGCCGACCCCTCGCGGGACAAAGCTGACCAAGACAGCCGAATGCAAGAGAGACTCGCTCAAAGACAGCGTCGGATGGAAGAATTACAAAAAGCGAGGATGTCTCGCGCGGTAAAACGTTCTGCGGCGACATATCCTGAGGCGGAGGCCACTTCGCCAACTCCGTCTCCTGCGGTAGAGGCTACTTCGCCGTCTTCATCGCGTACGCCGTAGTAAATTCGAGCCGTTATTTACGCGCCTCGGCCAAAACTGGCCGTTAACTTGCGCCTTGGCTGGCAAGCTCGCGAGCGTATTGGAGCGTGTCGATGGAAGCGATGTTCTTGTCGCGCCGGATCGCTTTGATTCTCGGGAAACGCAGTGCCAGTCCACTGGCGTGACGCGTGCTGGGCTGGATTGAATTGAAGGCGACCTCGAGCACGACATCTGGTTTCACTGCACGATACCGGCCATGATCGGCGATCGTGTTCTGTTTGAAGTGCTCGGTTAATTCTGCAATCTCGGCATCGGTCAATCCGCTGTAAGCTTTGCCAATCGGCAAAAGGTTGCCAGTTGCTTCATCGCGCACAGCGAAGGTGTAATCGCTCAGCACATCATTGCGTTTGCCATGGCCAAGCTCCGCCGCGACTACCACCACATCCAGTGTCGCCAGCTCTTTTTTGAGTTTAAACCAGAACATCCCCCGGGTGCCGGGTAAATAAAAGCTTTCCGGGTCTTTGATCATCAGACCTTCATTCAAACGCCGGCGAGCCTGTTGAAACATTTGTTCGATCTCGGCGGCAGAATGGGCGGGGATCACTCTCGCAATTTGGAATTGTGAAGGTAAACGCAGGCCATCGAGGTGTCTTCGTCGCTCGCGCAACGGAGTGCTTAACAACGGCTGCCCGTTCAGCCAAAGAAGATCAAAGATGACAAACGCGACCGGCACGTCCGCCGCCGCGCGCGCGAATAGATCCGTGCCGTCGCTTGTGCGGCCGAGTCGCCTTTGCAGATCGAAAAAGGTGAGTCTGCGATCTTCCTGGAAGGCGATAATTTCACCGTCGATAATCAGCTCTTCCTGGAAGTTCCTGGCTCGATCGGCCAGTTCGGGAAACTGACTGGTGATGCGCCGCAAATCGCGCGAGAAAATTTCAACGCGTTGTGCGGTGCGATGAAGCTGCGCGCGGATACCGTCGAATTTGTCTTCCAAATAAACCGTGGCTCGCATTGATAAGGCCGCCGTCCGATCGGTGTCTGTCGCGCCAGCAAACCGTTTCCACACGGCTTCGGCAGTCGGCTGAGGAGTTGCAAGCATGCACTTGATCGGACGAAAGAGCGCCAGCTCCGTGCGGTGCAGTTCCTTTCGTGAAGCGAGCAGCGCGGTCTGGCCAATGTCGCCTGACAGCATGTTGGCCTCTCTCACTTCTTCGAGGGGAATATCAAACGCCTTCGCAATCGCTTCCTCCACCAAACCCTCGCGCAATCCGATGCGCAGGTCACCGGTCAAGATTTTAACGACGTACTCGCCCTCGCGCGGGGACAAGATCGACAGTCGATTTTGCAGCAGTTTTGCCTTCGCGTTGGGGCCGCGGGCGCGATGGAGATTTTCGAACAACTCGCGCGATTCACGGATATTGAATGGCTGCGGCGCTGTTCGCCCATCGAGAATTTCGAACGCGCTCCTGCCAGCATCGCCGTGGGCGCTGGCGATGCGATGAAGTTCCGTGTCGTCGATGTGGGTGGCGGCTTGCAGCGCGCGGAAAATTATTGCCCAGCCAACCTGCAGTGTGCGCAAATCGCTTTGGGCAAATGCTCTTCCGGTAAAGTAGAGGGTCGCGATCGGAAGCTGCTCGCTCGTCAGGCCGCGCAAGTAATCGGCAAGCAGTCGAATTTTCTTCAACTTTGCCGGAGTCGCAGCGATCGCTTCACCGAGATTCGCAAACGCGAGAAATTCGGAGTGGGGAGGCGAATGGCGAGGACGACGCGCTGTCCCGTCCGGACATCGCAGCGCGATGTCCCTACCTCCAAGATCCAACTCCATTTGATTTTCCTCGCTCAATGCCCAGGCTTCGACGCCGCGCATGCGGAGATCACTGGCAAACTCGGCGGCGAAACCATGGAGTGTAAACACTCGTCGTGGTCGTACCAATCCTACGTAGCGAATCAAATCGTCATAGTCTGCGTGATCCGAAAGAGGAAATGCGGCGTCGACTCCGTAGCGATAGATCGCATTTGGATCGACCGCCCAGCCGCTGATCATTGCCACGCGTCTGTGCGGGATTTTTTCCAGCATCTGCGAACGATTTGTGCTCGGTGGGCAGATCAAAACTTTTCCTGCAACCTCATTCGCATTGTACCGCACGTAGTCGCAAAACGACTGGCCGAACTGCTCGTAGATGCGCGTCATCCGATAAACCGAGCCGTGCAGCATGGGCATTAGGCCCGCTCCATCAAGCGAACACAATATCTCCTGAGCTTTGCCTAACGAGTAGCCCAGAAGCACCGGCACTTGGGCGGCTTCGATTGTTTCGCGGCAGAACGCGACTATTTGGTCAATGACTTGCTCCGTTGGCGGAAATCGATAGCGCGGCAGACCGAATGTGGTCTCCATTATGAGTGTATCGGCGTGGCCCCACTGCGCCCGTTCGGCGGATTTTCCGGGACGCAGCTTGAAATCTCCCGTGTAAAGGAGCGTTTCGTCGCCGGCAAAAAGGAAACATTGCGCCGAGCCAAAGATATGGCCGGCGGGCAACAGCATCAGATCCAGCCCATCCACGGTTCCCTTTTCGCCAAATGGCAGAACGTGTTCGGTGCGATGACCGGGCATTCGGTGTTGAAGCAAAAGCGACGTCCGCTCGGAAAGGATGATCTCCTTGTGAGGCGCTATGTGGTCGCTGTGCGCGTGCGAAACGAAAGCGAAGGGCTTTGCGTCCCACGGGTCCAGCCACAAATCTTGTTCCGGCAAGTAAACGCCGCGTTCGTAACGAACTTCGATCATTTAAAAAGAAGTTTACTTTCGGATTCGAGCGAGTTCCATAGGACCTATAAGACCTATGAGATACTGGCAAATGAGGGTTGCCGCCGCTCTGATCTTACTTGCCCTCTGCGCTTCCAGTGAGGGCGCTCCTCGTGAAGAACCAAGAATCGTCGAAAAAGTGACACCGCTCCCGGTTGCGCCAGACAAAGATTTCGAGTTTCGAAAAATCAAGCTTTTCTTGCTGAGTGAGAAAACGCCAACGGCAAGTCAGCACGCGCGCCAGACGACAAGCACGCTTGGCGCGAAGTCGACGTCGCCGAGCCAGAAGACTGCGACGCTTCAGGACGCTCCGATCACTTTTGAGCGCCAATACCGGCTCTTCGGGGCGGTGACGGCGCTCGACCAACGTCAGCGTTTCGGCAATTACTTCGATTTCTTTTGGCGGGCCAAGCGGCCCTCCGACGTCACAGTGCGTCTGGAGTATCGCCAGGAAAAATTACACGAACACGTCCAAGCACAGGAGATTAGCTATCGAAACGTGCGTGGCACCCGTAAAACGGAATTCAAGGTCATTGGCGACGATTACTTCGATGACGGCCGCGTGATTGCGTGGCGGTGCCTGTTAATCGCTAACGGGCAGATCGTGGCCGAAAACCGCTCCTATATGTGGGAGTAGTGTGCGCGGTGCGCGGTAGTCAGGCCGGCCGCTTTCTTGGTCTTGGTTGCGGTCAATGCGGCCCTTGGTGGCCTGCGTTTCGAATCAAATTTTGGGAGCTGCTGACATCCTGTGAGGTTTGACAGCATGCCTTTTGGGCTGGTATCCTTTTAAGGAGTAACTGTGGATTCATCTATTCAAGTAGGGGTAAGCGGCCCGACCGTATGGGTGAGAGTGGAGGGGAAAGGTAGTTTCCTCAATAGTGGCAACCTCAAGGAGTTCGCGCGCGAGATGCTGAATCGGGGCTATCGCGAATTTGTGGTGGACCTGGCGGATTGCGCCATGATGGATTCCACGTTCATGGGAACGATGGCCAGCGTGGCGTTGCGGTTGAAGGAGCTCGGCCACGGTCATCTTCACATCGTTCACTGTGGGAACCGCAGCCAGGAACTTCTCTCCGGCCTGGGCCTCGATCAGATATTTGATATTCACGGCAATGGCGCGAGGGCGCCTGACTATGAAGCGCTCGAGCGAACCCACAAAGACCAGTCGCCAGCGACCCAAAAAAAGGAGCAGGCAGAAACGATGCTGGAAGCGCACGAGGCGCTTTGCGAGGCAGCGCCGGAAAATCTCCTTCGCTTTAAGGACGTTCTCGATTTCTTAAGACAAGACCTTCATCACGAGACGTCCTCGAAGTAAGCTGGCCATTGGTCATGTGGCCGACTCTTCTCCTCGGACTGCTTGTCGCGTCTATTGCCGGGTGGATTATTACCACCTACCTCCAGGCACGGCGGATTCGCAGGCTCGAGCGTTCTCATGAGGAGATCCAAGTCGAAGAAACGCTCGTTTTCGATTTCCTGCACGGCCTCGGCGAAGCGTTCCGGGAAACCATTCGACCCCAGGAACTCCATCGGCTCATTGTCGAGGGCGCTACGCGCATTCTCGACGCGCACGGCGGAGCGCTTTATGTGACCGATCGCACGGGCGCGAAACTTACGCCGGCTTTTATCTCGAAGGGATGTCCGCCGCTGGTGGATATTTCGCCGAATATGTTGCAACAAGCGGCCGCCAATCCCACCGCTCTTGAGAGCTTTCTCCGGCTGCACACGGTCGGCCCGGGTGAAGGACTGATCGGGCGCGTCTGGCAAACGGGGCAATCCGTTTGCTTAAACGAGTTCTCGGAAGCGCCGGAGTTGGCGAAATTGCGTGGCAGCGCTTTTGGCATCTCGTCGATCATGGCGGCGGCGCTGCGCTATGGAAATCAAGATCTGGGCGTGCTGGTGCTCGCCAACAGTCCAATAGGTGCGCCGTTTTCGCAGGCTGATTTTGTCGTTTTTAAATCGATCGCTGAGCAATCTGCCTTTGCACTCTACAACGCCATCATTTACTCGATGGCGAACGAAAAGAAGCGGCTGGATCACGATCTTGAGATTGCCCGGGACATTCAGCGTATTTTGCTTCCGTCGGAAGCGCCGGCCATTGATGGATTTCAGATCAGCGGCATCAATGTGCCAGCCCGCCAGGTGAGCGGCGATTATTTCGATTATATCCAGGTCGATGAAGAGCGCCTCGGAGTGGCCATCGCAGACGTTTCGGGAAAAGGCGTGCCCGCGTCGCTCATCATGGCGATTTGCCGCAGCGTTTTGCGCGCTGAGGCGGCTCGGAACCCGTCTCCCGCGGATGTTTTACGAAAGGTGAATCGTCAGCTCTATCCCGATATCAAGGAAGACATGTTCATCAGCATGGCCTATCTCATTCTGGACCACCAGCGCAATGGCGTTACCCTCGCGCGCGCCGGACACGATGCGCCGTTACTTTACCGGCGGCAGTCGCAAACTGTTACGCCGGTAAAATCGCCGGGAATGGTCGTGGGAATTGACAGCGGAAGCGTGTTTGATAGGCTGACGGTGGACTTCGCCGTCCCGCTCGAGCGCGATGATTGCCTCGTCCTCTACACTGACGGTGTGACCGAAACGCTAAATACTGACGGAGACGAGTTCGGTTTCGATCGCATGATGGAATCGGTCCGCGCCAGCGCGAACGATGGCGCACAGGCAGTCGTAAAGAGAATCATCGAGGACGTACGCGACTTTACCGGTTCGGCACCTCAAAACGACGACATCACGTTGATTGCGATCCGCAAAACATGAAAAAAATTCCTATTTCTGAACAAAACGAACAAATGAAGGCATCGGCGTCGGCAAGAGCGATGCCTTCATCTGCCGCGCGTGCGCCTGTAACGGGCAGCGAGCCAGCGGAGCCAGAAGATCCAATGGCCGGCTTGCAAGCCGATCTCGACCGGTTCCGCGATCTGGCATTGCGAAGTCAGGCTGATTTCGAGAATTATAAAAAACGCTCTGCACGCGAAAAGGAGGAGGCGATCAAGTACGCCAATAGCGCGTTGCTCGAGCGGTTAGTGGCAATTATCGATAATTTTGAGCTTGGTCTCGCGGCTGCAAAAGAGCAGGGCGAACAATCGCCCATTTATTCCGGAATGGTTCTCGTCCAAAAGCAACTTAATGATTTGCTGGCCGAAAATGGGCTGGACCCGATCGAGGCCGAAGGCAAAAAGTTTGATCCAAACGTGCATGAAGCAATTGGGCATGAGCCGAGTGATCAAGTTCCCGAAGGGTTTGTGCTGCGCCAGGCCCGCCGCGGCTATCGATTTAAAGACCGATTGCTTCGGCCGGCAAAGGTGGTCGTTTCCAGCGGACCGGGAAAATGACGGAGGCTTCTTGCCTCTCAGTCCCATCAATCCCATTAGTCACATAGACTTGTAGCCATATGGCCACCACGAACAAACGCGATTACTACGAGGTGCTGGGCGTTGGACGAAGCGCCACCGAAGAGGAGGTCAAGCGCGCGTATCGCAAACTCGCGGTCAAGTTTCATCCAGATAAAAATCCGGAGGACCCGCACGCCGAGGAAAAGTTCAAGGAACTGGGCGAAGCGTACGATGTCCTCATGGATCCGGACAAACGTGCTGCCTACGATCGGTTGGGCCACGCAGCGTTCGCCCCGGGCGGCGTCGGTTTCGGTCGCGGCGCGTTCCATGATCCATTCGAGATCTTCCGCGAAGTATTCGGCGGGGGCGGTTTTGGCGGCGGAATTTTCGAGACGTTCTTTGGCGTGGGCGGTGGCGCGCGCACAGAAGATCGGCGCCGCGGGTCAGATCTGCGTTACGACATGGAAATCCAACTGGAGGAGGCAGCTTTTGGCGCCGACAAGCAGATTGAGATCGAGAAACTCGACACGTGTGACAAATGCCAGGGCAGCGGCGCGGAACCCGGTTCGCGCAAGATTAGCTGTCCCACCTGTGGCGGCCGCGGCCAGGTAGTCAGTTCACGTGGTTTTTTTCACATTTCGCAGACATGTCCCCGCTGTCACGGCGCCGGTGAGATTATTGAAAAACCGTGCCAGAAATGCCGCGGCGAGGGGCGCGTGGAAAAATTGAGCGGGGTCACGCTGAAGATTCCCGCTGGAATCAGGGAAGGGACCCGGCTGCGTTCGTTAGGCAACGGGGAAGCCGGCATCGGCGGTGGTCCACCAGGCGACCTTTATGTGGTCATCCACATCAAGGAACACAAAATCTTTCAGCGCGAAGGCGATGATTTGTATTGTGAGGTGCCCATCCCGTTCTCCATTGCGGCCTTGGGCGGCGAAATTGATGTGCCGACGCTGGAAGGCAAAGCGCATCTCAAAGTGCCAGCCGGGACGCAAAGCGCGCAAATGTTCAAACTGCGCGCTAAAGGAATCGTGAACGTCAACAGCCGTGGCCATGGCGATTTGTTCGCGCGTCTCATTGTCGAGGTGCCATCGCGCTTGAATGCCGAGCAACGTCGCAAGCTGGAGGAGTTCGCTGCGCTTTGCGGCGAGGAAAACACTCCAATGCGCAAAAGTTTCTTCGAGCGCGCCAAGGAATTTTTCAAGTAAGCGTCGCCGTTTCCGTGCTTCACAGTGCTGTCAAACTGATCGAATGTCCGCGCGACGCCTGGCAGGGTCTGAAGCGGCAAATCCCCACGGAACTGAAGGCGCGTTACCTGCGCGCGCTGATCGAGGCGAGCTTCAAGCACATCGATGGTGTGAGCTTTGTCTCTACTAAAGCGGTCCCACAAATGGCCGATAGCGAAAAAGTGCTGGAGCAAATCGATGTGCCTGGCGACGTCGAAATCATCGGCATTGTGGTAAACGAGAAAGGCGCCGAGCGTGCGATTGCCACCAAAAAAGTTGCCACCTTGGGTTTTCCTTACTCCATCTCTGAAACGTTTCTGCGCAAAAACCAAAACCAAACGCTCGAACACGGCTACGAAGTGTTGCAATCGGTTAAAGCGAAAGCTGACAAGGCAGGGCTCGGCATGGTCGCTTACATTTCCATGGCGTTCGGAAATCCGTATGGCGATCCCTGGAATGAGGATGAAGTGTGCCAGGCAGTAAAGAAATTAGCCGGCATTGGTATTCAATCCATTTCGCTCGCTGACACCGTCGGAGTGGCTGGCATCGACTTGATTTGCCGCGTGGTCGAATCAGTCACGAATCAATATCCCGGCCACGACGTTGGCGTGCATCTTCACAGCGCGCCTGAAGGAGCCGCAGCCAAAGTGCTTGCTGCTTACGACGCGGGTTGCCGCCGCATTGATTCGGCCATAGGCGGGCTCGGTGGATGCCCATTCGCCCAAGACGCGCTGGTTGGTAACATTCCTACAGAGGGCGTGATCGCGGCGCTTGAACAGCGCGATGTAAATCTGCCGATAAGCAAATCGCTGACAGACGTGTTGACGTTGAACTCGCTTATCGCAGCTAACTACCAGTAACAGATCAGATCATTCGTCCCGTCTGTCGCATAGGTCTCATGCACCGCTTCTACATCTCGCCGGAGAATTGGAACCCTGGCCCGCTGGGGTTGACTGGATCGGAGGCTCATCACGCGCGCGACGTAATGCGAGTCAGGCGCGGCGAGAAGGTTGTTCTGTTCAACGGACAAGGGCGCGAAATCACTGCGGAAATTGTCGATTTTACCGGCGAAGAAATCAGACTGCGAAGATTGCATGAAGCAGAAACGTCACCGCTGCGGTGCCGGATTGTTCTGGGACAGGCCATTCCAAAAGGGAAAAACATGGAGTTGATCGTGCAGAAGGCGGTCGAGATCGGTGCAGCCGAAATCGCGCCAATCATCTCCGATCGCACCATCGCGCGGGTCGATTCCGACAGCGCCGCGCAAAAACAGTCGAAATGGCAGCAAATCGCGATTGAAGCGGCCAAACAATGCGGTCAGAACTGGCTGCCGCGCGTACGCATGCCGAAAAAATTGGCGCAATTATTTTCTATGTCCGCGGTAGAATCATTCGATGTTCGGCTAATCGGATCCCTCCAGCCCGATGCCCAACACTTGAAGAAGATCCTGGCAGATTATTCGAGTGAACATCAACATCGTCCCCGGAGCATATTGATGCTTGTTGGGCCGGAAGGCGATTTCACGCCTGCGGAGCTTGCGCTTGCGCGGCGACATGGGTGTCAGCCGATCACACTCGGCCCGATCATCCTGCGAGTGGAAACTGCGGCAATCTATTGTCTGAGTATTCTCTCCTACGAACTGCTGATTTAGTCAGGCGGTTGAAACCGGGGAGGCTACTCGGCCATCGCCGCTTCAACGGCGGATTCGCTGGGAAGATCGGGCGCGTGCGCGGTCCGGTCGGGCGGCGCCGGTTGGATCGAAACAATCGTAAATTGAGCGGCGGCGCCGTGCTCAGTGCTTAGGGAAACAGTCTGGCCGATTTCATGACCGAGCAGCGCCTGCCCAATGGCGGTTTGATATGAAATGATGTGCCGGTCAGGGTCGCCGTCCCACGCGCCTAGGATCGTATAGCTCTCTTCCTTGTTCGTCGTCACGTCGCGCACGGTGACAATTGTGCCGATGGAAACACGCGACGTATCGGCATTCTCAAACGAAGTCCCCCGCGCGCTGTGCAGCATTTGCTCAAGATCGGCTTTGCGCCGCATCAGCACGCTCTGCATTTGCTTGGCTGCTTTAAATTCAAAGTTCTCGCTCAGATCGCCGTACGATCTCGCGAGTGCGATCTCCTTGCTGTTCTCGGGAATCTTTACTTTTACGAGTTCTTCATATTCGGCCTTGCGCTTTTCCAGGCTGCTCCAGGAAACGATCAATTGCGCTGCCTTTTCCTGTGCTTCCACGCCTGTGATCATGCTTTCCAGTTCCGGATAAACCTTAACCACCCGCGCCAGGAGCGAGCGTTTCGTCAACTCATCGAGTAGCGGACTTACCTGGAGCCGCCGCATCGCGTCGCGCGCAAAAGCGACATCGGCGTTTTTAAAAATGTCCCCAAGCAATTGCCGATCTTCGACTAGAGCACGCTGCAACTTGCTGGCGCGACCGGGAGCGTTGTGCTTTTCCCGCTCCAGCGCGGCGAGAATCGCGCCGAGCAAATCTGGCGTAACCAACTCGTTCCAGTGCTCCCGTTCGCTGCACAGCCATGTGAGCATCTCGCCTGTGGCTGAATGTTCGCGAATGCTCCACTCCAGCATTGTGCGAAGCTCAGGGTGCTGTCCGGTTTCACCGAGAATGCGCGGAATTTGAGCGACCGCGCGGCCGTGACTGCCTTGCATCAAATGTAAGGCACGCTCCGTCCAGCGCGGGCCGAGCGCGGACGGCAACGCTTCCAAGATCCGTTTCTCCTTTGCTGCCGGCAACTTCGGCAGGATCGATATCAGGCGCTTCTCTTCATCAAGAATTAATTTCGAAAGGGTCGAACCAATGTGTGTCGTGTGGAGTGACGGGATGCGCCCGAGCAAATCGTCGCGCGCCATGATGAGCTCGAACGCTAGCTCAGGATGCATTTTCTGGTTGCGCGCCGCCATGTTCTCGATGGTCACGATGATCGGCTGAAGCTGGTTTTCAGGCTGCTTAAATTGCTGGTAGGATTTTATGATCTGCTCAAGCGCCGCGATTTGCTCTTTCGGTTGTCGCGCTTTATTGAAAGCGGCGATTAGCTCGTCAGCATGCGATATGCCTTCGCCGCGTATTTGAATTGGATCGGTCTTTTTCACCGGTATCGAAAAAGCGCCGCTTGCCTTGAGCGCTTTCTTCGTTGATTCCCACCAGCGTTTCCATTCCGCCTCAGTGAAGATATCGCCCACCAGCCATTCGTTGATCTGCTGCGTGGTAGCTTTTCCGTCCAAACTTTCCAGAATATTTCGGACCAGCCCAGCCGGATTTTCCCGGGCCAAATTTTTGAGTGACGCCAGATCGGTGGCCTTGCGTGCGAGAAAATGCTCCGGCGGGAGCGCCGTCAGGTTCTCCGCCGCGTACTGGACCTGCATGGGATGGGACTTCTTGCTGGCAAAATCGATTACGACCTGATTGAGGAGCAGGTTCCATTCGCGCACGCGACCGAATCCCCAACTCTTGTGCAGACAAAATGTGCCCGGCTTTAGTTTTTCCAGCTGCTCAGCGGCTTTGGAGGTGAGCTTTCCCGATTCGACAAGCTTTTGGAGTTCAACATCCATTTTTTGCAAGAGAGACAATATCACCTCATAGGAGATACGCCATAACCCGTGAGACGGCCGCGCAATTTGCGATTGCCGTGTGCCGCGCGTCGTGAAAATCTCGCGCTGTGACAACCAGCATCTGGTTTTGGCTCGCATTCACCGCGGGCGTTTTTATCGCGCTGACGATCGATCTCGCCCAATTCAAGCACCGCGGACGCGAACTGAGCATGCGCGCGGCGACCCAACGCACTGCTATCTGGATCGTGCTCTCGCTCCTTTTCAATTTGCTAGTGTGGAAACTGCGCGGGCCGGACAAAGCCCTCGAATTTCTCACCGGCTACGTGATCGAATACTCGTTGAGCGTCGATAACATCTTTGTTTTCGTGCTCATCTTCGCTTATTTCAAGGTGCCGCCGAAGGCGCAGCACCGTGCCCTAGTGTGGGGAATCGTGGGGGCCCTTGTCATGCGCGGCATCATGATCTTGCTCGGCGTGACTTTGGTGTCGCGGTTTCATTTCATTCTTTACATCTTTGGAATCTTCCTAGTGGTGACCGCCATTCGAATGCTTTTTGGAAGGGCCGGCGAACCAGATTTCGGGAAGAGCCTGGTGATGCGTTTTTGCAGGAATTGGATTCCCATCACCCCGGAATTTTACGGCGAAGATTTCAGAGCGCGCGTGAATAACCGCTGGATGCTCACACCACTCGGAGTGGCGTTGATCGTCATCGATGTGATGGACCTGGTTTTCGCAGTCGATTCCATCCCGGCAGTGTTTGCGATCACCCAGGACTCGTTCATCGTTTATACCTCAAACATCTGCGCTATCATGGGCCTGCGATCGCTCTATTTCGTGCTGGCACCCCTGATGAATCGTTTTGTTTACCTGAAAACAGGCCTCGCCTTCGTGCTGGCTTTTGTTGGGCTCAAAATGATCGTGGCGAAATATTTTTCGGTGCCGACTCCGATCTCCCTGGGCGTCGTCGTGCTCATTCTTGCAATTACGGTCGTGGTTTCGATCATGACGACGCAGAACCGGGTTGCAACCGAAGACCGAAAATAAGTATTGCTTTCGCTGTTCGGAATCACTTAACTGGTTGCGGAACGCCTATGAAGACTATCCTTTCCCTCGCAGTAGTCGCTGGCCTTGCCAGCGGAGCCTTCGCCGATATTCAAGACCCGCCCTCGAACGATTACGGACCAACGCGCAAGCTCGGTCGCGGCCTCTCAAATTTCTTCATCGCTCCGACTGACTTTTTTGTGACGGTTAACCAAGTCAACCAAACCGAAGGTAATTCCGCAGGAGCTGGTTACGGCGTGTGGCGTGGACTGGGGCGCGCAGCCGCGCGACACGTAGCGGGTCTTATTGAAATTTTGACGTTTCCCTTTCCAATATGGCACCAAAGCTATTATCCGATTCTGCCACCGGACATCCCGTACATTCATGCCGGCTATCCGGAATTTCCGCCTGAGGTCGGTAACGAGTCGAAATACCCTTACGTGCGCGATTCGCACCAGGATTTCAACTAGCATTCCGGTTTCCCTCCAGCTTGCTTGTTGTTCGGATAGCCAGCAGCTACCTCGCGCGTCCGCGCGCTCACCAGAGATTTTCTCTCAGCGCTGCGTGAATCTCATTAA
>WNFU01002123.1_pt1 | contig 27385 bp, 27 predicted proteins | sample 5400121 | NCBI WGS metagenome assembly WNFU01 (sample SAMN13153360, study PRJNA577476) | soil metagenome | isolation source: 100 cm soil or saprolite under grassland replicate 1 | place: USA:California | collected 2016-06-15 | reverse complement strand
GTCGAGCGCCACATCACGGGCGAGCAGCACGATCCCCATACCGCCTCGCCCGAGCTCGCGCTCGATCGAATAGCGGCCGGCGAGAAGCTCCTGGAGGGCCAGGAATTCGGCGCTGATCGGCGCGGTCATGTGTGTCCCGTCCTACGAGCAGCGCCTCGCTACGTTTCGACCCGGCCGCAGGTCCTTAAAGAGTCTTCAGAAACGCCACCAATGCCGCCCGGTCCGCGGCCGGCAGCGCCTTGAACAGATCGCGCGCGCGCGTCCCCTCGCCACCGTGCATCTGGATCGCCTGCTCCGGTGTCTTCGCGCGGCCGTCGTGCAGGAACTGCGTCACCAGCCGCAACCCCATCAGCGGCTCGGTGCGGAACTCGCTCGGCGTCGCGAGGCCCAAGCAGATATCCGCCAGGTCGGGACCCATGTCGTGCAACAAGAGGTCCGCATAAGCCGCCACTTCCTTGTGGCTTAACGCCGGGATCGGGTTGTCGCCGGTCCGCAGTGTCGGCACGTGACACCCCGCACAACCCACGCGCGCGAAGATGTCCGAGCCTCGACGAGCCTCGCCCGATTGCTTGAGCGGTGCCGGCGGAGCGAGCAGCCGCACGAACGCGTCGGTCAACTCGAGGCCCCGGTCGCCGAGCTCAGGATCGGGGGCCGGATCGGTTCCGTCAGGCAACGGGTTACCGGTGACGGTGCCCTCTGCCGGGACGGACGGATTCGTGATCCCGACCTCGACCTGAAATGCGCCGTCGTTGAACTCGCGAAGTGTCGGCACGAGCGCTTTGCGCCCGAAGCGTCCCAACCGACCGTCGAAGAAGCGATTGGGCCGGCCGGAAATGCCGTCGCCATTGCGGTCGTCGGGGTCGGCGTACTTGAGGATCTCGGAATCAGGCACGGCATCGAGGAGCCCGAAGCCGAAGACGTCAGGTGTGGTGCGCGCGGCGACGGTCGTAACCATCGGCGGCAGCGGCTCGTGGTCGATGCCGAGCGCGGCACGCAGGGCCGGCGTCACGCTGTCCTGGAACACCGGCCCGCCCTTATCGGCGAGCTCGTCGCACATGGCGCCCGCGCGCTCCGGGTGAAACACCGCGGCATGGCGCTCGACTTCGTCGCCGTTCGCGCCAGTGACGGGGTCCTCATGGCACTCCCCACAGCCGCTCGCGTTGAACAGCGGACCGAGACCGACTGCCGGCGTGAAGGTGCTGTCGAACACGGCGCGACCGCTGTCGAATCGCGCGCGCTCGGCGGCGGACAGACCGCGCAGCGGGTCGCCCGGTTGCAGTCGGCGACACGCCACCGCGCTGCAAACGGCGACGAGGACGATCCAGCCGCGCGTCATGGCACGGGCTCCACGCCCGCGTCCATCCGGCCGACGCGCTCAATCGTATAGGCGACAAAACCCGTCGGCCGGCCGCCGAACGCAACGCGGATCACGTCGCCAGGCTTCAGCTCCGCCAGTTTGATCGGCGCGCCTTGCGCGCCTTTCCGGTCGGTGATCGGGACGGTCGCGGGAACCTGCAGCCGCACGACGCGGAGGGCCAAGCCGACGCCGGTCGTGACGTCGAGTGTGCGCGCCCGCACGTCCACCGCGCGAATCGCGCCCCGCACGCTGTCGTGCGGCACGGTGGCCGGCTGCTGCGCGGCGAGCACACAAGGAACGATGAATGAAGCGAGCGACAGAAGTGTGACGCGGTGCATGGAACCTCCTGGGAAGGCTCCGGAGGAGTACCCCTACTGGGTCATAGGGTGCCGGATCACTCCCATGAACAGAATCGTTCCTGAGAGATTCTCGCGCAATGCAAACAGGAACGGCCGGTCAATCCGAACGGGGGGCGGTTTGCAGACGCATACCAGTCCGACCACGACCGCGGTTACGGCTGCCGCTTCGGTGCCTTCCTCGTTCACGTCGACATACGTCTTATGTAGTACGTCCGTGATCGTCAATCCGCCAGCTCGATTGATCTTGCTGAAGTCGGCGAAATCGGAGAACGCGACACCCATCCCGAGACCGGTGAGCGGACGCACGAGTGAGAGGCTGTTCTCGAGCTTGAATTTGGGGAGGTAGAGCTCGGCGCTGGTGGTGTCGAGCGCGGCGATCCACGAATTCCAGTCATCCAGCGTCAGTACGGAAAGCACACTATCCACCGTGAGGTCCTCGCGCGGCAGCACGATCGTCATCGAAAACGCGCCGCCGCCGTACGGCAGCTCGATGATCCGCGCGGTCGGCGTCCACGTCTGCCGGATCGTCGCCTCGGTTCCATACGTCATCGTCGGAACGTTCACGGTCGACCCGTCCTGCAGATGGTATGGCAGCGGGGCGGTCAACTTCTTGTCGAATTGCTGCATCCAGTCGCCCTTGAAGTAAATCGCGTTGATCAAATACATCACCACGTTGTCGGGAATAGCCGCGATGATGTCCTCGATCTTGCCCTGCGTTTGCTCGTTGACCCAGGCGTTGATCGTTGGCACAGCGGTTGGCGCCGTGAAGTCGAGTGCTGTGACGCGCGCATCGTAGTAGGTCCGATTGGCGTCGAGGAACGGCTGTTCGACCGTGAATCCGAGGCGATACCAGATCGAATTCGCGATCTGGAACTTGACGCGCGGATCGAGCCCGCGCAGCAAGGCAATCAGGCTCTGGTTCGCGTGATTGACTTCATCCACGGTCATGCCGTCGAGCTCGAGCGTCGATCGCATCGCGTCTTCGGTCGTGGTCGCCGCGCCGTTATACGTCATGCCGAGCGCCATCGCCACCGACAACGGCGACACAAACAGGTTGGGGAGGGTGTCCCGGAACTCACTGTATGTCTCCCTGAGCAGCTTGATAGCGAAGCGGTTATCGGCCTGGATGAGCTGCTGCTCTTGCGCGGTGAGCGCGCGGGGCAGGGCGGTGATGCGCAGCGGGGCCTTGGAACTGACGGGGTCCTTGGTACAGGCGACAGCAACCAGCACCAGGGCAATCGCGGGTAGACGCACAGATCTCATGACGGCCTCCTTGTGCAGATCATACCCTGGCGATTGTCCTGGGCGTCACTGTCGCACGTGCACCACAGGCGCCGCATGTTGTATGTTGTCGGCGCTCGGCCCCCGCCCCTACCACCTTGACTCGGAGGCTCCCGCATGCGCGCCCTCGTTGCCGCTCTTGTCCTCCTGACGATCCCAACGATCGATCTGCCCGGCCCCGTGCGGATCCTGCGCCGCGTGGATTTCTGGTACCGCAGCCGGCTGCGACGCGGCGTAGCGACCGTCCGTCTATTCGGCCGGAAGTGACCGCGGCGCAAGTCGCCGTCTTCACGTACGCCATTCTCAGTCGAATGGCGTACGTGCTGTTCGTGGGCGGCGTGCTGCGGCGCGAGGAGCGCGAGGGTCACTACATCCGGCGCTTCGGACGGGCAGAAGGATTCCGCCGCTTTCGGCGGACTGTAGCGCTCATCATGAACCACGACGCCTTCGCGTTCGTGGTGCTGTGCATCGCGACGCGCAACACGTGGCACCTCGCGCTTCCCCAAATCGCAACCGTCGCGATTGGCTCAGGTTTCGCGATCATCGGGCTCGGCACGAAGCTCTGGGCGGCGCGCACGCTGGGGAGCGACGCCTACTACTGGCACAACTTCTTCGATCCCGATGCCGCGGTCGGGCCGGTCTCGACGGGTCCCTACCGTTTCATTTCGAGTCCGATGTACACCATTGGGTATCTGCCGACCTATGGGCTCGCGCTGATGCTCCGTTCACTGCCGGGACTCATCGCCGCGGGCTTCGCCCAGATCGCGATTCTCAGTTTCTATTATCTCGTCGAGAAGCCGCACTTCCAGCGCCTGCATCGCTCTAGCTGATCCCGGTTACAGCGCGTTATTCTGGCGGCGTGGCACGACCAAGCGAAGACCAGCCGGCGCTCGCCGAGTGGGCGCGCACGCTGCAGCGCCGCATACGGCAGCGTGGCATCGACGCGTTCATCCTGCACGGGCCTGGCGTTCGCGACATCCACCCGCTGGGAGCGCGGCGGCACGGGACAATCGGTGAATTCCTGGGCGAGGTCATCTTCTCCGATCGCACCGTCATCGTCCTGTATGACCGCGGGTCGGGCATCCGATTCACCGATCCGCAGGCTGAACAGGATTTTCGGACCGTGCTGAAGGCCTACGACAAGGTCGGGGGCACAAACCTCGCGCAGGTCCAGCCGCGGGATCCAGACCGGGCGCTCCAGGTCCTCGAGACATACCTGCAGTATCAATTGAAGGAAAATCCCCGCTTCTCGGCCGCCATCATCATCGACTTTGCAGAAACGCTTGCACCGGCGGGTGATCCCGGGCAGCTGCCGGTGGAAGATCGCAACTCGATTGTGACGCTGCGGCGCTGGTCGGCAGATCCATTGTTTCTCCAGCGGCAGGTCACATTCTGCCTCGTCTCGGAAAGCACCGCCGCTCTGAACGAAGCGCTCGTCGCCGACGCCCGCACTTTCGAGCTCAACGTGCCCGTCCCGGACGAGCGCGAGCGGTATGCGTACTTGGCTGGCCGAGGAGCCACCCCGCTGACGTTTTCGCGCATCGATGCCCGGAAGGTGGCGACCCTGACGTCGGGGCTGACGTGCCTGCATCTGGAAAGCCTCATGGCCGAAGCGGATGCCAACGGCGCGGCGCTGGATGCCGAAGCGCTCACCCGCGAGAAGAAGCGCCTCATCGAGGAGGCGAGCGGCGGACTCCTGTCATTCCTCACGAGCAAGACCGGCCTCGATGCCGTTGCCGGCAACGACGCCGCGAAGGCGCTGCTGCGCGAGACAGCTGCGGCGTTGCGGGAAGGACGACTCGACGTCGTGCCGATGGGTTTTCTCGTGTGCGGTCCGGTCGGAACGGGTAAGAGCTTCATGGTCCGGTGTTTCGCAGCGGAGATCGGCATTCCCGTCGTGGAGCTGCTGAACTTCCGGTCGATGTGGCAGGGACAGACCGAGGCGAATCTCGAACGTATTCTCGGGTTGCTCGACGCGTTGGGTCCGGTGGCGGTCGTCATCGACGAAGCGGATGCGGCGCTCGGCAACCGGGAAAGGGGCGGGGGTGATTCGGGCGTTTCGGAGCGGGTCTTCGCGTCGCTCGCCGCATTCATGGGAGACACGCGGCGGCGCGGCAAAGTGATCTGGTTCCTGATGACGTCTCGCCCCGACCTCGTGCCTGTGGACTTGAAGCGCCAGGGTCGCGCGGAAGAGCACATCGCCCTGTTTCCACCAGCCACCGCCCAGGAGCGCGCCCGCGTCTTCGAGAGTCTGCGGGCGCGTCTCCAGATTCCGCTCGAACCGGGACTCGATGCCGCGGCATTGTTCAATGAAGTGCCGCATCCGATGTCGCCCGCCGACATCGAAGCGGTGCTGGTACGCGCAAGCCGCCGCATGGCCATCGCCAAGCAGCCGGCCCTCTCAGCGAAATTGTTGCAAGAGCTGATCACCGACTTTCAGCCGCCTGCCTACCCGGTGGAAATCGAGTATCAACGCCTCATTGCGGCATTCGAATGCACGAGCCGGCAGCTGTTGCCGCCCGATCTCGCCGCCTTGGGACACGAACAGATCGCCGCGCGGCTGACGGCACTGCGTGATGTGCTGGGACAAGCGAAGGGAGGACGCTGATGCGACAGGTCGCCCTTCTACTATATGTCCTTGTGGCCGGCTGCCATCGCGGCGGAGGCGTGGCTACAGCGGATGATCAGGATATGGCAGCCCCGGAGCAACATCCCGACGAACACGCGGCCGAGGCCGCCGACCACGACATGGCCGGGATGGTCGCCGAGGATCTTCACATGCGGCTCACGCCGCTCCGGCCGCCGGTGGCGGGCGACTCGGGGCGCGCGGCTGAGATCCTGACGGTGATGCGACGCGAACTCGTGAAGTATCGCGATATTCGCGTGGCTCAAGGCGATGGATTTCGCAATTACATCCCCGCCGGCGCCGCACCGATTCAGCATTACACCAAACTCCGCTGGGCATTTCAATCGCGAAACCGGCTCGATCCCTCGCGCCCCACTTCTCTGCTGTACCAGAAGGCCCCTGATGGGGCCCTGACGCTCGTCGGCGCGATGTTCACCGCGCCGCCGCAGACGAGCGACGACGAGCTCAATGCGCGGCTGCCGCTGAGCGTGGCGCGCTGGCACCAGCACATCAACTGGTGCCTGCCGGGAGGCACGCTCGCCGAGGCGCGACGGCGCTGGGGCGAGACGAAGGATGGGTACCCGGTGTTCGGCCCGAAATCGCCGATTGCCACCCAGGAGGCGTGTGATGCGGTGGGCGGGCGATTCCGGCCGCGGCTGTTCGGCTGGATGGTGCACGTCATGGCGTTTGCCGAGGGCGATCCCTGGAATGCTGGTCACCACTAGCGTCGCTTGACGGTCTTGCCGGTGCGCGGTAGCACTAGGGCGACGGTCACTCCCCACAGAGGCATGAATATGCGACGAGTTGCAAAGTTACTCGCGGTGCTCGGTCTGCTGCCGTCCCTGGCGCTGGCTCAGGGAGGAGCTGTACGCGGCAAGATCGCCGATGCTGCGGGCGCGCCCCTCGCGCGGGCCATGATTTCGGCCGAAGGCAGCGGCTTACACGCGACGAGTGACGATCAAGGCCGCTACGAGATCCGCGGCCTGTCCTCCGGCGCGTACCTGCTGCGCGTGCGGCTGCTAGGCTACCAGCCGCGCACGGCGCGCGTCGTCGTGGACCAGGCTCCCGTCACCCAAGATTTCGTCCTCACCGAGCAGCCGATCAGCCTCTCGCCGGTGGATGTGGTCGTGGGGTCGCGCGCGCGGCACACCGCGGCAGAGCAGCTTGCGGTGCCGGTCGACGTGTTCACGTCGGAGGACATGTCGAAACAGGGCGTGGTCGAGACCGGGCAGATCCTGCAATCGCTGGCACCGTCGGTGAACTTCCCGCATCAAAGCGTCACGGACGCCACCGATATCGTGCGGCCATTCACCTTGCGCGGGCTGTCGCCCGACCACACGCTCGTGCTGGTGAACGGTTGGCGCCGCCATCAGACCGCGCTGGTCAACACGTTCGCCTATGGCACCGGCGCCGGATCGAGCGGCGTCGATCTCAACGCCATTCCCTCGAGCGCCATCGACCGCATCGACGTGCTGCGCGACGGCGCCTCGGCCCAGTACGGCTCGGACGCGATCGCCGGCGTCGTGAACATGGTCCTCAAGGAGGGGCAGTTCACGCCGTTCATCAATACCAACGTCGGCCGCTACCATACGAGCGACTACCCGGACGACGGCACGACTGTCAATCTGAACGGCGGCTGGGGGATCAATGTCGGGCGTGGATCACTCGGTCTGTTCGGCGAGTTCCTCGATCGCCAGCCCACTAACCGCGCCTGGGCCGACATTTACGAGGATGCCGGCACCGGCGTGGCCGACTCGATCGTCAATGGCCGCGTCATCGTCAAGCGCAATGCCGTGCCGCAGCCAAATCACCATTGGGGCGACGGGCTCGAGAAGGACGTCATGACGATGGCGAACTTCCGGCTGCCGCTGAACGATCGTGGCACAACGGAGTTCTACACCTTTGGCGGCTACAGCTTCCGTAAAGGAACGGGCAATGGGTACCGCCGCTGCGCCGTGGATTGCGCCAGTCTAGGCGGGCGCAACTGGCCGCAGATCTACCCCTTCGGATACCTGCCGGAGTTCGCGCCCAATGTGACGGACTATTCGGCTGCGGGCGGGATTCGGACGGCGACAGCCGGATGGTCAATCGACCTCGGCGCGTCGTACGGCTACAACAAGTTCGATTATAACGTCAGGCACACGCTCAACGTGTCCCTTGGTCCATGCCTGGATCCCGCGAACCCCTGCGCGCTCGGACCCGATAGCATCCCAGCGACGGGCGATGAAATCGCTAACAAGACGGCGTTCTTCGCGGGACGCTTGCAGCGTAATGAGTTGACGGTCGGCGTGAACGCTGCAAAGACGGTGACCATCGGTCTCCCCGAGCCGGTGAACGTGGCGGTGGGCGCCGCGTTCCGGCGTGAGGGTTACCAGATCACGCGCGGTGAGCTGGCCTCCTACGTCGACGGGAACTACCCGGCGCCGGGTGGTGGGGACGCGCGGCCGTACTCGCAGGTGTTCCCGGGATTTCGTCCGGTCGATGAATCCGATACTCATCGGACCAATGTCGGGGCGTACCTCGACCTCGAAACGAATCTGAACCCAAAGTTCCTGACGAACGTCGCCGCGCGCTTTGAGAACTATTCCGATTTCGGCTCGCTGGTCACCGGTAAGGTGGCGTTCCGTTTCCAGCCCTCACCGCGCGTGCTCGTCCGTGCCGCCGGAAGCACCGGTTTCCGCGCGCCGGGGCTCGCGCAATCACACTTTAGCCACGTGTCAACCAACGTCATCGGGGGCGTCCCGACCGACGTGCTGACCGCTCCGGTGGACGCTCCCGCGGCGCGCGTGTTCGGCTCCAAGCCGCTGCGCGAGGAGACTTCGGTAAACCTGAGCGGAGGGTTGGCGTTCAGTCCGAACGACAATGTGACACTAACGCTCGACGTGTTCCAGATCCGCATCGACCATCGCATCCTGCTGAGCGCGACGTTCGATGACAGCGTGACGCAGGCGATCCTCGCTGCCAACGGGTTCGCGAACATCAGCGGCATCCAGTATTTCACGAACGGAATCGACACGCGCACGCGCGGGATCGATCTCACGGCAACGCTACGCATGCCGGTCGGCCTGGGCACGCTCGACTGGACGGGCGCCGTGAACTACACGAAGAACAGAATTCTCCGGACCGACCCGCTGCCCGCAGTACTCGCCAACTCGGGGGCGAGCACGGAGACCGGGATCATCGATTCGGTGACCTACATCGGCATCACGGAGGAGCGGCCCGATTGGCGCGGGACGCTCACGGGCGAGTATTCGCTGGGCCGGGTCCATGCGCTGGTGCGCGGCTCGTACTACGGGAAGTTCTCCTCGGCGCAGCCGGGCTACTGCGACCTGTGCCGCGACAGCTACGGGGCCAAAGCGTTATTCGACGCCGAAGTCGGCTATCGTCTCGCGAGTATCGATCTCTCGCTCGGTGTCCGGAATTTGTTCGACACCTATCCCGACCAGCCGTCCTCGCTCACGATCGTGGACGGCGTCAACACCGCCAAGGATTACAACAACAACTTCGGTGTCTTCCCCTGGGCCGCGGCGTCGCCGTTCGGTTACAACGGCCGCTATTTGTACGCGCGCGCGGAAATGCGGCTAAACCAGTAGTGACACTCTTCGAGGAGGGTTTTATGGTCAGCCCGGCAAGCCGTCTCCTGAGCATCGCCGCTCTCGTCGCCCTGCTATGCGGGGCCCCCGGGATGGCGCTGGCCCAGAACGGTCGGATCAGGGGTGCGGTGCGCGACGCGCATAACGTTCCAATGTCGGGCGCCACCGTCAGAGTCACGGGCGGCACGGGCGCTGCCCGCCGCGCGACCACGGACGCCGAAGGCGCATTCGCCTTCGCCAATGTCCCGGCCGGGACGTATACCGTGTCCGCATCGCTGCCGGGTGTGCGAACGCAATCGCAGCAGGGCATTCGCGTCGCGGCGGATGCCGAGGCGGTTGTGGACTTCGTCCTGCAGGCCCTCGAGCTGGAAGCGATCACGGTGACCGCGATGAAGCGCGAAGAGCAGCTGATCAATGTGCCGCTGTCGATCGCGGCCCCGACGGAGCAGGCGCTGCGGGTGCGTGGGGTTGAGAACATCGAGCAGGTGGCCCAGAACGTGGCGGGGTTCAGCGTGCAGAACTTGGGCCCCGGCCAGAGCCAGCCCGCGATCCGCGGGGCGTCGTCGGGCCAGATCTCGCGCGACCAGCCCGGTGTGAAGGAAGAGGTCGGCGGGTATCTCGATGAGTCGGTGATTTCGCTGTCCCTGTTCACACCGGATCTCGATCTGTTCGATGTCGGCCGCGTCGAGGTCCTGCGCGGGCCTCAAGGGACGCTCTTTGGCTCCGGCTCGCTGGCCGGCACGGTGCGCTACATCAGTAACCAGCCAGAGCTCGGCGTGAGCCGGACGTTCGGCGAAGCCGAGGTGACGGCGATCGACTATGGTGATCCCGGCAGCAGCGCCAAGCTCGGCGTCAACGCTCCGCTCGGAGACAAGGCAGCGTTGCGGATCGTGGCATACAGCACCCGGACCGGCGGCTGGATGGATGCGGTGCAACCGAACCTGCGCGTCAACGAGAACGTCAACAGCAACGACCGGACCGGCGTTCGAGGCGCGGTGCGCCTGCAACCGTCGAGCCGGTTCAGCATTACGCCGCGCGTGGTGTACCAGCGGGTGAAGGCAGATGGATGGAACCGCATCGACGCCTTCAATATTCTCGCCAACCCCTATACGACCACGCGGCCGAAGGTGACGCTCGGCGGCCGCCGGCTGTTCACGCAGATCGAGGAGCCAGTCACGGATGAGTTCCTGCTCTCTGACGTGAACCTGCAGTACGACCTCGGTGGCGCGACGCTGACGGCGGTCACATCGTACGCGCACCGCAACATTCTCGTCGTACGCGACGCGACGGCGCTTTATGCCAGCATCGTCGGCGGAAGTTTTCAACTTCCCCAGAGTGTCTATACGCTCGATGCCCCGCTGTACGATAAGACGAATTCGATTGTGTGGACGCAGGAAGTGCGCCTGGCCGGCTCGCGCGATCGGCTGCACTGGCTGGTGGGCGGATTCTACAGCAACAACAAACGCGGATACGGACAAGACGTGTACGTGGCGGGGTTCGACACACTCGCGGCTCCAATCTGCTGTCCGGCGATCGGGGCGCCGGCTCCTCAACCGTATGGTTTCACGAGGGGACCGCTGGCTGCCAAGGACCACCTGTTCTTCTCCAATCTGCATTACAAGCTGCGGCAGACAGCAGTCTTCGGTGAAGCGACGGTTGGCGTCACGCCGAAACTTGACCTCACAGCCGGCGCACGCTTGTACAATTTCAAGGAAGACCGCACGCAGTTCTTCGACGGCTTCTTCGTCGGGTACGTATCTCAGCCCGGCACCACGAAAGCCAATGGAGTGGCCCCCCGGTTCATCGCCAGTTACAAGGCCTCCGACGCCTTGACGTTCAATGCGCAGGTCTCGCGCGGCTTCCGGCTGGGCGGCATCAACGACCCGCTCAACAAGCCGATCTGTTCTCCTCAGGACACAATCACGTTCGGGGGGAGAGACTCCTGGAAGGATGAGACGGCGTGGAACTATGAAGCGGGGATGAAGTCGCGACTGTGGGGTGGACGCGGCTCGGTGAACCTGTCCGCGTTCTACATGGACATCAAGAACCTGCAGTTGAACTTGACCGCCGGCACGTGCTCTTCGCGGCTCGTGTTCAACGTCCCCAAGTCGAAAAGCCAGGGTCTCGAATTAGAGGTCACGGCGTCTCCGAATGAGCATTGGGACCTCGCATTCTCCACCGGTCTCAATGACGCGAAGCTCCAGTCGACCGTAACGAGCACACTCGGTGGCGTTACGACCGTCGTCGGCGGCGTGAAGTCAGGCAATCGGCTGCCAAGCGTGCCCCGCGTGCAGGCGAGCGGCGGGATTACCTACTCGTTGCCGGTGGGGAGTTCGCGCGCCTCCCTGAGCGGCAGCTTCCAGTACGTCGGATCACGATACACGCAGATCGATGATCTCACGCCCGGCATCGGGACCGTGAACATCGCGCCGTTCGGGCAGACGATCGGCGGACCACTCACGCAGGGCACGTTTACGTTCAATCCCTTATTGCCGGCCTACAGTCTTTTCAACCTTCGCGTCGGGTTGTCGAGATCGGGTTGGGAAGGCGCCATCTTCCTGAACAACGTCACCGATGAGCGCGCTCTCCTCGCCTTGGACCGTGAGCGGGGCCTGCGGGCGCGTGTTGGGTTTTTGACGAACCAGCCGCGCACGTTGGGGGTGTTGCTGCGGTTCGATTACTAGACGCCTCGCAATACGAAACCGCCGGACGGCAGCACGCCGCCCGGCGGTTTGTTTTTTCGTCGATCGAACTCTACATCCGTGCGCCCATCCCCGCGCCCATCCCGGCACCCATCCCGGCCCCTTCCGTATAGAACTTGGCGCCGATGACGGTCGCGAGCGGCCATTCGACCAACGCTACCAACGTGGTGATAATCGTGAGGTTCTGTGGCATCAAGTGCATGGGCCACATGAACAGTGTCACGAGTAGTCCGCCCACGAACCATCCCGCGATGCCGGCCTTTGCCGCTGTCGCCGGACCCGCGCCAAACCGCGGCCGGATCGCCGCATACAGCCAGACGAGAAATACGCCCGCGACGAAGTCGAGGAACACGAACCAGGGGATTTGGGCGTTGGTCATCGCGGGCCGGTTGATCGCGGTCATGGCCGCGGCCATCTGATCCTTCAGGACCATCCCGAACAGCACGAAATCAATCACATTCAGCACGACACCAGCGATCGCACCACCGATCAGCACCTTCTGCATGTTGATCTTCCCCATCGAGCACCCCCTCAAGAGAGAGGACAGCATCGAACCGGAGCCAACCTGCCGCCGCCACGGTACGGAATCGGATGGGAATCGTCAAGTCACAGCACGTTCAAGACCGCGATCATCCCCCCCATGCCGTCCGAAATCGTGGCCACCCCACCGGGCACAACCCATTCGCTCCCATCGACTACGAGGTTGAAGTAGTAGGTCCCGGGGGGCAGGCGCAGCGCCGCCTCCCAAATGTCGTCACCTAATCCGTGCAAGGGCGCCGGCGTCCACGCGTTCCAATTGCCCGCGATCGCCACCGACTGCGCTTGCGGCATCCGGAACCGCACCACGACCGTGTCGCCGCCGCGATGCTCGGCCACGAGCGGCTGCAGCACGGGAGTCACCTGCCGCGGCGCGGACTTTACGGCGGTGATCGCGCGCCGCGCCGTGAAGACTCTGATCCCACCAGCGACGAAGCCCGCCCGTGGCAATCCCTGGAAGGGGTCACGCAGGTAATTGCCGCCCGACGCCTCAACGGCAATGGAAGGAGCCACGAAGTATTGGAGCGTGGCGCTGGCAGCGCCGGTTGATCCGTAGCTCTTGCTGAGCCGGCCGCTCAACCACAGCGAGCCGACAATCCGGGTGCCGTCAAACGTAGCGCCTCCGACGACGTCCGTATACCAGGCGCCGAGAAACCGCGTCGCTTCGGTGGTGAGCGAGAGCTGTGTCGGTGAGGCGCTCAATTGCCACCACGCGCGCCCGCGAATGCGGAGCGCGCCCACGCCCGGCTCTCGTTCGATCACACCGGTGACGAATCCCGCGCCCACGGCGACGCCGTTTTGAACAGCTTCGATCAGTGCGGTACCCGAACCGGCCGCGACTCCATCAGAGCGTGTGCTGGCTGAAAGTGTCGCGCTGATTGCGGGACGCAGACCGCCAGCCTGTCGGGTTAGCGCGGCCCAGATGTCGGCTCGTGCCTGGCCAGCCCATACGCCGCGTTCGAGCAGCGAGACCGCGCCACCGGCGCCGAGATAGGTAAACGGAGAAAGGCGCTGGGCGGCGGGAGCGAGCGTTAAGACGCCAAAGCTCGACCCACCCGCATAGCGTACGATTCCCGTTCCCATGCCCAGCGACGCTTGACGTTGAGCGCCGAGCGTCGTGGGCATGACGACGAGGATCACCAAAAACGAAACCGGTCCCATGCGCATGGGACCGGTAAGATACAGCGCGACAGGATCTGTCTACTTAGGGTCGGCGCGGGTTATTCGCGCGGCCTTGCCCGCCCTGGCTCGCGTGGTCCGGTCGGTGAGAGGGGGACGCGGGCGTGGCTGGCGTCGCTGGTGTGGCAGGTGTCGCCGGGCCATCGCCCGCGTGCGTTGCGGGCGTCGCCCGTGTGGCCAGGGTCGCGCGTGTAACCGGGGTCACCGGCTGGTTGTCTAGGCCGACGGCCTCACCACGCACATGCGTGGCGCGGCGCGCCATATTCGCCTCGACTTTGGCTTTGGCGACATCCGACGCGTGCTCATTCGGAGCCGCTACTTTCGGGGTCTGCGCCGCCAACAGCGTCGGCACGAGCAGCGCGGGACCGAATATGAAGATTCGCTTCAACATGCTACCTCGCATGCACACGTGAATGATGAAGGGCGCGTTCGGCGCGAGCCAACTCTCTCGTCATGTCTCGCAGCAGGGACAAGGGGCTACGGCGCCCGTTGTATTGTGCCGCCATGAACACCAGCTGGGAGAATGTGTCGCGCACGACCCGCTCAGCCAGGACAGCATCCATGAGGACGCCATACGCCTGGGCGTACAATGACGCGCGATGGCGACGCTCCAATTCGATGAGCGCCGTGGAATCCCGCTGCGCCAGCCGATTCATGAGGATGGCATCGGCAACCACAGGGCGTTCGGGCTCTAGCATCGCGGACATAGCGTCGTAAAGATTGCGGAGGGGCGGCCGAGGTAACGCAGGTCACACTGCAACGTGGGGTCCAGGCGTTACCAATGCTGTGTGCGGCAACTCTTTAGGAGGTCAGTTGAGGCCTGAAACAGGGGCTGCGGACGGCGATATCGTGCGAGCGGTGCTCGCGGGAGATCGCGAGCGCTACGCCCTGCTGGTCGAGCGATACCGCGACCGCTATGCGCGCTACGCCGCGCGCATGCTCGGGTCGGCAGACGCAGCCGAGGATGCGGTGCAAGACGCCTTCGTCCGGGCGTACGATCAGCTGGCACAGTGCAAGGACCCCGACAAGTTCGTCGGCTGGTTCTTCCTGATTCTGCGCAACCGCTGTTTCGCCGAGCGGCGCCGCAGCCGAACCGAGATATCGCTGGAAGCTGCCGACGCGGTGGCGGCGGCAGATCGCACGGACGGCGGAACGGAGACAGCAGAGCGGCGCCGGGCCTTGCAGCTGGCGCTGCTCGAGTTGACGCCGGATCAGCGCGAAGTGTTCGTCTTGAAGCACGTCGAAGGGTTGTCGTACGGAGAAATCGCGGAGCGCTTGAGCACCTCCGTGCCGTCATTGAAAATGCGGATGCATCGCGCGTATGATAAACTGCGGGAACAACTGAGAGACCACACATGAGCGGGCACGATTTTCATCCCCTGGTGAAGCAGCTGCTGGACGGCGACATCACACTCGCCGACCTGCCCGCCGAGCTGCGCGCGGAGGGCGAAGCGGCGCTGCGCCTGCTCGCGGCCGTGGATCGGACACCCGTTTCGGTGCCGGCCGTCACCTGGCGTGTGATGGCAGCACTGGAACGCCGGCGTCGCCGTGTCCTGCCCTGGTTGCTGGCACCTGCGCTCGCCATCGCGGCGGCTCTCGTCATCTGGCTCCGGCCAGCGACACCTGCGCCAACCGCGTCGCTCGTCACGGTCCGGTTTGTCCTGGTGGCACCGGACGCGAAAGAGGTGAGCCTCGCCGGTACGTTCAACCAGTGGGACGCGCACGCAACGCCGCTGGTCCGCACCAGCGCGAACGGCGTGTGGACGGCAACGCTCACCCTTCCGGCTGGGCAACACCAGTACGCGTTCGTCGTCGACGGTGCGCGCTGGGTGCCGGATCCCGCCGCTCCCGCGGTGGACGACGGATTCGGCCGACGCAACAGCGTGCTGACACTGTGATCACTCTCTTGGCGCTCCCGCTCACACTGTTGAGCCTGCAGCAGGGCGGGGTCATCGCCCAACGGCTGGCCGGACGAGTGTCACCTGAGATCGCATCGCTCGTGGAAGAGTTGGGGACGGCGGCCTCCGCGCGCGGTCTCCCGATCGATCCCCTGATTCAGAAAGCGATCGAGGGGAGCGCGAAGGGCGTTCCCTCCGATCGGGTCGCGACCGCCGTGCGCCTAGTCGTCACGCAGCTGGATACCGCTGCCGCGGCGCTGCAGGAGGGTGGGCTCGTCGGTGATACGCTCGCCATCGCGGCCGGCGAGTTCGCGATCATGGCGGGCTTGAGCAGAAGCGATATCACAGCCCTCGCGCGGACGGGCGCGAATGCACCGGCGCTGACCGTAGGGCTCCGGGTCGCAGGTACTCTGGCGGCGCTCGGCGTGCCGCCGGCCGAAGATATTGGACTCGTGAGTGTCACACTCCGGTCAGGTGAGCCCGCGGCGAACCTGCTTCTACTGCCGGCGCATGTTCAGTCAGAAATGGCGAGAGGTGTTCCACCGGCCCAAGCCGCTGCGGGGCTCGCACGGGCCGCCGCCGCGCACGCCCGGCATGGCCCGCCTCCGGGCCGCGGGCAGCCTCCTCCGCACCCCCCGGCTCCCCCTCATCCTTAGGGGGCTAGGCTTCGATTACTGCAGCAGGTCGTGCCAAGTACCGTTCAGGCTTAGAACCCGGTAAGTTCCCCTTCCTCATATGACAACTGCATCGAATTTGGGCTTCCCCCCCCTCGGCGCCGCGCGCGAATTGAAGCGCGCTACCGAGGGCTATTGGAGCGGCAAGGTGAGCCGCGCCCAGCTCCTCGCCACCGGCGCCGAGCTGCGGTCCCGCCACTGGCAGCTGCAGCGCGACGCCGGCTTGGATCGCATCCCCGTCAACGATTTCTCCTTTTACGACCGGATGCTGGATACCTGCGCGCTGGTCGGCGCTGTGCCTCCGCGCTACGGATGGAAGGGGGGGGAGGTCGATCTCGACACGTACTTCGCCATGGCGCGCGGCAGCCAGGGGAAGGGCCGCGACGTCACCGCCATGGAGATGACGAAGTGGTTCGACACCAATTACCACTACATCGTCCCCGAGCTCGAGCGCGGGCAGTCGTTCAAGCTGGCCGCCCAGAAACCCGTCGCTGAGTTCCGCGAGGCGAAAGCGTTGGGCATCGAGGCGACGCCCGTCCTTATCGGGCCGGTCACGTTCCTGCTCCTCGCCAAGACCAAGGGTGAGTCGTTCGACCGTCTCTCGCTGCTCGACGCGTTGCTGCCGGTATATGCCGAGACGCTGGAGACCCTCGCGTCAGCAGGCGCGACGTGGGTCCAACTGGACGAACCGATGCTGGCGCTCGATCGCAGCGAAACGGAGCGTGCCGCCTTCCTGAAAGCCTACAAGCACCTCGCGCAACGCGCCGGCAAGTCTCAGCTGCTGGTCGCGACGTATTTCGCCGGCCTCGCGGACAATCTTGCGACGGCGCTCGCTCTCCCCGTACAAGGGCTGCATGTCGACCTGGTTCGTGCGCCCGAGCAGCTCGATCCGTTGCTCGCCGCCTGGCCCAAGGGCCGCGTGCTCTCGGCGGGTGTGATTGACGGCCGGAACGTGTGGCGGGCGGATCTCGAGAAACAGGCAGCGTTGCTCGAGCGCGCGGCGGTGAAGGTCGGGAAGGACCGGCTGTGGGTGGCGCCGTCCTGCTCGCTGTTGCATACACCGCTCGATCTCGACCTCGAAACCAAACTTGATGCGGAGTTGAAGGGCTGGCTCGCGTTCGCCAAGCAGAAGCTGCAGGAGGTCGTCGCATTGGCGAAAGGCGATCGGACGGCCGCCCTAGCCAGCAGCCAGGCCGCGAAGTCGCGGCGTGCCTCCAAGCGAATCAACAACGCCACGGTGCAGCGCAGGGCGGGCACGGTGACTGAAAAGGACCGCGTGCGCCGTGCGCCGTACACCGTGCGCAGGAAATCCCACCTCGACCTGCCCCCTTACCCGACGACGACGATTGGATCGTTTCCGCAGACGAATGACGTGCGGGCGGCGCGGCGCAAGTTGAACGACAAGCAGATCGCCGCCGAGGAGTACGAGCGCTTTATCGAGACGCAAATCGGGAAGACGATCGCGCTCCAAGAAGAAATCGGCCTGGACGTGCTCGTGCACGGCGAGTTCGAGCGCAACGACATGGTTGAGTATTTCGGCGAGCAGCTCGTTGGATTCGCGTTCACCGAGCACGGCTGGGTGCAGTCGTACGGTACGCGCTACGTGAAGCCGCCGATCATCTTTGGCGACGTCTCACGCCCGCGCGCGATGACGGTACGCTGGAGTAAATACGCGCAGTCGCTCACGAAGCGGCCGGTCAAGGGCATGCTCACCGGCCCGGTCACGATCCTACAATGGTCGTTCGTACGCGACGACCAGCCACGTGCGGAAACGGCTAAACAGCTCGCACTGGCCATTCGCGACGAGGTCATCGATCTCGAGGCGGCGGGCATACGGGTGATTCAGATCGATGAGCCCGCCCTGCGCGAAGGACTGCCGCTGCGGCGCGCCGATTGGACCCGGTACCTGCAGTGGGCCGTGGACGCCTTCCGCCTGGCGACAGCGGGGGTGCGTGACGGCACGCAGATTCACACGCATATGTGCTACAGCGAGTTCAACGACGTGCTGCAGGTGATCGAGCGCATGGATGCGGATGTGATCTCGATCGAGAACGCCCGCTCCGGCTCAGAGTTGCTGCAGGGCTTCGAGCAGTACAAGTATCCCAACGAGATCGGCCCGGGCGTGTACGACATCCACTCACCGCGCGTGCCGCCCGTCGCGGAGATCACCGGCGCATTGAAGAGCATGACGCGCGTGCTGGACGGCGCCCAGATCTGGGTGAACCCCGACTGCGGGCTCAAGACGCGCGGTTGGGAGGAAACGCTGGCCGCGCTCAAGAACATGGTCGCGGCCGCGCAAGAGATGCGCAATGGCAGCGGCTGACATCCGGATCACCGCCGAGCCGATCGACAACCAGCGCTGCAAGTTCGTCGTAAGCGTCCCGGTGCTGGCCGGCGGAGTACGTCGGTTCACGGCACCCGACGAGGCGAAGGGTTCGCCACTGGCGGAAGCGATTTTCGCGATCCCCGGTCTGTCCGTGAGCGAGCTCATCGTGTCCGGGAACCTCATCACCGTCGTGAAGCAGTCGCCGGCCCCGTGGCAGGCGGTTGGAAAGCCGGTCGGTGCGGCAATTCGCGCCGCGTTGGCGAGCGATGTGGCGCCCGTGGCCGCCAGTCCGAAACCGTCAGGTGCGGTCAATGACGACGCGCTGTACGAGCAGGTCGCGAAAGTATTCGACGAACAGGTGAACCCGATGGTCGCGCGTCATGGCGGGCACGTCGAGCTCATCGATGTGCAGGACGCCGTCGTGATGCTGCGCATGGGCGGCGGCTGCCAGGGTTGCGGCATGGCCGATGTCACGCTGCGCCAGGGGATCGAGGGGATGCTCGCGCAGCTCGTGCCCGCCGTCCGCGGCATCGTCGACATCACCGACCATACCTCGGGCGCGAACCCCTACTTCCAGGCCTCGAAGAAATAGCTCCTCGCCTCCTGCTGTTGCTGCCCACCACGACGTACCGGACGACGGCGTTCGTGGAGGCTGCGCGGCAGATCGGCGTCGAGCTGACGGTGGCCTCCGAGCAGGCGAGCACCCTCGAGACTGCGAACCCAGCAGGGCTCCTCACTCTCGATTTCGCACAGCCTGAGCGCGCCGCCGAAACGGTGCGTGCGTTTGCCCGTGAGCACCCGATTCAAGGCGTCGTCGGCGTGGACGACGACACGGCGATCGTCGCCGCGGCAGTCGCGGAGCGCCTGAAGCTCAAAGGCAATTCCGGGCCGGCGGCGCTGGCTGCGCGCGACAAGCACCGACAGCGTGAGCTCCTCGCCAAGGTCGGCGTACCGATCCCCCGATTCATGTTGCGCAGGTTGGATGAGGATCCCGCCGCAATCGCTCGCACCATCACGTATCCGTGCGTCCTGAAGCCGTTGCGGCTTTCCGCATCGCGGGGTGTGATGCGCGCCGATAATGCGGCGGGCTTCGTGAAAGCACACGCTCGCTTGAAGGCGATCGTATGTGAGCCGAGTGCGGGATTTCTCATCGAGGAGTTCATCCCCGGCTATGAGGTCGCGCTCGAGGGTCTCGTGATCAATCGGCGACTGCACGTGCTTGCGATCTTCGACAAGCCAGACCCGCTCGACGGTCCCTTCTTCGAAGAGACCATCTACGTGACACCGTCACAGGTTCCTGCCGGATTGCAGAAAGCGATCGCCGACTGCGCGGAGCGTGCCGTGCGCGCGCTGGGCATCAGCGAAGGTCCGATCCACGCCGAGCTACGCTACAACGAAAACGGCCCCTGGCTGATCGAGCTCGCCGCGCGGCCGATCGGCGGTCGGTGCTCGGCGGTCCTGAAATTCGGGGAAGGGGGAAGCGGGAAGGGTGTAACACTGGAAGAGATCATCCTGCGACACGCGCTCGGCTTGGCCCTTCCTTCTCTACAACGCGAGCGACTGGCCGCCGGCGTGATGATGATTCCGATTCCCGGCGCCGGGACGTTGCAGGAAGTGCGCGGCGTGGCTGAAGCGAAAGCGGTGCCGCTGATCGAGGATGTCCAGATCACCGCTCACCCGGGGGAGCGGTTGGTGCCGTTCCCCGAGGGGTCACGGTATCCGGGATTCATCTTTGCGCGGGGGGAAACGCCGTCAGCCGTGGAAGCCGCGCTCCGCGCGGCCTACCGCAACCTCACGTTTATACTGCTTCCGCCACAACCTCCAGCCAGTGGCGTGGCACCGACTCAACCTTGAGCTCTTCCATGGTGCGCTCGAGGCCTACCTCGAGAGCCTTGGCGCCTTCCTCAAGGGGCGCGCCGGGCAAGGCACCCTCGATGAAGAGCGAAAACCGGCCGATATCGATGAGCGCTTGACGCGTCATATCCACGCGTAGCAGCTCGACGGTCGTGGGCTTCAGCCGCGCCGCGTTACACGCCGCTCTATACTGATCGGCGGAAAACCATTCCATCGCGGCGGCATGCCCGCTGTGCTTGACCTCTAAACCATTTTCCCGAAGCGCCTGCACCGAGCGGACGATCCAGCGCCGCCAGAATCCGCTCGTTCCTTCGACATACGCGCCGTTGAAGAACGTGCTGTTGAACGCGAGCAGGCCGCCCGGCTTCAGCACGCGCCGGATCTCCTTCAGCACCTGTTCCTTGTCCGGCATCAAATGAATGGCGTTGAGAAACACGACCGCGTCGGCCGACTTGACGAGCTTCGACAGCCATTCGGCGCTGCCCTGCACGAACTCAGCGAACTTGGAGGAGATCGCCGCCCGCGCCTTGGCGAGCGCCGAGGGGGACGGATCGACCCCGATGACGTGGGGCGGCGGCTGCTGGTCGCGAACGTGCTCGAGGATGAGCTCCGTGATGGCACCCGGGCCGCAGCCGAGGTCGACGATCACCTGGCGGCCCGGACAAATGACCCGCTCGAGAATCCAGTTGTTGACGTGGGCGAAGAACGGATGCCGCGTGAACGGCGTGAACGAAAAGCGATCTTCGTCGGCCGTTGGGTTCAAGGCGGTCACAGCTTGTGAATCCCGAGCGCCCCCAAGTGGACGTCGAGATTGTGGTTGACGCGGTAGCCCACGATCCCATTCACGTCGAGGCTCGCGGCATCCCCCGTGTAGACCTCTTTGCCGTTCACCATGAACTTCGCTTTGCCGCCCTGCACCTGGATGCTGAGCTCGTTCGTCGCGCGACCGCTGGAATCGGCCTTGGTGACCGCGTCACTCGCGGTCCATTCGACGATGGCGGTGGGACGCGTCGTGTAGCTCGTGCGGCGCCGGATCGAGTACATCCCGTCGATGGGGCGAACCAGGAAGTAGGTGTAGGTCTGCCCGGAATCGGCGAGGTTCTTGCCGCCGATGAAGATGCCGAACGCCTCGGGGTGCGCCGGGTTCTTCTGCTGCTCCAGCTTGGCGATGACATGGTAATTGCCCGAGATCGTGTCGCGATCGCGCCAGTAGATCGCGGCCGGACCCACCGTTGTGTGCAGGCCGGCACCCATGTTCGAAAACTTCACGTTCTCGAGCGGCGCGGGCTGCCCGCTCTGGCGGTTCGTCTCCGTGCGGACGTGCCAGCCGGCGGGGAAATTGCCGCCACCCGCGACGGTGCGATCGGGATCGGCTTGCGCCGTCAGCGTCGCCGGAGGGGCGAAAAGCAAGAAGACCGCCGTAGCGGTCACAAGGCGCATCGACATCGTTGATTCTCCCAGGAGTGGATCATGCGTTCGTGTGTCTAAGTGATATCATGGAAAGGTTTTAGTCAAGAGCCAGCCAAATCGTGCACGGTATCCAAGCTCAAGATCTTGAGCTTGCGCTTGCCCATCGGGAGTGTGATGTCCACCTTCTGCCCGACCTTTCCGCCCAGCAGCGCCTTCCCGAGCGGCGACGCCATCGAGACCGACATCTCCTCGGCACCGTCCTCGCCTTCGATGAACTCGCCGAGTGTCAGGGCGTAAACTTCCTTCTTCTTCGTGTCGAGATCTTCGACCGTGACCCGCGAGCCGAAGCCCACGCGGTCACGAGGGATGTCCTGCTCGCGCACATCGGAAAGCTTCGACAGCCTGAGCCGCAGGTGATGCACGCGCGCCTGCGCGAATTGCTGGCGCTCGAGCGCTGCCTTGTATTCGGAGTTTTCGCGCAGGTCGCCGTGCGCGCGCGCCTTCTCGATCTCTTTCGGCAAGACGAAAGAGATTTCGTGGTTGAGGCGTTCGACTTCGGATTGGAGCTTCTGCTTGAGGCCTTCAATCATACCGGATACTAACCGACCAACCGCCCAACCGGCTAGCTTTTAGCCGGATGCGTACCTACCACCAGCTGACCGATCCCGACCGCTCGGGCCTTGCCGACCAGATCGGCGCCCAGCGCAAACGCGTGGCGGAGGGTCTGGCCGGGGTGCGGCGGATCGTGGCGGTGATGAGCGGGAAGGGCGGAGTGGGGAAAAGCTATGTAACCGCGCATCTCGCCCGGGGCCAGGCTCGTGCCGGTCAGCGCGTTGGTGTCCTGGATGCCGACTTGAACGGGCCGACGATACCCCGACTCCTGGAAGTGTCGCCGACTGCCCCGCCGCCGGCGATTGGCCTGGATGGAGTGAAATGCATCTCGATGGGCCAGTTCCTGGATGAGGGCGCTCCCCTGGCGTTCAAGGGTCCGGAGGCCGAGAGCTTTGTGTGGCGGGGCGCGATGGAAGCGTCGGCGCTGCGAGAGTTTCTCGGTGATGTGGAATGGGGCACGCTCGACTTCCTGCTGCTCGACCTGCCGCCGGGAATGCAGCGTTACCTGGAGCTGTGCGACATCCTGAGCAATCCGCCCGCGGTACTGACCGTGACGATTCCGACTCCCGAATCGCGTGATGCCGTTCGCCGCGCGATGCGTTCGGCGGTTGAACGAGGCTCCGAGCTGCTGGGAATCGTCGAGAACATGGTCGGTCAGGAGTTTAGCGGGACGGCGGCCGATGACCTGTCCAAGGAGTTCAACACGCCGGTGCTCGCGCGCATCCCCTGGCACCCGACACCGGACACCTGGTCAGCGCTCGGATCCCGCTTGTGAAGTTTCTCTGCGTCGAATGCGACCAGCAGATGGCCTTTGGGGAGCGACAGCTTCCCGGCGATGGCACGCTGGCCGCGACCTTCAAGTGTCCGAAGTGCGGCCGCGTGGTCGCCATGCTCACGAATCCGATGGAAACGCAGCTCGTGTCTTCCCTGGGTGTGGAAATCGGCGGGCGCACGGTGCCGAGCGAGGCCTTTGAAATGGTGAGGACAAATGTGATTACGGGCGGTCCAGCCTGGTCGAACGATGCCCAGGAACGATTGTCGCGCGTGCCCAGCTTCGTGCGGGGCATGGTGAAGAAGATCTACGCCGATTACGCCAAGGAGCGCGGCATCTCAGAGATCACGCCTGCCATCATGGACACCGCCCGGGCCGAGCTGGGTCTGGAAGGGATGTGAGCGACTACGAGGAGCGGAGTGTTGGCGAACTGCGCGTGCGCATCGATCGCACGTTGTGTGTCGGCTTCGGCGACTGCATCACGGAAGCCCCGGAAGCGTTCGTGCTGGACGACAGCGGCACGGCCGTATTCGTGAAGCCGGATGCGGTTGAGCGCGAACGATTATTGCGCGCGTGCGACGCCTGTCCGGTGGATGCGATTACGGTTTGGAACGAAACCGGGACCCAAATCGTCCCGGGAGCTTGTGAACAAGTTCCTTGACAGCCTCGGGACTCGCGCACATATCCCTTAACTCTGACGGCATCCACACCGACATCTAGAGTTTCAGGCCCGCTCGAGCGGCGTTACTCGGGGAGGTAGTGGTGTACCGCGAGATTTTCGTTCCCGTCGACAACTCGCAGCACTCCGATTGGGCTGTCGACCGCGCCATCGAGATATGTAGGAAAACAGGCGGCAGAATCACCGGTAATCATGTCTACGCAGCCCGCCTCCATGATGTCCGCTTCCGCCAGCTCGAGACCGGCCTCCCCGCGCAGTTCCAGACGCCCGCAGAGATCAAGAAACAGCGCAAAATCCACGACAAGCTGATCGAAAAAGGGCTGCAGCTGATCGCCGACAGCTTTCTGGATCAGCTCGGCAAGCGCTGCGAATCGGCCGGTGTGCCGCTCACCCGCCAGCTCCTCGAAGGCATCAATTACGAAGAGATCGTCAACGAAGTGAACCGCGGCGCGGGGCGCCTGCCGGGTCTCATCGGCTTCGATCCCAATCGCGCCGCGGGCTACGACGGCGGCGACAAGGTCCGCAGCGACGTCAAGCTCGGCGAAAACGGCCGGCTCGTCGCCGAGGACGAGGACTCGGCGGCCCGTCTCGTCGGCTCGTCCGGACGACAGTACGATCTGCTCGCCATCGGCGCTCACGGACTCGGCCGCCAGCCGTTCTCGCAGCTCGGCGGTGTCGTCGCGCGCGTGCTGCGCGATGTCGAAAAGGACGTGTTGATCGTGCGCGACCAGCAACCGATCGAGGGCGGCCGCTTCATGGTCTGCGTGGATGGATCGTCTTACAGCTACAAGGCGATGAAGGCAGCGCTCGAGCTGGCCCAGGAGTTTGGCGGCTCGCTCTTCGTGTGCAGCGCGTTCGACGTCGAGTATCACCACGTCGTCTTCCACAATATCAAGGACGTGTTGTCGTATCAGGCGTCGAAGGTGTTCAAGTTCGAGGAGCAGGAAGAGCTGCACAACAACATCATCGACAAGGGACTGCTCAAGCTCTGCCAGGCGAACCTGAAGCGCGCCGAGGTGATGGCGCAGCAGTACCCCGACGTGGCGCTCAAAACGCAGATCCTCATCGGCAAGCCGTTCCAGGTGATCATGCAGTGGGCTGAGGAGATCAAGCCGAGTCTGCTGGTGCTCGGCCGGCACGGGGCACACCGCATCGAGAACACCGAGCTCGGCTCGCAGTCTGAGAATCTCGTCCGCCTTGCGCCGTGCTCCGTGCTCCTGGTCGGTGTTGTTGGCGTGCGGCCCGAAGACATTCCCTGGATCGAAGAAGACGGTCAGGCGGGGTTGCCCTGGGCGCCCGAAGCCGAGGTGCGGATTCTGCGCGTGCCGCCGTTCGCGCAGGGAATCGCGCGCCGCGCTGTGGAAGAGTATGTGCTCGAGAAGGTGGGCAATGCCGGACCGCCGCCGACAGTCACGAACAAATGGCTCGACGAAGCCATCCAGAAGCTCCTGCCCACGCACATGCAGCTGATCATGGGCATCGGCAGCGCCGAAGAGATCGCCCTCGCCGAGGTGAAGGCGACCGAGCAGATGAAGGCGACGAAGGTGCAGGGGCACGACGCCGATCCCGAGCCCGCCACGCCCGAAGTCGAGACGAAATGCCCGGTTACGGGCGCGATCTCCAGGCGTCCCCGCGTCGCCACCGACCCGATTGTGTGGACTGAAGAAGGGTGGCAACGGCTGCAGCTCGTGCCGCTCATCGCCCGCCCGCTGGCGCGGAACACGGTCGAGCGGTTCGCCAGGAACCACGACATTTGGCGCGTGACCACGCGCGTGATGGACGACAACAAGCAGGCGATGATCGAAGCCGACGAGTTCGACATCGACACGATGATGGTGATGTTTACGGAACTGCGAGCAAAGCAAATCCGTGCCGAAGCTGAGGGGACGGATGCGTTGTCGCCTGAGATGCGGGCGTTCATTGAAGAAGCAAAAGCGCAAGGCGTTACACGTTGCCCGATTCGCGACGTTGCGGAAAAAATGGATAAGTGCCCGGTCGACATGAAGACAGTGACGCCCGACGAGGCGAAACGGGCGATCGAGAAACTGCTGCAGTGAACTACGTTCCACACGTCGTCGCCTGGAATCTCACGCGGCGCTGCAACCTCGAGTGCGCCCACTGTTACATCTCCGCCGGTCCGCACGAGAGTGCGACGTCGGAGCTCGAGACTCACGAGTGCCTGCGGGTCGTCGACGAGCTACTCGCAGTCAATCCTGCGCCAATGCTGATTCTCTCGGGCGGCGAGCCGCTGCTGCGCCACGATCTCACACAGATCGCCGCGTACGCGTCGCAACGCGGTGCGACGGTCGTCGTCGGCACCAACGGCACCCTGCTCACCGACGAGCGCATTGCGGGGCTCAAGGCGGCGGGCGTGCGCGGTGTCGCCGTCTCGATCGATTCACTCCGACCGAGCTACCACGACAACTTCCGGCACGGGAAAGGCTCGCTCGAGGACACCATCGCCGCGTTGGGACGGCTGCGCGCCGAGCGGCTCGATTTCATCATTCAAACGACCGCGACCAAGGGCAATCGTGCCGAGCTGGAGCGTTTGACGCAGTGGTCGGCGGAGCAGGGTGCAGTCGCGTTCAACTGCTATTTGCTGGTGGCGACGGGGCGCGGGGCCGGCATGTCCGATCTCTCCCCGGCCGAATACGAAGCCGTCCTGACCGACCTGGCCAGATGGCAACGCGAGTATCGCGGCACCATGATGGTCCGCGCGAAGTGCGCGCCGCATTTCATGCGACACGTGCATGCGACCGATCCCGACTCTCCGATCCTGAATTACGAGACGCGCTGCCCCTGTGGGACGCAGTACTGTCGCATCACCCCGGACGGTAAGCTGACGCCTTGTCCCTATCTCCCCGAGGTGGCCGGCGATTTGCGCGCGCAGAGCTTCGGGGAGATCTGGCGCAGCGCGCCGCTGTTCCGGCAGCTGCGGGAAGGGACGCTTGGCGGCAAATGCGGCCGCTGCGAGTACCAGAAGTTGTGCGGCGGCTGTCGCGCACGCGCGTTCGCGCTCGAGGGTGATGTTCTCGCCGCGGATCCCTCATGCACGTATGAGCCTCGTGCGAATGTCGCGGTGATCGAACCGGTGAGTGTCGGCTATGGGGCGGACTTTGCCCCGGCGCTCGTCTGGTCGGCCGCCGCGCGGTCGCGGCTCGACCGCATCCCGTCGTTCGTGCGGGGCGTCGTCGCAAAGCGCGTCGAGGATTGGGCCCGCGAACGGGGCTTGCACGAAATCACGCCGGAGCTGCTGGGCGAGATCCGCGGCGCCATGCCAATTGATTTCTCCAAGCGCAAGCCGTTCTTTGTGCAGAATCCTGACGGCTGATGGCTGACGGCATGATGGTCCTCCAGGCCGTAGCCGACACGGCGAACGCGTATCGCGACTTCCCGCTGATCGGCAGCCGCGACGCCATCTGGATCGCCGCCGAGATCCACCTGATGTTCGCGGCATTCGTGCTGGGCGTGCCGATCTTCGCCGTGGTGGCCGAGGCGATCGGCATTTTCGGTAAGGATCAGCGCT
>WNFU01002116.1_pt1 | contig 27418 bp, 35 predicted proteins | sample 5400121 | NCBI WGS metagenome assembly WNFU01 (sample SAMN13153360, study PRJNA577476) | soil metagenome | isolation source: 100 cm soil or saprolite under grassland replicate 1 | place: USA:California | collected 2016-06-15 | reverse complement strand
CGCTGCCCTTTCGGCGCGAGGCGTGGGCGCCTAGCGTGCTAGATCGGCCGCATGTCCAGGCGGTGGGCGTTCTTCAGCGCGATCTTCACCCACTTCTCTTCCGGCGGATACCCTGCGACCTCGCGGCCGTTGACCAGGATCACCGGAACGCGGTCGGCGTAATACTTCCTGGCCTTCTCCTCGCTGTTGACGTCCTTTTCGATGAGATTGAAGGGGAACTCCTTGCTCAGCTCTTCGAGAAGGGCCTTGGCCTTATCGCAAAGCGGGCAGTCGGGCTTGGTGTAGATCACCACATCGGGCGTGGAGGATTTGCGCTTCCAGACTCCAAACATAGTCCGCATTTTAGCCCGGGCTATTTATGAATATCTACTGCGTCAGCCGATCCTCTCGCCCGGCGCGGCTTTTCTCGATCGGCCTCCTCAGCGTACTGCTAGTACGCCTGCGTCAGCCTCACTTGCGAGAAGCCACGGCGGGCTTCGGTCTCGACCGCCTCGCTACGACATTCCTAAATAACCCGGGCTAAAATGCGGATTGCATTGGAGGAAGGATATAATGATGCTCGATTGAGGACAGCATGAACAACCGTGAACAATCGCCGGATGCCCACGGAGCGGTCCGGATCAGGGGCCATACGCTCTTGTGCCTGCAAGGCTTTCGAGGCGAGGGGTATAGCGCCGGTTTCATCGAGAACATGGCCGGGCTCCACCGGGAGCTGAACGAGAACCCGGATCGGTGGGTCGAGGTCGTGGAGGCGCCGGACGCGTTCTGCGCCGCCTGCCCGCACCTGGCGCCGGCTGGCTGTTCGCTGAACAGCGCGCGCTCTGAAGAAGGCATGCAGGCCCAGGACCGGCACGTGTTGGATCTGCTGGGGCTCCCGCCGGGGACCAGGGTGCGGTGGCGCGAGGTCCTGGATCGGATCCGCGCATCGGTGAAGGGCTCCGACCTGCCGGGCATCTGCGGATCGTGCCGGTGGCTTCCCCTCGGCTACTGCCGGGACGGCATTGATCACTTGCGTGCAGGCCAGGTCATTAGCGTGCGCGCTCTCCGGAAGGATGTGAAGCCATGAGCGAGGATTCTGGCGTGTACAAGTCCGTTCACCCGGACTGGGAAGCCGTCCGCTCGCGGCTCCAGCGAAGTCACCCGAACTTCTTTGAATTGGAAGCTGGGGGCGCCCTGCTGATGGATCTGGGGAGCGACGGCTGGCTGCTGGAGCTGACCCCCGACGGCCGCCTGCTCTGCCAGATGGGCATGGACATCGAGGACATCATGAGCCTGATGTCCGAGGGGACGCCCGAAGACCTGGGCACAGACGAGGTCGCGAAGCAGGCCAAGTACTACTTGCAACCGGCCGTCGCCAAGTTCCGTCCCACACTGCATGGAGCCGGCTTCGAAGAGACAACCGAGATGACCGAGGACTACGTGGCGGCGACTTTCCACAAGGTCGTGGACTATCACAAGCCTGATGAAGTCGAGCAGATGGTGCGCTGGTGCCAGCAGCAGTTCGGCTTATGAAACTCACCGGCTACGCGACGCCAGAAGGCACGCGGCGGTACCGTGATCGTCTGGTCGCGGCGGGCGCAGCCCATGAACGGCACTTCCGCGAAGGGCTGGGCGGGCTTACGCTGTCCACGATCGGACTCGGCACGTATCTCGGCAAGCACGACGGCGCGACGGACGCGCTCTATCGCGCCGCGATCAAGCAGGCCGTCCAAGCCGGGTGCAACGTTATTGACAGTGCGATCAACTACCGCTGCCAGCGCAGCGAGCGGACGATCGGCCAGGCGCTGGCCGAGCTGATCCAGGACGGGACCTGCCGTCGCGACGAAGTGCTGATCGCAACGAAGGGCGGGTTCATCCCGTACGACGGCGCGCCCCCGCGCGACGGCTACGCCTATGTGCAGAAGACCTTCATCATGCCCGGCATCTTCAGCTCGTCGGACGTGGTGGCCGACTGCCACTGCATGACCCCGACGTATCTGCGCCATCAGATTGACACCAGCCTGGCCAACTTGGGGCTTGCCTGCCTCGATGTGTACTACCTGCACAATCCGGAGATCCAGCTTGAGCAGGTGACGCGCGACGAGTTCATGAAACGCATGCGCGCGGCCTTCGAGGCGCTCGAAGCGGCGGTCGCGCAGGGCAAGCTGCGCGTGTACGGGACGGCGACTTGGGAGGGCTATCGGGTGTCGCCCAAGGCACGCGGCCATCTCTCGCTGGAGGCGCTGGTACGGCTGGCGGAGGAGGTGGGCGGGAAGGACCATCACTTCAAGGTGATCCAGTTGCCGTACAACATCGGCATGCCGGAGGCGCTCGCTGAGAAGACGCAGTCTTTCAACGGCGCGACGGTGCCGCTTCTGGTAGCCGCCAAGGCGCTCGACATCTACGTGATGATCAGCGCGCCAATCCTGCAGGGAAGGCTTGCGCGCGGGCTGCCGGCGGACCTGCATCAAGCGCTGGGCGAGGGCACTGACGCCCAGCGAGCCTTGCAGTTCGTCCGCTCGACGCCGGGCATCGGCACGGCGCTGGTCGGGATGAAGCAGGCAGACCATGTCCGGGACAACATGGCGCTCGCGCGGCTTGCGCCGTTGTCTCCTGATCAGATTGCGAAGCTCTTCGGGTAATGCGGACGCTGATCTATGACGGCCAGTGCCGGCTCTGCGTGACCGCGAAGGAAGGGCTGGAGCGGCTGGCGCCGGACCCGCAACAGTCGAATATCCAGTTCGTCCCGTACCAGAGCGAAGAGGCTGCATGTCGGCTCGGCTCCGAGTACAAACCGGGCCGACCTGATGTGGCCTTTCTCGTGGAGCAGGACGGCACGATCAGCCGCGGGCTGGACGCCTTCCTCCCGCTGGTGCCGGGGCTTCCCGGCGGGCGCGTCTTGCATGCCATCTTGCGCGTGCCGCTGATCCGGCCGCTGGCCTATCTGGCCTACCGCCTCGTCGCGCGCTACCGCTACAAATGGTTCGGCTCGGTGTAGGGGCAACCCCCTGTGGTTGCCCTGTTCCTGTAGGGGCGTACCTGCGTGTGCGCCCGTCCGTAAAGGGCGCCCTGAGTATTTGGGCGGACACATAGGTCCGCCCCTACGAATCCGGCGTGCGGTACTTCTCGTCGAGTTTGTAGTAATCGTCGAGCCCGATGATGTCGTGGAACTGCTTGAAGGGAAGCAGGCGGTCCAGCGCGTCGCGGGTGGTGCCTTTGGTCTTGATCAGGTTGAACATCTCATGCATGGCCTTGGCCGAGGCGTAGAGCGCGGTCAAGGGGCAGACGATGAGCTGGAGGCCGATCTTCTCCAGCTCGTCCTTGGTGAGCAGCGGCGTGATGCCGCCCTCCAGCATATTGGCGACGAGCGGCGGCGGCAGCTCCTTGGCGATCGTCTTCAGCTCCTCCCCGCTCCGGGGCGCCTCGATGAAGAGTGCGTCGGCGCCGGCCTCCTTGTACTTCAGGCACCGCTTGATCGCGTCCTCCAGGCCGTTGACCTGCCGGGAGTCCGTGCGCGCCACGATGAAGAAGTCGCGGCCCCGGCGCGCGTCCACCGCGGCCCGGATCTTCTGCACGTGCTCCTCGACCGGGATGACCCGCTTGCCCTTCATGTGGCCGCAGCGCTTGGGCCAGACCTGATCCTCCAGGAACATGCCGGCCGCGCCGGCGTCGATCAGCTCGTTCACCGTGCGGATCACGTTCAGCGCGTTGCCGTAGCCGGTGTCGGCGTCGATAATGATCGGAATCTTGACCGACCCGCAGACCCGCTTCGCGGTCGCCACCATCTCGGTCTGCGTGAGGTAGCCGAAGTCCGGCAGGCCGAGCTGCGTGGCCGCCACGCTGTAGCCGGAGATGAACGTCAGGGGAAAGCCGGCGCGCTCCACGAGCTTCGCGCCCAGCGCGTCGTACACGCCTGGGAAGATGAGGGTCCGTTCCTTCTCCAAGAGTGCATGGATGCGGGTTTTAGGCGGCATGGCGCGGTCATTGTAGAGACAAGGGGCCTGCGGGTCAATCGGTTTGAGTCGATGAGGATTGCGCTCGAGCGTTGGAACGATTATGCTTCTACCCCTCACGCCCGATAGGGAGGTTATCAAGGATGAAGACCGCGAAGATGTTGATACTGTCTTTGGTTGCGACGGCACTGGTGGTGGGCGGGTGCGCCCGGCACCACGGGTACGGGACGGGGAGCAGCTATCGGGAAGCGGCGCTCGAGCGCGGGCTCGCCGAGACGAACGATCTGGTGGACCGGACGGTCAAGGATCCGGAGAAGGCCAAACAGGCCAAGGCAATCGTTCAGGACATCGTCAATGAGGTCAAGCAGTCCTTCAAGAAGACCAGCGACTACCATCAAAAGCTGTACGCGTTGAATGCCAACTACGAGGCAGCGCCGGAGCAATTCATGAAGGTGCTGGACGAGCAGAATAACGAACGGATGGCCAGCGCGACCAGGATCCTGGGGCTGCGTTTCAAGCTGAAAACGATCCTGACCGCGCAGGAATGGAAAGACCTGACCGACGCAATGGACAAAACGCGCAGCCGTTACATGCCGAAAAAGGAGAGCATGTAAGGAGGTACACCATGAAGTTTGGGCCGACCAAAGTAGTAGTGAAGGAGGACTCTCTGTATGATGCGAAGACCGGCAAGCTGATCAAGGGCGGGCTCAAGACCCGAAAGGAGCTGGAGGACTATGCCGCCCACCATTACATCACCTTGCCCGTCTTGGACAACGCAGGGAAGCCCTGGCAGCTTGACGGAAAGCACGTGTACTGTCTACGCGGGTCGAAGTTCGAGACGCCGGATGGCGAGGCCGCCCAGGTACGACGCTGTCCGGACTGCGGTGGCATGGCTGTGCCCAGCGAAGAGGGGACGGTCGAGCGCGACTGTGTGCGCTGCACTCAGTGCCGCCACGAATTCGACGCTCGCCTGGAGATGATGGAAAGCTAGAGCGCCTTCCGGAGAAATTGCGCGGCCAGCGCGTAGATGCCGGGGCATTTGGACTCGCGCGGGCCTGCCACGTTCAACACGCGCACCTCGTGCTCATCCACCCAGTCCTTCACGGCTGACTCGTTAGGCGCTTCGCTCAAGTCCAGCACCAGGTAGGGCTTGCCCAGTTTTTTCGCCACTTCAATTGTGTAGGCCGTCCCCTCCGTTGGGGCCCCGCGTGTCAGGACCAGCGTGCCGTCCGAATCGCGGACGTTCCATTCAGTGCGTTGCCAGTATTCCTCAGAGGGCGTTTCCGTCAACGGATAGCGGGGAGCGAGCGAGCCATCTTCGGCCTTGCGCCCCTTGGGGCACCACCCGCCGGCCAGCACGCCCAGTTCCAGAGCGACGTCCAGCGCCGCACGGTCCACGCCCGTCTGCCCGCCGGAGATCACTTTTTCGAACATGGAAGGCGTCAGGAAGAGGACTCAGTCCCGGCGGAGCCGCTCTTCATACGGGGCGAGCTGTTTCAGCAACTCCGGCCCACGGGGATCGTCCTTCAACGACTCCAGATTGACTTTGACGCAGGCGAGGGCGCAGTCGCCGGCTGCTCGCGCTACGAAGATGCCGGCTTTAAGGTCAGCGGCCAGGGGCGTGGAGGCGAAGGGGATCAGCTCGCGGAGGACGTCCCTGCCGGTCACTGCCAGCTCCGTGATCGCGAGTGGGACCGCGATCGCGACGTTGAGGGACTGTTGGATGGCCGCGCCTCGCTCCGGATCAATCATGGGCCGCTTGGTGCTCTGGAGCACGGCATTGTACGCGGCGGCGTCCTCGCGGATCGCCGCCTGGAGCCGGTCTCGGAGTTGAGTCAGGAGGTCACGCTTCGCGCGGAGCGTGGCGATCTTCTGGGGCTGCGTTTCCTTTTCGAGCAGGCGCCCGGCGACCATCACGCCCAAGGCCATGGCGGACGCGCCGGTCATGGCCGCCACGCTGCCCCCGCCCGGGGCCGCGTTCGGGGCTGAGACGGCCTCCAGGAACTGACCGACTGTGGTGGAGAGGTCCTGCATCAGGACCTGGGCCATGCGCGCTTCGAGGATCTGGTTCATGGAGAAGTTTTCCAGCTTGAGGTAGTGCCCGGCGACCTGCGCCACGGCCACGTCCGGGATCAGCCCGATCACTTCGCTGCTCTGGACCTCCACTCCGCGCTTGGCCGCTTCCGCCTTGACCGCCTCGTACGCCACCTGGACGGGCGTCTCTTCGTAGTTGGTCAGGTTCATGGAGACCTGCACGATGCCGCGGGTCTTGAGCGTGATGCCAACGGCCTTGACCGAAGGCAGTCCGCCGTTGGAGGCGCGCACGGTGTACGCAATGGCCTTGGCGATATCCAGGTTTTTGCTGGCGAGGTTCACGTTGTACGCGATGAGCGGGCGCCGCGCCCCCACGATGGTGGCCCCGGCCGTGCGGTGCAGCTTCGCGTCTCCGAAGTCCGGCGCCCATTCCGGGTTCATCCGCATCCGCTCCGCCAACTCGTCGAGGCTGCCTCGACGGATGTCCTCGATGCGGGTGCGGAACGCAGCCTTGGCGGCGTGCTCGTAGAGGAAGACCGGGATGTGCAGTTCCTCCGCCAGGCGACGCCCGACGAGCCGCGCGAGGTGGACACAGTCGTCCAACGTAGCGCCGCGGATCGGGACGAACGGGATCACGTCGGTGGCGCCGACGCGGGGATGCTCGCCGCGGTGGGTGGTGAGGTTGATCCGGTGGAGGGCCTCTTCAGCCGCCCGAAACGCGGCTTCGGCGACGGATTCGGGCGGTCCGATGAAGGTCAGGACGCTGCGGTTGTGATCGGCGTCGCTCTGGCGGTCCAGCACGACGACGCCGGGGACAGCCTGAATGGCGTGGACCAGCGCGTCAATGGTCTCGGGCTTCCGGCCTTCGCTGAAGTTGGGGACGCACTCGACAAGACGATCCATGATAGGTCCCACCCTAGCGAGTGCGTGGAAGCTCTGTCAAGGTGGTTATGCAGCTAGAGTTGACGGAATAGGCCTCTCCGTGATAGCGTTTGCAGTTCAACTACGCTGATTTTTCAGGTTTTTGCCGGGTCCTGAGGCCCGGAGAGAACCTTACAGAGTGGAGAGGAGTCGCGATGAAGCTCACGGGTGCCGAAATCTTTGTGGAGTGCCTCAAGCGCGAAGGGGTGAAGACCATCTTCGGCCTCCCGGGCGGCGTGGTGTTGAAGATCTTCGACATCCTGCACCAGCAGAAGGACGTCGAGGTCATTCTGACCCGGCACGAAGCGGGCGCCGGCCACATGGCGGAGGGCTATGCGAAGGCCACGGGCAAGCCGGGCGTCGCGCTGGTCACCTCCGGCCCCGGCATGACCAACGTGGTCACCCCGCTGGTGGACGCCTACATGGACTCGGTGCCGATCGTCGTCTTCACCGGCCAGGTCCCAACCCATCTCATTGGCAACGACGCCTTCCAGGAGGCGGACAACGTCGGCATCAGCCGGCCGTGCACCAAGTACAACTTCCTGGTCAAGGACGTGAACGACCTGGGGCAGATCATCAAGGAAGCCTTCTACATCGCCATGACCGGCCGGCCGGGGCCCGTGCTGGTGGACATCCCGAAGGACGTCGCGATGAACAAGGGCGAGTTCCACTATCCGGACCGCGTGTCCATCCGGGGCTACAACCCGACCTACGAAGGGAACAAGTGGCAGATCAAGCAGGCCGTGGAGGCCATCCACAAGGCCAGAAAGCCGATCATCTACGTGGGCGGCGGCGCGATCTTCTCCAACGCGCACGAGGAGCTGCTGGAGTTCGCCGAGCTGACGCAGATCCCTGTGGACATGACGCTCATGGCCCTGGGCGCCTTCCCCGGCTCGCACCCGCTGTCGCTCGGCATGATGGGGATGCACGGCTCCTACGCCTCCAACATGGCCGTCCACTTTTCGGACCTCGTCATCGCGATCGGGGCCCGGTTCGACGACCGGGTCACCGGCAAGGTGTCGGAGTTCTGCCCGGAGGCCAAGGTCATCCACATCGACATCGACCCGACGTCTATCCGCAAGAACGTCCACGTGGACATCCCGATCGTGGGGGACGTCAAGACCGTGCTCCGGGAGCTGAAGGCGATGCTCAAGGCGACGCCGAACGGCAATGCCGTCGAGCAGCGCAAGCCCTGGTGGAACCAGATCAACGAATGGAAGGCCAAGCACCCGCTGACCTACGAGCAGCCGCCGGACGCGCTGATCAAGCCGCAGTACGTCATCGACCGGATCTACCAGTTCACGAAGGACAAGGACCCGATCGTGTCGACCGACGTGGGCCAGCATCAGATGTGGGCGGCCCAGCACTTCGTCCTCAACAAGCCGCGCCGATGGCTGACCTCCGGCGGACTGGGCACGATGGGCTTCGGGATGCCGGCGGCGCTGGGGGCGCAGGCGGCCTTCCGCGACAAGCTGGTGCTCTGCATCGCGGGCGACGGCAGCTTCCAGATGAACATGCAGGAGATGGCCACTGCGGTCGTGAACAAGCTGCCGGTCAAGGTCTTCATCCTCAACAACCACTTCCACGGTATGGTGCGCCAGTGGCAGGACCTCTTCTACGAGGGCCGGTATGCGTCGTCCTACCTGGACACGGTGCCAGATTTCGTGAAGCTGGCCGAGGCCTTCAACGCGGTCGGGCTCCGGGCGACGAAAGTGGGCGAGGTGGACGGCGTCATCAAGGAGGCGCTGAAGGTGGACAAGCCGGTGATCGTGGATCTTGAGGTGGACCCCTACGAGAACTGCTACCCGATGATCCCGGCCGGCGGCAGCAATCACGAGATGATCATCGAAGATCCGCCGGAGATGAAGCGCGGGGAAAAGCCCGCGTCCAAAGTGGCCGGCGAGGACAAGGACGCTGTCTTGACGGCCTAACACCCTTTCGGAAGGGAGAGCCCCCTCACCCTTCCCTCTCCCCAGCAACTGGGGCGAGGGGAAATTAGGTAACCTCTCCCCTGGAGGGAGAGGGTCAGGGTGAGGGGAAAAGGAGCGCGGGTGGAGCATATCATCTCAGTGCTGGTGGAGAACAAGTTCGGGGTGCTGTCGCGCGTGGCCAATCTGTTCAGCGGGCGCGGCTACAACATCGAGACCCTGTCCGTGGCGCCGACGCTGGACCCGAGCATGTCCATGATGACAATCGTCACACGGGGCGACGACAAGATCATTGAGCAGATCGTCAAGCAGCTCAACAAGGTCATCGACGTCATCAAGGTGGTGGACCTGAACGAGAGCGAATTCGTCGAGCGCGAAACGGCGCTGATCAAGATCCACACGCGGCAGGAGGACCGCGCCGAAGCCTTGCGCATCGCCGACATCTTCCGTGGCAAGGTGGTGGATTCGACGCCGACCACCTATACGATCGAGGTCACCGGAGACGTCAGGAAGGTCGAGGCGTGCATCAACCTGCTCCAGCCGCTGGGCCTCAAGGATCTGGTCCGGACGGGCCGCGTCGCGATCGCGCGCGAACCGGTCCGCCAGGCTGCTGTGCAGCCCAAGCGCATTCTGAAAGAAGAGAAGTAGGGAGTCATCATGTTGAAGATCTACTACGACAAAGACGCCGATTTGAAAGTGCTGAAGGGGAAGACGATCGCGATCATCGGGTTCGGCAGCCAGGGCCACGCGCACGCGCTGAACCTGAAGGACAGCGGCATGGACGTGCTCGTCGGCCTCCGCGAGGGCGCGTCCTGGCAGAAGGCGGAGCGGGCCGGACTTAAAGTCATGCCGGTGGCTGACGCCGTGAAGCGGGCTGATGTGGTGATGATCCTGGCGCCGGATGAAATGCAGGCCGGCATCTATCGCGCCGAAATTGGCCCGAACATAAAGAAGAACACCTATCTGGCCTTCGGGCACGGGTTCAACATCCATTTCTGCCAGATCGTGCCGCCGCCCACGATCAACGTGTTCATGATCGCTCCCAAGGGACCGGGGCACCTCGTGCGCTCGGAGTTCACGAAGGGCAGCGGCGTGCCGTGCTTGCTGGCCGTGCATCAGGACCCGTCCGGCGACACGAAGCAGATCGGGCTGGCCTACGGATCGGCCATCGGCGGCGGGCGCGCCGGGATCATCGAGACCAACTTCCGCGAGGAGACGGAGACCGATCTCTTCGGCGAGCAGGTGGTGCTGTGTGGCGGCCTGACGGCGCTCATCCAGGCGGGGTACGAGACGCTGGTGGAGGCGGGCTATTCGCCGGAGATGGCCTATTTCGAGTGCCTGCATGAGGTGAAGCTGATCGTGGACCTGATCTACCAGGGCGGCATCGCCAACATGCGCTACTCGATCAGCACCACGGCCAAGTATGGCGACGTAACCCGCGGGCCCCGCATCATCACCGATGAGACCAAGCAGGAGATGAAGCGCATCCTCGAGGAGATCCAGAGCGGGCGGTTCGCCAAGGAATGGATTATCGAGTGCCAGGCCAATCGCCCCCAGTACAACGCCTTGCTCAAGCGCGGGGAGCAGCATCCGATCGAGGAGGTCGGGGCCCGGTTGCGCGCCATGATGCCCTGGCTCAAGAAAGACCAGCTGGTCGACAAGTCGAAGAACTAGGTTGGTATGGCTGACCGGGCGCGTGGCTGGCCGATTGCCCGGGAAGGACTGCCCTTCCTGGCGCTCGCGGGTGTTCCCGCGGTGGCGGCGTGGGCGTTGGGCTGGACGGCCGCCGGGTCGTTGTTCGGCGCCGTCGTGCTCTTCACGGGATGGTTCTTCCGCAATCCGCCCCGCCGGGTGCCGGACGGGGCCAACCTGGTCGTCTCGCCGGGCGACGGCCGCGTGCTGGCGGTGGCGGCGGCGGAGGAGCCCCGGTTCCTCAAGGCACGGGCGGTGCGGGTGAGCATCTTTCTGAGCCCGCTGGATGTGCACATCAACCGCACGCCGTGCGCCGGGCTGGTGAAGGCCGTCACGTACAGCCCCGGCAGGTTCCTGGTGGCGAGCCGCCCGGACGCGACGCTGGCGAACGAGCAAGTGGCGGCGCTGTTCGAAACGGACGCCGGACATCGCGTGCTGTGCGTGCAGGTGGCCGGGTACGTGGCGCGGCGCATCGTCTGCTGGCTCACGGAAGGCGAGCGGGTCGCGCGGGGCGAGCGGTACGGGCTGATCCGGTTCGGGTCGCGCATGGACCTCTACCTGCCGAAGGAGGCGGAGATGCGGGTCAAGACCGGGGATAAGGTGACGGGAGGCGAGTCCATCATCGGAGTGTTGCCATGAGAATGAGAGCCTCATTGCGGGAGCGCCGCCGGCAGGTCATCTACGTCGTACCGAATTTGCTCACGACGGGGAACCTCTTTTGCGGACTGTACGCGATCATGGCGGTGTTCGGCGCCAACTATGTGAAGGCGGCGATCGCCATCCTGGTGGCGCTGATCTTCGACATACTGGACGGCCAGTCCGCCCGGTGGACCAAGACGACCAGTCAGTTTGGCATTGAGTATGACTCGCTGGCCGACCTGGTGTCGTTCGGCGTGGCGCCGGGGGTGTTGATCTACTCGTGGGCGCTGAGCGGGTACGGGATACTGGGGCTCGCCGTGGTCTTTGCCTTCGTGGGCTGCGGGGCGCTCCGGCTGGCGCGGTACAACGTGCTGGCGGCCACGGCCGACAACCGCTACTTCATGGGCCTCCCGATCCCGGCGGCCGCCGGAGCGATGGCGTCGCTCATGCTGCTGGACCATCACATTCTCCGTCTGGGCCGCGAGGTGAAACCGGTCCTGATCTTGGTCGTGTCGTTCGTCCTGGCCTTCTTGATGGTCAGCACGATCAAGTACACGAAGTTCAAGGGCATGAAGCTCCGGGCCGGGGAAGGCTTCATGTATCTGGTGTGGGGCGTGTTGGGGGTCATGCTGATCGCGGCGGCGCCCCAGATCGCGTTGTTCGTGCTGTTCGCCGGCTACGCCTTGTCGGGCGTGGTGATGCTGGCAATCAACCTGGTGCGCCGGACGGCCCGTCGTAGCCTGGAACCGGAGAAGCCCCCTCACCCTCCCCTCTCCCCTCAGGGGAGAGGAGTAGGTGAGGGGTGAGCTGAAGGAATGAGATGAGTCGTCTGATCCGCATCTTCGACACGACGCTCCGGGACGGCGAGCAGTCTCCCGGTGCGGCCATGAACCCGGACGAGAAGTTGATGGTGGCCAAGCAGTTGGCGCGGCTCGGCGTAGACATCATCGAGGCCGGATTCGCGTACAGCTCGCCGGGCGACTTCGAGGCAGTGCGGCGCATCGCGCAGGAAGTGGAAGGCCCGACGATCTGCAGCCTGGCCCGCGCGCGCCCGGAGGACATTGACCGCGCCTGGGAAGCCTTGAAGGGCGCGCCCAAGGTCCGCATCCACACGTTCATCTCGACGTCGGACATCCATCTCAAGCACCAGTTCCGCCTCACGCGGGAACAGGCCCGCGAGCGGGCCGTAGAAATGGTGACGCGCGCCCGTGGCTACGTGGAGGACGTTGAGTTCTCGCCCATGGACGCAACGCGCTCGGACGTCAAGTACCTCTACGAGGTGCTGGAGGCCGCGATCGAGGCGGGCGCGACGACCGTCAACATCCCCGACACCGTGGGCTACGCCACGCCAGGGGAGTTCGGGCGGCTCATCCGGGGCATCCGGGAGAACGTGCCCAACATCAAGCATGCCGTGATCTCCGTGCACTGTCACAATGACCTTGGCATGGCTGTGTCCAACTCGCTGGCCGCTGTGATGGAGGGCGCCGGCCAGGTGGAGTGCACCATCAACGGGATCGGGGAGCGGGCGGGCAACGCCTCAATGGAAGAGATCGTGATGGGGCTCCGCACCCGCAAGGACTTCTACGGGGCGGACACCAAGATCGTCACAGAGGAGATCATCAAAACCAGCCGGCTCGTGAGCAAGATTACCGGCATGGTCGTCCAGCCGAACAAGGCGATCGTCGGGGCCAACGCCTTCGCCCACGCGTCCGGCATCCACCAGGACGGGCTGCTGAAGGAGAAGACGACCTACGAGATCATGCGGCCCGAGTCGGTCGGACTCGGCAAGAGCACGCTGGTCATGGGCAAGCTTTCAGGCCGGCACGCCTTCCGGCAGCGGCTGGAGGAGCTCGGCTTCAAGCCAACTGAGGAAGAGCTCAACCGGGCGTTCGAGCGGTTCAAGCGGCTGGCCGACCAGAAGAAGGAAATATACGAGGAGGACCTGGAAGCCATCATTAGCGAGGAGCTCCAGACGATTCCGGAGACCTACCGGCTGAAGTCGCTCTACGTCGAAAGCGGGACCGACAAGACGCCGACGGCGCGGATCGAACTGGAGATCGACGGCAAGGTCGTGCAGCAGACCGGTACCGGCGACGGCCCTGTGGACGCCGCCTACCGCACCATTGCGGCCATGACGAAGACCAAGAGCACGCTGGTGACGTACGCCGTCAAGGCCATCACGGGCGGGACGGACGCGCAGGGCGAGGTGATGGTGCGGGTGGAGGAAGGGCCGAAGACGGTGACCGGCCACGGCGCCGACACGGATATTATCGTCGCCTCCGCCAAGGCCTACCTGAACGCGCTGAACAAGCTCGCGTATTGGAAGTCGCGCAAAGACGACGCACCGAAGATCCACTACATCTGAGCGCCCCCTAGATCTTCTTAGAAACGCGTTTCCAGAGGTTTAGCACTTCAGAAGCCTGCCTTCTCGCAAGACGATTATTCCCACCTTTGTAAAGCGCTAACGCCTTCCTTAGATCGTAATGTGTCATCTCCAGCTTCTCTTGAAGGATCCTGGCCCCCCAAAGTATGTCAATATCGATATAGCCAGAGTATCCAGGAGTCTGCATCAATCCCTTGTAAAACTTGTAAGAAATCGCATGCTTATTAAAGTTTGACTCCGTCTTCATCAAACAAATAATCAGATACCCACTTATCCGAGTTTCGTCCACTGCTTTATCAACAGCGAGTGCAATTTTTTGAGCTTCCCCAAAAGGGACGTTGGAGTTGAGTCTTTGAATCAAATAAATGTACCTTTTAATGATTGTTGATGTAGGTACGACTTGATCAATCTGGCTCGCTAGTGAATTCGTTTCACTGTAAAAGACAAAGATCGTAGCGACAATAATCACCATGCACGCAGACATTTTGATCGCCAGCGTTTTTAAGCGTATTATCAACAACCTTGCTCCGGTTGACTGCTTAATGGCGCCTGAGCTAGCCCAATCGCTAAATGCATCACACGACCCCCTTCTACCTATGACGAAATTGACATGTTTGAATGCCCGCATTTCAGTCACTCGCCTTTGTCAACCTTGAGAGGATCAAGCTCGACCATCCAGTGGTTCAAGAAAACGGCGCGCGGCTACCGCAGCCGGCTTTACTACCCGAATACGAAGGACGCTGCAACAAAACAAAAGTAGGTAGTACCTACAAACGTAGGTACTCATGTCGGTAAGGGGAACAGGATAGTGCGTGTAAGCCTGAGAAAATAGTGAGAAAATAGAGCCAGACTCGATTGGCCCGGCGCACTAACTCACGAAGTCGAACCTGAGCCATGATTACTTGAACAGCTTTGTGAACCCGCTGAAAAGGCCCGCCTTCTGGGTGACCTGATCCAACTCGCCCGCGTCGAGCCAGACGCCCTGGCAGTGCATGCAGCGATCGAGCTTCACCCCCTTGTAGTCAATCTCTGAAAGCTGCTGCCCGCACTTGGGGCAGTGCATGTAGTGGAGCTCTTTGAGCTTCTTCTTCTCCTCTTCGGTCATCTTGGCCTGCCGTTCCTCGGCCTGCTTCTTCATGCGCTCGATGGCCTGGCGGGCGAAGTACTCCTCTTCTTTTTCGCTGGGTTTCCCCATGGATCCCATTGCCATGTCGTTCCCTCCCGCTAATGAAGTCAGGTGACGCGTTTCGCCCGTCGCGTTCGGATCACAAGGTAGATCGACCGGCCAGCCTGCACGGCGACGTAGACGAACAGCCCGATGAAGAAGACCTTCCAACCCATCGCCTGCCACCGTTCGGGCGAAGGGTTGTGCAGCATCAGGCCGAGAGCGATGTGGCCGCCAAGACCGAAGCTCAAGGCAAAGATGATCCATTCCCGGGCGATGGTTGCTCTGCGCGGTGGCGCCATGGCTCTCCTTACAAGAATTGGCGAGTTTCGTCAAGAAAGGGCATCGCGTTCTCCATTGGTGTGCAGAGCATTCCTTATTTGGGAAGGCAATTGCTGTCTTGCGGCAACGACTCTTTTGGGACAAGGGATGGAAGATCAAGGAGTTGGGCCAGTGAACGAGCTTGGCAATCAATGTTTTAGTCTGGCATCCGGTTTGCTATGTTCCTTGTTAAAAGTGATTGGCCCAGGCCAGTCGGAATGGGAGATGCCATGCGGTGCGCACGGTGTCGCGGGTTGATGGTGCAGGACTACTTCTTCGATATGCTGGATGACTGTGGGCATCTCAGCTTTGTCGGTTGGCGATGCGTCTGCTGCGGCAACGTCCTGGATCCGTTGATCCTGAAGAACCGGCGAGGAAAGCGTTCACCGCTCGTCCACCTACTCTAAAAGGCTACTTCTGGTTGAAAACCACACCTGGTGGCTGAGCCGGTCCATCTGCCAATCCTGGCCTATCCACTCATCTCTTTGATTTTCTGCAACATTTTATAGACTTTCAATGGCATCCATTCTGCTTTGTCTCGTAGTGTTCCCTCGATCTGCTGGCTTGAAGAGAGGGCTCATGAAGGTTATCAATAAAAATAACGGTTACCGTTGAAAGGAACTCCGACGTACGTGCTTAGCAAATGTGGTTTGGCCGGGCTCGTGCTGGCTCTGGCGCTGTTTAGCTTGCCTTCGTCGAGCCCGGCGTGGATCTTCGGCGAAGTGGTGACGATCGAGCAGTTGAGCTTCCATCCTGATTCGATCAAAGTCCCCGGCGATGGCTTCGCCGTCCTGGTGGTGCAGAACCGGGAAGATGGCCCGATTCTGCACGAGGTCATTTCCCAAAGCCTCTTTGAATCGGGAACCCTCATTCAAGTCATGGGAACCGGGAAAGTCGAATACAGCGGGAAGCGCGTGTCCCGGATACTGCTCTATCCTGGCGAGGAAGTGGTGATCTGGTTTTACGCCGAAAAAGGGCGGACCTACTCGTTCCAGTGTAATATCAACGGCCACTCGATGCAGGGGACAGTCCGCACGGGCTGACCGTCAACGCTCTCCGGTCGTTGTTTACTCGAACCAACCGCCGATCGAGGCGGTGGAAATCACGACACAGTTGCGGTAGGATGGCTGACGTGCGCGAGCCTGTGGATGATCCGGTGAATCTCGATGTCCGCGCCAGCCGGGCGGACCGGTCTGCCGTGCTGCTCGAGGGCGAGCCCTGCGACGTCTGCGGCTTCCCCATGCTGGACGTGCATTGCAAGCTGATCTGCCGCAACTGCGGGTTTATACGCGACTGCTCCGATCCCTGAGCGAAGAGGGTGTCATGGCAAAAGAGCCCAAAGAACCCAAGGCGAAAGAGCACAAGACGAAAGAGCCTAAGAAGAAGGAGCTCACCGTCGTTCCACATCCTGCCGAAGAGGAGGATATTTCCGCCGAGATGGCCGACCTGTTCGACGAAGAAGCCGTCAAGCACCAGCACGGCCACGCCGAGCCTGAAGGCGATTGATAGCCCCCCATGCTCAAGGAAATGATCGAGGAGGTCGCGAAGGCCAACGAGGGCTTCTACGAGGCCTTCGAGAGCCTCGACATCAAAAAGATGGATGAGGTATGGGCCAAGGAAGACTACGTGACCTGCATCCACCCCGGCTGGAACCTGCGGTCCGGCTGGCCGGCGGTCCGCGACAGCTGGGTCATGATCTTCAACAACACCTTCTCGATGCAGTTCCGCCTCACCGACGTCATGATCCAGGTCGCGGGCGACGTGGCCTGGGTGCTCTGCATGGAAAACATCACCAGCAGCACGGACGGTGAGGGGCAGGAGTCACGCGTGCTGGCCACCAACCTCTATGAGCGGCAGCAGGGACGGTGGCTGATGATTCACCATCACGGCTCTCCCGTCATGCCTTAGTGTACCCGCAGCGCTTCCCGGAGTTCTTTGACAATGTCAAGCGCTTCTCTAGCATCCTTCTCGGTGGGCAGGCTGTCGGTCTGGCCGGTGGGCACGGCATCGGGGTAGGTCAGCGGGATCAGATACTTGTCGAGGGTATAGCAGCGATCCTCGAAGCGCGATAGGCTATGGTCGGCCTCCGCACACAGCGCTAGTAGTTCTGCGAGGTGGTGGACCACCGGGATCGACCGGTTGCGCTCGGCGAGGAAGGCCTTCAGCGATTTGGCCGCGGCTTGCTGGGCGTGCAGGCAGACTTGGTTCCAGAGTCCCAGGCCCTGCGCGGCCTCTGCCATGGCCATGTCCTCCGCCGCGAAGGCGGCCCACCTAGTGACGGCGCTCATACGCCACGGCTCCTTTGTAGATAATCTCGTCCAGCACGAAGACCCGCCGCTCTGCGATCAGGTCTTCCATCTCCTCGGGGGTATAGACCAGCACGTCCAGTCCGACTTTGGGCCGGACCAGCCGGAGCACCTCTTCGATCCGCTCCAGCAGTGGTTTGTCGGTCCGCTTGATCACGACGAGGTCGAGGTCGCTCCACTCATGAATTTCGCCCTGCGCAGCCGAGCCGAAGAGGATCAGCTTCTCGGGCTCGTGCTCTCGGATCAGAATCTCCATGATGCGGTGGAGCTCCTGCTCGAGGCGCAAGCCGCGTTGTTCAACGACAGGATTCACCTTTTACGATCCTTTGACAAACGGCAGGGCGTGGACGGTCGCGGGCTTGCGCTCGCCGTTGATCTCGACGGTCAGCGCTGTGCCGGGTGGCGTGAAGTCGCGCAGCGGGAACCCGAAGGCGATGACCTTGCCGAGCGAGGGGGAGAGGACCGCGCTCGTGATCCAGCCCACCTCGCGGTCGCCGCTGAAGAGTTTGGCGCCGGGCGGGGGCACGACTTTATCGTCCAGGACGAGCCCTACCAGACGCCTTCGCACCGAGCCATACGTATCCATGCGGGCCACCACTTCCTGTCCCGGGTAGCAGCCCTTGGTCAGGCTGAAGGCCTTGCCCTCCAGATTGGCTTCCGGCGGCACGATGTTCTCATTGAGGTCCGGACCGGCTTTGGGGAGGCCAGCCTCCACGCGCAGGCTCTCCAGGGCGTGCGCGCCGAAGGGTCTCAAGCCCAGCGGCTCGCCGTGCGACCAGCAGCGGTCCCAGGCTGTCTTGAGCCCGTCGGCCGGCAGGAGAATTTCCACGTCGGTCTCGCCGGTCTCCTCGGTCCGGATGAGCATCCCGGCATGGCCGTCGATGTCCACCGACACGAACGAGAGGGGCTTGAGGGAGGAAGGATCGGTCCCGAACGCCGCGCGGACGAGTTCCGGCGCCTTGGGGCCGCTGACTAGGAGCAGCCCCCAGGTCTCGCCGCAGTTCTCCATCTTGGCCTTGGTGCCGAACAGCAGGAACTTGCGCAGCGCCGAGAAGGTGATGTCCCCGATCTCGCCCGCGTCCTCCAGCATCAGGGCCTCGCCGAGCTGATACACCCGGAAGTAGGTGACCATCTTTCCCTTGTGCGTGAGGAGGCTCGCGTAGACTCCTTGTCCCGTGGCCAGGGGGAGGATGTCGTTGCTGATGACGCTCTGCAGCCACTTCACCTGGTCCTCACCGGTCACCCGGATCTTCCCGCGCTGGGAAAGGTCCGTGACGCCGACCCCGCGCCGCACGGCCAGATGCTCGGCAGCTGCGTCCCCGTAGTGTGCCGGCACGTCCCAGCCGCCCTTCTCGATGAAGGACGCTCCGCGCTCCGTGTGCTCGTCGTAGAGGCGCGAGCGCTTCATGCGTATGGCCTTGAAACAAGCATTCAGCGATCGGCTTTCGGCTTCTGGCTGACGGCTGAGTGCTGACCGCTTATCACTTCCTCAACTAAGTCCCGCGTGCGGGACGAGAACTCGTTCCGGGACACGATCTTGGTGACCCCCAGTTGCTGGGCTCGCTTCCAGTTGTCCACCTCTTCGTGGTTGGCGAAGGCCAGGATCGGAATCGACTTCGACCGTGCGTCGCTCTTGAGAGCTTCGAGCGCCTTGAACGCGTCGAGCCCCTCGTCGTTGATGTTGAGGACCACCGCCGCCGGACGGAGCGCCCCGGCCTTGTCGGCCACCTCGCCGTGCGTCCGGGCCTTTTCGAGCGCGTAGCCTTGGGGCTTCAGGGCGTCCCGGAGCTTGGTGTAGAAGAAGACGTCGTTCACGCCGATGAGGATGGTTTTGTTGCTCATGGCCTATCCTGTTCTCGCGGGTCCTGCCCCCGCATAGCCCAGCGCAGCTGGGCGTTTCGCCGTCGCAGCCCCGCGGACTCGGCTGCAGGTCATTCCGCTCCGCCAGGGCCCCACTCGGCCCCACCCGCTAGTTCATCATGGCCCGCAGCCGCGTGAACGCGCGCTGGGCCAGATCGTACTTGGGGTTGATCTTCAGCGCGCGCTTGTAGCACTCGAGCGCCTTGTCCCACTCCCGCTTCTTCTCGTAGACGCGCCCCAGATTCAGATGCGGGAACGCGGGGCTCTCGTACCGCTTGGCGTGCGTCGCTTTCTCCAGCCATTCGATCGCGTCGTCGAGCTGGCCCTTCTCGATCAGGTAGGCCCCGATGTCGTTGTACGGATTGCCGAAGTCGGGGTCCACCGCGATGGCGCGGTGACAGTCCTCGATCGCCTCGTCCAGCATCCCCATGAAGCTGTGCGTCCATCCGCGGAACGTGTAGGCTTCGGCGGTCGGATAGAGGTCGATCGATTCCGTGTAGAGCTTGATCGCCTCCTCGAACTCGCCCTTCATCTGGCGCTCATAGGCCTTCCGGAAGAGGTCCCAAGCGGCCTTCTGGTCGTCCTCGGGTTCCATCGGCCTGTTGCCCGAAGTCTCGGTGTTAGCCAATCCTGTTCGCCTATTCCTGCTTGAGCTTCTTCTTGACGAGTTCCGCCGCCCGCCTCCCGGACAGCAGCATGGCGCCGAAGGCCGGTCCCATCCGCGGAGAGCCGTCCACGGCGGACACCGAGAGCCCCGCCAGGAAGCAGTTGGGATAGACTTCCCGGGTGTTTTCCACCACGAGCTCTTCCGAGCGCTCCACCCACATCGCCCCGTTGCCGGGCACTGCCTTGTACAGGCCGCGCTTGTTCAGGAGCGCGACGACCGCGGCGTCGTGGCCGGTGGCGTCCACCACGATTTTCGATTCCAGCGCAATTGGATCCACGTGCACGGCGTCGTGTCCCGCGTACTCGACCGGCGACCAGTTCACGACGACACCCTCCAGAATGTTCTCACGGCGAAGGATCAGGTCGATGACCTTGGTGAGGTTGAGGACCCGGACGCCGGCGTCGCAGGCGGCGGCGACCAGCTTGGCGGTGGCGTGCGGCGGGTCCACGATGAACATCCCCTCGCATTCCTTGACCCGTTTCGACGGGATCTTCAGCTCGTCGAGAATCTTGTCGGCGGGAGCGCAGATGGTCGCCTTGTTCATGAGGTACCCGCCGGACCAGAAACCTCCGCCGAGGTGCAGCGCCTGCTCGATGAGCAGCGTCTTGAAGCCGGCGGCGGCGAGGTCTCGCCCGCACAGGAGCCCGGACGGCCCTGCCCCGACGACGATGACATCGCTCTCGATGAGCCGGTCGAATTCCTGGAAGTGCTCCCGGGCGATCTGCCGGGTGATGTCGCGCTCCCGCAAGGGAGCCGTCCATTTGTTCTTGTTTGCCATGATGAGCCTCGTCCTACTGATAGATTTCCAGCCCCGCCTTCTTGAACTCCTCCGCCTTCTCCTTCATGCCGACCTCAATAGCGTTCTGCTCGTCCACCGCCTTCTCCTCGGCGTACTTCCGGACGTCCTCGGTGATCTTCATCGAGCAGAAGTGCGGGCCGCACATCGAGCAGAAGTGCGACGTCTTCGCCGCGTCCTGCGGGAGGGTCTCGTCGTGGAACGACTTGGCCGTGTCGGGATCGAGCGAGAGATTGAACTGGTCCTCCCAGCGGAACTCGAAGCGGGCCTTCGACAGCGCGTTGTCCCGCGCCTGCGCGCCCGGATGGCCCTTGGCCAGATCGGCCGCGTGCGCGGCGATCTTGTACGCGATGACGCCGGTCTTCACATCCTCCTTGTCGGGCAGGCCCAGGTGCTCCTTGGGCGTGACGTAGCAGAGCATCGCGCAGCCGAACCAGCCGATCATGGCCGCGCCGATGCCGGAGGTGATATGGTCGTAGCCCGGCGCGATGTCGGTCGTCAGCGGGCCCAGCGTGTAGAACGGCGCTTCGTGGCATTCCTCGAGCTGTTTCTCCATGTTCACCTGGATCATGTGCATCGGCACGTGGCCGGGCCCTTCGATCATGACCTGCACGTCGTGCTCCCAGGCGATCGTGGTCAGCTCACCCAGAGTCTCCAGCTCCGCGAACTGCGCCTCGTCGTTGGCGTCCGCGATCGAGCCCGGCCGCAGCCCATCGCCCAGGCTGAACGAGACGTCGTAGGCCTTCATGATCTCGCAGATCTCCTCGAAGTGCGTGTAGGCGAAGTTCTCTTTGTGGTGGGCGAGGCACCACTTGGCGTGGATCGAGCCCCCGCGCGAGACGATGCCCGTGACGCGGTTGGCCGTAAGGGGGATGTAGCGCAGCCGCACGCCTGCGTGGATGGTGAAGTAGTCCACACCCTGCTCCGCCTGCTCGATGAGGGTGTCACGATAGATCTCCCAGGTCAGGTCTTCGGCCTTGCCGCCCACCTTCTCGAGGGCCTGGTAGATGGGGACGGTGCCGATGGGCACCGGCGCGTTGCGGATGATCCACTCGCGCGTCTCGTGGATGTTCTTGCCCGTGGAGAGGTCCATGACCGTGTCCGCGCCCCAGCGCGTGGCCCAGATCATCTTCTCCACTTCCTCCTCGATCGAAGAGGCCACGGCGGAGTTGCCGATGTTGGCGTTGATCTTCACCAGGAAGTTGCGCCCGATGATCATCGGCTCGATTTCCGGGTGATTGATGTTGGACGGGATGATCGCGCGGCCGCGAGCGACCTCGTCGCGGACGAACTCCGGCGTGACCTCGTCCGGAATGCTGGCGCCCCAGGCGTTGCCGGGATGCTGGCTGGTGAGGCGGTTGCCGCCGCGCCCGTTTCCATTGCCGTTCCCGTTTCCCTGGTACATCGCGGCTTGACGCTTCAAGTTCTCACGGATGGCGATGAACTCCATCTCCGGCGTGATAATGCCCTTGCGGGCGTAGTGCATCTGGGTGACGTTGCAGCCGGGCTTCGCCCGCAGTGGCTTGCGGAGGTGCGCGAACCGTAAGGCATCCAGCTTGCGGTCGGCGAGGCGCAGGCGGCCGTACTCGGACGAAACTTCGGAAAGCGTCTCCACGTCCCCCCGTCCGATAATCCATTCTTGCCGCAAGGGAGCAAGTCCCCGGCGGATATCAATGCCGGCCGCCGGGTCGGTGTACGGGCCCGAGGTGTCGTAGATCAGAAAGGGAGCGTTCTCCTCGACGGCGCCGCTCTTGAACGACCTCGTCGGCGTGAGGCGGATCTCCCGCATCGGCACGCGAATGCTCGCCCGCGAGCCCTCGATGTATATCTTCCGCGAAGCCGGGAAGGGTTGGGTTGTGATAAAGGATGAGTTCATAGTGGTCCCGTCCTTTCTCTCACGTCAAAAAATAAACCGCACCAATCCACCGAAAGGGGAGGACAGATGCGGTCCGAGAAATAGGATCATGGTCGCTTCCCTGCGCTGGTATTACCCAGATCAGGTTCAGAGGGTGCGTGGCGGTCCATTCACACTTCCCGGACCTTGGGTCCGGGGGCCACGCTCTCAGCCACCGTAGGCTCCCCTAGCTTGTTAGGTGATCAGCTTACACGCTGGGTTTTCCGGCTGTCAACCCATTTGACAAACATTTGACAAAGCAAGAAAGGCGCACCTACAATGCGATTTTACCTAATTGCCACAAGGAGAGCAGTGAAGAGCGCAACGTGCCTCATCAGCCAGCCGCTAGAGTTCCAGGCCTTCCGCGACCTGTCGCTGGAGGAACTGGCGGAGCGCACGGCCGAAGCCAAGCGCAAGCTGGGCGACCGCGTCATCGTGCTCGGCCACAATTACCAGCGCGATGAAGTCATCCGCCACGCGGACGTGGAAGGCGATTCGCTCAAGCTCTCCCAGATCGCCGCCGAGCGCTCCCATCACGAGTTCATCGTGTTCTGCGGCGTCCACTTCATGGCCGAGACGGCCGACATCCTCTCCAAGGCCAGGCAGACGGTGATCCTGCCCGACCTGGCGGCCGGCTGCTCGATGGCCGACATGGCCCAGATCGAGCAGGTGGACCAGGCGTGGGAGCAGTTGGGCCGGATCCTGCCGGTCGAGGAGACGGTGACACCGGTTGTGTACGTCAATTCGGCGGCCGACCTCAAGGCGTTCTGCGGCGAGCACGGAGGGATCACCTGCACGTCGTCCAACGCGCGCCGGGTGATCGACTGGGCGTGGGCGCGCCGGGAGAAGATCCTGTTCTTCCCGGACGAGCACCTCGGACGCAACACGGCCAACAAGATGGGCATCCCCCGCGAAGAGATTCTGGTCTGGGATCCGTTCCTGCCCGACGGCGGCAACACGCCCGATGCTATCAAGAAGGCCCGCCTCCTGCTCTGGAAGGGACACTGCAGCGTCCACCAGATGTTCCAGCCGGCGCACGTCCGCTACTTCCGCGAGAAGCATCCCGGCATCAAGGTCATCGTGCACCCGGAGTGCCACGAGGACGTGGTCAATTTGTCGGATCTGTGCGGGTCCACCGAGTTCATCATTCGAACCGTGTCTGCCGCTGAGCCGGGGTCCATCTGGGGCGTCGGCACCGAGCTGAACCTCGTCAACCGCCTCAAGCGCCGGCAGCCGGACAAGCAGGTCTACTTCCTGTCGCCCACCGTGTGCCAGTGCTCCACCATGTTCCGGATCGACGCGCCGCACCTCTGCTGGGCGATGGAGAACCTGGCCGAAGGCCACGTGGTCAACCAGATCTCCGTTCCCGACGATGACAAGCACTGGGCGCGGATCGCCCTGCAACACATGCTCGACGTCTCGACACCGGCTTGAATCGCTCGGACGCTTCTTCCGACACCGCCGTTCCCTCCGTCAAACCCTCTGAGATCGCAGCCTACGCGGCGCTCGTCACCACGGCAGTTGTGTGGGGCGGCTCGGTCGTCGCCCAGAAGTATTCGCTGGGCTCGTTCTCCGCGGTCGAAGTGTCCGTCGCCCGGGGCCTCGGCGCCCTGGCGATTCTGATCCCGTTGTGGTGGTGGCAGGAGGGGGGAACGGTCAAGTTTGCGGCGCGGGACATCGGGATCTTCGCCGCGCTGGGACTCGGCGTGCTCGGCAATCATCTGCTCACGCTGTTCGGGCTACGGTACATCGGCGCAGGCGCGGCGGGTGTGATCATCGGCGCCAGCCCGGCCATCCAGGCGTTCCTCTCCTCGGTGCTGATCCGCGACGTGCCGTTCCGACTCGTGTGGGGCGGCTGCGCGGTGTCGTTCGCCGGCGTGTTTCTCGTGGTCGGCTTGAAGGGGGAAGCGGCGGCCGGGGAGCAGCCGTGGTTGGGCGCGACGCTCGTGCTGCTGGCGCAGGTGAGCTGGGCCCTCTACTCGATCGGTGGACGGCGCACCATGGAGCGATTCTCGCCCCTTACGGTGAACTGGACGACGCTCGCGTTCTCGATCCTCCCGCAAATCTTAATGTTGGGGATGAGTCAGAAAGCCCTCACGGTGGGGCTCGGTACTGTGCCGCTTGCTGACTGGCTGGTGATTGGCTACCTGATCGTGTTCGCCACAGCGCTGGGGCAGCAGGCCTGGCTCTACGGCGTGCAGGGCATCGGCCCATCGCGCGCGGGCGTCTTCGTCAACTTGGTTCCGGTCTCCGCGCTGGTCTTATCGGCGCTCCTCCTCGGCGAGCAGATCGGACTCACGGAGGTGGCAGGCATCGTCCTGGTGCTGGCTGGCGTGTGGCTGGTCAACCGCCAGTCTGCTTCCACCGCAGATCCTAACAGGAGGCGATCATGAAAACGGTACTGATGGTTCTTGTGGTTAGTCTATGTGTGCCACTTGCTTTAGCAGGTTGCTCGGTGGCGATGGCGTTGCACGGGACTCCTGAGCCGAACTTCAAAGCCTTTGAGGTTGGCTCAAGCCGTCAACAGGTCGAGATACAACTTGGTAAGCCTGTCGCCTCTCAGCCGCTCGGGGAAGGAAAAAAAGGATAGCTATCGCTTCGAAATAGGGAACTCGCCAAACGGGCATCGGGCATTGATGAATTTTTATATTGATCTCGGCACCTTTGGGTTGTGGGAGCTGCCGGGCACCATCGTGGAAGCTATGATGGGACACGATGAGGAAACGCGGATCATCTATGATGCCAACGACCGAGTGCTTGCGATCGAAGGCTATACGCCGCCCGAGCCAACGGGAGCATTGAAGGAGGCGATAGAAGCGCAGGAGAAGCAGCGTGTTCCTAGCACGGGCACTGGATCGCGTTGAACCAGTAGAAAAACCAGACTGCGAACGCGACAGTGGTCCAGAAGATCGCCTTGCCCAGTCTGATCTTCCATGCCGGGTCTTTCCGTGTCGAGGCGTAACTGGGGTTATATTCTTCCCCCGAATCGTAAGCCATAGAGTCCTCCTTCACCTGCCACTGAACTTTACCGAGCGTAGTTCGAGTCGAATATATCACGATATTACCCCAGATTGTCCATTGCCGGGAAGCTGGCACTCTTTTCGGTGTGGGAATACCACCGCGCGTCTCGCTCTTAAGAGGACTGGATACTTTTCTCGTCTCATCAGAAAAGTTGCCTGTCCCCCGTCCCTCCCATCGGTCTTGCCGGCTGCTGCAAAGCCTTTCCCAGGGCCTCGACTAAAACCTTTAGCCCGACCTCCTTGCAGAGAAATTCAGTCACGCCCAGTTCCCGAGCCTGCTTTTCCCACACCTCGGAGTCTCCTCCCGTCAAAATGATGACCCGAGCTTGCGGGTCGAGCGCGCGGATTCGCTTGAGCACCGCGATACCGCTCATCTCGGGCATGCGCAGATCCAATAGCGTTAGATGAGGTCTACGCTGTGCGAACAGCTCGATCGCTTTGCGGCCGCCGGTCGCCGTGAGCACCTCGTGGCCGTAATAGCTCAGCTCCTGCTGGATCAGGTCGCACAACACCTCCTCATCATCCACCACCAGAATCGTCGCCATCGCCGTCTCCTTATAAGGACAGATTTATGACCTGCCCCCGTTATTGTCCCACTCCCCGAACCGTACGCTTTGCGAACATCAGGTTTGAACTATCCAGAAACGCAATCTAGTAAGGGTGTGCTATGTTATTCTAGTCTTAGAATAATTCGGAGAGACAAGTCTTCCTATGGAACAGGGAAAGCATCTTATCATCCCCTTGCTTCTCTTTCTTGTAAGTGTCGCCTCTGCTTTCGCGGATGAAACAATTGCAATCGGCGCCATTCTCGCGAATCCGAACCGTTATCACCTGAAAACGGTGAACATGCGCGGCACGGCAATGAACATACGGGCGATCGATCCCGCTGAACGACCGAACTATCTTGGAAGACCTGTATTCTGCCCCGGTGCATTCAGCTTCACTCTGGATGACGGCACAGGATCCATAGAAGTGAAGTTCCTTGGAGACTGCGACGCTCCCACGACGACAGAGAAGAGGCCCCTTCCAGTGTCTGATGGAGATAACGTCCTCATCCAAGCACGGATACAAGCTCCGAACATCATTCACGGGCAGCGCGGAAGTATCACCCTATATGGAGAAGAGCAAGAAACAGTCTTCGCAGTAGCGAATGCGATCCAACCCGCCAGATGATCTGCCCAGTTGTTGTACCACTCCCCGGCCAGGACTCGAACCGGCGCTCTCTTCCCTTCTTTGTTACCGATACGACCGGCTGCGGTGATCGGCGGCTGTCATGTAAACGATTTTGTCGGCCTCATTGATTTCGAAAAAGAATCGCCAAGCGCCGATCCGGTATCGCCACGTTGGCGGGCTCCAGTGCTTGAGCCGTTTGATGTTCGGACCGTGGTGTGGCTCGGTTCGGAGTTGAGGATAGACATGCTCCCTGAGCTTCTCCGCGATCCTGCTTAGCCCTGACCATCTGATCTGTGTAAGGTCTTCCTGAAAAGTCTCGGTTTCAAAGACCCTGTACCTATCCAATCAGGGTCCCCTTTTTCCCCTTCGCGTCTTTGGACCCTTTGCGCAGGCGGTCCACCAGCCGCTCATTGGCCAGGATCTCAGCCATCTCCGAGTCATCCACGAAGGCGGATTCCTGGATATGCGCCTTGACCGCCGTTTCGATGAAATTCGCTAGCGAGCGGTTCTCCGCCTTGGCTCGTTTCGCAAACGCGGTATAAGTCTTGTCGTCAATTCGAATGGTCAACGTTTTGGGCATGGATCTTCCTCCGGAAAGCATTCTTAATTCTATTTGATTCAGAATGAATTATCAAGAAGCTTCACGCTTCTTGAGGAGGCGCTCGATCTCCTTCTGAAAGGTGGCGT
>WNFU01006799.1_pt1 | contig 27423 bp, 29 predicted proteins | sample 5400121 | NCBI WGS metagenome assembly WNFU01 (sample SAMN13153360, study PRJNA577476) | soil metagenome | isolation source: 100 cm soil or saprolite under grassland replicate 1 | place: USA:California | collected 2016-06-15 | reverse complement strand
CTGACCGTTGTCCGAAACGATCTCGAGGTCGTAGGCGGGCTTTCCCCAGTTCTGCTCCTTCCAGTCGCCCGGAATGCCCCGCGTACCGAGCGGATACGAGCGCCAGTCCTCGATGACGACGCGATCGGCCGCCCACGCGATGGCAACCACGGCGCAGGCGACGGCTAAAACGGCGCGGCGCGCACGAGTCGATCTCATGGATTTGTCGCCCAGCGTTCAGTCCGCTGCCTCTAGCGGTCCAGCATTCCCTGGACGGGTGAGGACAGTTCAAGCCCAGAAAGAAAAATTTCTAGGTCAAATCTTTTACCTCTGTCCATTTTCTAACTTACTACACCGAGAACGACACTTTTATAGGGTTAATTCACACAGCGAGATATCCAGGCCGGCGATGGATTCGTGTTGTGTAGCGTGTTGACTCGAAAGAGTAAGGCCTTGGCGCTCGTTCCAGAGGGAACTCCCATGTTTCGGGAATTCTCGAAACGTCGAAATATCTACCGATAGGTGCCGCGGCGAAGAAGAGTTCTAATCTCGTCGTGGTTGCCGAGGAACGAGACGAAAAGCTCGGCGCGTCGATCTTGAAAGATAAATCGGAGATCGCGGTTGCCGCGGCATTCGAAGAGCTTGCTTCCCAACTTGCGGATACCAAGACCGCTGTGCACGTGAGGCTGACCAAAGACATCAACCAGATCGCAAAGAGCAATGAGACATTCTACCCTTTCGTTCTTAGCCAGTTCACGCAGGCGGCGGATGACCGCGGGGTCGATGGCCAGAAGTTTACGCAATCATTTTCCTAAGCTCTTGGGCAGTGATCGACGTAAGCTTTTTACCCCGCTTCAAGCGCCGATAGCGTAGCTCGGTGGCTTTTTCCAAGGCGGCCACCTGCTCCGGTGTAGCGCCGTACTCTCGCTGGGCGTAATCTGTGGGCTCGACGTCGACCTTCCGAAGCGCGATGATATCGGCGCCGCAGACAATGCCGATATCCTCGCCCCGTGCCGCGGCCGCCAGCCACCGGCCCAGGTTCTTCTTTGCGTCGGTGATCGTTAGGGTTTTCATAAAGACTTTATAGCGACTTAATAAAGTCCTGTCAATCGACGCCCATTAATGAATACTTGATGCCCGTCCAATCGTTCCAAAAGCTTGTCCTAAGTCCTATCGAAGGGTTCAATCGCTTTCCTTCGACATCCCACGCTCAGGACAGGCGCTCCGTTCAATGCCTGGCGGCGGGGACCTCGCTTTCCTCTACTTTATCGCCTCCAACTTTTTCAGTTCCTCAATCCTCTCAGCACTCAATCCCAATATCTCACCAAACACTTGAACATTGTGTGCACCAATCCAGGGTGCAGGTCGCGCGGCGTTAGCGCTCGACAGCGACGGAATGCCTGGCACTCCATGATGCGTGATCTTGCCCCACGGTTGCGCTTCGGTTTCGACGATATGACCGCGCGCCCGTAAGTGAATGTCATGGAAGAGATCTTCGCCGGACGACGGGATGCCGGCGGCGACGCCGGCTTCTTGGAGTAAACGAAAGACTTGCTTTGCCGTATACCTACCCATCCACTGCGAAAGCTTTTGATCAAGCTCGTCGCGGTGCTCTTTGCGACCGCTCTTCGTGGCGAACCTCGGCTCTGCGGCCCAGGATGATTTGCCGATTACTTTGACCATGCTTTGCCATCCTTCATCGCCGGCGCAGGCGATGACGATCCAGTTGTCATCGCCGCGACATGGATAGCAACCGTAAGGCGCATAAGGTTCGCCAAGAATTTCGCGATAGCCCATGGCGTCCCATTCGTTGCCGTTAATTGTGTAATCGAGAATTGCCGGCCCCATCATCGAACCCTCCGCCTCGAGCATGCCGGCTTCGATGAACTGCCCCTTGCCCGTGCGCGCCTGGTACTCGAGCGCGGCAAGTACGCCGAGTGCCATCGTGACCGACCCGACGCGATCGGGCCAGGCGATCTTGCAGCGAGTTTCCATTGGCGAATCGGGATAACCCCACAGCCGCATGATGCCGGTGTACGCCAGTAGCTGCCAGCCCCACGCGACCCACGACTTGAGCGGGCCGGTGAGCCCCCAGCCGGGCATTACGACTTGAACAATCCCGGGATTAATCTGCTGCAACACTTCGTAGCTGAAGCCTAGCCGCTCCAAGACTCCCGAGCTGAAGTTATCGACGACCACGTCGGATTTCGCAACCAATTGTTTAAATAATTCTTTTCCCTCCGCGTTGCGCAGATTGAGGGTGCATCCGAGCTTCGCGCGGTTCATGCAGGCATGTACTGCGGCTTCCCGTTCCTTGCTCGCAATCGTGCCGGTTTCGATCTTGACCACTTCCATGCCGTAGTACGCCAGCAATTCAGTTCCCAAAGGCCCGGCATACTGCTGGGTTAGATCGGCCATGCGTAGCCCGGCCAACATCGGCCGTCGAGATTCGGACTCGTCACCGTGTGTTTTCCGCGGACTGGCCTGTAAATTCTCAAGTTCCGCAAGAATTTCTTTGCGGTGCTGATCCAGCAACGGCGCGGGCCGCCGCACGCGCATGGGCGTGAGCGACAAGCGCATGGGCGCGCCAGGCGCTTTGTATTTGCCGATCACCGGATGTTCGATCTCTTGCATCCACTCGCGCACGCGATTTTGCTCGCAGTCGACGAACTGGCCGATGGTGTTGAGCGGCGCCGCGGCGAGATGACGCGCCTGTGCTTGGTTGGCAAAATCGTCGGCATTGAATTGGCCGATAAATTTTGCGAAAGCCTTGGCGACTTCTTCCGAATGCTCGTCGCGGTATCGCGGATTCTCCCACTCGGGACCGGCGAGCGACTTATTGCTCATCCAATTCTGCGCGAACTCCTTCCACATATGCGGCATATTGGTGGTGAAGTGCACGTAGCGTCCGTCTTTACAGCGATAGATATTCGTTCCCGCGCCGCCGTAGGCTTTCGCGCCGGGACGCCGCTCCAGCCGATTCTCCCGGCTGTAACGCGCGATGGAGCTACTGTTGGCAAATGTCAGTGCTTCCTGCAGCGATATATCGATGCGTTGGCCGGCGCCGGTTTCACGCGCGTGCCGAATGCCGGCGAGCGCGAGCATCGCCGCCACGCCGCCCGCCATCTGGTAAGCGAGATGACTCGGCGCCGTGCATTGCCCTTTGGTGTTATCGCCCTGGCCGAAAAGAAAACCACCGGTCGCATTGGAGATGGCATCACTGCCTTTGTAATGGCGATAGGGACCGGTGCGTCCGAAGGGCGTGAGCGAAACGATCACCAAGTGTGAAAACTTTTTTTTAAAGCGTTGGTCGTCGAAGGCGAATTTTTCCAGATATCCCAGCGGCGTCGCTTCCACGAAAAGATTCGCCGACGCGAGCAGCTTGGCAAAAATCTCGCGATCCGAATCGTGGTGCAGATCGAGAGCAATGCTGCGCTTGTTCGTATTGGCGTGAATAAACGTGAGGCTGCGCTCGGGATGTTCGATATTGCCAGCGAACGGAGGCACCAGACGGTTTGGATCACCGCCCGGCGGTTCAACCTTTATGACGTCGGCCCCGAGATCGGCGAGCCAGCGCGTCGCGTAGGATGCGGGTATGTCGCCCAGTTCGATGACACGGAGGTGACCGAGGGCGGAGTCTTGATTGATATCGATATCTTGAATCAATTCTCGGTCTCTCCGATTTTCGGCTCCTTCGCCCTCTGGGAGAAGGTTGGGATGAGGGCTGCACCATTCAAGTCCGCCCTCACCCTTCCCTCTCCCCGCTCGCGGGGAGAGGGAAGATTAAGTCGGAAAAACTAACGATGAATATTTCTCATTTGCTCAGATCGACCACTACTCTACCGCGCACGCCGCCTTTGAGGATCTCGTCTATCTTCGGATTCAATTCTTCAAGTGAAACTTCAGTTACGAGCTCGGCAAGCTCGATGTTCCATTCGCCGGCGAGTTTGCTCCAGGCCATCTGCCGTGAGCGCATGGGAATCTCGACGGAATCGACGCCCAGCAGGCTCACACCGCGCAGAATAAACGGGAACACGTTGACGTTGAGATCGGCGGACATGGCGTTGCCGCATGCGCTGACCAGGCCGCCGTGCTTTGCGGTCTTGAGCGCCGTCGCGAGAATATTGCCGCCTACGGTATCGACGACACCGGCCCAGCGCGGTTTTTGCAGCGGCCGGCCCGACGTGTCATTCACTTCCTCGCGCGAAATGATCGCTTTGGCACCGAGACCGGTGAGAAACTCATTTTCGCTCGTCTTGCCGGTTGCGGCGACGACATTGAAACCGAGCTTGGCTAGGATCGCCACGGCCACGCTGCCGACGCCGCCGGTCGCGCCGGTAACCAACACCTCGCCGGAGTCCTTGGACAATCCGCTCGCCATCAAACGAATAACGCATAGCGCGGCTGTGAGTCCCGCCGTCCCGTAGCTCATGGTGTCTTTCAAGGACAGGCCTTGCGGTAATTTGATTGCCCAAGCGGACGGCACGCTGATGAATTGACCGAAACCGCCGGCGGTATTCATGCCGAGATCGTAGCCCATGACGATCACCTGATCGCGGACACCGAACGATTTTGTCGTGGAATGGGCCACCACTCCCGCAGCGTCGATGCCCGGCGTGTGCGGATATTTTTTCGTGACACCTTTGTTGCCAGTCGCGGACAATGCGTCTTTGTAATTCAACGACGAATATTTCACCTCGATGATCAACTCGCCGGCCGGCAAATCGCCCAACGCCTTTTGCTTAACTCGTTCAAGCCGTTTAACTCTCCGGAAAGGAATCTGACGATTTGAACCGGCCGTTTGAACGGAATGAATGACCCCGCAGCAACCTACAGGAGAACGCGACGATGAGATTTATTTTTAAAGGCGTCATCGCCGAATGTTTTTATCTGGGGGTCCAGTTCCGAACCCGCCTGGATTCCCGCTTAAAGCATGCGGGAATGACAGACTTCGGATAGAACCGAGCTGCGGGGAATCGACCCGCAGAGATTGAACCGTATGAGCGCTTTGCACGGCTTGAATATCGAATCGTCTAACCACGGATGACTTGCATGACCCGCACAATCGTTGCATTCTGCGCCTGGAGGATAAGCTAATGGCTACAGACAAACGCGGCGGCGGTCTGGAGGGTGTGATTGCCGGCAACACAGCGATCGCGACCGTCGGCAAAGAAGGCAAAGGTCTCACCTATCGCGGCTATTCGATTTACGATCTCGCCGAGCATTCCACCTTCGAGGAAGTCGCGCATTTGCTGATCTATGGCCGTCTACCGAAGCAAGCGGAGCTTGACGAATACAAATCGAAGCTGCGCGGGCTGCGTGGCTTGCCTGCCCCGCTGAAGACGGTCCTCGAACAAATCCCTCGAAGCACACATCCAATGGACGTTATGCGCACCGGTTGCTCGATGCTCGGCACGTTGGAACCCGAGGGTCCGGGCCATGAACAAATCGCTGTGGCCAATCGGCTCACTGGCTGCTTCAGCGCAATGCTACTCTACTGGTATCAGTTTCACGAACACGGCAGGCGCGTCGACACGGAAACCGACGACGACAGCACCGCCGGCCATTTTCTCCATTTGCTTCACGGTAAGAAGCCCGACGACCTGCATCGGCGCGCGATCGACGTCTCACTGATTCTCTACGCCGAGCATGAGTTTAACGCGTCGACTTTTACCGCGCGTACGATTACCTCCACGTTGCCCGACCTTTACTCTTCGGTAACCGGCGCCATCGGCGCCCTTCGCGGTCCGTTGCATGGCGGCGCCAACGAAGCCGCGATGGAGTTGATCGAGCGATACGCGACACCAGATGAGGCGGAGAAAGGCGTGCTCGAATTGATCGCGAAGAAGGCGCTCATCATGGGCTTCGGCCACCGTGTTTATAAAATCTCCGATCCGCGCTCGGATGTGATTAAAGCATGGTCGAAGAAACTCGGCGAAGCTCATGGCGACAAGCGGCTCTATCCCGTCTCGGAGCGCATCGAGCAAGTGATGCGACGTGAGAAGAATTTATTCCCCAATTTGGATTTCTACAGCGCCAGCGCGTATCACTTGTGTGGAATACCAACGGCGATGTTTACGCCGCTGTTCGTGGTCTCGCGCATCACCGGCTGGGCGGCACACATCATCGAGCAGCGCGCCGACAATCGTCTGATCCGCCCCAATGCCGATTATGTCGGCCCCGAACCGCGGCCATTCGTACCGATGGAAAAGCGCTAGAAGGCGTTCAAAGTTCAACGTTCAAGGTTCAATCTCCTCTTGCCGACATTGAATTCTTGAACCTTTGAATTGTTGAGTCCTTTCGCGACAACGATGGCTGGAAACGTTTCAAACATTCGCCCTGAACCGGATAAAATCTTGGTTGAGTTGGCTGACTACGCGGCGAATTATGTTCCCGGGAGCCCAGAAGCCATCGACACCGCGCGCTACAACCTTATGGATGCGCTCGGCTGTGGCTTGCTTGCGCTCCGCTATCGCGAATGCACGAAACACTTGGGACCCATCGTTCCCGGAGCGACGCTCAAGGACGGCGCGCGGGTGCCTGGAACGAACTGGCAGCTCGATCCGGTCCACGCCGCCTTCAACATCAGCGCGATGATCCGCTGGCTCGATTTCAACGATACCTGGCTGGCGGCCGAATGGGGTCATCCATCGGACAATCTCGGCGGCATTCTCGCGCTGGCCGACTATCTCACTCGCACGAAGCAGAAACCTTTCACCGTGAGTGACGTACTGTGCGCGATGATCAAAGCGCACGAAATCCAAGGCATCCTAGCGCTCGAAAACAGCTTCAATCGCGTCGGTCTCGACCATGTGCTGCTCGTTCGGGTCGCCACCACGGCCGTCGCAACAGCCATGTTGGGCGGGAACCGGGATGAGATTATCAGTGCCTTATCCAACGCGTGGACGGATGGCGGGGCATTACGCGAATACCGCCACGCGCCCAATACGGGCCCGCGTAAATCGTGGGCTGCGGGCGACGCTACCAGCCGCGGCGTGCGCCTTGCGCTGATGGCCATGCAGGGCGAGATGGGTTACCCGTCGGCGCTATCAGCCAAACACTGGGGATTCTACGACGTGCTTTTCAACGGTAAACCTTTTATGCTCGGTCGCCCGCTGGGCTGCTACGTGATGGAGAACGTGCTGTTTAAGATATCGTTTCCCGCTGAATTTCACGCCCAGACGGCGGTAGAATGCGCCCTCAAACTTCACCCACTGATCAAGGATCGCTTGAATGAAATCGATAAAGTCGAAATCACGACGCAAGAATCTGCGCTTCGCATCATCGATAAAACCGGACCTCTGCACAATCCGGCCGACCGCGACCACTGCATTCAATACATGACCGCCGTCGGATTAATTTTTGGCGAGCTCACTGCCGATCACTACGAAGATGCCGTCGCCCGGGATCCGCGCATCGATGCGTTACGCGGCAAAATGGTCTGCCTCGAAGACGCGCAATACTCGAAAGATTATCTGGATCCGGAAAAACGCTCCATCGCCAACGCCGTGCAAGTCTTTTTCAAAGACGGATCGCTGACGGAGAAAGTTGCAGTGGAGTATCCCATCGGCCATCGGCGCCGCCGCGCTGAAGGCATACCGCTGTTGATCGAGAAATTCGCATCCAATCTCGCCTCGCGACTGTCTCCGCCACAGCGCCAAGCGATCATGGATGTTTGTCTCGATGCCGAGCGTTTGCATCCATTGCCGGTCGATAAGTTCATCGCTATGTGGATTGTCAAGTTTATCAGGTAGCACGCCGGTCTCTAGCTAGTTCGCGCAGAACTCGAAATCACTTTAATTAATCTGAGGTATCACATGAACTCACGACAAACGCTTCGACGGCTGCTGAAACGCGACAAATTGTTGGTCGCCCCGGGTTGCTTCGACGGCCTCTCTGCCCGTCTCGTCGAAGAGGCCGGATTTGAAGCGGTGTATTTGAGCGGTGGCGCGGTGGCGAGAAGCATGGGCATACCGGATATCGGCTTGGTAACGTTGTCGGAATCCATCGACCGGGCCGCTCAGGTCGTTGCCACGGTAAGGATTCCCATCATCGCCGATGCGGACACCGGCTATGGCAACGCCGTCAATCTCGTGCGCACGGTGCGCGAATTCGAGCGTGCCGGGGTGGCGGCGATCCATATCGAGGACCAGATCACGCCCAAGCGTTGCGGTCATCTGGATGGGAAGGAAGTCATACCGATGGCGGAGATGGAAAAGAAATTGCAAGCGGCGCTGGCGACCCGCACGGATCCTGATTTCTGTATTATTGCGCGAACCGATGCTCGAGGAGTTAATGGCTTTGACGATGCGATCAAACGAGGGCGCGCGTTCGCCAAACTTGGCGTTGACGCGATCTTCGTCGAAGCGCCGCAGTCGGAAGAAGAATTGGCTGAAATCCCGCGGCGGATCTCCGATGTTCCGATCCTCGTCAATGTCTTCAAAGGCGGTAAGACTCCGATGCTGCCGATGCAGCGCTTGCAAGAGATGGGCTACCGCATCGCGATTTATCCGTCCGAAACTCAGAGAGCGGCGATTCACGCCATGAGAAAAACGCTCGATACGCTCAAACGCGAAGGCACGACGGAATCGATCGATGACTCACTAACAACCTTCAAAGAGCGCGATCGCGTCGTCGGCTTGGATGACTGGCAGAAAATTGAAAAAGCGTATCTAGCGGTAGATAGCCAGAAAACTTGACGATCGCGAAAACTCTCACCGTGGCGGCTTACCGAAAGCCTTCTCGTGGTAATCAAGTCCATCAATCGATTTACGATCCTGTCGCACACGTAGCCGGTTGGCGTAATCGAATGTTAGTCCTGACAGGAATGTCCGGCACGGCAGCCAGTCGCAACCGATTGGCTGCGACCTTGCCTCCTGGCTAGACATTTTAGCGGTAGTGAAGTACTTAGAGAACATCGAGCTAGTCCGTCCATGAGTTTAGAACCTAAGAAACGCCGCGTTATTCGATCCTTCACTATGCAGTAATTTGACCAGTGCTATAATGATAAAAATCGTCATCGCCTTATCTTTAGTTCTTCCGCTAGTCACCCCGGATTCGCCGCCGCGCTCCAGCCCGCAGAACCGCTATTGTGCGGCGGTCGGTTCACAGGAAACTGCCAAATCCATCGGCGAAATATTCGACGATGATAGTAATATTGTCTTCAGCTCGCCGCTATCAAGACATTGTCAATATCCGTTTGCAGCCACGGCAGCCGCGACTATTTTCTGCTGCTTCGATAGCAAGAGTCACAGTAGTCTCAATAAAAAAGTGTTGGCACTTTTCAAACTCAAGGGAGCCTTTTTGATTTAGTATCTCCTCCCCGACCGTCGGCTCGCGCAACTAGCGGTGAGAGCTCCAGGCAGCATTAATCCCGCCGCTGCATTCTCATAGACGTTGGGCAACCGAAAGCATTGGCGCTTTCCGAGGAGAATAAAATGGAAGAGTTTCCGCAGTGGCTAAAATTTATCGTCTGGGGAACTATCGGTTTCACAGCCCTATACACGCTTTGGGGCGTGGTCCACTCTTTTTTGCAGGCTTAAGCGGATCGCCTTTCGCGAGGGTGAATTCAGTCACCCTCGCGACACGGGCCAGGTTATTGATCGAAGTTTATCCGGTCAAGAGTATTTCATCTGACTAATCCGATATTGGTCGTCGGGCAGTAAGCGCGCCATCAATCCATCGGGAGGACAGCATGAAATTTTATCGACTCTACTCGGGCGTCGATGGCCAATCGCATTTTGAGCCACTGGATTCGAGTCGAGCCTCGGAGTTTTTCAACTCCACGCGGACGGCCACGGGACTGCTGTTCAGAAACGATTTTGCTCCCCATATCGTTAACTATCACCGCGCGCCACGTCGCCGCTGGGTCATTACGCTTTCCGGCAGCGTCGACATTGGACTTGGCGACGGAGCTCGTGAGACCTTCCTGGCCGGGGATGTATTCCTCGCCGAAGATCTCACCGGTCAAGGACACACGGCGACCCCCCATGATTGGGTTAGGGCGTACGTGAATGTAGAATAATTCCACCTATTCCTCATCGCGTGATATACTATTGCTATCTGTCGGACGACGGGAGTGGTGCTCATGGCTCGGGTTCGCATTTTTCTATTATTTGCACTCTTGTGCCTACTCTTCAGCGCCGGCGTCGGTCAAGCGCAGAAAATCACTTTTTCTTATAGCTCGTTAATTGGTACTCAATCGCCGCTTTGGATCGCGAGCGACGTCGGTTTCTTCAAGAAACATCGGCTTGACGCCAACGTGGTTTACATTCCTGGTGGCAAAAGTGTCGTCGAGGGAATGCTGGCCGGGAACGTGCAGATGGCTATTGCAGCCCCCGCCGCCGTGCTTCGCGCCAATCTCGCTGGTTCCGACTTTGCTTACGTTGGAGCGCTTAGCAACACCGTTGATTTCGTCGTGATTACCCGCGATGGCATAAAATCGGTTCAGGACCTCCGCGGCAAAAAAATCGCCATCGGCAATTTTGGCAGCGGCACGGATTATGCCGGCCGTCTGGTCTTTGACAAGCTCGGCATGCAGGTCGGTAAGGACATTATTTTTACTCAGAGCCTAGGGGGACAACCGACACGCCTCGCCATGCTCCAATCGGGTACCGTCGACGGAGTGGTTCTGAGCCCGCCTTTCACTCTGCGCGCACAACAGTTGGGATTCCGTGCGGTGCTGGATTTCGCATCGGTGATCCCACATTATTTTTCGTTAGGCTATTTTACCAGACGCAGCTATATCCGGGAAAATCCTCGCCTCGTGGAAGACAGCCTCAAAGGACTCCTCGATGCCACCAGATACGTTCGGTCCAACGCCGACGGCACTATCAAAATCCTTAGCCGCCGTCTGCAGATCAGCGACGAAGCCTTCTTGAAATCTTACTACCGCGATGTTCTTCTCGCTCAGCTCGATCGCGATTTGTACCCGGATGAGAAAGGCGTCGATTTGTTTCTAAAACAAGAGGGTGCGGCCAATCCTGCGGCGGGCAAAATCAAGCCCGGCGATTTCATCGACACGAGCATTCTCGACAAGCTGCGCAAAGAGGGATACTGAAAAGACGCAGATTGGAGTAATGGAGTAATGAGGTGCAGAGCATAGCCATTACTCCAACACTCCACCACTCCAATACTCCGACCCGCACGCCACTCTCTTCACGAAAGATAAGCTAAGCTAAACATGAGCGAGCCAGCACGTCCGAGGGACATCTTCTTCGTCGACACCACCTTGCGGGATGGACAATTGAGCCTATGGGCATCGAACATGCGAACGGGAATGATGCTACCGGTCGCCGAGCGGTTGGACCGCGCCGGTTTTGAAGCGATCGAGGTTATGTCATCCGCTTTCTATAAGAAATGCGTGCGTGACCTAAAGGATGACCCATGGGAACGTCTTCGGCTCCTGCGCCAGCGCATCAAAGAAACTCCGCTTAGAAGCATCCGCAGCCGCGCCATGTTGGCATTTCAGATAACACCTTCGGCTGTCGCCGATCTCTGGCTCGAGCGCTTGGCTGCCAACGGCATAAGCGAGCTTCGAACGTCAGACCCGTCGAATACGCCGTCGTACTGGAAGCAGGCAGTGGATGCCGCCGAGAGGGCCGGCCTTAAGACCATTTTGAATGTCATATACTCGATTTCGCCGAAGCACACCGATGACTATTTTGTCGAACGAACCCGGCAAGCGGCCAAGCTTGACGTCGCGCGCATTTGCTTCAAAGACCCCGGCGGTTTGCTGACGCCCGAAGCGACGCGCCGACTCGTGCCGTTGATTTTACGGGAAGTCAACGGCAAACCGCTCGAATTCCACACCCACTGCAATACCGGGCTGGGCTCTCTCTGTTGTCTGGAAGCGATCAAGCTCGGCGTCACGTCGATCAACACGGCGATTCCTCCGCTCGCCGACGGCTCGTCCAATCCCTCCGTTTTCAATGTCGCCATGAACGCGCGCGCTTTAGGTTATACGACGGCTGTCGATGAAGAGATCATCAAGCCGGTGCGCGACCATTTCACGGCAATCGCTAAGCGGGAGAATCTGCCAATCGGCAGGCCGCTCGAATACGATGCGCTTCATCCGCTGCACCAGGTGCCGGGCGGTATGATTTCGAACTTTCGCTTTCAACTCGCCAACCTCGGCAAACTCGACAAGCTGCCCGAAGTTCTCGAAGAAGTTTCACGGGTGCGCGCCGAGTTTGGTTACCCAATCATGGTGACGCCATACTCTCAGTTCTTCGGCGTGCAAGCCGCCATTAACGCGATGGTCGGCGCGCGCTACAAGGAAGTGACCGATGAAGTCCTACTCTATACGCTCGGCTTTTGGGGCGAGGAAGAAGCTCGATCAATAGACGTCAATCTAAAAGACCGACTCCTCAATCTGCCGAGAGCCAAAGAACTGGCTAAATTAGAACCGCCTGAAATGTCGGTCAAAGAATTTCGCGCAAAACTTGGCGGCGCTGGAGTGAGCGACGACCAGAGACTGCTGCGCTATTTCGCTGGGGAAGACGCCGTGGCAGCAATGAAAGCCGCGGGCCCGGGACAAGATTACGCACAAACCTCCAAACCGCTGATAACCTTGATCGAGCAAATCACTAAGCGAAAAGATTCGGCGCGAGTTTACATTAAGCGAAACGGCCTCACTTTACGCCTGGAACGGCGCCAAACGGTGCCTTGACCTCTAAACCATTTGAGAAATAACTGGAAGTCGAGATAATCTCGCATTTCCAGTAAGCTGTCGGCTTCCGACCGTATCCTCAACTAGCGTTCGTTGAATGATCTTACGCGGCGTTTTGATCTGGTTGTTGCTGACCGTGAGCTGCGCGTCTGCGCTTGCGCATTGGACTTGTACGACGCAAGAGTCGACATGCAAACTCGTCTTCGTCGTTCACGACACCTGGCATGCCGCTATCGTTCTGCCCAAAAGCGATATTGCACTCGACTCTCTGCCCGAACTGGTCGACTTTCCCGACGCGGAATTTATCGAATTCAGCTGGGGCGACAAGGACTATTTTCCCGATCCGAACGCTGGCATATTCACTGGGATTAAGGCGGCGTTTTGGTCGAGTGGCAGCGTTCTCCACGTTGTCGGTTTTAGCGGTGATGTACAGAGTTTTTATCGAAGTGGTGAAGTCGTCCAGCTGCGACTAGCGGCTGACGCCCATGCTCGATTGCTCGAGTATATCTCCGATACTTTCTCGCGTCCGCAGCCGAACGGCCGAGCTCAAGCCAGCCCCGGCCTTGTCGCTTACAGCCGATTTTATCCGGCAACTCGCAAGTTCAGTTTGCTAAGAACTTGCAATACCTGGGTGGCCGAGGCGCTAAAATCCGCCGGCCTGCCGGTATCGCCGGGTCACGTAATGACCGCCGGTAGCCTGGCCACACAGCTCAGCGGCATCGAAGTCCGCGAATAAAATTGTCCGTGGCTAGGTCGCGCGAACGCTCACAAATCGCCCATGGAGAAGTTTTTTTGTTTCTGCAAATACCGCTTCTTGCGTAAATTTCCGCATTCTTCATAGGTCAAATGAGCCGATTGAAAGGCATAGACATTGCGGTTTAGTCAAAGATTAGACAAACTCATACAACAGAAATACGCAATTTTGCTTGTACCTATAAAGACCATGCTTCGACCGACGACCATTGCTTTGCTTCCAGGCATAATAACGGCTTTATTGTTAGCAGCCTGCCAGCCGTTTTCGCCGGCAAAGATCCCTGAGCCGCCACCGGAGGGACCAGAGGCTTCGCCGACCATCAAAATCGAGCCCCCGCCCGAGCCACAAGTTCCCGCCGCTCAAGTCGAGGCGCCCGCGAAACCGGGTATGGTGGCAATTCCAAGGCTGCTGCCCGAATCGATCGTCGGCATACCGGAAAAAGATCTGGCGTCGCGTCGGCTGGAATACAACACGATGATCAGCAGCCGTCCCGGTGAACCGCCGCACGGCTTAGGTTGGCAGTACCGAAATACCCGTCAAGGGCAGATTGTCGGATTTGAATTTTCCAACTATGGCGGCAACCGCATACTTCCGCCGCGGCGGGACGCCGCAAAAAATCAGTTGTTCACCCGCGACTTTCAGTTTCGCTTCGATGATCGCGCCAGGCAGGATGTCCATCTCCTCGTCGTGGATTGGGCAGCGTCACGCGACAAGCAATTTCGCCTGAGTGAACTCATGAACAGTCTGATGCATTTTTTCCCGCGCAGTTATTTGCCGGCCATCGTAAACGTCAAAGACCGAGATCTCGTGACGTTGCCCACCGGCGAGGAAGTCGAGTTCGACGCCAAGACCCACGAGATTCTTAGCGGGGTCCTCTCAGAAGCACCCGTCGACCTAAATCCCGACCGCGCTGCTCGCAAATTTCCCGGCGTTGACTATCACGGCAAAGGCGTACTGGTCCGTGCCAACGCGCGCGGGACGGATCCGAGAATCGGCACGACCGCGATCATCACCACAGGATCCCCGCCACAGGATTGTGACAAAGGAATTGATTGCGGCCGGTGCCAGGTGCCGTCGCGGGAGCTTTGGGAGCAAACGGGCGCGGTGCGCTTCAAATTTTCCACGGATCTAGATTTTGATCGTTTTTTGACCACGCGGTGCGGTTTCGGTCTGCCCACGACCGGTTTCGAATTCAGGATCGCCTCGCGACTTCAATAGAAGTTGGCAAATTACTTCTTTTCATTGACGGGCCTGGTGCTTCTCGGGTCGACGCCGGCCGGCAAACACCAAAAAGTATATTCATAGTATAGCTGGGTCGTCTTAGCCGATGACCCGCCCCCCTTCTCTGCGCCGGTGGACACCGATGCGCTGATGCCATCCGCTAGAGTCGACTGTGATACCGGTTCGTTCGGATAAATCGACGCCAGTCCATCGTAGGCTTTTTTCTGCTCTACTCGCAGTGCTGCCAGACATTCTTTTCGAGTGTCTACGGCATTGAGCAGTTCCCATTTGTTGACGTCCCCTTCCGCGCTCAGACCTCGGGGAGTGCCCTCTACGCGTCGGGTCACGAAATTATGTTTCCACAATAGCCAGGCGGCATCGGCGGTATCCACAAGCAATAAAACCATCAAGAAACGTAGGGCTATATTTTTCATTTGCTGCGCCGCATTCGCCGTTTCTAAACGTTATGCTTTCGCGGCATTGGTTGCAATTCCTAACGAAGCCGATTAGGAAGTAATCAAACTTTTCCGCACTGACAAGGAGCAACTATGCCGACCCAAATCGTGATCGATGCCGATGGCCATTGTAACGAACCGGATAGCGAACTCGCCAAATGGATGCCCAAGGAGCTCGCCCATCTGGCGCCCAATCGCGTGACCGACAGCAGCGGCTATTCCCATTTAATGATCGAGGGCCGGCTCGCCGGACGACGACGATGGGGCGGCGGCGCCGACCGTTGCGCTGTATTCGCCAGTCACATTGAGCGTAGCCGCCCAGGCATGACCGATCCCTTGAAACGACTGCCCGACATGGATGAAGAAGGTATCGACGTCGCGATTATCTTCGGCACTTCCATCGCGCTGATGGTTAACGGCATGGCCGACAAGCCGCTCGCCGCGGCAGTTTGCCATGCCGTGAACCGCTGGCTCGTCGAAGAATATCTCGCGCCTGACCCGAAAAGACTGAAAGGCGTCGGCTTGATTCCCGTGCAAGACCCCCCAGCCGCGGTGAAAGAATTGGAGTATCTGGCGCAGCACCGCGCCATCGTTACTGCCATGCTACCGACCAACGTCTATGGCATCAATTTGGGTCACCGCATGTTCGATCCGGTTTATGCCGCGGCGCAAGAGATCGGCATGCCCTTGTCAGTTCATCCGCAAACCGAACATGACGGGCAGTATGGCGTCTGGGGCGTCATGGGCGCCGGCAGCGAGCGCATGGAAAAATATAGCTACGTGCACATGACGTCGTTTCCCTTCGAACTGATGATCGCGCTCATGCACATGATCGGTGAAGGGGTATTCGACCGCTATCCCAAACTTAAAGTTGGGTTCATGGAAGGCGCCTGCGGTTGGCTGCCTTTCTGGATGGAACGTTTGGATGAGCATTTTCACAAGCTCGGACCGCAGTGGCCGCTGCTCAAACGCAAACCTTCCGAGATCATCAAGAGCTCTCAAGTGGCGTTTACTTGCGAGCCCGAAGAATCGATTTTACCCTACGTCCTAGATACCATCGGCATTACCCAGGTGATGTACGCGTCCGATTACCGCCACTGGGACTCCGAGTTTCCCGACTCCGTGCGCGAAGTGAAGAAGATCCCGGGCATGACCGAAGACCAACTCCGCCACGTACTCGGCGAGAACGCGCGAAATTGGTTCAATTTAAAAGAGGACGACTTACCGGTGAGGTGACATCGAAGAACATCGAGGATAGAGAATCGAGGATCGCGAAGTCCAATCCTCTATCTTCCATCATCCTCGATCCTCGCCTATGCATTAACGCTTCTCCGCCCACACCTGATTGAAGAAACCACTGCTTTCCATCTCGGCTAGGTAGCGCCGGTCCATCAGTTCCTGAGGTTTGATTTCATTAGCGCGCGAATTCGTCCGGGCGACTTCATCGATCATCGGCTGAATCGCCTGCGCTTTTAATTCTAGGCGTGGTTCCATGACCTTCATCTCGATCGCATAGCTGGCATCCAAAATCGCCCGATCCTTTATCCGGAGCTGCTTTTCCATAACCCGGTACACTAGCTCCTTGTCTTTATGCATCGATTTGGACGCCTCCGCCATCGCCCGCATGAATCGGCCGATCACAAATGGCCGCTTGGCAATAATCGACCGGCGCGTTGTGATCGTCGATGCTGCATAAGGAATACCGATATCGGGACCGAAAACCACATAGCGAAAGCCTTGCGCGATGGCCCTGGCATCGCTCGGGGGTAATAGCGTCGCGGCATCGATACGTCCGGATACGAGCGCGCCCAACGTCTCCGCCTCGCCTCCGGTTTGGATGAAAGTGATGTCTTTATCAGGATTCATGCCCGCGCGGCGAAAAGCTTGGACCGTAAAAAAATGCGTGTTGCTGCCGATGCGCGTTACGCCGATTCTCTTGCCTTTTAGCTGTTCCAACTTCTTAATATCCGGTTTTGCCAGCACGCTTTGCGTCATGATGTTCTTGATGCTGCCGATGAACACCAAGTCCGTCGCGCCGTTGACGTAAGCATTAACAATGCCCACTCCGCCCAATAATCCAACCTCGACGTTGTTACCCAAAATCGCCGACGTAGCCGTCGACGAAGACGGAATGTAAATAAAAGCGAAATCGATATCGTATTTCTTGAACAGACCTAGCTCTTCCGCGACCCACGGCATGGCGTAGGGAACAGCATGAGCGGAATAGAGTGCCACCAACTTGTCCGCCGCTGAGGAACCGATCGGAACGATCATCCAGGCGAGCAATAAAAACAAGCTGTTTGATAGGCAATTCAACGTCGCTGAGTGTTGACGCATGTCAAATCCTCAATATCAGGAGCGCTTACTAATCAAGATATACTATAAGCCAAACAACTCTTTGGCGTTCCGGTACAAGATCTTTTCCTTGTCATTATCGGAAATACGCGGATGATTCTTCAGCGCATGCAGATTGTGGGGAAACTCGTTGTCCCAATGCGGAATGTCGGAGGCATAGAGAAAATGTTCCGCGCCAAGATAATTAATCGATTCAGGCAAAAGCGACTCACCCGATTCTAGGCTGAAGTACATCTTGGACTTGCGGACTAAATCGCTGGGTTTTTCCTTTAACAACGGCATCTCATGCTTGGCGCGCTTCTTCCAGTGTTCATCCAGACGATCCAGGTAATAGGGCAGCCAAGTCGCACCGATCTCCAGGAAAGCCAATTTCAATTTTGGAAAGCGCACCGGCAGACCCTGGCAAACGACGTGGGTAAACTGGAGCAGCAAACCAACGGTGAAAGCGTACGAGTGCACTTCCGCGAAAGTCGACAAGTTGGCTGCGCCGATCTCGTGAGAATTGCTGCGCGAACCATGGATGCCGATTACCGCGCCCAATCGCTCTGCTTCGGCATATACGGGATCATAAAAGGTACTGCCTAAAGCCATTGGCAAACCCATCGGCAAAATCTCAAACCCTTTCAGGCCCAATTCCATCACGCTGCGGCGAAGTTCCTCGGCGGCGGCTTTCGGATCGCGCAACGGCAAAACGCCGACACAGCTCACGCGATCCGATAGCGCATTGAACTCTTTGGCGAAGTGGGTGTTACATGCGCGCGCGACGGCGATCTGAAAGGATAGCTCTTGGATCTTCGAGACGTTTCCGGAACCTGTGGGAAAACAGATGGCTTTCTCCATTCCTTCACGGTCCATAACCTGATGCTCCCAGCGCACCGCCATTTCAAAACTATCGAAGAGATTGGCATCCCAAGGCTGATCGCGGGTGCGCAGCGCCGTCGAGCGCTTGTCCCAAGGCGCTTCGAGATATTTGCGGATATAACGCTCCTTTTCCAATACATGTCCATCAGCATCGATTACCGGGCAATTCACCATAACGACCTCCTTGGATACTCAATTAAGATTAACCCCAACTGAAGAAAGACGAAGACGGAAAGCACAAAGAATCTATTCGACATTTTCCTTCCATCGAATCGACAATAGCGGCGGATTGCGCCAGCGGCAAAGAAACCTTACTTGTATCTAGTCTTCGACGACTGAAACCGCCGCTTCTACCCCGTTCTGGCCGAGGATCCGCACATACTCGCGATGAATCTCCGGCGGTTCATCTTCCATGGGAATCATCGTCCATAGCGGATTGCGAAATCGGTCGTGACTATATTTAGGACTGTCACCGCGCATGGCAAAGTGGCGCATGGTTCCTTTGCCGGTGTTGAAATGGCCGTGCCACATCAGATCATCGGGAGAATAAACGGTGCCGACTTTGAACGGGTAGCGCTGGCGCTCTTCGCCATCTTTCCAAAGGACGACGTAACCTTCGCCCTGCGTGATAATGATTACGGCTCCGGGTCCGTGCCGATGAAACGTGCTGCGGCAACCCGGCGGAAACTCCGACACGTGACAGCCGTAAGTCGTGTCCGCCAATGTGAAGCGCATGTGCTTCACGCCTTTTCCTTTCATCGGAAAATCATCGAGGGGAAATTGATTGGCGTCTGGGACCAAATTGGTTTCCCAATAGCGCTCGGCCATGTGTTTGTTGTATCGCAAAAACTCATCCCCTTGGTGAAAACGGTCGCGAAAGTTGAACGGGTTGCGAAAGATGAACTCCTCGTTGTGAAAGATATTGATCATACGCGGGCAAGTCGTGCCGGCGAACAAACGAACCGCTTCGTCTCGGGAGCCGTTGAAGTGAATGTAGGAAGCATTCAGTGGAATTGCGAAGATCGCTCCCGGTCCCCACTCGAACGTCACCTTGCCGGTGCCTTCCTGCCATACCGAGGTCGCGCCGCGCCCTTTCGTGATATAAACAATTTCCTCGAAAAGATGGCGCTGAGGAAGCGTCTGGCTGCTCGGCGCGATCTCGCAAACATAGGCATCCGTCTGTTGCTGATTCGAAAGATTGAGGTAACAGCCCAACGCGCCCATTCGTTCCCATTTGCCGAGCTCCAGGGTCGTCACATCGTTCACCACATTGCCCTTGACGATCGGGATTCCCTCCTTCGCTTGCAGCTGATCGTACGGCGTGGGGCCGAAATCGAGATGTTCGCGAAATGGTAAAAGCATATTCTGACTCCTTTGGATTTGTCATGTCATAACACGAAACTTGCATTCGATCACAATGTTTTACGCGATCATTCAAAGTCTGATCGCGATGCTATTGCGTATCGCCCGCCACCTCCCGTATATTCCCGATATGAACAATGAGCTGGCACCGGGAATCGCGCGAACCCGAAGCTATGTAACTACGTTGGAGATGCGGGCGCGCCAGTTAAAGGCAGATGTCTTCTCGACACCGGCCATGATCGGTTTAATGGAAAGAACCTGCGTAGATTTGACCGAACCGTATCTGGACGATGATGAGCAGACCGTCGGAATTCATGTCGACGTGCGTCATATCGCGCCTACCAAGATCGGCCAGAGCGTCACCGTGACCGCCGAGCTTTTAGAGGTGAAGGATAACAAGCTTCGCTACGTCGTGTCGGCGACCAACGATCAGGGTGTGAAGATCGGCGACGGAACACATCGTCGCGCAGTGATCGACGCGAAACGTTTTAATGGAGACTCCTAATTCATTAGAAAGGGGAATCGCTATGAAACTATATTCCTACCAACCTTGACCCTACGCCCACAGGACAAGGCTTGTCCTGGCAGAGAAAAAACTTTCCCATCAGCTCATCGAGTGCGATCTCTCGAACAAACCAAAGGACCTATTGGAGCTCAATCCCTACGGTAAAGTTCCGGTGCTGGTGGATGGCGAGGGGGTCATCTACGAATCGGCGATCATCAACGAATATCTGGAAGAAAAATATCCTCAGACCCAGCTCATGCCGTCCGACCCCATGCAGCGCTCGCGCGCGCGCATCTGGATCGACTATTGTAATACCCGTCTACAGGCAGCCGCCGGTAACATCGCTCACGACCACGAGGTTGAGAAATCAAAAGAAAGAGTGCGCGGATATCTCGAAACTTTGAATCAGGAGATGCGCGACCGGCAATACATCGCGGGTGAGTATTCGCTTGGTGATATCACTTTCATTCCGTTCTTTTGTCGTCTGCAGCGCTACCAGACTACCATTGGTGACGATCTGCCGCATTTAAAAGCATGGATGGAGCGTCTGCTCGATCGACCGGTGGTGCGGGCGACGCCGTAAGGACTGCGAAGCTGGTATTGAGAATTTGAGAGAAACCGAAACGGTAAACTCCAAGTGACCCGTTTCTATGGGGCTGGCAACGACCGGACTAGCGTTGCATCGTAATGCGGAGGCCAACCTCGGAAATCCGCGAAGGATTATCGGCTAGCTGTGACGAAGAGGTATCCCAAGTCGGACTCACCGAAAGCAACGAGATCAGGGACAAGAAAACGAAAAGCAGCGCCAGCAGTGTGCTTGATATATTCGTCATAAATTCTCTCCTATACGCTTCCTGGCCATTAACCCACTGAACTCATAGACGATCGGGGCACAGATTCGTTTACGGCCCGCACCCCGGCAAAACCTGATGCGTTTGCGCTTTCCGCCTCCGAATTGATGGAAACAGCAATCGACATGCCGCTCGGAGTTGGAATAGTAAACCATTGCCAACGAGCGCGCTCACTGCCCTCAGGATGGCATTTTGGCCAACCATATTGAACGGTTTTGTGCGGCAAGCGCGCTTTACGGACCCCTGAGCATTTTAAACCGTGACGCCTTGACCGGCGATCGCCGCTTGCCTTATTTTACCGGCAGCGAGGTATTATTAGCGCGTGCCTTTGCTTAGAGGTGCTCTGATGCAAACACGGCAAAGCCAACGGTCGGCCTGTCTCTGGCTCATTTCATTATTGGTGACCGTTCATCTGACGAATCCTCGATCAATCGGGGCGCAACCCTCTGCCCGTCCAAGCCGCCCGTTGCGCGTCGCTTATTTGAGCACCTCGGCGACTATGGCCTCGCTTTGGATGGCCAAAGAGATCGGCGGATTTGCCAAGGAAGGCTTGGATGTCGAGGTGATCTCCATGTCGTCGAGCAACGCGATTCCCGCGCTGATTGCCAACGAGCTTGACGCCGTGCAGGTTTCCGCCGCGCCGGTGATCACGGCCTCTCTGCGCGGCATTGATGTCGTTTTCATCGCCGGTTTATTAAACACGATGATCTGGGACTTTTACGTTCGTCCCGAAATCAAAAGCGTCGAACAACTCAAAGGCAAGATCGTCGGTACCGACCGACCAGCCACCCCGGTAAGATATGGCACGATGGTCGCCTTGAAAAAATTGGGGTTAACGCCAAAAGACGTTCAGCTCTTTCCCTTGGGCAGTAGCCCGCAAATCGTCGCAGCTTTTTACGCCGGGCAAATCGCCGGCGGCGTCGGCTCGCCGCCCGCGAGTTTTCAAATGGAGCGCGCCGGTTTTCGCTCGATGGTCAGCCTGCTCGACGTCCCCTATCAAAACGTCGGTATCGTCGTCAGGCGCAGCCGCATGGATGAGTTGCGGCCGCGTTTAGTTCCGTTGTTGCGCTCCATTCGCGCCGGCATCGAGCGCTTTTATGCCGATAAACCATTCGCCATGAAAGTGATCGGCAAATACACTAAGGAGAGCGATCAAGACGTTCTCGACCGCACCTATGAGTTTTACAAAAAGGCGGGATTCCGACGCGAAATGGTCACTTCGGAACCAGGCCTGCAGGGCATGCTGGATTTCTTATCGGAGACGATCCCCGAGGCAAAAACTGCCAAGCCGGCGCAATTTTTCGACGACCGTTTCTTGCGTCAGGTGAACAGCGGAAAGTAGTAATTGGTAAATCGACCGGTGCAGTCTCGTTACGTTCTGATTGCCGCTTGTGTTTTCTTCTGCCTCGGATGTGGTCCCGTTTCAAAGCCCAAGCCGAACGACCTTGTCGGCATCTACAAGATCACCGCGAAAACGCGACAGTTCTTGAACGAGAAGGGTTACAAAAACGTCTCGAGCTCCGTTTATATTGTCATTGAAAGTCAGGGCTCAATGCGCCTGGAAAGTATCCCCGACTGCGTGTTCGACGACTTCGGCGAATCTCATGGAAAGTTTGTCAGCCGGAGCGCGCGATGGAGATGTTGCGAAGAGCCAACCATCTGGTCGCGCTTGGAGGGCCTTATGTTATGGATTGAGGTGGATGGCAGTGCGGCGGCGTTCGGCCTACTCAAGATCAAGGGAATTAGACCGCCCTATTCGCTTCATTTAATAGTCGGCGACCCTGACAGAGGGGAAACAGTTGTGTTTGAAAGAGAACCGGATCGCGTGTGATAGGCTGTTAGACGATCAATGACCATCATCGACGCCCAAGTTCACGTCTGGCCACCGGAAACGGCGGAGAGACCCTACATCAAAGAAGATGCATCCAAACCCCATCGACTTGTCGCGTTTGAATACCCGGATCTGCTGGGCGAAATGACAGCGGCCGGCGTCGATCGCGTGATTCTGGTGCCGCCGTCGTGGGAAGGATATCGGAACGATTACGCGCTAGAGGCAGCGCAAAAATATCCAGATCGTTTTGCCGTGATGGGCAAAGTGCCGCTCAATGATTCCGCGAGCGAAGCAAAGATGGCGTCCTGGTTGAAACAACCCGGTATGTTGGGATTTCGCATCAGCTTCCGCCACGCTGGCACGCACTCATGGCTTGAGGACGGTACGGCGGATTGGTTTTGGGCGGCAGCGGAAAAATACGACATCCCCGTCATGGTCTTCGCGCCCTTCGCAGTCGAGAAGATCGGCAAGATCGCCGGGCGACATCCCGGACTCCGCGTTATCGTCGACCACATGGGGCTCAACGTGCAGTGGAGAGGCAAGGATCTGGCGCCGGGCGTCGATGTCTTGCTTAGGTTCGCCCGCTTTAAAAACGTCGCCGTTAAAGCTTCCTGTCTTCCATGCTACGTTGACGAGCCATACCCTTTCCCAAAGCTCCATCCGCAGATTCGGCGGGTCGTCGAAGCCTTCGGCTCGGAGCGCGTTTTCTGGGGCACTGACCTTTCTCAGCTTCCCTGCTGCTATCGCCAAGCGGTTATGTTGTTTACCGAAGAGCTGGATTTTCTTTCTACTTCGGACAAAGAGTGGATCATGGGGCGCGCAATCGCCCAATGGTTGAATTGGCCGGTGCCGGCGCGGAAATAACGCGACGATAAAAGAAATCATCTTGACTGATGTTTCGTGTTCGGAACGTTTTACTTCAGCTGTTGAGCCTCACGATCCTTGCCAATCTCTCTTGCGTTTCTTTCGATGCCCCGACGACGCCGACACCCCAGCCAAGTCGAGTAGATCTCCGCCCTTGCCGCTTTCCAAATCATAAGAGTGAATTGCTTTGTGGTAAGTATCCCGTTTTTGAAGATCGCGCTGCAAAAACCGGACGCACGATCCCGCTCAACATCGTCGTGGTTCCCTCCACCACGGCAGCACCCAAACCGGATCCAGTATTCTTTCTCACCGGTGGCCCGGGCCAGGGCGCCGCGCGTGTCGCCCGCGCCCGAGAGGATCAGTTAATGCGCGATTTGCGCCGCGAACGGGATCTTGTATTCATCGACCTACGCGGCACCGGCGATTCCAATACTCTCCAATGTGATGTCGCCAGGGATCATCCCCTGCTGCAGAGTTATTTCCCGGAAATGTTTCAGCCCGAGACCATCCGCGCTTGTAGGCAAGCTCTCGAAGCGAAGGCTGAACTTAAACATTACACCACCACCATTGCTGTCGATGACTTTGACGAAATTCGTGCAGCCTTGGGTTACGAAAAGATTAATCTCTATGGCGTGTCCTACGGCACACAAGCGACGCTTCAGTATCTCCGCCGGTATGCACAATATGTGCGAGTGGCGGCGCTCGCCGGGGTCGCCACACCGCAAGCCAAGATCCCGCTTCATTTTGCCAAAGGCGCACAGCAGGCGATGGATAAGTTGCTCGACGATTGCGCTGCGGACGAAGGCTGCCGTACTGCGTTTCCCACGCTAAAGGATGAATTTGCCGCCGTGCTTGCTGTTTTTGATAAGAAACCTGTAACTTTTGAGTTTCCTCACCCGGCAACGAAGATCGTGCAACCGGTAAGCCTTTCGCGCGCTGTTTTCGTCGAACGGCTCCGATTATTGTTATACGATCACAGCACCGCCAGGTTGATTCCTCTCCTGATCCACCAAGCGGCCAGCGGAGACTGGACCGCATTTGCAAAAATCGCGTTAGTTGCCAGGCCAGTGGATTCCGGCATCGCCCTTGGGATGTATTTGAGTGTTACCTGCTCTGAATCGATACCGCTGATTGCCGAAGACGAGGTCGTCCGCGAAACTCAAGGGACGTTTCCGGGCGACTATCGGACGAAACGACATCAACAAGCGTGCAGTGTCTGGCCACGCGGCGAAGTCTCACCCGAATATTATCGGCCGGTGAAGTCCGAGGTTCCAGTGTTAATGTTGTCCGGCGAAATCGACCCGGCAACTCCACCTGAGTATGGCAAAGCAGCATCTCAGTTTTTGTCGACGAGTCGGCAAATTTTGCTTCGTAGCACGCCGCACAATTATCAGTCGGATTGCGCGACTCGCCTAACCGTGGAATTCATTACCAAAGGATCTGCGAAAGATCTGGACACGACCTGCGCTGACTACATTCGTCGGCCACGTTTTTTCACGGAACTACCCGAACGCTACAATCGTTAGAAACCGGCGAGCAAGGCCTGAAATGACTAACGCATCGAGCACCGTAAATTTTCACGACGCTACTTCATTCGACCGAGGTGGGAGCACAATGCGAAGAATCGGTGCCGCGATTTTCTTCCTAACAGGCATGTTTGGCTGCGCGGAAAAAATCGAACATGACCTCGCATTAGCGGCCAAGCGGGCCGTTCAGTTCGCAGAAGTCACGTTCGTGCGCCGCAATCTGGACAAAGGTTACGCACTGCTCGCCACTAAGTCACGGAGCTATGTGCCAATAGAGAAATTCAATGAAACCGTAAGCGAGATGCATCGCAGCGGCTATCCAGTCAGAGTCACTGTTGTGGGCGCAGCCTCACCGATTCCAGGTGAAAAGGTTGTTAACGTAGTCTTACGCGGCGAAGACGGCGGAAAACAGTTTCATTATACAGTGACCGTCGCAGGAACGGCTACTACGGATTACCACGTGACCACATTTGGCGGCGGCGCGACGCCGTTGTTACCGTTGGGCTAAAAACGGGGTGCTCACGGCGGCGGCGGCGCGACGGCAAGATCCATTTCGGTTGTCATCGTCCAAAAGCCAGAGCTTGCTTGCGCTGCTGTTCATCGCGTATCGACGGCCCAAAAACAGTTTCGAAATATTTCTCTTTTACCAACTGGTCGACCAAGCTGTTGTCGATAGCCTTCGATAGATCGACTCCTTTCAATTCCTGGCTTTGCCGTTCCACCACCGCTTCCACCGAGCCCTTCAGCGCGTAAGGGATTGGCTCCAACACCCGTGCTTTCTTGAAGAGATCGTACACCCGGTTGGCGTCCTCAGTGTTCCTGGTACCGCCGTATTTGATCATGATTTCCGTCGCAAAAGCTTTATCGTCATAGAATCGTTTGATCGCTTCGGCGTGAGCCTTGATGAAGGCTAGCGCCGTCGCCCGTTCCTTGCTCAAGGCTTCGCGACGGAAAAGATAATAGGTCGAAACATAGATATCCTCGTGGTCGAGCAACACAGCCAACACGGGCAATCCGGCTGCCTGCAGACGAAAGTAAGCCGGCGCCGTAATCAAGGCGGCATCCACCTGCCCGCTCTGCAATGCCGCTGCCCTGGCTGCCGCATCGACACCGATGGATACCCACTGAATATCGCGCGGTGTCATGCCGTATTTTTTCAACAGGCTCACCGCCATATGATAGGGCGGATCGCCGACACGACCGACCCCAATTTTTTTGCCGCCGAGCTGCTTCATCTCCGTCGCCGTCTTCGAGCCGATCATCGCGAAGGAGCCCTTGTTCATGAAACCGCCGAGCACGACCAATGATGGATCCTTCGCCGCGGCCAACAGAGCTGGATCGCTTCCCGAAGAAGTCATCGCGGCGTGGCCACTGATGATCGCCGCGATCGGACCCGGATGAACCGCATAAACCAACTCGACATCGAGACCGTATTTGGCGTAGAGGCGCGCGTCTTTAGCGATCCACAGTGGCCAGGAGGCGCCGCTTCTTGCTCCGATCATTGCTATGGCTTTCTGCAACGGCTGGGCAAACAGCGGAGGCGCACCGAGAGTGAACAGCGCCAGAAACACCGCCATGACGATGGCACCCTGAAGCTCAGTTTTTTCTTGTTTCACGTCTTCAACGAATTCTTTCTTCGCATGGCTTGATATTAATTTCGCAGAACGTCTTGAATGGTTCCATCGCTGGAGTGCCGTCAGCCATCATTGGGCCCCATCCCTTCCATGACCTGTCGCCAGTCCGTGCCCACGGGCAAAACGCCTTTGATGGAACGCAATTTGGAGAAATCGTTGCACTGGGGATCGCGAATGATGTGCGGCGGCTCTTTTCCTTCGGCGACCTCCCTCACCGCTCGGAGCAGTATTTTGCGCAAGGCAATGATGGTTTTGTCGCTATAGCCTAGGTGCTCTTTGCTGCGGTCCCAGATCGCGCCCATGCTCTCCGTGGCGCAACCATCCTGTTCCGCCGGATTGAACGCTTCGATGCCGGTGTAGCTGGCCGTTCTTTGGAGCTCGCGGTTTTGCAGGTAATCGTTGCCCAGGTTACGAACTCTTCTGTAATCGGCGCCGATCCAACTGCGCAAACTTTTTCGCTCTTCATCGGTGAACGGCTTTTTGCGCATGTTCAAAATGTAAAGCCACGTTGTTTGATCATCGATCGGCACCCAAAAGCGAAACCCGCGAATATCA
>WNFU01002113.1_pt1 | contig 27442 bp, 24 predicted proteins | sample 5400121 | NCBI WGS metagenome assembly WNFU01 (sample SAMN13153360, study PRJNA577476) | soil metagenome | isolation source: 100 cm soil or saprolite under grassland replicate 1 | place: USA:California | collected 2016-06-15 | reverse complement strand
GGCGGCGGTGCAGACCCTCGCCGTGCTGTCCTTCTCCCCCGGGGTCACCCTGATGGTCCTTCCTCCCCTCCAGTTCGCGGTCATGGGGATGGGGGCGGCCGTGAGCCTGTACCTGGTGCACCGCCACGGCGGGCTCGGCCAGATGTTCGCCTTCGCCACGGCCACGGTCGAGGCCTAGGGACCGGGACCACCACACACCCGAGCGGGCACCACCCGGAGCGCGGGCCCCCGAGGCCCGCGCTTCCTCACGTGTGCTCGGCCTCGCCCTCCCCGGCCGCGCGGAGGTCGTGTCACTGGGGGGTGCTACCGTCCCGCGCATGAGGAGACCGTTTCACCTCATGGCGTGCGTCGGCGCGACCGCCCACCACGCGTTCGAGCTCGCCGCGGGCGTGGGCCTGGTGTTCCAGCCGTACCTGGGCCTGGGTGGCGCCGGAGCCCTGTGGGGACTGTCCCTGCCGACGTGGGCGGCAGGGGCCGTGCGGGGCGGGAAGCGGTGGGACGGGATCCTCGCCTTCCTCGCCGGGCTCAGCGTCGGGGGCGCGGCCGTCCACTTCACGCTGTGGCCGTGGTCGGCGGAGCGAGGCCCTCCACTGCTCACCGACGCCGAGGGGCTCCGCCCCGAGCTGTTGCCTGCCTACAACGCGGTCCTGTACGCGTGGGGCCTGTCGGCGCTGGTGGCGGTGGCGCGGGAGACTCCACGGTCCTGGAGGTGGGGCCTGGCCGGTGTGGTGGCATCCGCTCCGCTTCGGATCAGCGCCCGGCACCACTTTCGATGGCTCTCGGAGCAGGCTGTCGCGAACCCCGCCTGGTGGAACCGCGGGCTGGCGCAGCGCTGACACGCCCGGCAGGATCGACACGTGCGCCGGATCGAGCTGATCGACGGCCGCGGGCGGGTATGGGCGGTGGAGGTGCCCGAGACGGCTCGGGAGCGCACCCGAGGGCTGAAGCGCCGGGACCTGCTGCCCGCCGGGACGGCCATGCTCTTCGAGCACGCCCGATCGGTCCATACCGTCGGGATGCGGTTCCCGATCACCGTGGCCTTCCTGGACCGCGCCCTGGGCGTCGTGGCGGTCCGACGGGTGCCGCCCGGGCGAATCGCCGCCCGTCTGCGGTCGGTTCGCCACGTCCTGGAATGCCCGGAACACGCCGACGTACAGGCGGGAGACCGCTTCCTCGTGCTCGAGCGGTGACCGTGTCGTGGGGCGCGGCCGGGAGTCGGGGGGTTAGGGCGGCGATATACTCATCCGGCTGCCCCCGGGGCGGGGCGGGGGAAGCTCGACATGCAGAGCCCCCATCGTCTAGCGGCCCAGGATACCGCCCTTTCAAGGCGGCGACGCGGATTCGAATTCCGCTGGGGGCACGCAACCGAATATGGTCCCGTGGAGCAGCTTGGCCGTGCTCGCCACCCTGTCAAGGTGGAGGTCGCGGGTTCGAATCCCGTCGGGACCGCGAAGCGTTCGGGCGTTCCCGGGCCAGCCCGTCCCGGGGCGCCCGGGACGGGGCGAGGTAGCTCAGTTGGCAGAGCACGCGGCTGAAAACCGCGGTGTCGGCAGTTCGATTCTGCCCCTCGCCACCGAGGCGGCTGTCAGGATCTGGAGTTGGAACCGTCGATGAGGGCGCGGATCTCGCTCTCCCGATAGCGTCGGTGCCCGCCGAGGGTCCGGATCGACGAGAGCTTCCCGGCCTTGGCCCACCGGGTCACGGTCTTCGGGTCGACCCGGAACATGCTCGCCACCTCAGCGGGCGTCAAGAGTTTCTCGAGCGTCTCCTGCGTCTTCACCGTCCCCCCTCCTCATGCCCCCGAGCGCTTGTTCCGCTTATGCGCATTATGACGCGAACGTGCCGCCAGGAACAAGGTCAAAACGGGCCATTTGCGAGGGTTTGGGAAGGGGCCGGAAGGGCGCCCAAATGCGCGCCGGAATCCGGTTCCGCGACTAGTTCAGCGACTCGTGGCTCCGGACCTCGGCCCACCGCCCGGCCACGGACTGGTACAGCTCGGCGGCCTTGGCCAGATCGCCGGACGCGAGGCTGCTCACCGACTCCTGGATCTCGCGCGTGCTGTGGTCGTTGTCCAGCTCGTCCCAGCTGAACAGGTCGGACACGCCCGCGTAGTCGAGCTCCAGGACCGAACGGGGATCGAACGAGGCCAGCCACCGGCCCAGGTCGCCCACCAGGTCGGACAGCGGCGCGAGCTCGGAGCGCCGGAGCGCGGCGAGGGCCGCGTCGGCCCGTTTGCGGGCCGCGGGGACGGCGGTCCGGTAGGTGAGCCGGTAGCCGTCGGAGCTCTCGCGGAGCCGTCGCTCCTCGTCCGCGAACAGCACGAACCACCGGATGGGAACGTGCCAGGGGCTCTGGAGCATGAACGGGACGGCCGACGGCTGGCGTCGGCGCATCCGGGCCAGCTCGCGGGCGGCCCGGCGGGCCTCGGCCTCCGGCACGAACGCATCGACCATCTCCGGCGCGGTGGACTCCCGCAGCGAGAGCAGGCTGGCCAGCTCCCGGAGCCTGGTCCGCCACGGACACACGAAGTACGTCCCGTCGATGAGCTGGACGTCGGCGTGCTCGCCCTCGGCCGACGACAGCAGGCCGATCCTGCCCTCGGGGACGGTGGGCCGCTCGCGGTAGATCGGGCGCCGCGGCCGGGGGTGCCCGCCGGCCACGATGAAACGCTCCCAGTGGGCGCGCTCCTCGTGCGGGAACGCGTCCAGGGGCTGGAACACCCGAAGGTAGGCGCAGGGAAACACGGCTCCGCGCGCATTATAGGAGCGGCCCCTCCCCGTCCAGAAGCCCGGGCTGGCCCGTGGCCGGAACGGCGTCGCGCCAGGGGTCCCGAAGGCCGACGCCGACCACGTCCGTGGCTCGGCGCGTCGGATCGGCCGCCGGTGGGTATTCGATATAGTTGGCCGGTCTCGGCACTGCTTCCCTTCCCGCGTGGAGGCCCCTTGCCGCGGTCGACCGACATGGCCATCGAACGACTCACGGTGGGTTGATGGGGGTATTCGAAGCTCTCGGCGGCGAGTTCGAGGAGGTCGTGTTCTTCCACGACCGTCCGTCCAACCTGCGGGCCATCGTGGCGATCCACTCCACGGCCCTCGGCCCCGCGCTGGGCGGGACGCGCTTCTACCCCTACGCCTCGGAGGAGGAAGCCCTCCATGACGTCCTTCGGCTCGCTCGGGGCATGACCTACAAGGCGGCGGCCGCCGGGCTGGACCTCGGCGGCGGCAAGGCCGTCATCATCGGCGACCCCAGGCGCATCAAGACCGAGGAGCTGCTGCGGGCCTACGGCCGGTTCATCGACACGCTCCAGGGGCGCTACATCACCGCCGAGGACGTCGGCACGAGCGGCGAGGACATGGACGTCGTTCGCCGGGAGACCCGAAGCGTCACCGGCGTCTCGCCGAGCATGGGCGGGTCGGGCGATCCCTCCCCGGTCACCGCGTACGGCGTGTTCCAGGGCCTCGTCGCGTGCGCGGAGGAGGTGTGGAAGGACTCCTCGCTGGCCGGCAAGCGCGTCGCCGTCCAGGGCGTCGGGAAGGTCGGCTACCACCTGGTGAAGCTCCTGACCGAGGCGGGGGCGAGCGTGGTGGCCGCGGACGTCGACGTCGACGCCGTGGCCCGCGCGGTCCGGGAGTTCGGCGTCGAGACCGCCGAGCCGGACAAGATCCACGCCGAGGAGTGCGACGTCTTCGCACCGTGCGCGCTGGGCGGAATCATCCGCGACGACACGATCCCCTCCCTGAAGTGCCGGGTCGTGGGAGGCTCCGCGAACAACCAGCTGGAGTCGCCCGAGCACGGGGCGGTGCTGCGCGAGCTGGGGATCCTGTACGCGCCCGACTACGTCATCAACGCCGGTGGGCTCATCAACGTGGCCGACGAGCTGCGGGGATACGACCGGGAGCGCGCCATGGGACGCGTGGTGGCGATCTACCGCACGCTCCGGGAGGTCTTCGCCATCTCCCGCGACGAGGACGTCCCGACCTCCGAGGCGGCGGACCGCTTCGCCCTGGCCCGCATCGAGCGCATCACCAGGCTTCGCCGGCACTGGGTGCCGGGGCGATCCACCGCCGGACCCCGCGCCGTATGGTGACCCTGGCGATGGCCTGAGCATGCCGGAGTCGAGCGGGAGCGCCCCCCATCGGATCATCGGCGACGACGGCACCGCGGCCGTCGACCCGGCGGACCTCGGGCTGAAGGACGAGGACCTCCGCGAGCTGTACCGGCTGCTCGTGCTGACGAGACGGGCCGACCTGGAGGCCACGGCGCTCCAGCGCCAGGGCGAGCTGGCCGTGTACCCACCGCTCATCGGCCAGGAGGCCGCGCAGGTCGGGAGCGCGTTCGCCCTGGCGCCCGCCGACTACGTCTTCCCGTCGTACCGGGAGCTCGGCGCGGCGCTGGTCCGGGGCGTCGACCTCGTGCAGTACCTCCATTTCTACCGGGCCACGTGGCACGGCGGGACGTACGACCCGAACGAGCGCCGGTTCGGCATGGTGTCGGTGCCGGTGGGGTCGCAGACCCTGCACGCGGTCGGCTACGCGATGGGCGTGCGCATGGACGGGAAGCAGGAATGCGCGCTCGTGTACTTCGGCGACGGGGCCACGTCCGAGGGCGACGTCCACGAGGCCTTCAACTTCGCCGCGGTCTTTCGCGCGCCGGTCGTGTTCTTCTGCCAGAACAACCAGTGGGCCATCTCCGTGCCGTTGTCGCAGCAGACGGTCGCGCCGATCTGGAAGAAGGCGGAGGCCCACGGGTTCCCGGGCGTCCAGGTCGACGGCAACGACGTGCTGGCCGTGTATCAGGTGACCAGGGAGGCGGCGGCGCGGGCGCGGTCAGACGGAACGCCCACGCTGATCGAGGCCGTCACCTATCGGCTGGGCCCGCACTCCACGGCCGACGACGCCGGTCGGTACCAGCCGGCCGAGGAGATCGAGCGATGGAAGGGGCTCGACCCCATCGACCGGTACCGCCGGTTCCTCCGGGCGCGCGAGCTGCTGGACGACGCGTTCTCGCAGGCCTGCGAGGACGACGCGAAGGAGGAGATGGCCCGGATGCGGGAGGGCGTGATCGGCTCGAAGCCCCGCCCGCTCGAGGAGCTCTTCGAGTGGGTGTTCGAGGGAGACCTGCCGCCGCACCTGGCCCGGCAGCGCGACGAGGTGCTGGGCGCCGGCGGGGAGGAGCAGGGCGGCGATGGCTGAGCTGACCATGGTCGGGGCGTTGAACCAGGCGTTGCGCGATTCGCTGAACAGCGACGAGCGGGTGCTGGTGCTGGGCGAGGACGTGGGCAAGCTCGGCGGCGTGTTCCGGGTCACGGACCGGCTCCAGGACGAGTTCGGCACGGGCCGTGTGTTCGACACCCCGCTGGCCGAGTCCGCCATCGCCGGCGTCTCGCTCGGCCTCGCGCTCGCGGGGTGGCGTCCGGTCGCGGAGATGCAGTTCGACGGGTTCTCCTACCCCGCCCTCGACCAGGTCATCTCGCACATCGCGAAGTACCGCTACCGCTCGCGGGGGCGGCAGGGGGTGCCCATCGTCATCCGGATCCCGTTCGCCGGCGGCATCGGCGCGGCGGAGCACCACTCGGAGAGCCCGGAGACCTACTACGCGCACACGGCCGGGCTGAAGGTGGTCGTCCCCTCCTCGCCGCTCGACGCCTACAACCTGCTGGTCCGCTCGATCCGCGATCCCGACCCGGTGATCTTCCTGGAACCGAAGAGCCGGTACTGGTCGAAGGAGTCCGGCGAGCCGTCCGCGGACGGCCCCCCGATCGGTGCGGCCCGGGTGGTCCGCGAGGGGTCCGACTGCACCGTCGTCGCGTACGGCGCCATGGTGGCGCGGTCGCTCGCGGCGGCGTCGCGACTGTCCGACGAGGGCGTCGAGGCCGAGGTGCTCGACCTCCGGTCGCTGGTCCCGATGGACATCGAGGCGCTGGCCGACTCGGTGCGGCGCACGGGACGGGCCGTCGTCGTCCACGAGGCGCCGCTCACGCTCGGCATGGGCGCCGAGGTGGCCGCCCGCATCATGGAGGAGGCGTTCGACTATCTCGAGGCGCCCGTGGCCCGGGTCACCGGCTACGACACGCCCTACCCTCCGGCCACGCTGGAGGAGCACTACGTCCCCGGGGTGGAGCGGATCGCCGCCGCCGTTCGACGGACTGTCGAGTACTGAGGAGGCCGGGGGCGGATGGCGGCGAAGGACTTCCTGCTTCCCGATCTCGGCGAGGGCCTCGAGGAGGCGGAAGTCGTGACGTGGCGGGTCTCCGAGGGCGACCACGTCGAGCTGAATCAGCCGCTGGTCGAGGTGAACACGGCGAAGGCTCTGGTGGAGATCCCGTCGCCGTTCGCGGGGGTCGTGGCGAAGCTGCACGCGGGCGAGGGCGATGTGGTGAAGGTGGGCTCGCCGCTCGTGACCATCGAGGTGGCGGAGACCGGCGCCCCCGCGAGCGGCGAGGCCGGAGAGGGCGTGGGCCGCGGAGCAGGGACGGAACCGTCCGGGCCGGACGAGGCGCCGGCGCCCGACGCGCCGAAGCGGCGGCCCGTCCTGGTCGGCTACGGCGTGGTCGAGGACGAGACCGAGCCCCAGCGGGCCGGTCCGGGGAAGCGGCGAGAGCGCGGCGGGCCGGTGCCGGCGTCACCTCCCGTCCGGAAGCTGGCCCGCGAGCTGGGCGTGGACCTGGCCGTCGTGGCCGGGACGGGGCCCGGTGGCCGGGTCACGCGGGAGGACGTCGAGCGGGCGGCGCGGGCCGTGCCGGCGCCGGCGCCGGGAGGGGCAGCAGCCGCATCGGCGCCAGCCGCCGCGCCCACCGGCGCCGTCGAGCGAATTCCCGTGCGCGGCACCCGCCGCCTCATCGCCGAGCACATGGCCCGCTCGGCCCGGGAGATCCCCCACGTCACCACGTTCCTGACGGTCGACGCGCACTGGCTGGAGGAGTTCCGCCACGACATGGCGTCGGGATCCGATGCCAGGATCAGCCCGCTGCCGGTGATCGTTCGGTCCCTCGCCGAGATCGTCCGGGACCACCCGTTGCTGAATGCCTCGTTCGACGCCGAGCGCCACGAGATCGTCGTGTACCGCGACTGCCACGTGGGCATCGCCACCGACACCGAGCGGGGGCTGCTCGTCCCGGTGGTCAGGGACGTCGGGGCCAAGGGGATCCTGGAGCTGGCGGCCGAGATCGGCTCCCTGACGCAGGAAGCGAGGAAGGGCACCATCCGCCCGGACCAGATGGCGGGGGGCACGATCACGGTGACGAACGTGGGGACGTTCGGCGCCGAGTACGGGACGCCGATCATCAACTACCCGGAGGCGGCCATCCTGGCGGTGGGCGTGATCGAGCCCCGCGCCTTCGTCGTCGACGGGGAGGTGGCGGCCCGCCCCGCCATGACGCTGTCGCTGTCCTTCGACCACCGGCTGCTGGACGGCGCGGAGGCCGGCCGCGCCCTGCGCGACCTGGGGCGGTTCCTCCAGAGCCCGTTCCGGCTGGGATCGCTTCCCCGGTGAAGATCGTCTCGCTGCTGCCGTCGGCGACCGAGATCGTCTACGCCCTCGGGCTGGGCGACCAGCTCGAGGCCGTGACGGACGAGTGCGACTACCCGCCCGAGGCCCGCGAGAAGCCGGTGGTGTCGCGTTCCGCCCTCCCGTCCGGGCGCCCGCTGTCGGCGAGGGAGATCGACGACGCCGTTCGCGCCCGGATGGATCAGAAGGAACCCCTGTACCTGCTCGACCGGCAGCTGATCCAGCGGATCCAGCCCGACGTCATCCTGTCGCAGGACCTGTGCCGGGTGTGCGCGGTCCCCTCCGGCCAGGTCGAGGACGCCCTCGCGGAGCTGGGCGTGACGTCGAAGGTGCTGTCGCTCGACCCGAACACGCTCGAGGAGGTCGTCGCGTCGATCGCCACCGTGGGGAACCTGCTGGGCGCGGCCGAGAGGGCCGAAGAGCTGGTCGCGTCGCTGCGCGGACGCGTGGAGAAGGTCAGGCGGACGGCGCTCGGCGTCCCCTCGGTCCGCGTCCTGGCGCTCGAGTGGTCGGACCCGCCGTTCGCCGGCGGCCACTGGGTCCCGGACATGGTGGAGATCGCGGGCGGCACGAACCTCCTGTCCGAGAAGGGCCAGCCCTCCCGCGAGGTGAAGTGGCGGGAGATCGCCGACGCCACCCCCGAGGTCGTCGTGTTCATGCCGTGTGGCTACTACCTCGACGAGGCGGAGGACGAGGCGTTCAGGCTGTACGCCCACCCTGACTTCGCCGCGACCCCGGCGGCGCGAGAGGGCAGCGTCTTTGCGGTGGACGCGTCCGCCTACTTCTCCCGGCCGGGCCCCCGCATCGTCGACGGCCTGGAGATCCTGGCGTGGGCCGTGCATCCGGAGGTGTACCCGGAGCCATCGCCGGACGCGATCGTTCGCGTCGAACGGTAGGGTTGGACCGACGTGCCGGCCCCCTCGCAGAACTTCGTGTCCCCGAACGACATCGGCAAGCGCGTCTCGTTCCAGTTCGAGCTGCCGAACGGCTTCCTCGGGGAGACCGTGGGGACCCTCGAGGCGTACGACCGCGCCGCCGAGACGTACATCGTGCGGGACCGGCAGGACCGGCTGGTGCGGGTCCCCACGCGAGGGTTCCGGTTCGGCAAGGTGGTCGGCTGAGCCCCGCGACGGGCTCCGACGCGAGGTGCTGACCGGCAGGTCCGACCGTCCTGAGGCCCATCCGGCACCGGCCATCGGTCCCCGGTCCTAACCCGATCCTCAAGTTGTCGTCCCCCCCGGCCGAGGCCAATATCTGATACCGACCCACGAGGAGCAGATCGACCCAATGAGCAACCAGCCGCCGGGCATGGGCCGCGGCCCGTTCGGATACCGGCGGACATCGGTCAGCCAGGCCATCTCGGACCGGGACATCCTCGTCCGCCAGGCCGAGTCGCGCGCGGAAGCAGCCGAGGCGCAGGTGGCGCAGCTCCAGGACCTGCTCACCGCCTCCACGGAGCGGCTCCGCCAGCAGGAAGCCGAGCTGGCGCGGCTGCGTGCCGAGGTGGAGGCGGGATCGCATGCCCTCCGGGACGCGCAGGCGCAGGCCGAGACGTCTCGGGGATACCAGGCCCAGGCCCAGGCGGAACGCCAGAAGCAGGCCGAGCTCCACGTGCTCGTCCAGGCCGAGCGACGCCGGCAGGCCGAGCTCCAGGACCAGGTCGAGGTCCAGCGGCGGCGGGCCGCCGAGCTCCAGGCCCAGCTGGAGGCGGCCAGGCAGAGCCAGGCGCCGCCCCGGCCCGACCGTCCCGATCCCGACATGGTCAGCGAGGAAGTGGCCCGCGTGCTGAAGTCCGCGGAGGAGTCCGCGGCGCAGATCGTGGAGCGGGCCCGGGCCGCGGCCGCGCAGCGGGTGGCCGACGCCGAAGGGCGCCTGGCCGAGGCCCAGCGATCGGCCGCCCAGATCGAGCAGCAGGCCCGGGCAGGGGCCGAGCAGCGCCTCGCGGAGGCCGATCGAACCTCCTCCGAGGCGGAGGCGCAGTCCCGGGCCGCGATCGAACGCAGGCTGGCCGAGGCGGAACGCTCGGCGGCCCAGGTCGTGGAGCGAGCCCACGTGGTCGCGGAGCAGCGCACGATGGGCGCCGACCGGCGGATGGCGGAGGCCGAGCACCTGATGGCGGACGCGGAGCGCCACTGGCGCGAGCTCCAGCAGGCGATGGCCCGCTTCGCAGCGTGGAAGGACTCGCTCGACCCCTCGGTCGAGGACCTCAGGGCCCGGGTCGACGACATCCGGGCGCGCCTGGCGGAGATCCCGGACCGCATCCGCGACGCGTTCGCGCCGCTGGCGGAGGCGGCCACGGCCACCGACGCCGGCATCGGGGACCTGCTCCGGGACTGGACCCCGCCGCCGATCCCCGCGCCATCCGCCTGGCTGGCGGACGAGGCGAGCCCGTCCGACGGCCCCGACGAGGAGTGGGCTCCCGACGATGTGGATGGCGTTCCGGGGCCGATCGACCACCCCGACACGCCGCCGGCGCCAAGCGCCACCGAGTAGCCACACCGCGGGAGTCCTCCTGGTTCCCCCCAGGGCGGGACGAAGGACCTTCCACTCACCGAGGCCCGGCCGATGCGCCGCCGTGGCCGGACGGCCCACCGGCGCCGTCCCCGGGGTACGCCGATGGCACTACACCCCTTCTGACCAGGCGATCTTTGTCTCGTAATCGCCCGTTCGCGTAAGGGAGGGGGGCATGCGAACCGACCCGAGAGGTGATGGATGCGCAGCGCCCCGCGCCCCTCGCTCGCCTCGGCAGGCTGGCCGCGATCGCCGTCATGGCGGCGCTCGTGGTCGGGCTCCAACTGGCCCGCCCCGCCGACGCCTCGGCCGGCCCGGTGGCCAGCACCGCGGCCGCCCTTCCCGCCGTCGGCGTGAACTTCCACGGCGCCTGGAGCAACTACAGCGACCAGCAGCGCACCGACGTCGCGGACAAGCTGGCCGCGGCCCACGTGGGATGGGTCCGCATCGACATCGGATGGTCGGCCCTGGAGGAGGACTGCCGGGGCTGCTTCGCCCAGTGGTACGTCGACGACGTCGATGCCGCGGTCAACGCCGCCGTGGCCAAGGGCATGAAGGTCCTGGCGGTGCTGTGGTGGACGCCGACGTGGGCCAACGGTGGCGCCGGGCTGGCGGCGCCTCCCGCCAACGTCGCCGACTACGCCACCGCGGCGAAGTGGGCGGCCCAGCACTTCGCCGGCCGCGTGTCGGCGTGGGAAGTGTGGAACGAGCCGAACGAGCGCTACTTCTGGAACGGGACCGTGGGGCAGTACGTCCGGCTGCTGAAGGCGGCCTACCCCGCGTTCAAGGCCGGCGACCCCGCGGCGCAGGTGGTGCTGGGCGGGACGGCGTACAACGACACGACCTGGCTCCAGTCGATGTACAAGGCCGGCGGGAAGCGCTTCTTCGACGTCCTGGCCACCCACCCCTACCAGGGCCAGGCCGACCTTCCTCCCGAGACCCCGGACACCGACGGCTCGGACATCTGGCTCATGAGCCACGTCGCGGCGGTCCACTCGCTCATGGCCCGGATGCGCGACGCGGCGAAGCCGATCTGGTTCACCGAGTTCGGCTGGTCGGCGCACGGGAACACGGGCACCGAGGACCCGTGGGACCTGGGGGTGACCCCACAGCAGCAGGCCGACTACTTGACCCGGGCCATCACCTACATCGGCCAGAACTTCCCCTACGTGACGAACGTGTTCTGGTACAACGACCGCGACACGGACGAGGGGAGCCCCCAGCAGGACAACTTCGGGCTGCTGACCCAGGACCTCGCGACCACGCAGGCCTACGCCGCGCTCCAGTCGTTCCTGGGCGGGGCGGCGGCCGGGACGGCCCGGGGCGGACACAGGCCCGCCGCGTGCACGATCGTCGGGACGTCCGGCCCGGACCACCTGGTGGGGACGAAGGGCGACGACGTCATCTGCGGGGGCGGGGGCGACGACGTGATCGCGGGCATGGGCGGGGACGACGTGCTGTACGGCGGCGCCGGCGCCGACCGGATCACCGGCGGAAACGGCTCGGACCGCGCCTCCGGGGGCGGGGGCGGCGACGTCGTGCGGCTGCGCGACCACGTGTCGGGCAACGACTCCGCCGCCGGGGGCCCCGGCCCGAACACCTGCTCGGCCGACGCGGGCGACGGCACCACGGGTTGCTGAGCGGAGCGGGCCGCCTCCTTCACCGGACCTCGTCCGGACCGGGTGTAGATTCGCGGCCGATGTCGCCCACGCCGCTCGTGCTCATGTACCACGGGTTCGGGACCCGCCCAGCGGAGGCGGACCCCCAGAACCTCTTCGTTCCGGTGGCCGACTTCGACCGGCAGCTCCGGCTGCTCCGGCGGGTGTTCCGTCCACTGGACCTCGACGGGTACATCGCCGGGTGGCGACATGGCGGCCGGTGGCCCGCGCGGTCGTTCCTGCTGACCATGGACGACGGCTACGAGTCCGTGCTCGGGGAGGCCGCGCCGCTGCTCGAGCGGTACGGCGTGCCGGCGGTCGCGTTCGTGTGCCCGGGGCGCTCCGGGGGGACGTCGGCGTGGATGGACGAGACCGGCGACGAGCGGCTGATGACGGCCGACCAGGTCCGGCTGCTTCCCGGGTACGGCGTCGACGTGGGCGTGCACGGGATGGACCACACCCTGCTGCCGGGCCTCGACGACGAGGCGCTGTCCACGCAGGTCGTCGCGTCGCGGGATGCACTGACGGAGATACTGGGGCACGCGCCCCGGGCGTTCGCCTATCCGGAGGGGAAGTTCGACGACGCCGCCGTCCGCGCGGTGCGCGACACCGGCTACGAGGTGGCGTTCTCGGTCGAGGAAGGTGGGGACAGGTTCACCGTGCCGCGGCGGGCCATCAACACGCGCGACTCGGTGGTCACGTTCGGGGTGAAGCTCATGCCCGGCTACGACAGGCTGGAACGGATGTCAGCGGGCCGGCCGGCGATCCGCCGCCTGGCCGCGCTCGTCGCCGGGCAGCGCCGGGGACCGGGCGGTGGCTGGCGGGGAACCTCCGGGGGAACGGGAGGCTGATCCGTTCGGTCCCGGGGCCTGCCCCAGCGCGCCGGGACGGGCTTCGGGCCCGGGAGCCTGCCGGTCCGGCCGTTCGCGAAGCGGCGGCGCGAGGCCCCACCGGGACCCCAGGCCGCGAAGGCACCCCGCCGCCTTCGCCAGGTCCTTGATGGCCAGCGCGAGGGGCGCGAGCGCGGCGACCCGGGCCGGCCGGGGCCGTCGAGCCCCCCGCTTCAGGGGACGCCACAGGTGCACGAGCGCCCCCAGCGCGACCGCCAGCCGCGCCACACGCCCGCCCCGCCACGCCACGAGCGCCGCGCCGGCGTACGCGGCGACCCGGGCCAGGTCCCGTCCCACCAGGCCGGGGTTCCCCGAGACGCCGTTCCCGACGCCGTACCCGTAGAACATGCGCGCCGTCGACCGGACGTCCGGGCGTTGGAACCACGCCACCTCCGCGTCCGCGGCGAGCACGCATCGCCGCCCCGAGGCGGCGACCGCCATGCCGAACGAGAAGTCCTCCGCCGTCGCCAGGTGCTCGGGGAAGCCGCCGACGGCCTCCCACGCTTCCCTCGTCACGGCCAGGGAGCGCCCCGTGGGCTGGGCGGGGTCCCACACCCATCCCATGAACCGGGCCGCGCGCGGGAACAGCGGCGCGGGCCCACGGGCCTCCTCCGGGTCGCGGTACCCCGTCACGGCCATGGCCGTCTCCCACGGGCCGTCCGCAACCGCCCGGAACGTCCCCGTGACCAGGGCCGGTGGCGGCTCCTCCGCCAGCGCGGCGCGGAGCGCATCCAGCCATCCGGCCGCCGGCACGCAGCCGGCGTCGGTGAACGCGAGGCGGTCGTGCGTCGCCTCCCCGGCCCCCCGGTTCCGGCCCTGCGAGATGTTGGTGCCGGGCGCGACGACCAGCCGGACGCGGGGATCCGTGTCCCCCCACCGGCGAACTCGATCCGCCGTGTCGTCGGTCGAGCCGCCGTCCACCACCACGAAGTCGTCGTCCTGCCGAAGCTGGGGGACGAGGGCCGCGAGCAGCCGGTCGACGGCCGCGCCCTCGTTCAGGACGGTCGTGACCACCGAGACGGGCGCCCGGCCCTCGAGGCCCGCGCCGGGCCGGGCGGCCAGCTCGGCCAGGACTCGGACCAGCTCCCCCCCGCCGGCCCGGGCGTCCGGGTGTCGCGCCGCGGAGGCCTTCGCGGCTCGAGAGGCCTTCCGCCGGGCGGACGGGGAGGCCAGCCGGCCGAGCGCCTCCGCGACGGCCGCCGGAGCACCCTGGGGAACGAGCACCCCGGCGCCGCCCTCCACCATGCGCACGAGCGAGCCGCTCTCGGTGGCCACCACCGGCACGCCGGCCGCCATGGCCTCCAGGGCCGCGATGCCGAACCCCTCCGCGGTGGGCCGGGTCCGGTCCGACCTGGTCAGCACGGCCAGGGCGTCGAACGCGCCGAGGTATCGCCCCGCGCCTTCCACCGGGCCCGTGAACGCCACCCGGTCGCCGACCCCCGCCGCGGCGGCGATCCCCCGCAGCCGGTCGGTCTCCCCCGGCGTGGCGTAGTCGTCGCCGCCCACGACCACCAGCCGCCATCCCTGCGCCCGCTCGTCCGCCAGCGCCGCGATCGCGTCGTCGACGCCCTTGTAGGGGATGAGCCGGGTGGCCATGACCAGGGTCGGCTCGTCGCCGAGCTCCAGGCCCCGGGCCGCCCAGAACTTCCTGGCCCGGCCGCGAGGGACCGAGCGCTCCGGACGCGGCGGCGTGATGACCACGGCGTCGGCCCGGCCGGTGGCGTCCGCGACTTCCGGGGAGATCGCCACCACGCCGTCGCACAGCCGGCCCAGCGGACGGGCGAGCGTCCGCTCCAGCGAGTGATCGGGGCGGGCCCACGCCGACGGGACGCCGGCCAGGCGCGCGGCCGGGACGGCCGCTGCGGCCCCCTTCACCCCGAGCGCGAGCACGACGTCCGGCCGAAGCGCGCGGATCTCCGACGCCAGGTCGCGAACCCGCGCGGCGATCTCGGCCGCCGTCCGCCCCGTGGGATGGACCGAGGCATCGATGCCCCGGCGCGCCAGTTCCTCCCGGAGAGGGCCCTCGGCCAGCATGACCGCCGAGCAGGCCAGCCGGTCGGTGGCCTCCAGGAGCCGCAGCAGCCAGATCTCCGCGCCGCCCAGGACGCCGAACGGGAACACCACCAGGACCCGCAGCGGCCGGGTCTCGGTCACGGCGCGGGCTCCTCGTCCTCCAGCAGCCGCCCGCCGGCCAGGATGATCCCCGCCAGCGCCCACATCAGGATGAAGAGCACCGGGTTCCGCAGGATGAAGTCGACCAGGCCGTGGCCGATCTGCGTGGCCAGGGCCGCGATCACCCCGGCCAGGATGGCCCGGTCCCGCGGGTCGCCAAAGGCCCGCACCACCTTCCACGCCAGCAGGCCGAGCGCGATGGTGAACCCGATCAGGGCGAGCGCCCCGGGGATCCCCACCTCGGTCGCCACCGTGAGCAGCACGTTGTGGGCGTGGTCGATGGGCTCGGGGAGCCGGTTGTCCTGTGTGCTGGCGACCGGGAAGTTCCCCGCGCCGATGCCCGTCAACGGATGCTGCTCGATCAGCAGCTCGGCGGTGTGCCAGATCTTGGGCCGGAGGTCGTAGGGGTTCACCGCGACGGTGGGGTGCGCCAGCGTACCGATCCGTTCCTTCACCACCTGCACCTGCGCGGGCAGGGGGCTGGCCGGCAGCAACACCGCCAGCAGGATGGCCGTCCCGATGAGCACCGGAAGCCCCACCGACAGCAGCGCCCGCCGGGCCTGGGGGAGGACCGCCAGCAGCACGAACGCGCCGAACGCGGTCCCCATCCACGCCCCCCGGGACAGCGACAGCGCGAGAGCCACGAGGTCCACGGCCAGCGCGACCGCTGCACCGGCCCTGGCCCACCGGCTTCGCGCGCCGAACAGGACGCCGATGGCGAGCATGATCATCGCGGCGCTGAACGCACCGAGCTCGTTGGGCTGCGCGAACAGGCCCTGCGCGCGGTTCGTCACCACCGTGCCGCCGAAGTCGGCGTGCAGGTGCGAGACCCCCCGGAAGCCGTACGCCGCGATGCCGGTGCCCACCACGAGGAGGACGCCCACGGCGCCCCTGACCTCCCCCGTCGACCGGAGGGCGGCGGGCGCGGCCAGGGCCAGCAGGAACCCCACCACCAGCAGGCCGTCCTGCTTCAGGGCGAACGACATGTCCAGCGCCCCCGGGGTCGACAGCAGCGCCATCGCCACGAGCCCCGCGGCCCACCACATCTGCGGGGCCCAGGGCAGCGGGGACGTCCCGGCCGACATGCGACGGAGCGCGATCAGCCCCACCGCGAACGCGGCGGCGGCCTCGACCAGGCGGATGTCGAGCGCCCCGATGGGGAGGGCCACGAACCCCACCGGGAAGCTCAGGAACACCGCCACGATGCCGAGGGCCGGACGGGACATGATCGCCGCCGCCGCCAGGAGCCCCACCGGGAGCACGAGCATGAGCAGGGGCCCCGCTCCTCCGGCCATGGTTCCCACCCTGGCCAGCGCGAGGCCCGAAACGAATGCGACGGCGGCCACGCCGAACCCGAGGACCGGGATCCGGGGACGGGGCCGGCGCAGACGGGGCGGCCGTCCGAGCGTCACCGTCGCCACGGGATCACCGATCGCATCACGTCCAGGTGGTCACGCGCCCACCGCCGGGCCAGCAGGAACCAGGCCGCCGCGTAGACGGCGACGCCGAGGGGCACCTCCAGCGCCACGCCCGCATGGACCATCACGAGCACGGCCGCCATCACCGCCGCCGCGGCCGCGGGCAGCGCCAGCGCCCGGTCCAGCCGGGCCCATCCGATGTCGGGAACGAGCAGCACGAGGGTCACGGCCGCCTCCAGGCCGTACGCCGTGGTCGTGGCGATGGCGGCCCCGGTCCCGGCCAGGTGCGGGATGAGCACCAGGTTCAGCCCGACGTTGAACGCCGTCGCCGCCACGGTGGACACGACGATTCGCCACCGCCGGTTCCGCGCCAGGAGCCCGTAGCTTCCCAGGTAGGCGACGGCGAACAGGATCGGCGAGGCTGCCAGCCACCGCGCTGCCGCCGTGCCGGCCGCCGCGTAGTCGGCTCCGTACAGCAGGTGCAGCACCGGGCGGGCCTCGACCCACAGCCCCACGCCGAACGGGACGTACAGGATGGCGAGCGCCGCGACGCCCTGTTCCAGCCCTCGGCGGACCCGAGCCGGGTCGCTCGACGCCGCCATCGACGGCAGCACCGCCCGCGACACCGCCCACGACAGGAACAGCACGGTCTCCAGCAGCCGGTACGACGCGGCGTAGATGCCGGTGGCCTCGTTCCCCTTCATCACCGCCAGCATCACCTGGTCGATCCGGAACAGGGCCAGCGACAGCACGGCGTCCACGCCGATGGCGAGGGAGAGCTTCCCGGTCAGGAGCAGGCCCTGGCGGGTGACCCCCCGCGTCGTCAGCCGCACCCCGAGCCCCCGGATGGTCCGGGTCACGGCGACGAGACCGACCAGCGAGCCGGCCAGGTACGAGACCGCCAGGCCCACCAGGCCGAACCCGGCCACCAGCGCCCCGATGGCCAGGCAGGCGGTGACCAGGCGCTGCGCGACGAGGGCGAGGCTGACCCCGACCTGCCGCTGCCGGGCCGCCGCCGCGGAGCGGCCGGCGTCGCCGTAGACGTCCACCATGCTCGCGGCCAGCACGAGGAGCAGGGTCGCCGTGGAACGAGCGCCCGGCCGCAACGCAACGCCCGCGATGCCGGCGGCCACGAACACCGGCACGGAGATGGCCGTCCGCCACGCCAGCGTCTCGGACAGCAGCGCGGGCAGGCGCTTCGGCTCGGCGCTCCCTCGCTGCACGAGCAGCGGATCGAAGCCCCAGGACGGGAGCGTCGCGACCAGCATCGAGAACGACACCGCATAGGCGAACAGGCCGAAGTCGGAGGGGCCCAGGGTCCGGGCGGCGGCGACCGTGTACGCCAGCGTCGCGACCTTGCCGGCGACCTCCGCCACCGCCACGGCGGCCGCGTTGCGGGCGGCGCGGCGCGTGGCCGGACCGGGCCCCGACGGCCCCGCGGCGTCGCCGGTCCCGGCCGGCGGGCCCGCAGCGTCGCCGGCCTCCCGGGCCTCCGCGGCGGCGATGTCGGCGACGAGGTCGTCGGGCACGACCTCGGATCGGTCGTCAGCGACGGCCATGGACGACGTCCCTGGTTCGGATCACGGTGCTGTTATCGGTGCCTCCGGGCGCCGACTCCACCCTCCGGCGCGGGTCCCGAATGTACCGCCTCGCCCCGTTCCGCGGATATATTCACTGCCCCGGGCCTCGAGGGCGGGCCGCTCTGTTCAGTTCCTCGGGCGCCCGGCCGAACCCTGGAGTGGGATGACGCGCGCAATCTACCGGTTCCTGGACTCCGACCCGCCGTCGGCGTCCCGAGCCCTGCTGGCCGTGCGGGACGCCATCGGGGAACAGGCCCGGCTGTTCGTCCCCGGCCCCTGGCAGAGCTCGTGGGTGGGGCGGGGGGAACGCCACTTCGTCTACGTGGCGGACACGCGGGCCGGACGGCGGCGGATCCTGTTCGAGGCCGAGCGACTGGCCTGGGCCGTCGAGCACGGGATCAGCGTGCCGCCCGTCGTCGCCGCGGCCCCCGATGGGAGCTGGCTGGCCACGCGGCGGGTCCCCGACGACACGCCGGCCGGCGAGGCGTACGTCGAGGGCGCCATCTCGATCGCCCGCGCGTTCCAGGCAGCGGCGAGCCCTCCCCCGTCGGTCCCGACCGACGGCAGGGGTCGCCGGGCGCCCCGGTGGTCGCTCCCCGTCCGGATGGCCCGCCTGGCGGCGAGCCCCATCCCGATTCGCGAGTTCGCGACGGTACGGCGCCGGGCCCGGGCACTGCCGGCAGACGTTCTCGCCCACGGCGACTTCCACCCCGGGAACCTGCTGTTCGACCGGGACTCCGGGCGGGTGTTCGTGACGGACATGGAGAGCATGGGCTTCGCGCCGAACGGCACGGACCTGCTCACGCTATGGTGCGGGCTCGACCACGCAGAGGATCGCGATGCGGTCCTCGACGCGCTGCTGTCCGGGACCGGCCGGGAGGAGCGCGAGCCCCTGGCCGTCCTCCATCACTGGCTGGCCCTGCGGTGGCTGGGGGACGTGACCCTGGTCCCCCGCCGGTTCAGGGTCGAGGACGACCGCGAGGCCCGGATCGAGCACGCCATGGCCCGGCTGGACGAGGCCCGCGAACACGCCGGGACCTGGGGCCGGACGAGAGCGGTGCGCTGATGGACACCGGGCGGCGAACCCTTCGAGCCCTCCGCGGGCCCCACGTCCTGGACGAGCTGGGAGAGGCGCTCGACCGCCTGCACGCCGACACCGCCGCCCCGGTCACGGCCAGGCGGCCGTGGCTCGAGACCTGGATCGACTGCTACCGCGACTTCGAGCCGTGGGCCGTCGTCCTGGGAGACGACGACCGCCTGGACGCCGCCGCGCTGCTGGCGACGAAGCGCGTGGGCAGGCGCACGGAGGTCGTCGGCCTGGGGCACGGACCGAGCGACCAGACACGCCTCGCCGCACGCGACGAAACGGCAGCGGTGGAGCTCGGGCGGGCCGTGGCCGAGGCCATCGGCGGCCTCCCCGGGCCGTGGCGGCTGCGCGTGGAGCAGCTCCCCGTCGACGATCCCGCCGCCGTTGCGTTGGCCTCGGCGCTGCCCGGCGCTCGCCTCGTGCCGGGCGACGGCTCCCCCACCACCCGGTTCGACCGGGGCCGTTCGTTCAGCTCCTACGTCGGCCACAACAGCCGAGGGGTGGCGAAGACCATGCGAAACCGGGTCCGCCGGGCGGGATGGGACCTCGAGGTCGACCACCTCCGCGACCCCGAGCGGATCGTGGCGTTCCTGCCCGACGTCGAGCGGATCCACCGCGACCGCGACCTGCACCTGGTCCGGCGGAGTGACCTGGACGACCGGCGGATGGCGGAGTTCTGGCGGCGCATCATCGCGAAGCTGGCCCACCGGGGGGAGCTCGAGCTGACCACCCTCCGGTTCTCCGGCCGCATGGCCGGCTACGTGGTGGGCGTGCTGGACGGCGACGCGTACCGGCTGTGGGACGGCCGGTTCGACCCCGAGTTCGCGTGGTACAGCCCCGGCCGGCTGGTCGACCAGTCGGCGCTGGGGGCCGCCCTCCTCGACGAGCGGTTTCAGGAATTCGACTGGATGCGGGGCGAGGAGGAGTACAAGCTCCGCACCAGCACGGACGTCGTGCCGGCCCACCACCTCCTGGCGTGGTCCTCCCCGCTCGTACGGGCCAGGACCGAGGCACGGCCCGCCGCGAAGCGGGCCCTCCGGCGGGCCAGGGACGGGAACCGTGTCCTGACGAAGGCGTGGCGGGCCTACCGGTCCCGGTGGCTCCGTCGCCGTCGCCGGGGGGTGACGGTGCGACGGTGATCCGCGTCCACACCGGGCCGGTCGCACTGGGCCTGCGCGAGGAGTGGGAGGCCCTGTGCGACAGGGCGGGCGCCGACCCCTTCTCCCAGCCCGGCTGGCTCCTGGCCTGGTGGAACTCGTTCGGCCGGGGAGACCTCACCGTGTTCACCGCGCGAGACGGGGGGCGCCTCCGGGCGGTGCTGCCGATGGCACGCCGGGCGGGCGACCTCAGCTCCCCGACGAACTGGCAGACGCCGTCGTTCGGCGTCGTGGCCGAGGACGCCGGCGCCGCCGCGGAGGTCGGCGCATCGCTGTTCGGAGCCCTGCCCAGGCGCGTGGCGGCCGGCTTCATCGACCTCGGGGGTCCGACCAGGTCCTCCCTGGTGTCGGCTGCGGTGGCCTCCGGGTACCGAACCGCGGAGCGGACCCTCCTGCGGTCCCCGTTCGTGGTCCTGCGCGGGAGCTGGGAGGGGTTCCGGGCCCGGCTCGGCCGGAAGCGGCACGCGGAGTTCCGGCGCCGGCGGCGGCGACTCGAGGAGCGGGGCCGCGTGACGCTCGAGGTCATGGACGGCTCGGAGGGCCTGGACGCGCTCCTCGACGAGGGGTTCCGGGTCGAGGCCTCCGGTTGGAAGTCGCGGGCCGGCACGGCCATCGGCTCCCGGCCCGACACGCGGCGCTTCTACACCGAGGTCGCCCGGTGGGCCGCGTCGCGGGGCTGGCTTCGGCTGGCGTTCCTCCGGGTGGGCGGGCGGGCCGTGGCGTTCGACTTCTGCCTGGAGCGGGACGGCGTCCACTACCTGCTGAAGACCGGGTTCGACCAGGCGTTCCGCACCTTCGGGCCGGGCCTGCTCATGCGCCACGAGATGTTCTCGCGAGCCTTCGCGCTGGGGCTGCGGGAGTACGACTTCGTGGGGACCGACGATCCCTGGAAGCTGGAGTGGGCCGACGAGCGCCGGGAACGGATCCTCCTCGAGGCCTTCCGGAGCTCGCCGGCCGGCCTCGCGGAATGGGCCGTTCGCGTCCCCGGGCGGCGCGCGGCCGCGAGGGCCCGCCGGGCGGCCAGGAAGGCCCTGGCCCGGTGAACGGCCGGATCAGCGTGTGGCCACCGCTCCCCCCGTCAGCGTGGCTTCGCCCGCCCCGGGACACCCTCCCGTTCCCGTTCGGCGAGCCGGGCTGCCGGCTGTACGCGCGGGCCCGCCACGGGATCTGGCAGGGGGTCCGGGCGCTCGGGCTGGCGGAGGGCGACGAGGTGCTGGCCCCCGCGTACCACCACGGCTCCGAGATCGAGGCGCTGCTGCGAGCGGGGCTCCGGTGCCGGTTCTATGACGTGGGCGCGTCGCTGGGGCCCCACGAGGACGAGCTCGAGGCGCTCGCCGGCCCCCGGACCAGGGCCCTGTACCTGACGCATCCCCTCGGCCTCTCCGTGGACCCGCCGCGGTGGCGAGCCTGGTGCGACCGAAAGGGAGTGGTGCTCATCGAGGACGCCGCGCAGGCCTGGCTGGCGTCGTGGGAGGGCCGGGCGGTGGGGTCGTTCGGGGACCTCGCCGTGTTCTGCCTGTACAAGACGTTCGGCCTTCCGGACGGCGCGGCGGCCGTGTCCACGGCCGCCCTGCCCGCTCCGACCGCGCGCCCGGCGGGGGGGCTCCGTGTGGCCCTCCGGCGCCAGGGCGCGTGGGCCGCGCAGCGGTGGGCGCCGGTGGCCGCGGCCAGGAACCGCCAGCGGGCCCGGCGGGCGGCCCGGCAGGTGTTACCGCCCGTCGACCCCCAGGCCGACCACGCCCTGGGCGACCCCGCGACGCCGCCGTCGGCCGTGTCTGCCTGGCTCCTCCCGCGGGTGGCCGATCCCGGAACGGCGGAGCGGCGCCGGGCGAACTACCGTGCGCTGCTCGAGCGCCTGCCGGGGGCCGTCCCCCCGCCCTTCGACGAGCTTCCCGACGGCGCATCGCCGTTCGCCTTCCCCGTGGCCGCGCCGGACAAGGACGCCCTGTGGCGCGACCTCGCCGCGCAGGGCATCGACGCGCTGTCGTTCTGGACGCACCCCCACGGAACCCTCCCGGACGGAGGCTTCCCGCAGGCCGCCCGGCTCCGGAGCACCGTGGTCGGCCTCCCCGTCCACCAGGAGCTTCGACCCCTCGACGTCGACCGGATGGCGGACGCCGTCGGGAAGCACCTCGGGACGCGCGCCGCGGAGGCCCCGGCGTGAGCTCCCTCCGGGTCCTGCACGTCTCCCACACGACGGAAGGCGGCCTCCGCACGTCCACCTACCACGCCGGCATGCAGGCGGAGCGGGGATGGACGGTGGCGATCGCCTGCTCCACCGATCGGGGGCTCGACACGTGGGCCGGGCGGATCGGGGCGGAGCACATCCCGTGGGAGGCGAAGCGGGAACCGGGAGCGGCCACCGCCGGCGAGATCCGGCGGCTCGCCGCGATCGTCCGGCGATTCGACCCCGAGGTCGTGCACCTGCACTCCTCGAAGGCCGGCCTGGCCGGCCGCCTGGTGGTCCGGGGGCGCCGCCCCACCATCTTCCAACCCCACGCGTGGTCGTTCCACGCCGTCGACGGCGCCGTGGAGCGCGCCGCGCTGTCCTGGGAACGGTGGGCCGCCCGGTGGGCCCACGCCATCGTGTGTGTCAGCCACGACGAACGCGACCGGGGCCGGCGGGCCGGGATCCGGGCCCGCTACCGGGTCGTGCCCAGCGCGATCGACGTCCGGTCCCTTCCCCTGGCGACCGACGAGGACCGCCGGCGAGCCAGGTCTCGGCTGGGGCTTCCCGAGGGGCCGCTCGTCGTGTGCGTGGGCCGGCTGACCAGGCAGAAGGCCCAGGACGTCCTGCTGGACGCGTGGCCCGCCGTGCTGGCGGCGGTCCCGGGAGCCACCGTGGCCCTGGTCGGCGACGGGCCGGAGGAGCAGGCCCTGCGGCGGCGCGGGCTGGACGGCGTGCTGTTCACGGGATGGCGCGACGACGTCTCGGACTGGCTGGCGGCCGCGGACGTCGTGGCCATCCCGTCACGGTGGGAGGGGCTCCCCCTCGTGGTCCTGGAGGCCATGGCCCTCGGACGGAGCGTCGTGTCGTCGGCGGCCGACGGGATGGCGGAGAGCCTGGGCGCCGACGCAGGCGAGATCGTTCCCCTCGAGGATCCGCCCGCCCTGGCGGCTGCCCTGGCCGAACGGCTCCGAGACCCGGCCCGGACGCGAGCCGAAGGCCGCGCGGGACGGGTGCGCGTGGAGCGGGAATTCGACCTCCCCCAGGCCGGCGAGGCGATGATGGAGGTCTACCGGCACGTGCTGGGGGGGTCCGGGGGGCAGCGCGTCCCCCCGGTCGAAGCTCAGCCCACCGCGGCCGAGTAGCTGACCGTACCGCCGGAGTCCCTGACCCGGTTCGCCACCACGCCCAACACGCGGACCCGCAAGGAGTGCAGGGCCAGCACTGCCTCGCTCACCGGCCCGGCCATGGTGCCGTCCGAGACCACGACGAGCACGCCGTCCGCCTGCGTGGCCGCGGTGGCCGCGTCGTCCGTTCCGAGCAGGGCCGGGACGTCGACGATGACCACGTCGTAGGCCTCGCGGGCCTTGCGGGCCACGTCGCCGAAACGCCGGGCCAGCAGGTCCCCCGCGTCGGAATCGGGCGTCGTGGGCAGGAGGAACAGCCCCTGCGTCCACCCGGCGATGACGCACTCCGACAGGTCCGCCGAGTTGCGCAACACGGCGGACAGGCCGTTCGTCCCGTCGACCCGGAGGGCCCGGGTCAGGCTGGCCCGGCGAAGGTCCGCGTCGACCAGCAGCACCCGAAGCTCCAGCCGGGCCAGGGCCGTGGCCAGGACCGAGGACACGGTGGTCTTGCCCTCGCCCGGCGTGGGCGAGGTGACGGCCACGACGCCCCTGGGCAGCCCACCGACCTCCCGCTCCAGGCTCGTTCGAAGCGACCGGACGGCCGCACCGACGGCCGAGTCGGAGAGCGCCCGGTTCGGCGACGCCTTCCGGAGCACCCGCGCCACGGGGAGCCGCCCGATGACCGGGTAGCCGGTCAGGACGGCCACGTCACGCCAGGACCGGATCCGGGGCCTGCTGCGCTCCACGGCCGTGGTCAGCGCCACACCCACCAGCACGGCCACCAGGAGCGCGGCCCCCTCCATCAGTCGCCGGGGCGGACCCGACGGGGAGTCCGGCACCACCGGCGGCGCGATGAGTTGCGCCGTGACCACGGGGTCGCGCCGGGAGAACGTGACCAGGTCGTCGGCGAACGCCTGGGCCACGGCCGCCGCCCGCTCCGGGTCCTCGAGGGTGACCGTGATGGTGATGTTGCCGGTGGTCGCGGCCAGGCTGGCCTCGACCGCGCTCTCCAGGTCGGACTCCGACTCCCCCAGCTGCGGCGCCAGCCGGCGCACGGTGGCGGGCGCGGTGATGTACGCGACGTACTTCGGGCCGTCGATGGCCACGATGTCCGCCCCCACCGTGGGCAGGTCGGGCCGGGGCTCCACGGTCACCACGGCCTGGGCCTCGTACTGGTTGGGCAGCCGCTCGGCGTAGAAGGCCGCCCCCGCCACCAGTGGGACCACGACCAGGAGCAGCAGCTTCCAGCGCCACCGGAGCGCGTCGACGAGCTCGGGAAGTCCTCCGCTGTCCTGTGCCACCTCTCACCTCTTCGCTCCACCGGCGGGAGGAAACCTCCCTAGCGGGGAGAAACGGGACCAGACTAAGCTCTCCCCCTGTCATCGACTCGTTCCCGGGGGGGGTTTACGTCCACGCACTCGTGCTTTGCCCTTCCTTCCTCACCCGCTCCATGGCGGTGCGGGCGAACCGGGCGATGCCGAGCCCGTTCATTCGGTCTAGTGCTTTCGGCCGACCCGCGGTTCGATCCGAAAGACCGCCGAGGTCGCACCGTTCGCCCGATGTGGCCCCCACCGGCCCGCCCGTACGCTCTGCCCTGCCTCCGATGACTGCCGAAGCGAACGACTTGACCTGCACCCGAGCCCGCGAGGAGCACCCCGTTGGATAGCGCGATCCCGTCGCCCTCGGCCCTGTCCAGGGCGACCGCGGTGCTCTCCCGGGCCCAGGCCATCCACGAGGAACGGACGCAGTCCCGCGTCCTGGTGGCCTACCGCCGGATCGGGCGCCTCGTCGCGGCGACCGACGCGATCGCCATCTCCGCCGCCTTCCTGTTCGCCTACCAGATCCGGTTCGGGTTCGAGACTCCCGACCTGCCGTTCCTGCTCACGATGGCGGCAGCCATCCCGGTGTGGGTGGGGATCTTCGCGGCCAACCGCCTGTACGCCGTCCAGCACCTGTCCACGAGCGAGGAGTTCCGTCGCGTGGTCTCCGCCGTGAGCGTCGGGACCATGCTGGTGGTGGCGGTGTCGTACTGGGCGAAGACCTCGTTCAGCCGGGAATGGCTGGCCCTGACGTGGGGCATGTCGATGGCGTTCACGCTGGCCACCCGGACGGCCTGGCACCGCCGCATCCGCCAGGCCCGCCGCAGCGGCGACCTGACCCGGCGGACCCTCATCGTGGGGACGAACAGCGAGGCCGAGCACCTGGCCGCGGCCATGGACGTCGACGCCAGCGGGTTCGAGCTCATCGGGCACCTCGAGACCGCCGCCAGCACCCCGGGCATGGACTCCGTGCCCACGGTCGGCGAGCTCGCCGAGCTGGAGGACGTGGTCCGGACCACCCGGGCCGACTGCCTGTTCGTGGCGGCGAGCGCGGTCCGGATCGAGGACATGCGGCGGGTGGGCAAGCTGGCCCGCCAGACCGGCATCGACGTTCGCGTCTCGGCGAACCTCCCGGAGATGCAGTCGGGCCGGGTGGCCGTGCAGCCCTTCGGTGGGCTCACCGCACTGTCGATCCAGCCCGTGGCGCTGTCCCGGCCGAAGGCCGCCGTGAAGCGCGGGTTCGACCTGCTGGTGGCGGGGCTGGCCGTGACGCTGACCGCCCCGCTCTGGCTGTGCATCGCCGCGGCGGTGAAGGTGTCGTCGCACGGTCCGGTGCTGTACCGGCAGATCCGCGTGGGCCGCTACGGCAAGCCGTTCACGGTGTTCAAGTTCCGGACCATGGTGAACCGGGCCGAGGAGGCCCTCGCCGAGCTCCGGGCGCTGAACGAGGCGAGCGGGCCGCTGTTCAAGATCCGCGACGACCCCCGGGTGACGCGGGTGGGCCGCCTGCTCCGGAAGTGGAGCCTGGACGAGCTTCCCCAGCTCATCAACGTCATCCGCGGCGAGATGAGCCTGGTCGGCCCCCGCCCGCCCCTCCCCGAGGAAGTGGAGGCCTACGAGCAGGACTGGTTCTTCGACCGCCTGGAAGTGCTCCCCGGGATCACCGGCCTGTGGCAGGTCAGCGGCCGCTCGAACCTCTCGTTCGACGACTACATCAAGCTCGACATCAACTACGTGGAGAACTGGTCGATCGGGTTCGACCTGTTCATCCTCCTGAAGACCCTCCCCGCGCTCCTGTCCCGCTCCGGCGCCTACTGAGCCTTCTTTAGCTCGCTTCGCTCGCGAACTCGCTCCGACTGCGCTCGGTCTCGCTCGCTTACGCTCGCTCGCCTCGACTCCGCCTCCGCTCGAAAGCTCGAAAACCGTGGGGCGGGGCTCGTCCCCGCCCCCCGCGAAGCCCATCGTGTTCCACCGGGTCGGCGGCTGCCGCGTGAGCCCGGGGCCCACCGCTCCCGGAACGCGAGCGGACGACGCCGTGCGGTCCCTGAAGCGCCGCACCGCGTTCCTCCGCGGTCCCCCCTCGGCCCCCGCGACCCCGCCTGCAAGCGCTCCATGCGGCGCCGCGTGTGCAGCGTCCCGGGCGTATCGCTCGTGGTCCCCATGACACAGGCGCACGTAGCACCCGGTCTACAGTGTCCGGCGTGGTCGCCAGTCCGTCCCTACCCCTGCGTAAGAACCGGGACTTCTTGCTGCTGTGGAGCGGTCAGGCCGTTTCGAACGTGGGCACCCAGGTCTCCTCGATTGCCTTCCCTCTGCTCGTTCTTGCGCTCACCAACTCACCGGCGAAGGCCGGTCTCGCTGGATTCCTCGGCACGCTTCCGTACCTGCTGTTCTCGCTTCCGGCGGGAGGACTGGTCGATCGCTGGAACCGGAAGCGGACCATGATCCTCTGCGACGTTGGTAGGGCTCTCGCCGTCGTGAGCATCCCCCTGGTCCTCTGGGTGGGGGGTCTGTCCTTGGCCCAAGTCCTGGTCGTGGCCTTCGCCGACGGGTCGCTGTACGTGCTGTTCGCCCTGGCGGAGTCCTCGGCGATCCCGCAGGTGGTCCCCTCGGAGCAGCTCACCGCGGCCCTCGGGCAGAACGAGGCCCGAGGCGTGGGGCATCGATGCTGGGCCGACCCATCGGGGGCGCCCTGTTCGGGGTCGCCCGGGGCCTGCCGTTCCTAGCCGACGCAGTCTCCTACGGGCTTTCGGTGCTCACCCTGTCTTTCATCCGCTCGGAGTTCCAGGAAGAGCGGACCCAATCGATAAGGAGACTGCGGGAGGAAGTCCGGGAGGGGCTCGCCTGGCT
>WNFU01002112.1_pt1 | contig 27452 bp, 30 predicted proteins | sample 5400121 | NCBI WGS metagenome assembly WNFU01 (sample SAMN13153360, study PRJNA577476) | soil metagenome | isolation source: 100 cm soil or saprolite under grassland replicate 1 | place: USA:California | collected 2016-06-15 | reverse complement strand
CCGAAGATGAAACGGCGCATCTTCGGGTTCCAACGGCGCGTCTGGTGGCCGAAATGGACGCCGGCCTCCAGCAGCTGCTTCATGGTGACGACAGCCACGGGTCTCTCCCTCGGTTTTGACTTCCGCCCGCTGCGCCCGTCGTCAGACGGAGCGACCTTGGGGTGCGGGCGTGCGAATTCTCGGACCGGAGCCCGAGTGACGACCAGTGTAGGACGCTGCCGGTCGCCGTCGCGGGCTCCGGCTCCTGCGGCGACGGTCGGCAGAGCCGCCGTCGCCGCGGTGGGCCGTCAAGGCAGCCGTTCGGCCTCGACGCGGTCGGGCCGGGCGAGGCGGACGGCGAAAATCAGGCGACCGCGGCTCAGGCCGATCCCGACCGGGAAGCCGGCGGGGTCGAGCCGCCGGACGATCCGGCCCGAGCCCCGGTCGAGGATCACGATCTTGCCGCCGTAGGTCTGGAGCACGACCCCGTCCGCCGTGAGCAGCACCCGGGTGTCGAGGATCGGCTCACGGATCGAGGTCTGCCATCGCGTCGTGCCCCTCGCCGCGTCGACGAGAGTGACCGTCCCGAAGTGATCGGACACTGCGATGTCGTCGCCGTCGGCGCCGGGCACGACGCCCGACTCGAACGACGCCGGCGCCGGCACCGACCAGCGCTCGGCGCCCGTCGTGAGATCGCGGGCGACGACGCGGGCCTCGAAGTTGCCGTTGCCCTCGCCCAGCACGACCTGGCCCCGCTCGATCAGCGGCGCCGTTGTTCCCGGATCCACGGCGGTCTCCCACCGCGTGGCGCCGGTTGCGAGGTCGAGGACCCGGAGACGGTCTTCGTCGCCGTGCCATTGGACGGCGGCGGCGCCGGCGCCGGTCAGAGCTCCGCCGTCGACCGCCGGGGCGGCATCGATGTGGCCCGGCAGCTGGACCGACCAGCGCGCCACGCCGCTCTCGCCGTCCAGGGCGGCGACCTGGCCCCGCTCGGTCGTGACGAGGGCGATCGGCTCGGAGCCGGCACGCGCCAGCGCCGCGCCGCCGGCGTGCTCGCCCACCGGCGCCTCCCAACGCAACGAACCCGTTCGGCGGTCGAGCGCGAGGAACCGGTCGTCGGCGCTGACCAGCACCGTGTCCGCGTCGAGCGCAGGCTCGTAGTGGGTCACGTGCGCCACCTCGGCGCGCCAGCGCTCCCGGCCGCGGACGGTGTCGAGCACGACGACCAGGTTCCGGCTGACCGTGACGACGGCGTCGTCGCCGGCCACCGCGAGCGAGAACGGCCAGTCCACCGGTGTCGTCCACGCCGCGCCAGGCCCCGACCCCGCTCGACCCCCTTCGCCCGAGGTCGCCCCCGCACAGCCGGCGCCGATCATCACCACGACCGCCGCCGCCACACCGGCGCGGCATCGACCGGCGCTCACCGCGACACCACCGGCAGATCGCCCAGCGCGCGCTCGACCCGGGTGATGACCGTCGGGACGACGACGCCGCGCAGCCCCTCGACCACTCCCACGCACGGGGGCGCCCGACCCTCCAGCGCGGCGCGCACGACCCGGAGGGCGTTCGGGTCGCGCGGGATGTTCGTGTGATCGTCGAGCGGAGCCCCACCGACGTTGACGACGACCTTGGCCGCGTCGGGAACGTCGACCTGCGTGGCGGGAACGATCACGTCGTCCGTCGCGCCGATCGTCGTGAAGTCGACGTGCTCCGGGAGACGGTGAGACCACAGCTCGTGCAGGAAGGGTGACCGCTCGTCGAGCTGGCGCACGGACGGCGTGTCGGACGGCGCGAGCGGCAGGTGCTGCTCAGCCGCGTCGAGGACAGGCCTTCCCACCGGGCTGTCCCGCCAATCGGCGGCGGACGTCGCGAGCGGCGCGCCCTCGTGCGGCGACGACAGCGTGACGACCGTCCCGATCGGCGGGTACTCGGGATCCCCCGCGTCGTAGAAGTCCTGCAAGAAGACGTCGACCACGACGCCGCCCTGCGAGTGGGCGATCAGATCGACCTCGCGGCCGGGATGCTCCCGCTGCGACCGCTTCAGCTGCTCGCCGAGACGGCGCCCGGCTTCGTGCAGGTCACCGCGTGTCTGCGACGCGCCATACGCGGCGCCGTCTCGCGCGTACGAGTAATAGACGACCTCGTCGTCGCGGTAGCCGAGTGCGTAGGTGTCGAGCGCGAAGGTCGGATCACCGGGCGCGCCGGCGCTGTCGAGCCCTCCCACCGCCATGAGGAGGTGGCCCGAGCCGCCCCTGCCGTCGGCGGGCTCGCTGTGGTCGGTGCACTCCTCACGGTGCCGCCACCACGCCGCGGTCCCGGCGGCGACCCCGGACGCGACCGACGCCCCGACCCCGATCGGTGAGCGCGCCAGCGCGGCGCCGACGACACCGGCGACGTCGCGTGCGGCGTCCGCCCCGTAGCCGGCGAGCGTGCCGACGCCAGACGCGGCGCGTCCGCTCACCGCGCTCATGGCGTCCCATCCCGCCCGCCCGGCGCCGGCAGCCACACCCACCGCGTCCCCGAGCGCCCCGGCGAGATCCCCGGCGACGTCTCGAACGCCCGAGCCGCCCGAGCTCAGCGACCCGACGGCGGAACCACGCGCGTCCCAGGGCTCGGCCGGCGCCTCGTCGGCGGGCACGAGCCGCACCAGCTCGGTGAGGTCGCACACCTCGAACAGCCGCTGCGGATCGAGGTAGCGGTCGCCCAGGCGCAGCCCGAAGTGGAGGGCGCCCGGCTCGTGCTCGGGCCCGGAGCCACCGACCAGGCCGACGACCTGCCCGCGGGTGACGCGTTCTCCGCTGCGCACGGTCGCACCGGCCAGGAACGCGTACGTCGTGCGCAAGCCGCCGTCGTGGGCAACGACGACGTGCAAGGAGCCGGCGACCGATCCCGCGAACGACACCACGCCGTCGCCGGCGGCGCGGACGGGTGTGCCGGGCGGTGCTGCGAGGTCGACGCCGCGATGGCCCGGGCCATACGCGAACGCCGGCGCCTCGAAGGGCCGGACCACCTGGCCGTCGACGGGCGGCAGCCACGCCCCGCACGCAGGCGGGGCAGCGGGCGCCCAGCCGGCGTCGCGTGCCAGCAAGAACGAGGTGGCGGCCAGGCATGCGGCGAGGCAGACGATCGCCTCGCGGCGCGGATGATGGAGTCGCATGGGCTCCCCCGGGGGTCGATCGCGACACGGCACGGGGAAGCACCGGGGAAGCCGCCACGGAGCGGAGCTCGACGTGACGCGCCCGGATCGTACCGGGCGCCTACGACAAAGAAAAGCGCGTCAGCGCACGCGGCCGTGCTCGGGCGCGCCGAGCCGAGCCCGGAGCTGGAGAATGCCCTTCGTGTGGATCTGGCAGATGCGGCTCTCGGTCACGCCGAGCACGTCACCGATCTCCGACAGCGTGAGCCCCTCGTAGTAGTAGAGCGTGAGCACGAGCCGCTCGCGGTCCGGGGCTCGGTTGATCGCGTCTGCGAGCAGCAGTCGCGTCTCGCCGACCTCGTACGCCTCGACCGGGTCGTTGAGCCGGTCCGTGATCATGTCGCCCACGGTCGACCCGCCTGGCCGCTCGCCTCCGGCGGCAAGGATCTCGTCGAGCGCGACGAGACCGACGAACGAGATCTGCGACAACGCGGTGCTCAGCTCGCCGTCGGTCATGCCGAGCTCGTAGGCGAGCTCCGCGTCGTCGGGCGTCCGCCGCAGCTCGTTCTCGAGCTTCGAGTACGCGCGCTCGATCGCACGCGCCTTGGCACGCACCGACCGCGGCACCCAGTCGATCGATCGGAGCTCGTCGATGATGGCACCCTTGACGCGCGAGATGGCGTAGGTCTCGAACTTGAACCCGCGTGAAAGGTCGAACTTCTCGATCGCGTCGATGAGACCGAAGATCCCGTAGCTCACGAGGTCGGCTTGGTCGACGCTCTGGGGCAGGCCCGACGCGACTCGACCGGCGACGAACTTGACCAGCGGCGCGTAGTGAAGGATCAAACGCTCGCGCGCCTCGGACGTTCCGTGTTCCTTGTACTCGGCCCACAGCGAGGCAACGACGTCGCCGGGGGTGTCAGGCACGGGGATGCGTGGCGTCGTAGACGGCGCGGAGGCGCTCGCGCGTCAGGTGCGTGTAGATCTGCGTGGTGGCGAGGTCCGAGTGACCGAGCAGTTCCTGGACCGCGCGGAGGTCGGCGCCCTGCTCGAGCAGATGCGTGGCGTACGCGTGGCGCAGGGCGTGGGGATGGAGGGCCTGGCCGTCTTCCAACGGGTGGCCGGCGACGATGCGTCGCGCGTCGCGCGTCGTGAGCCGCCGCCCGCGCGTGTTGAGGAACAGGGCGTCGGACGGCGTGTTGGCCGTCACCAGCTCGGGTCGTCCGTGCGCGACGTACCCGCGGATGGCCGCCAGCGCCGGCTCGCCCAGCGGGACACGACGCTCCTTGGCGCCCTTGCCGAGCACGGTGACGAGCCCGCGGCCGAAGTCGACCGACTCGAGCGTGAGCCCGCAGCACTCGCTGACGCGCAGGCCGGCACCGTAGAGGACTTCGAGCACCGCGAGATCCCGCCACGCCAGTGCTGCCGTCGCGGCGTCGTCGGCTTCGAGGTCGGCGGTGTCGGCGCGGTCGAGCCACGCGCCGGCTTCGGCTTGTCGGGGGACGCGCGGGAGCCGAGCCTCACCCTTCGGCGCCCGCAGGGACCGGCCCGGATCCGCAGCGATCACGCCGTGACGATGGAGATAGCGCAGGTATGCCCGGAGGGCGGCCGCCTTGCGGGCTATCGAGCGGCGGGCGAGCTTCCGCGTCGTGAGGAACGCGAGGTAGCGACGCAGCGCGGCGTGGTCGACCTGCTCGGGCGACGGGCAGGCCCCGCGTTCGGCCCAGTCGACGAACTGGCGGACATCACGCTCGTAGGCCTCACGAGTGTGTGCGCTCGCCCCCGCCAGGGAAGCGACGAACTCGTCGACCGCCCAGCTCACACCACACCTCAGCAATCACCCCCGCCCGTGCAGGCACGTTACCAACGTGCCGGCCGGAGTCGTGCCATCTGCGGGGCGACGTAGTCGTCATACGCCCGCAGTAGCGTCATCGCACCGTCGAGGTCGCCGCGGTCACGGCCCTCCCGCACGAACGTTCTCGGGAGGTTCACCGTGCTCGCATCGGTTCGCAGCGCCACGCTCACCGGCGTCGACGGTCGCGTCGTGACCGTCGAGGTCCACGTGTCGGCCGGCCTGCCCGGCTACCAGATCGTGGGGCTGCCGGACGCCGCGGTCCGGGAGTCGCGCGAGCGGGTGCGGGCGGCGTTGCTGTCGTCGGAGCTCGAGTTCCCGCTCCAGCGCATCACCGTCAACCTCGCGCCGGGTGGCGTCCGCAAGACCGGCGCCGGGTTCGAGCTCGCAGTCGCGCTCGGTTTGCTGGCGGCGAGCGGCGAGCTCCCCGACGGCGTCCTCGACGACGTGGGTGTGCTCGGCGAGCTGGGGCTCGACGGGTCGGTGCGTCCGGTGCCAGGCGTCCTGGCCCTCGTCGACGCACTCCGCGGCGCCGGGGTGGGATCGGTGATCGTGTCCACTGCCAACGCGGCCGAGGCCGCGCTCGTGCACGACGTCGACGTGCGCGCGGCGCGGAACGTCGGCGAGCTCCGTGCGTGCTTGAAGGGCGAGGCCGAATGGCCGGACGTCCCCGCGCCCCGTGACACGGGACCGGTGCCCGGGCTCGACGACGAGGCAGTCGACCTCGCCGACGTGCGGGGCCTGCCGCGTGCGCGGCGCGCGCTCGAGGTCGCAGCGGCCGGCTGGCACCACGTACTGCTCACCGGCCCGCCCGGTACCGGCAAGACGATGCTGGCGCGACGGCTCCCGACGATCCTGACGCCGCTCGACGCCGGCGAGGCGCTCGAGGTGACACGCATCCATTCGGTCGCCGGGCACTCGCCGCAGCACGGGCTGGCCCGGTACCGCCCGTTCCGGGCGCCCCATCACACGGCGTCGACCACCGCCCTGGTCGGGGGCGGGTCCGCCCGGCTGCGCCCCGGAGAGGTGACGCTCGCCCACCGCGGTTCGTTGTTCCTCGACGAGCTGGGCGAGTTCCCGCCGCAGGCGCTCGACGCGCTGCGCCAGCCGATCGAAGAGCACGTGGTGCGCATCTCGCGCCAAGCGATGTCGGTCGCGTTCCCGGCCGACTTCCTGCTCATCGCGTGCTCGAACCCGTGCCCGTGTGGGCGGGGCGGGCCGACCTGCGAGTGCACCGAGACGCAGCGCGCCCGCTACCGGAGGCGGCTCTCGCCGCCGCTGCTCGACCGTTTCGACCTGCGCCTTGAGGTGCACCCGCCGGAGCCGGGCGACGGTGCAGGCGAGTCGTCGGACGCTGTCCGCGAGCGCGTGGTCGACGCCGTGGCGCGCCAACGGCGCCGGTACGCCGACCGGCCGTGGTCGCGCAATGCGCACGTGCCCGCGGGCGCGTTGTCACGCGTCATCCCCTTGACGGGCGACGGCGCCGACGCGTGGCGCTGGGCGATGGATCGGGATGGCCTGACGGGCCGGGGCGCGGCGCGGGTGCGGCGAGTTGCGCGGACGCTCGCCGACCTCGAGGGAGTCGCCACCGTCGGCGAGCGTCATGTCACGCTGGCGGCGTCGCTGCGAGAGGACGTCCCGTGAGCGCGGAACGCGCTCCTCTGGGTGGCGCGGAGGTCGCGGCGGCGACGCTGGTCTGTCTCCCCGACATGGGGCCCAGCCGCCTGCGCGCCGTGCTCGACCGGTGGCCGGATCCGAACGCCGCTCTCGCCGCGGTGCGCGACGGCAAGGGTGGCGACGCGCTCCCGCCGGGCGGGCCGCCCTTCCGAGCCGACGATCGCGACGCGCTCGTACGCAATTGGGCGAATGCCGCCCGCGCGCTCGATCTCGGGCCCGAGCTCAGGCGTCGGGGCACGGCCGTGGTGCGCGAGGAACACCCCGACTACCCGATCGGCGACGAGATCCCGGATCGGCCCGCGGTGCTGCTCGTCGAGGGCAGGGCGCCGGACGTTCTCGCGCGGCCGCGAGTCGCGATCGTCGGAACCCGGTCGGCGTCGGTGCACGGCCTGGCCGACGCACGCGACCTCGGCGCGTTCCTCGCCCGGTGCGGGATCACGGTGGTCAGCGGCCTGGCCATCGGGATCGACGGCGCCGCCCACCTGGGCGCGCTCGAGGCCGGCGGAGGCGTGGTCGGTGTGGTCGCGACGGGCCTCGACGTCGTGTACCCGCGCCGCCACGTCGTGCTGTTCGAACGCGTGCGCAGCGCCGGGGTGCTGCTGAGCGAGTCGGGATTCGGCGCGCGTGCGAACCGCTTCCGGTTCCCGATCCGCAACCGGATCATCGCCGCAATCGCCGACGTGGTCGTGGTCGTGGAGGCGACGCGGCGCGGCGGCGCCCGCATCACCGCCGACTACGGGCTCGAGTACGGGCGGCCCGTCCTCGTCGTCCCCGGCTCGCGCCGCAACCCGTCGGCCGAGGGCTGCAACGCGCTGCTCGCCGACGGCGCCCAACCGCTGCTCGATCCCGACGACGTGCTCGTCGCCCTCGGGATGACGCCGGGCTCGCGGCGAGGCTGGGGCGCGCCGCCGCCTCGACCGGCTCCCCGGGGGGACGGCGCGCGCGTCCTCGAGGCGTGCGGGGGCGAAGCAGCCAGCGTCGACCAACTGGTGAGCCGCGCCGCGCTCACACCCGAAGCCGTGACGATCGCGCTGCGTGATCTCGAGCGGCAGGGCTGGGTGGAGCACCGGCGAGGCTGGTGGTGGCCCCGATGAGTCGGCGGCTACTCCCCTGTGAACTTCGGCTCGCGCTTCTGGAAGAACGCGACCATCGCCTCGGCCGTGTCCTTCGACGCGAAGTTCATCGCCTGCGCAGTGTCCTCGAACTCGAGTGCCTCGGCCATCGACACCGACATCGACTGGTTGAGCAGCCGTTTCGAGATCGCGAGCTGGACGGGTGGCAGCGCCGCGAGCCGGGCGGCGAGCTCTCCCGCGATCTTCGGGAGGTCGTCGGCCGGCACGACGCGGTTCACGATGCCGATTCGCTCCGCTTCGGCGGCGTCGATCACGTCGGCGAAGAACACGAGCTCCTTCGCCTTGTGGAGGCCTACGAGGCGGGGCAGAAGCCACGACCCGCCGAAGTCCACGTTGAGGCCGCGCTTGGAGAAGATCTCGGTGAAGCGGGCGCGCTCCGACGCCACGATGAGGTCGCAGCCGAGCGCGAGGTTCAGCCCTGCGCCGGCGGCGACGCCGTTGACGGCGGCGATGCTCGGCTGCGGCAGGTGGTGCAGTCGCAACGCGGCGCGTCCGACGACGCGCATCTCCCGGAACGTCGAACCGATGCCACCCCGATCCTGCAGATCGGGGTTGTCGCCCGGCGCGAGGTCGGCGCCGGAGCAGAAGCCGTCGCCTGCGCCGGTGATCACGAGCACGCGGTCGCTCGGCGTGTCAGCCACCTCGTCGAACACGTGGATGAGCTCACGCCACATCGGGCCGTTGATGGCGTTCTTCTTCTCCGGGCGGTTCAGCGTGACGGTCACGACGCCGTCGGCGCGTTCGACGAGGAGCGTTTCCATGCGGCCGCTACCGTAGCGCCGTGGGGTTCAACCCGTTCCGGAAGCAGGTTCGGCGATCGTCCGACATCGTCATCGTCGTCGCCGCGCTCGTCGTGGTCGCGGCCCTGCTCGTGTGGGCGGTGCTCCCCCGCTGACCGCGGCCGCGCGTCGAGCGGCGACTCATTCGTCGAGACTGGTCTCGCGGACGTAGTCGGCGATTTCCCCGGCGACCTCGTGCAGCTCACGCTCGGGCGCGGGTTCGTCCGTGACCCGGGCCGACTGCATGCGGTCGAGCCGGAACGAGCGCCCGCCGCCGCGCAGGCGGCACCACGCCATGAGGTACCAGTGGTTCTCGGAGCCGGCGAGCCCGTATGGCTCGACCCGCCGGCGTTCGGTGCGCTGACCCGACCGGTCGACGTAATCCAGCTCGAGCACCTTGCGGTCGGCAACAGCCGTCTCGACCGCCCGCACCACCGGCGTCGCCTCGAGGTGCCCGCGCTGCTGCAGCAGGTGCACGCGCGCCACGAGCTCGCGTGCGCCTTCGCGGTTGGCGGCCGACATTGCGGCGACGAGCTTCCGCAGCGCCGACCGGGCGGCGTCGCCGAACGGGATCGGGCCGCTGGCTGCCAGCGCCACCGCCACCGCCGTCGCTTCGTCGGCGCTGAAGTTGAGCGGCGGGAGGCTCATCGACGGGTCGACGGAGTAGCCGCCGTTGGGGCCCGGCGTCGCCCAGATGGGGACGCCCGACTGCTGCAGCGACGAGATGTCGCGCTCGATCGTCCGCACGCTGACCTCGAAACGCTCGGCGAGATCACGCGCGGTCCGGGCTCGAGGCGCCGTCGCCCGCAGCACCTCGACCATCGCGTAGAGGCGGTCCGTGCGGTTCACGCCCGACAACCTGCCAGGATGGAATGTGAGCCGCCATCCGGGGTTGAATGAGGCATGACCAAGGGCCACAGCATCACCATCACCCCTGCCGACCGTCACGTCGAGATCGTCGTCAACGGCGAGAAGGTCGCCGAATCCGACCGGCCCGTCCTCCTCGAGGAGACCGGTCTTCCCACCCGCTACTACCTCCCCCGCGAGGACGTACGCGCCGACGCGCTCCGCCCCACTGCCACCGAGAGCGTGTGCCCGTTCAAGGGCCAGGCGTCGTATTGGTCGGTGGAAGCGGGCGGTGAGACGCACGACGACCTCGTGTGGAGCTACGAGTCGCCGATCCCCGATGCGGCGGGGATCACGGGCTTGCTCTCGTTCTTCAACGAGCGCGTCGACGTCCTCGTCGACGGCGAGAAGCTGCCGCAGCCTGAGTCGCCGTACTCGCGGTAGTCCTTCTGCGCGCGTCATGAACGCGACAGCGGTCAAGTGGTGCTCACCGGAACGCCCCAGGAGCTCAGCGACCGGGAAGGCTTGGTGGCGTCGTACCTGGGCGAGGAACGGGCGGTCGCAACTCAAGCACGTGGCGACGGTCCCGCGACCCCGCAGAACGAGCGTTAGAACGCGCTCTCCAGCACCTCGACCACGAGCTCGCCGTTCGCCGAACGCGTCACCGACGCCACGTCGAACCGCAGCGCGGGACGGCGCGTGTCGTGCTCGGCGAGCCAGCGGGCGGCGAGCATCCGCAGACGGCGCTGCTTCGTTGCCGTCACCGCTTCGACCGGCGCGCCGAAGCGGGTGCTGCCGCGCGTCTTGACCTCGCAGAACACGAGCGTCGTGTCGCGGCTGACCACGAGGTCGAGCTCGCCGTCGCGACAGCGCCAGTTTCGATCGAGCACGCGGTAGCCGGCCGCTTCGTACCAGGCGGCGACAGCATCCTCGCCGGCGTTCCCGAGACGGCGGCGGGGATCCATCCCGCGCCTATGTCCCGGGCCGGGCACCGCTAGAGATCCTTGCCCGCCAGCTCCTCGACGTTGACGTCCTTGAACGTCACGACCCGCACGTTGGCGACGAACCGCGCCGGGCGGTACATGTCCCACACCCAGGCGTCCTGCAGGTTGAGCTCGAAGTACACGCGGCCTTGCTCGTTCTTGACGTCCATCTGGACCGCGTTCGTGAGGTAGAAGCGCCGTTCCGTCTCGACGACGTAGGCGAACATCGGGAGGACGTCGCGATACTCCTTGTAGAGCTGGAGCTCGATCTCCGTCTCGTACCGCTCGAGGTCCTCGGCGCTCACAGCGCGACCCTCCTCGACGACCCAGCCTGATTGTACGTACCGCCCCTCCGACAGCGGAGCAACAGCCCTGCCCGCCACGGCGCCGGCCGTGGTGCACGCGTCACAGCCACGTGCTCAGGCGCGCTTCTCCCTGATCCTGGCCGCCTTCCCGACCCGGTCGCGCAGGTAGTAGAGCTTCGCCCGGCGGACGTCGCCCCGACTCACCACCTCGATCTTCGCCAGGATCGGCGAGTGGACAGGGAACGTGCGCTCGACGCCCACGCCGAAGCTGACCTTGCGGACCGTGAACGTCTCGCGGGCGCCGCTGCCCTTGCGCCGGATCGCGACACCCTGGAAGACCTGCACGCGGGCGCGGTTGCCTTCCACCACCCGGACGTGCACCTTCAGGGTGTCGCCGGGCGCGAAGTCAGGGATGTCGTCCCGGAGGTTCTCGCGGTCGACGAGGTCGGTTGCGTTCATGGCTCGCCTTCTCGGGGATCTTCGGCGGCAGGCGGGTTCATGATGCTACCGGTCGGGTGGTCCCTCCGGGAACTCCTCGAGCATTTGGCGCTCCTCGGCGGTGAGGGCACGGGGACCAAGCAGGTCGGGGCGGCGTTGGAGGGTGCGCCGCAACGCCTGGGCCTTCCGCCACCGCGCCACCCGTGCGTGGTCCCCGGAGCGCAGCTCCTCGGGCACCACCCAGCCCCGGTAGTCGGCCGGCCGCGTGTACTGCGGATATTCGAGCAACCCGTCGCGGAACGACTCGTCACCGCCCGACGCCTCGTTCCCCATCACGCCGGGGACGAGCCGGGAGACGGCCTCGACGACGACGAGCGCGGCGGCCTCCCCACCCGCCAGCACGTAGTCGCCCACAGAGATCTCGTCGTCGCAGAGGTGGTCCGCGACGCGCTGATCGACGCCCTCGTACCGGCCGCACAGCAGCGAGAACCCACTCCCCTCCGCCAGCCGCGCCGCCCGCTTCTGGTCGAACGGAGCTCCGGCCGCCGACAGCAGCAGCAGCGGGCGCGGCGGCTCCACGGCTTCGACCGCCGCGAACAGAGGCTCGGGCATCATCACCATGCCCGCGCCGCCGCCGAACGGCGTGTCGTCGACGCTGCGGTGCGCGTCGGCCGCGTTCGCGCGCAGGTCGTGCACGCGCACATCCACGAGCCCGCGTTCCCGTGCGCGTCCGAGCAGCGACGTGCGCAGCGGCCCGTCGAGGTACTCGGGGAAAATCGTGAAGACGTCGATGCGCATGGCGGACGGAGCGCTAGCGGTTCACGTCCAGCAGGCCGTCGGGAGGATCGACGACCACGACGCCCGGCTGCCGGTCGACGACGAACACCATCGGGACGAGCGTCCCGTTGTCGAGGACCAGGATGTCGTGTGCCGGGTTCACCTCGACCGCCGTCACGCAACCGAGTGCAGTGCCACGCGCGTCGCGAACCTCGTCGCCGACCATCTCGTGCACCCAGACGCGGCCTTCACCGGGATCGTCCAGCGGTTCGCCGACGAGGGTGGCGCCGCGCAGCTCCTCGGCGGCCTTGCGATCGGTGACGCCCTCGAACCGGACGAGCCACCGGCCTTGGTGGGGCCGGGCGCTGGCCACGACCAGCTCGCGCTCACCGGCATGCAGCACCGCGCCCGGGGTCGTGCGCTCGGGGCGGTCGGTGTGCAACGTCACGACGACCTCGCCGCGCACACCGTGGGGACGGCCGACCCGACCGAGCTCGAGCCCAGCCGCAGCCACCGCCGATTACTCCACGACGTCGACGTTGGCCTTGATGCCCTCGGCGGCGCCCGCGGCCCGGACCACCTGGCGGAGGGCCTGGATGACGCGGCCACGCTTGCCGATGAGGCGGCCCATGTCACTGGGGCTGGCGTGCACGAGGAGCTGCACGTCGTCGCGCCGCTCGCTCACGTCGATCTCGACCGCGTCGGGCTCTTCGGCGACGTTGCGCGTGACGTGCTCGACCACTGCGCGGGCGCGGGCGCCGATGATCCTGTTCCCCTCGGGCGCGATCTCGTCGTCTTCGTAGTCGTCGTCGAGATCGTCGTCGAGGTCGTCGTCGAGCTCCGCGCCCGGCGCGTCGTCACTCATCGCTCGACTCCTCGGACTGCTGCTCGGCGGGCTGCTCCGCGTTCTGCTCGGTGCTCGCCGTGGCGGGCTCATCCTTCGCCGCCGGCTGCGCCTGTTTCGACGCCTTCTTGGCTCGGGCCTTCCGGTCGCCGAGCCGGCGACGATTCAGCTTGGTGTCGATGGGTCCGCTCTTCTCGGCCTCGAACTGCGCCCACACGCCCGCGACCGCCAGCAGCTTCTGCACCTGCTCGGTGGGCTGCGCACCCTTGCGCAGCCACGCCAGCGCCTTGTCGCCGTCGATGTCCACGAGGGACGGGTCCTGTCGGGGACCGTAGTGACCGATGGTCTCGATGTTGCGGCCGTCGCGCGGGGAGCGCGAGTCGGCGACGACGACGCGGTAGCTGGGCTGCTTGCGCTTGCCCATCCGCATCAGGCGGATCTTCACGGCCACGTTCGGTGTTCCTCTCCGATTGCGGGGTGCGGGCGGCGAAGCACCCGCAGGACGCTCCAGGCTAGCGAGTTATCGGCCGGGCACCGGGAGGCGGGGCATCTTGCCCTTGGCGACCGACCGCATCATCTGCTGCACCATCTTGAACTGCTTGAGCATGCCGTTGACGTCCTGCGTGCTCGTGCCGCTGCCGTGGGCGATCCGCAGGCGGCGAGACCCGTTGATGACGGCGGGGTTGCGCCGCTCCTCGGGCGTCATCGAGCGGATGATCGCCTCGATCCGCGCCAGCTGCGACTCGTCGACCTGCGCGTCCCGGGCCTCCTTCGGCAGCCCCGGCATCATGCCGACGAGATTCTGCAACGGGCCCATCTTGCGCACCTGCTGCATCTGGTCGAGGAAGTCCTCGAGCGTGAACTGGCCCTTGCGCAGCTTCTCCTCGGCCTTGACCGCCTCGTCTTCCTCGAACGCGGCCTCGGCCTTCTCGATGAGCGTGAGCATGTCGCCCATGCCGAGGATGCGGCTGGCCATCCGGTCGGGGTGGAACGGCTCGAAGTCGTCGAGCTTCTCGCCCGTGCCGGCGAAGAGGATCGGCTTGCCGATCACCTCCTTCACCGAGAGCGCAGCGCCGCCTCGCGCGTCGCCGTCGATCTTGGTGAGGATGACGCCGTCGAGGCCGACCGCGTCGTCGAAGGCCTCGGCCACGTTGACGGCCTCCTGACCGGTCATGGCGTCGACGACGAGCAGCGTGTCGTGCGGGCCGACCTTGTCGCGCATCCGGCGCAGCTCCGCCATGAGCTCGGTGTCGACCTGGAGGCGCCCGGCGGTGTCGAGGATCACGATGTTGCTGCCGAGCCGGTCGGCTTCCTTGAGCGCGCCCTTCGCCACCTTGACCGGGTCGGTCGGCTCGGAGAACACGGGCACGTCGATGCGCTCGCCGAGGACGCGCAGCTGCTCGACGGCCGCGGGGCGCTGGAGGTCGGCCGCGACCAGCAGCGGCCTGCGTCCATCCGACTTGAGATGGCGCGCCAGCTTGCCGGCGGCGGTGGTCTTTCCCGAGCCCTGCAGCCCGGTGAGCATCACGATGGTCGGCGGCTTCGGGCTGATCGCGAGCTTGCCCGTCTCACCGCCGAGGGTCGTGACGAGCTCCTCGTGCACGATCTTGATGACCTGTTGCGCCGGGCTGAGGCTCTTCGTGACCTCGGCGCCGCGGGCGCGCTCCTTCACCCGGTTGATGAACGACTTGACGACCGAGACGTTCACGTCGGCCTCGAGCAAGGCGACGCGGATCTCGCGTGCGACCTCGTCGACGTCCTTGTCGTTCAGCCGGCCGCGGCCTCGTAAACGCTTGAAGATGCCGTCGAAGCGGTCGGACAGGCTGTCGAACACGCAACCAAGCTAGGCGAACAGCGCGGCCACGAACTCCTCGGGGTCGAACGGCACCAGGTCGTCGGGCGACTCCCCCACGCCGACGAGCTTCACGGGAATGTCGAGCTCGGCTTCGATCGCGAGCACGATGCCGCCCTTGGCGGTGCCGTCGAGCTTGGTGAGCACCACGCCGGTGACGTCGACGGCGTCGGCGAACTGGGTGGCCTGGGTGAGGCCGTTCTGCCCGGTGGTGGCGTCGATGACGAGGAGCACCTCCTGGAGCGCGCCGGGTGTCCGCTCGGCGATGCGGCGCACCTTCTTGAGCTCCTCCATGAGGTTGACCTTCGTGTGCATGCGGCCGGCGGTGTCGACGAGCACGACGCCCGCACCGCGGCCGCCGGCCGCGTTCATGGCGTCGAAGACGACCGAGCCGGGATCCGCACCCTCCTGTCCGCGCACGACGTCGGCGCCCACTCGATCCGCCCAGTGACTGAGCTGGTCGGCGGCGGCGGCGCGGAACGTGTCGGCGGCGGCGAGGAGCGCCGGGCGACCGTCAGCGATCTCGCGCTGCGCGAGCTTCGCGATCGTCGTGGTCTTGCCCGTCCCGTTCACCCCGACGAACAGCCACACGGTCGTTCCGTCCGGCGCATGGTGCAGTAACCGGTCGGCGCCGGCAAGATCCTCGACGAGCTCCTCGCGAAGCAAGGGAACGAGCTGCTCGGGATCACTGACCCGGTTCGCAGCGGCTCGGGCACGCAGGTCGTTGATGAGCCGCGACGTCGTCGCCACGCCGACGTCGGCGACGAGGAGCGCCTCCTCGACGCTGTCCCACGCGTCGTCGTCGATCGCACGGCGTCCGGTGAGAGCGCCGAGCGATCGCGACAGCGTGGCGCGCGTCTTGCCCAGCCGGTCTCGCAGAAGCGGCGGACGCGCTGGAACGGCAACGGCGGAGCTCGCCGCGTCGGCCGTGTCGGCTCCGGTGGGAGCGGCTGGACCGCCCGCCTCCTCGAGTCGCTGCGCACGGCGCGACAGGCCGAGCCCGAGCGCGATGAGCAGGCCGGCGAGCACGAAGATGCCGATGAGGAGGACAGCGGCGAGGGTCGGAGACATCGCCTACCCATCGCCCCCGCTGTCACCGGCAGCCGGGGGCGGATCCTCGCCGCGCCGGTACGTGATCGTCTCGCGCGGCGTCTCGATGCCGGCCTCGTCGAACGCCGCCTTGATGCGCGCCCGCAGCTCGCGAGCCACACGCCACTGCTGCAGCGGAAGGGTCTGGACGACGAGGCGGATCTTCACGCTCTGCGCGCTGAGCTCCTCGACGCCCCACACATCGGGCTCGTCGAGGATGTCGTCACGCCAGCCGCCGTCGTGCCACATGCTGTCGGCGGTCTGCTTGATCACGTTGATGGCCTGAGCGATGTCGGAGTCGCGGTCGATCTCAATGTCGAGCAGGGCGCGCGACCACTGCTGCGACTTGTTCCCGACCCGCTTGATCTCACCGTTCGGGACGTGCCACACGACACCCTCGACGTCACGGAGGCGTGTCGTTCGCAAGCTCACCCCTTCGACGGTGCCGCTGACACCCCCACCCGAACCGCCGACCGCACCGCCGACGTCGATGACGTCGCCGACGCCGTACTGGTCCTCGACGAGCATGAAGAACCCCGAGAGGAAGTCGCGCACGAGGCTCTGGGCGCCGAACCCGAGCGCGAATCCCAGCACGCCGGCACCGGCGATCAGCGGCGCGAGGTTGATGCCGAGCTCGCCCAGTGCGACAAGCACGGCGATGCTCCAGATGATCGCGTTGGCGAGCCTCCCGAGGACATCGGCCAGCGTCTTGGCCCGCTGGGCGCGGCGTGCCGTCGGTGCCGCGTTCGTGTCGATGAACCCGAACGCCGCCCGCTTCGGCTTGTCGTTCTTCGCGTTGCGGTTCGCCGGCGGGGTGACCATGCGGCGGATCACCCGGTGCACGAACCGCGTGACGATCCACGCCACGAGCAGGATGATCACGACGCGCAGCGGCTTGGCGAAGTAGTCGGCGATCTCGGCCCCGCGCCGGTTGTCGGTCAGATCGAACACCGTCGAGCACAGCCAGGACCGCTGGCCGGCGGGCCCACAAGCCTGGGTCTCCGGGTTCACCTGGGCCGGGACGGACGCGGCAGCGGGCAGCAACGCGAGGGGCGACATGTCCGCCCGAAGCTACCGCCGGGGGCGGCGCCGGATCGGGGCGCGGTCAGGCGGGCGCCGGCTCGGCGTTCCGGATCGCTTCCTCGACCCGCTGGCTGACGACCTTGCTCGACCCGCCCGGCGGCATCGAGACGCCGTAGAGGATGTCGCCCGCCTCCATGGTGCGCTTCTGGTGCGTGACGATGACGAGCTGCGCCTCGTTGCGGAACTCGTCGACGAGGTCGAGGAACCGGTGCAGGTTGACGTCGTCGAGCGCGGCTTCGACCTCGTCGAGCAGATAGAAGGGTGACGGGCGGGCCCGGAAGACGGCGAACAGGAATGCGAGCGCGGTGAGCGACCGCTCCCCGCCCGAGAGCAGCGAGAGGCGCCGCACGTTCTTGCCGGACGGGCGGGCTTCGATCTCGATGCCGGTGTTGAGCACGTCGTCGGCGTCGGTGAGGATCACGCGTCCCGAGCCGCCCGGGAACAGCGTCGCGAACAGCGCACTGAAGTGCTCGCTCACGTCGTCGAACGCGGTGCGGAACACGGTCACGATCTCGCGGTCGACGGCCCGGATCACGCGCATGAGCTCGCGGCGACTCTCCTTCACGTCGTCGAGCTGCTGCTGAAGGAACGCGTGGCGTTCGGCGAGCGCGTCGTGCTCCTGCAGCGCGAGCGGGTTGATGGGACCGAGCATGCGCAGCTCGCGTTCGAGCTCGCGGGCGCGGCCGGCGAGGGTCGTGCCCTCCGGGACCTCAGGCTGCGGCGCGTCGAGGGCGACGTCGGGCTCGACGTCGAAGTCGGCCCGAAGCCGCTCGATAGCGTTCTCGAGCCGCATGCGGGTCTCGGCCTCGTCGATCTCCGCGCGGTTGAGCTTCTCGCGCGTCTCGGCAACCTGCTGCTCGAGTGTGGCCCGCTCGGTCCTGAGGGCGTCGAGGCGTTCGCCGGAGGAACGCGCCGCCTCCGACTGGCGGCGGCGGTACTCGCTCAGCCGGTCGTGCAGGCTCTCAACCTGGGTCAGGGAAGCGGTCAGGCGTCGTTCGACCTCGGCGTACGCGCGCTGGCGCCCCGACAACGCGCCGCGCCGGCGCTCGGCCTCGGCGTGGGCGGCGGCGTCGCGGCTCGACAGCCGGGCGTCGACGCCCTCGAGCCGGCGGGTCAGCACCGCCCGCCGCTCCTCGAGCGCAGCAGCGCGCACTTCGAGATCGCGGCGCATGTCGGCGACGGCGGCCGCCCGGCGGTCGAGGTCGGCGCCGGCTGCGTCGCGCGCGGCGCGGGCGTCGAGGTCACGAGAGCGGACGGCTGCGAGGCTCGCTGCGGCTTCCGCCCGAGCCGCTTCGGCCGCGGCGCGCGCCGTCTCGGCGGCGGCGGCGTCGGCGACCGCCTCGTCGAGCGTCGCTTGCGTCACCGCCGTTCCCGCTTCGCCACCGAGGCGCCACGGACCCGCGCCGCCGAGCCGGTCGCCCTCACGGGTCACGACAACGAGGTCGGGACGGGCGAGCACCGTGTCGAGAGCGGTCCGCCAGCCGCCGTGGGCGAGAACGATGCCGTCCAACAGCCGCTCGAGCACGACGTCGAGATCGGGTCGGCGCGCGTGCAGGCACTCCGTGAGTGCCCGCGCGCCGGGCGGCACGGACGCGCGAGTGGCATCGCGAGGCACCAGGCCGAGCGAGTCGGCGACGAGCACGAGCGCGCCGGTCAGCGCTTCGCCGTCGCCGTCCTTCACGCGCTCGAATGCTCGACGCGCCGTGTCACCGCCTTCGAGCACGATGGCCTGCAGCGCGTCGCCGAGCCCGGCCGCGACCGCGGCTTCGGTGCCGCGCTCGATCTCGACGTAGTCGGCGAGCGGCCCGGCCACCCCGTCGAGCTCCGCCAGCATCTCGGCGCCGGCGCCCGCGCGCGCTTCGCCCAGCGCGAAGTCGAGCGCCTCGGCCCGGGCACGACTCCGCGCCGCCTCGGCTTCCGCCTCGCGCCATTGCTCGTCGGCGTACGCAAGCTGCTCCTCGGCCGCGGGAACGCCGCCGACCGTCTGTTCCTCGCCCTGCCCGAGCTCGTCGCGGGCGGCGGCCAGCTCCTCCTCGCCGCGCTCGACCTCGGCGAGCTGCGGGGCGATCCTGAGACCCGCCTCGTTGTCGACTTCCTCGAGCTCGCGGCGCAGAGCATCGGCGTCGGCGACGAGTGTCTCGATGACGCCCTCGTCGGCGGCCGCCGTGAGCTCGCGCTCGAGACCACGCTGCTTCTCGGCGAGCAGTGCACGCAAGCCGCGGCCGCGCTCACGCAGTGTCTCGGCGCGTACGAGCGCGTCGGCGGCGTCGTCGTGGCCGAGCGACGTGAGCGAGTGCTCGATATCGAGCACGGCCGTGTCGAGCTCGCGTACGCGGGCCCGCAGCGTGCGCTCCGTCTCCTCGTTCTCGTTGCGGGCGTCGTGGAGCCGCTCGAGCCGTGTCTGGCGCCCGGCGATCTCGTGGCCGGCGAGGTACAGGCGCACCGCACGCAGCTCGGCCTCGACGCCGCCGTAGCGGCGAGCGGCGTCGGCCTGCTTCTCCAACGGCCGGAGCTGGCGCGCCACCTCGCGCACGAGGTCGTTGAGTCGCAGCAGGTTTCCCTCGGTGGCCTCGAGCCGGCGCTCGGCGCGCTCGCGGCGCTTGCGGAACTTGAGGACCCCGGCCGCCTCCTCGATGATCCCCCGCCGATCCTCGGCCTGCGCGGTCAGCACCTGGTCGAGCTGGCCCTGACCGACGATCACGTGCTGCTGGCGGCCGATTCCGGTGTCGGACAAGAGCTCCTGGATGTCGAGCAGGCGGCACGTGACCCCGTTGAGCTGGTACTCGGAGTCGCCGTCGCGGAAGAGCGTGCGGGTGATCGTGACCTCGGTGAACTCGATCGGGAGCAGCCGCGCCGAGTTGTCGATGGTGAGCGAGACCTCGGACCGGCCGAGCGCCGACCGCTCGGGAGTGCCGGCGAAGATGACGTCGTCCATCCGGCCGCCGCGCAGCGTGCGCGGCCCCTGCGCGCCGAGCACCCAGGCGACCGCGTCGACGAGATTCGACTTGCCCGAGCCGTTGGGCCCGACGACCACCGTCACGCCGGGCTCGAACTCGAGCACGGTCTTGTCGGCGAACGACTTGAACCCTCGGAGCGTCAGCGACTTGAGGAACACCCGGGCGGCTCTCCTTTCCCCCGCCGGGATCGTAGCGAGGAGGATCGCGCTGCCAGTGGACATCGCGACGTGATCGCGGCGGCGACTCCTTACCGGACGCGGAACCCCTGCTCACCGACCGGGGGCTCATCGACGACCTCGACCCGATTCACCCGCGCCCGGCGCGGACCCCGGTGGCACCACGCCACGACCTCGTCGACGGCGGCCACCGGCCCTTCGAGGATCACCTCGACGCGGCCGTCGTCCAGGTTGCGGACCCAACCGCCGGCGCCGGCCCGCGCCGCCTCGTCGCGGCACGACTCGCGGAACCAGACCCCCTGGACCCGACCGGACACGTAGAGGCGACGCCGGACCCGCTCGGCGCTCACTGCCGACGGATCCCGCTCAGACCTGGCACGCCTCGCAGAAGAAGGTGGAGCGTCCGCCGACACGCTGGCGGACGAGCGGCTGGCGGCACCGCCGGCACGCTTCGCCCTCCCGGGCGTACACCTTGTGGTGGAGCTGGTACTCGCCCGGCTTGCCGTACAGGTCGACGTACTGCTCGTCGGCGAGGGACGAGCCGCGGTACTTCACGGCGTCCTGGAGCGTCTCGACCATGGAGCGATAGAGCCGGCGGATCTCCTCGCCCGACAGCGAGTCGCTCATGCGGTCCCACCGCAGCCCGGCGCCGAAGAGGATCTCGTCGCTGTAGATGTTGCCGATCCCGGCGAGGAACCGTTGGTCCATCAGCAGCGTCTTGAGCTTCATGTGCTTCGACGCCACGAGGCGTCCGAAGTGATCCCACGACATCGCGTCCTCGAGCGGGTCGATCCCGAGGTGCCCGAGCTCGGTCACCTCCTTCTCGACGCCGTCGAGCTCGGTGACGAACATCTCGCCGAACGTGCGTGGGTCGATGAAGCGCAGCTGGCCGCCCTGCGTGAACGTGATCACGACGTGGGTGTGCTTCGAAACCGTCTCGCGAGTGCCTTTGGCCCGGATGAGCTGCCCCGACATCCCGAGGTGGATCACCAGCACGTCGCCACCGTCGAGGGTCGCGAGGATGTACTTGCCCCGCCGCTCGACGCCGGTGATCCGCTTGCCCACCAGCTTGTTCGCGAACTGCTTGCGGTTGTGGTGCCGGCGGATCGACCGCATCCCGTCGGCGTCGACCGACTTGACCCGCTTGCCCACGATCTCGCGTTCGAGGTCGCGGCGAACCACTTCGACCTCAGGTAACTCCGGCATCGTCTGCCTCCGTTGAGGACCCGTCGGCCCCCGTCGTGACCGCGCGCCGCTGCTCGCTCGGCGCCGCGATCTCCCGCTCGCGGAGATAGCGCCACGCCACCCGGGCGGCCGCCTGCTCCGCGTGCTTCTTCGATCGACCCTCGCCCGTCCCCCAGGGCTCGCCCCGCAGCATCACGGTCGCGAAGAACCGCCTCGAGTGGTCGGGTCCCTCGTGGCGCACCTGGTAGCGGGGCAGCTGGTCGAACGTCTGGGTCGCCAGCTCCTGCAAGCGCGTCTTGTAGTCGTGGCCACCAGGGCCGGACGCGCCCTCGATGATGCGCGGCTCGAGCAACCGCAGCACGAGCTTGCGCGCCGAATCCCACCCGCCGTCGAGGTAGATGGCGGCGATCACGGCCTCCATGGCATCCGCGAGGATCGACGGCTTGTCGCGCCCGCCGGACGCGTCCTCGCCCTTGCCGAGCAGCAACGCCGCGCCCAGGTTCACCTCGCGCGCCACCTCGGCGAGCACCTCACTGTTGACGACCGAGGCGCGCAGCTTCGCCAGCTCGCCCTCGGGCATGTCCGGGTACTCGGCGAACATGTAGTCGGTGACGATGAGGCCGAGGACGGCGTCGCCGAGGAACTCGAGCCGCTCGTTCGACAGCGTGTCGGGGTGCTCCGCGCAATATGAGCGGTGGGCGAGCGCGCGGTCGATCAACGCCGAATCGCGGAACTTGAACCCGAGCTCGCTCTCGATGTCGCGGGACCGGGCGTCCTTCTTCCGTCGGCGACGTGGTGCGCGCATCGCTAGCTCCCGAGCCGCGTCACGACGTAGTCGACCGCCTCTTGCACCGTGTGGAGGTCGCCGAGGTCCTCGTCGTCGATGCTGAACCCGACCGTGCGCTCCCCGAGATCCTCCTCGAGCGCCTCGACGAGCTCGATGAGCGCGAGCGAGTCGGCGTCGAGGTCCTCGGTGAAGCTCGAAGCCAGCGTGATTCGGTCCTCGTCGATCTCGAGGATCTCGGCGAGCCGCTCCCGCAGGATCCGGAACACCTCGTCGGGGCCGATCGGGCCGCGCTCGACGTGCGTCTCAGCCGGCATGGATCGCCTCCTTGAGGCGTCCCACCACGCCGGTCTCGACGCACTCCTGCGCGACCCGCACGGCGTTGACGATCGCCCGGGCCGACGACGACCCGTGGGAGATCACGCACACGCCGTCGATCCCGAGCAGAACCGCGCCGCCCGTCGACTCGGGGTCGAGCACGTCGGCGGCGTCGAGCAGCAGCGGGGCGAGGACCTTGCCGGCTTCCTTGGCCTCGGGCGTCGAGTCGAGCACGCCGAAGACCAGCTCGACGGCGGCGCGCAGCGCGCCCTCGAGCGTCTTGAGGACGACGTTGCCGGTGAACCCGTCGGTGACCACCACGTCGACGGTTCCGTGCATGAGGTCACGACCCTCGACATTGCCTTGGAATCCCTGCACCTCGCTGAGAAGGGAGAACGCCTGCTTGCGCAGCTCGTCGCCCTTGCCCGGCTCCTCGCCGTTCGACAGGAGGCCGACGCTGGGCTCGTCGACCGCGAGCCGGGTGCGCGCGTACTCGCGGCCCATGCGGGCGAACTGGGCGAGCCACTCGGGTGTGCAGTCGACGGTCGAGCCGCCGTCGATGAGCAGCTGATGGCGCACCCCCGTCGGGACCGGGATCGGCACCGCGATCGCCGGGCGGGCGATGCCCCGGATGCGGCCCATGCGCAGCAGCGCTGCCGCCATCGTGGCGCCCGTGTTGCCGGCGCCGACCATCGCCTGCGCCCGGCCCTCGCGCACCGCCTGGGCGCAGCGCACCAGCGACGAGTCCTTCTTCCGCCGCGCCGCGGACGCGGGGTCCTCGTCCATCGCCACGATCTCGGCGGCGTGCTCGACCTCGACGGCGGGAACGGGTTCGCCGTCGCGGCGGAGCAGCGGGTCGATGGCGTCCTTCTGCCCGACGAGCAGCACGCCGACGCCGAGATCCGACGCCGCCTGGAGCGCACCGCCGACGATCTCGCCCGGGGCGTTGTCGCCGCCCATGGCGTCCACCGCGACGGTGATGGGGTGCGTGCTCACCGGCGCTACTCGACCTCGATGGCTTGGCGGTCGCGGTACCAGCCGCAGTTGTCGCACACGACATGCGGCCGCTTCACCGCGCCGCAGTTCGCGCAGATCGAGCGGGGAGGGGCGGCCAGGCGCCAGTTGGCGGCGCGCCGGCTCCGGGTCCTCGCCCGGGGGGTCTTGCGCTTGGGAACAGCCATGGGGTGCCTTTCGGTTGGGACGGCGGCTCAGAGGTCGAGCTCGGACAGCGCCGACCAGCGCGGGTCGGGTGGCGGCTCTCGGTCGGGGATGGGATCCGGCTCGCAGGGCGGGCGCCCGGCGATCTCGCACGTCGGGGCGAGGGGCAGCTCGAGCAGGACGGCGTCCCGGACGAGCTGCTCCAGGTCGATCTCGTGGCCCTCCAACGGGTAGGTGTCGCCCTCGAGGGGCTCGGGCTCGAACAGCTCGCTGACCGCCGGGGTGACGGCGTGCTCGAGGTCGGTGAGGCAGACGCTGCAGGCGCCCCGCCAGACCGCCCGGACCGTGCCCCGGACGACCACCCCGTCGGAGACACGCTCCAGCACCAGGTCGAGCACCACGGGCTCCTCGACGGGCACCCTGGCGCCCGAGCCCGCCAGCGCGTCCACCTGCGCCTCCACATGGAGGGCGCGGCGGGCTGCCGCGTGGGTGAGCAGGTCGGCGACGTCGATGCGGAGCGCCGTGGTGTCGGCCGTCATGTGTGACGAGGGGCGGAGAAGGCTGGTTCCGGCCCGGCGTCGCCCCGAAGGACGCCGAAGCTGGGTCAGGATACCAGGCCCCTCGATTTCCAGAATCTGGGAACCGCCAGCCGGGGCGCCCCCGCAGGGTCGTTCGCCGCTACCGCGCGTCCTGGTCGAAGAAGCTGTCCTCGAAATCCTCTTCGCCCTCGGTCGGGCCGGGCATCTCTTCCGCCTCGAACTCGGGCTCGGGTTCGGGCTCGATCACGACCTGGAGTCGCTCGCGGCCCTTCTCGACCGCGTGCATCGTCCGCTCGAGGACGACTTCGAACGCGGCGAGCTTCTGGTCGACGTAGTCCTCGGCCTCGTGCTTGAGCTGGCGGGCCGACGCCTCGGCGTCGTCGACGACGGTCTGGGCGACCCGGCGGGCCTCGCGCACGACCTCGGTCCGCTCGACCATGCGCTCGGCGCGCACCCGGCCCGCCTCGATGATGTCGTCGGCCTCCCGGCGGGCCTGGCTCAGGAACTCCTCACGCTCCTTGAGCAGCCACCGCGAGTGCCGCAGCTCCTGGGGCAGCGTCGCGATCGCCTCTTCGAGCAGCTCCAGGAACTCCTCCCGGTTCACGAGCACCGACGCCGACATCGGCATCGAACGGCCGGCCTCCACGAGCTCCTTCAACCGCAGCATGATCGTCTCGACGTCGTACGCGGCCTGGTCGCTCACGAATGCTCTCCGAGCGCGGGGTTGCCGAAGCGCTCGACGAGCCGCTTGGCGACCGCCGGCGGCACCATGTTCGTCACGTCGCCGCCGAAGCGGGCGACCTCCCGCACGAGGCTCGACGAGAGAAAGGAGTACTGCGGGCTGGTCGAGATGAAGAACGTGTCGATCCCGGAGAGCCGCTCGTTCATCTGCGCCATCTGCAGCTCGTAGTCGAAGTCCGACATGGCGCGGAGGCCCTTCACGATCGCCTGCGCGTCGTGCTCCTTGGCGTAGTCGACGAGGAGACCCTTGAAGGACCCGATGTGGATGTTGGCGAGGTGCGCGGTGACCTCGCGCAGCATCTCCTGGCGCTCGTCGAGGGTGAACAGCGACTCCGACTTCTGAGGGTTGCGGATCACGGCCACGATCACGTCGTCGAAGTGACGCGCAGTCCGCTCGATGATGTCGAGATGGCCGTTCGTCACCGGGTCGAACGAACCCGGGCACAGAGCGGTAACCACGCGCCGCAGCTCCTCAGTCGATGCTCAGTCGATGCACTCGTCGGTTCCGTCAACGGTCAGCGGTCGGAATCGTTGCAATCATCACGAGCGTATCCCCGTAGGCCCGTTCCCACGTGGCCTGCCACGCCTCGGGGCTCGGAAGCCGCCCTGCCCCGGACGGCCGCTCGACCACCACGACCGCCCCCGCTGCCAGCCACGCCGACCGGTCGAGCCCGTCCAGGACCCGGCGGAGCTCGCCGTCAGAGGTGCCGTAGGGCGGGTCGAGGAAGACGAGGTCGAACGGCTGCTCCGCCGGCGGCCTCCCCGCGAGGAAGGTGGCAACGGTGCTCGCCTGGAGGCGAGCCTGACCGCGCAGGCGCGTGGTCGCCAGGTTGCGGCGGATGGCGCCGGCGGCGGCGTGATCGCGCTCGACGAGCAACGCGCGCGCTGCTCCGCGCGACAGCGCCTCGATCGCGAGCGCGCCGCTCCCGGCGTACAGGTCGAGCACCGAGGCGTCGAGCAGGCGGTCGGGTCCCAACGCGGCGAACAGCGACTCCTTGACCCGATCGGTCGTCGGTCGCGCTGCGCCGCCCTTCGGCGCGACGAGCGGCAGGCCGCCGGCCGTGCCGGCGATGACGCGCAGTCCCCCGCGTCGCGCACGCGCCATCACGCATCAACTCCGTCAGCTCTTGAACAGGAACTCGACCGCGTCGCCGAGGAGGTCCTCGACCTCCTCGCGCAGCTGGGTGTGCACGGCGAGCGTCGGATCGTCGTCGAGGATCCGCTCCGCCACCGCGCGCGCCTCGAGCACGATCGGCTCGTCGCGCGGGATCCGGCCGAGCTTGAGGTCGCTGAACCCGGCCTGCCGTTCGCCGAACACCTCGCCCGCGCCGCGGATCTCGAGGTCGCGCTCGGCGAGCAGGAAGCCGTCGGTTGACGCCGAGACCGCTTCCATCCGGGCGATCGCCTCCGGGGTCGACGGCTCGGCGAACAGGAAGCACCACGACTCGCCGCAGCCGCGCCCGATGCGGCCGCGCAGCTGGTGGAGCTGGGAGAGGCCGAACCGGTCGGCGTCCTCGACGATCATCACCGTCGCGTTCGGGACGTCGACGCCGACCTCGATCACCGTGGTGGCGACGAGCACATCCAGATCGCCCGCTCGGAACGCGTCCATCACCGCCTCCTTGTCGCGTGCGGGCAGCTGTCCGTGCAGCAAGCCGAGCCGCAAGCCGGCGAGCTCCTCCTCGCGCAGGCGCTCGAGCTCCTCGGTTGCCGCCTTCGCCTCGGTGCGTGCGGACCCCTCGACGAGCGGGCACACCAGATAGGCCTGCCGCCCGGACTCGACCTCGGCGCGGAGGCGCTCGTAGGCGACCGATCGCTCGAGCGGGCTCGGCCCGATCACCTGCGTGGTCACCGGCGCTCGTCCCGGGGGCATCTGGCGGAGCTCCGACTTGTCGAGGTCGCCGTACACCAGCATCGCCGCCGTCCTCGGAATGGGCGTCGCCGTCATCACGAGCACATCCGGTTCCTCGCCCATGCCGCGCAGGAGCGCGCGCTGCTCGACGCCGAAGCGGTGCTGCTCGTCGATCACGGCGAGACCGAGATTGGCGAAGTCGACCTCGCCGTAGATCAACGCGTGCGTGCCGACGACGATGTCGATCTCGCCCGCCCGGAGCCCGTCGGCGAGGCGGCGGCGATCGGCCGCGCCGGTGCGGTTCGTGATCAGCTCGACGCGAACCGGCCGCTCGCCGACGAGGGTGGCGTCGGTCGGGACGACGAGGTCCTCGAGCAGGCGGCGGGACGTGACGTAATGCTGCTCGGCCAGGACCTCGGTGGGAGCCATGAACGCGCCCTGGTAGCCGCCCTGCACGGCGACGAGCAGCGCGGTGAGCGCGACGACGGTCTTGCCCGACCCGACGTCGCCCTGCAGCAGGCGGTGCATCGGCGCGGAGGAGGCGAGGTCGCGGAGGATCTCGTCGATCGCCCGGCGCTGGTCGGCGGTCAGTGCGAACGGCAGCCGCGCGTGGAACGCCTCGACCAGCGGGCCGTCGACCGTGTGCCGGATCCCGGTCTGCTCCTGCTCCAGCGCACGCTTGCGCGCCGCCAACCCCACCTGCATGCGCACGAACTCGTCGAACTTGAGTCGCTGTGCGGCGCGGCGGTGGTCGTCGTGCCCCTCGGGCCGGTGGATGCCGCGGTACGCGCGCGTCCGATCGACGAGGCCGTGCTCCTCGAGCAGCTGCGTCCCCAGCGGCTCCGCGAAGCCGCGGGGCTTGGTCTTCTGGAGGCAGGCGGCCACGAGCTTGCGGAGCTGCCACGTGAACACCTCGGCCTTCCCTGACTGCGGGTACACGGGGACGATCGCGCCGGTGTTCTCACCGAC
>WNFU01002110.1_pt1 | contig 27460 bp, 28 predicted proteins | sample 5400121 | NCBI WGS metagenome assembly WNFU01 (sample SAMN13153360, study PRJNA577476) | soil metagenome | isolation source: 100 cm soil or saprolite under grassland replicate 1 | place: USA:California | collected 2016-06-15 | reverse complement strand
GGAGTAGGAATCGTTTGGACCAATACGGATATATTGGTAAGTAAATTAGCAGAGGCAGGAAAGCTCGGTGCAACGATGGGTGCGGCTGGTTCGTTCAAAGAGTTTGGAGATATGGTCGGACCCATTCTAATTGGTGTGCTCTCACAAATTTTAGGATTGACTTGGGGTTTTGTGATTTGCGGTGTTTTAGGACTTTTTTCTCTAGCTCTTATACAATCGAAGAACAGGTCTTTATGATGAAAAATGGCTTGGACAAAACAATCCAACTTCACGATGGAAGAATGCTCGGATATGCTGAGTATGGCACTCCAACAGGGCGGATATTATTCTACTTTCATGGACACCCGGGGTCTCGATTTGAAGCAAGATTTTTTGGATGAAGCCCTCCCGATTTCCCATATCAAATATAATTAGGCGTCCGATGTAGCTTGTGCTGAAATAATCCCAGCCGAACGTTTGAACATCGAGCTGAACAAAGAAGGAGTCGTTATGTCAAAAATACTTGTAACAGGTGGGGCTGGCTTTATCGGGTCTCACGTGGTAGACCTGTTCCTTTCCAAAGGATACGAAGTGGTCGTTCTGGATGATCTTTCCACGGGAAGACTTTCCAATTTGAATCCACAGGCAAAGTTTTATCAAATGGATATTCGCGATCCTAAGGTCCGGGATGTGTTCGCGGCGGAGAGACCCGATTATGTGAGTCATCATGCCGCGCAAATGGACGTGCGCCGATCGGTGGCTCAGCCTCTATTTGATGCGGATGTCAATATTCTGGGGTCGATCAATCTAATTGAATGCGCCAGGGAATTTGAAGTAAAACACTTTATTTATATCTCGAGCGGAGGTGCGGCCTACGGAGAGCCTGAACGACTTCCTTGCGATGAAGAGCATCCGATCAACCCGATCTGCCAGTATGGTGCCAGCAAGCATACGGTTGAGCATTACCTGTATATGTATCATGCCAACTACGGTTTGAAGTACACCGTGCTGCGTTACCCGAATGTTTTTGGTCCTCGACAGAATCCACATGGGGAGGCAGGCGTGGTGGCGATCTTTACCGGGAAAATGCTGGCGAACGAACCTGCACTTGTCAACGGTGATGGCGAGCAAACACGAGACTTCGTTTATGTAGGGGATTGCGCCTATGCCAACTACCTGGCAGTGACTATAGAGCATCAACCCGGAATCTATAATTTGGGATGGGGAAGACCCACCTCCATCAACGATATCTTTTTTGCACTAGCAAAGGCTATAGGCTATTCCCACCCGATCCAGCACGGACCTGCAAAGGTAGGCGAAACGCGTCACATTTATCTGGATGCCAAAAAAGCGGCAAAAGAATTAGGCTGGACTCCAACGGTGACTCTCGAGCAAGGTTTGGAGAAAACAATCGCCTATTTTAGGGATTCCGAAGTGATCCTGTGATTCCTCTCAAGAGTTATGTTAAATAGCATTCGTCTCTATTTGGACCGCCAGGCGTCTTCCCTCTTTCGGTATGTTCTCGAACAATTTTTGTATTTTCTGTTTGCATGGATCCCTACCATTATTGGAATTGGGCTGCGAGGGCTGTTTTATCGTCTCATCCTCCACATGGATGGTTTGGCGGCAATTGAAAGCCATGTCCGCCTGAGGTTTGCGGACCATATCAAGCTTGGTCAAGGCGTTTATCTGGATGAAGGTGTCTATCTGCATGCCTGTCCACAGGGAATCGAGATTGGATCGGGAACCATCGTTATGCATGGAGCTGTTTTGCATGTCTACAATTTTCGGAATCTTCCTCATTCAGGGATCAGAATTGGGAAAGACAGTCTTATCGGAGAATATTCGGTGATCCGCGGGCAGGGAGGAGTGTCGATTGGAGACCGCGTCTATACCTCGCCTTTTACGCAGATCATTGCAGTGAATCATGTTTTTGATGATCCCGATCGTCCCTTCATTGAACAAGGGATTACAGCCCAGGGAATCATCATTGAAGATGACGTCTGGCTGGGATCGGGTGCGATCATTACGGACGGTGTGAGAGTAGGAAAAGGCGCGGTCGTCGCGGCGGGGGCGGTTGTCACAAAAGATGTGCCGCCTCATACCGTCGTCGGAGGAGTTCCAGCCCAACCAATCAAGGCAATTGACGGAAGTATAAGCAAGCCGGATCGAGTCATTTATCCCTCACTGAAGGATGAAATTTCATGACAATCTTATCCATTGTTATTCCCGCGTACAACGAAGAAAATGGGATTGCTGAAATTGCTTCCCGTGTGCTTTCGGTTCAACTTGCTCTCAAAAAGGTGGGAGTAGACCGGCTGGAACTTCTGATTGTAGATGATGGCTCGAAGGATCGAACGGCTGAGGTCGCAGAGAGCATTCCTGGCGTGCATCTCATCCGTCATCCCCAAAACAAAGGATACGGCGCCGCTCTGAAGACAGGCTTTTCCAAGGCGAGCGGAGAACTGATCGGGTTCCTCGACGCAGACGGCACTTACCCGCCTGAGTATTTTCCACAATTATGCGAGGCGGCCCTAAAAGGGACGGACCTTGTCATTGGCTCACGCATGGCTGGTGAAGATAGCAAGATGCCGTTTACTCGTCGGGTAGGCAATTTTTTCTTTGCTAATTTACTTACCTTGTTAAGTCGCCAAAAAGTGACAGATAGTGCCAGCGGAATGCGCGTGTTCAGAAGAGAAATTCTTGAACGTATTTATCCACTGCCAGATGGATTGAATCTGACTCCGGTGATGAGCACGCGTGCAGTACACGAAGGTATAAAAATTGAGGAAATTCCCATCCCTTACAGCGAGCGTGTAGGACGTTCAAAATTGAGCGTACTCCGCGATGGAAGCATTTTCATACAAAGCATGCTTTGGACTGCACTGTCGTACAATCCAGTCAGGATACTGGGTTTGCTAGGATTAGGAGGACTGGGGATCGCGAGTGTTGTCTTTTTGTGGATTCTTTATTTAAGATCTAATGGCGTGCTGACACTGGGTCCGTGGGGCGTTGCTGTTTTATTCCTGGCGTTGATATCCACGGTGACAGGTGTAAACCTTTTTGCCTTGGGGACTACGTTCAATTATCTGGTCGCGCTATTTTATAAGAAACCAATCCGACAAGGCTTATTTGGCAAACCTATCTTTAAGACACCCTTGGATCAACAATTCGGTTGGGTGGGTCTTCTAGCTATCTTTGCAGGTCCGACAATTGGGCTGGTTGCTCTCGTACTTGGTGCACGCCATTGGGAAATCGGTCGTTTGTGGTTTTACATGGTGTGTAGTGCTTTGATATTTTTAGTCGGTGTGCAACTGGTTGTCTATTGGTTGTTATTGAGAATATTGGAAGAGTTGAGTCAAAGAGAAGCGCTCACCAAGCAGGATAAGGGTTTGAGTGAACCGTGAGCAACAAATATGTTCCTTGGCTAATTATTTTCGGGTTGGTCGTGCTTGCTGTTCTGCTCTGGCCTTACTTTGCGCATGTTGATTTGCCGGATGCGAACATGTCTTCATTTGGTGCGGGGACAGTTCGTGCACGGGTGACGGAAATTATTGAAGATGGTGAAATTGACTTGGGTGGGACGGTTCAACGCTATCAGATTGCCCGCGTGGAATTGCTGGAGGGGGAGTATCGCGGCATTGTCATGGAAATGGATTACGGCAAACGACAGATCCTTTCAAACGCAGTCTATCTCCAAACCAGTGATACTGTTTTAGTAACAGTTGGCTCCCGTCCCGATGGAGTGTTGACCGTCTATTTCGTGGATTTTGTGCGCGCGAACTCGCTCTTTTGGCTTACCGCAATTTTTGTAGCTGTCATTCTTGCCATTAGCCGTTGGAAGGGATTCCGTTCGCTGCTCAGTCTTGGTTTTAGTTTACTTGTCATTATTGGTTATATCATTCCACACATTCTGGTGGGCGAAGACCCATTACGGGTGAGCATTATCGGCTCGGTGATCCTTCTGGGAGTGACGCTTTATCTCACTTATGGCTGGAACCTCAAAACACACGCGGCTGTGACCAGTATGATCTTTGTTTTGCTCATCACTGGAACTCTCGCCGGGCTCTTCGTGTTTTTCACACGGCTGACAGGTTCAGGGGATGAGAATGCATTGTTCCTGATCCAAATGCTCAATACACAGATCAACCTGCGCGGGTTGTTGCTAGGCGGGATGATCATCGGAGCACTGGGTGTGCTGGATGATCTCGTCACAACGCAGGCCTCGGCAGTCTTTGAGTTGCACCATGCGAATGAATCTTTCGGATTCCGTGCCTTGTTTCAGTCTGCCATGCGGATTGGGCAGGACCATGTCGCAGCGACTGTCAATACGCTGGTTCTGGCATATGCAGGCGCGGCGTTGCCCATGCTGCTCATGTTCTCGCTTGGGCGTAGTAATTATGGATTTCTGGTCAATTTTGAGTTTATCGCCGAGGAGATCGTCCGTACCCTGGTTGGTTCGCTCGGTCTGGTCACTGCAGTCCCACTCACCTCGGTGATTGCCATTTTGTTCGCTCTCAGGGCTGATTCACTTGGAAAATGGAAGCAAGTTCTCGGTCCCGAGGGCAGCGGCGATGCGCATATTCATTAGATATGATACGCCACGGAGTCAACGACTCCAGTCGTTGAATCACAAAACCTCAGAAGTCTGGAGACTTTGACTCCGCCAGGAGCAGGGCGCGACCTTTTTCAGGGTTCTGCGTATAGAGAGTACAAGGAGCGCGAGTGAATGATGAACTTGCCTGGGTGCTCCAGGCACAGCAAGGCAACGACGAAGCGTTTACAAAGCTTGTTGAGGAACATCAAACGCACGTCTACAATTTGTGTTATCGCATGCTAGGCGAACCTGAAGCTGCCGAAGATGCCGCGCAGGAAACCTTCCTGCGAGCCTATCAGAATTTGCATCGCTATGACCAGAGTCGGTCATTTGCTACCTGGCTGCTTTCGATTGGCGCACATTATTGCATTGATAGACTGCGCCGTCGCAAACTTTCCGTCTTCTCTGTGGATGAAGAGAACGACGACGGTACCAGCTTTGAAATTGCGGATGCCTCTTCACCCGACCCGGAAGCTGAATCCGTGAAACGTGAAGACCGCGACCGCCTCCACATTTTGCTTAAGGATCTTGACGATACAGATCGGGCCGCGGTCATTATGCGATATTGGTATGACTATTCTGAAATTGAAATTGCTGAATCTTTAAAGCTGACGGTCAGTGCTGTCAAAAGCCGCCTGCACCGGGCGCGGCGTGCCCTGGCAGGGATGTGGCAGGAAGATGAGCCTCGCTCGCCACGTGCTCGCGCCGAAAGGAGAGTCTATGAATCACCAGCCTTTTGAAGATTGGCTGTTAGATGACAAGCTGATCGATCCCAAGCAGAAGCTCGATCTGGATGCACATCTGCGGGTATGTTCCTATTGTAGCGCGCTGGCGGAAACAGGCCGGGCTTTACGCGCTGTAAAAGCGGTTTCTCCTTCAGCAGGTTTTACTGTACGCTTCCAGGCTCGTTTGGCCGCACGGAAGGTGGCGGAACGACGTCGCAGACTATGGGGAACTGTCTTGTTCACGTTCGGGGGGCTCGTAATGCTTATGTGGCTGGCGGGGCCATACATAGCCTCCTTCTTTGCTTCGCCTGCCACGTGGATCACTTCATTAATTGGTTGGGGAGTCTTCCTGATCACGACTTTGCAGGCAATCGCACAGGCAGGTTCAGTAATTTTGCGTGTGATGCCAAGCTTCCTTTCTCCCTTTGGATTGATGGTGTTGGCCTCCGCGTTGGCAGGTATCGGTCTTTTATGGACCGTATCAATATGGCGGTTCGCCCGGGGCGGTGTTCCGCGAGGAGTGTAATCTATGAAGAACATAACATTCAAACTTTTTACTTTATTGATCTTGGCTGCCCTGTTGCTCATGCCGACCGGTTCGGCCTATGCACAGGGACCCAACCCAGGCGATAGCGGTCGGGTCATCTTTGGGGACAACTTCACGCTGGAGAAAGGCGATACGTTCAATGGCGACCTGGTTGTCTTTGGCGGCAACGTTGTTATTGAAGATGATGCCAGCCTGAATGGAAATCTTGTGGTCATTGGCGGCACGATCAAAAGCAACGGCGAAACGAAAGGTGACGTTGTTGTAGTAGGCGGGCAGATCAGCCTGGAAAAATCTGCGCTGGTAACTGGCGATGTTGTCACGATTGGCAGTCAACTCACCCGCGCAGAAGGCGCGAAAATTGAAGGGGAAGTGGTCAATAACGTGGCACCGAATATTACCTTTCCCAGTGGACGAATCCCGCCGACAGCACCTAGCGTTCCCAGCGTGCCCAATGTGCCGAGCCCGAATATACACATTGACTACAATCCTTTTACACAAGTCTTTTGGATTATGTTCTGGGCTGTCTTTATCTCTGGATTTGCGATGCTCCTTGCCCTTTTCTGGCAGCCACAGCTCGAACGTGCGGGAAAAGTAATGGTTTCCCAGCCATTAATGACGGGTGCGATTGGTCTGTTATCATTCTTTGTTGCAGCTATCCTCTTTCTTACTATTATTCCGCCGGTCATTGCTTTTCTTGCCTGGCTATTTGGGGTGGTAGCGATGGGCTCAGAGATCGGCGAACGCTTTACGAAGTCACTTAATCAGACGTGGTCGCCTGTGCTTACGATCGGTTTCGGCACTTTCCTTCTTATGCTTGTGGGTGGCGCGATCGGCTTGATTCCCTGCCTGGGAGGTTTGATCCTCTTCCTGCTTGGAATGGTGGGAATCGGCGGGGCCGTGACCACCTGGTTCGGTTTGCGGCTACCGCAGGTCCCTGCGATGACCGCTTACACCCCACCAACACCCCCTTCGGGGTCCGGGCAGGTGCCGCCCGCCTCCTAGGCTTAAAATTCTCTCATGTTATAATGAATCCGCCCCGAGCAACAACGGGGCGGTTCATTTTATAGAGGAAAATATGGCCTTCAGAGAAACACCAATTCCCAACACGATTATTCATAATTCGCCACCGCCGCTCGTTGAAGTCTCTGGGACACATCATGAGATGGGATGTCAAATCGGAGAAGCGCGACGCGAACAGATCCAGCATAGTATTGAAAATGCACATCTCCTCATCGACCAATCCTATGATTCTCTTGAGCTTACATGGGATGGAGCAAAAATCCAGTCACGCAAATATCTGCCCTTTGCCGAAGAACGTTACCCGCAATATATTGATGAAATGCAAGGGGTTGCCAAGGGCGCGAACGTTACCTTTGATGATATTGTAGTATTGAATGTGATGGAAGCGGTGACGATGGACGCTCTTCATCTGACGCGCTGCACCAGTTTTGCGGTCAATGAAGAACGCACGGCGGATGGGCATGTGCTTCTCGCCCATAACGAAGATTGGATACCCGAGGACGAGAATGATGTCTTTGTTGTCTCAGCCCGACCCAAGGAGGAACCTCCGTTCCTTGCCATGACGTATGGCGGGCTCCTGCCGAATGTGGGGTTCAACGCCTATGGCATTGCGCAACTCATCGATTCTGTCTACCCCAACGATTCACGGATTGGCCTTCCTCGCTTGGTAGTGTCAAGGGCCGTACTGGCAGCCAGACGTATCTCGGGCGCCATTGGACGGACACTCGTCTCTCATCGTGCGGCGGGTTATAACCATTTGATTGCTCACGAAAGTGGAGAACTATATTCTGTGGAGGTATCCGCCCGTAGATTTGACATCCTACACGGAACCGACGGGTATATCGTCCATACCAATCATTATTTTTCTCAGATCATGAAAGAGATCGAAAACGATCCTGAATCCCTCATTTCTTCGCGTGTTCGCTATTTTCGCGCTAATCGTTTACTAAGACAAAACTCCACGCATACCATTAAGACCTTACAGGCGATCCAGAAGGATCATGTCAACCTTCCGAACTCGATCTGCAATCACAATATCGCGGGCATCGACCCACTAGATCGGGAGAATACAATCTCTGCTATGGTGGTTGATTTGACCGCACGCGAAATGCATATTGCCTGGGGAAATCCCTGTCAAAACTCTTACCACACCTATCATTTGAATGATTAAACGTTTTGACAAAATATAATAAAAGCACCTCCTGTTGAAATTGAACAGGAGGTGCGCTTGTTTTTGTGAAATGTATTCTTGTACCTCAAACAGGCTTCATGGAAAATCGGTTTAATTTCGACAATAATATTGCATAGAAAACCAGCAATATCATCATGATCCAGGGGATATAGATCAGCGGGTCAGTGAGAACATAAGCGCCTTGATAAAGGACGCGATCGCCGAATCCCAAGTAACTGATTAAGCGCCAAATATCCAAAAGGGCGTAAGGCGCGAATAGTACCCACAATAAGATTCGAACCCATTTTTGTTCGGAGGTAGCAAGCAAATAGGCAAAGATGACCACGCCAAGCGACAGTTCCCAGACCATGTCCAGCCAAATAAACGCTCCGAGATAAAGTGCAAAGGCCAGTGCCAGCGCAGTCTCTGGAATTTCACTTCCTGCTTTGTTGCTCGGATTGCGAAGAAATTTCAAACTGATCCATCCGAGAGGGATGAGCAGTATTAATTTAATAATTGTTGCCAAACGCATATTCGCGGTGGTCGCGCCCAGATAGTACAGAACAATCTGCATGATGGAGTGGTTGTAGCCAAGGAAAGGCTTATCAGGTCCCCACCACGGATAGTCACGCGTGAGACGGCTAAGGAAAGCAAAATAATCCCGATATTGTTGAATACCGTACTCAAATCCACCAGCCAGGATCGTAATTCCCGCCACGATGAGATAAGCAAGTGCCGCTCCGAGCAGCAATTTCAAAAAGAAGCGATATCTTCCCAGCAATAGTGGCAAAACCAGGGCAAATGCCCAGTGCGGTTTAATGGGCAGGATGACCGCTCCCAGCCAGAAGGAAGCCCAGACTAGTTTTTCCTGTAAGACTGCGTCGATCAGGAATGTTGCGAACAGGGCAACGAGAATATAGGTATTCATGTAAGAAAAGTCATCCCAAAAGGCTGAGAACACAAGAGTAACGGGCAAAAGTCCGGCCCATTGCCTGGCAACGCTGATTAAGTGATTTTGTACGAATATCCGATTCCACCCTATATATAACAATGCATAAACCAGAATGTGAATGATCACCATCAGCGGCAATAGGATTTGTAAAGGTAAAAGCAGGATGGGAGAGAAGAAAAAGGCAAAGGCAGGGGAATAAAGATAGTGCGCCTCAACATGCTCAAGCGAACCCTTGTTATACAAGTCTTCGCGTGCCTGGAAGTGCTGCGCCGAGGCAATATATGACTGTTGTAAATCTGCCGAGACCTGGACTCCCTCTGCGACCGCCTCAGGGCGCATTGCATCTGAAAAAAGGAATATCTGAATGGCGAGCCGCAGGATGGCATAGAGGATTGCCAAAACAAGAAACACGCGGTATATCTTCGATTTAGACCAATATTCCCTTATATAAGTCACTTTATGTTATCTCTTTGGTTTTAGGCGGCTGGTCAGATCTCGCAACTGGACGAACGAAATTGGTTTGATCATCACAAAATCCACTTCTTCCGTGTAAGCTTCCCCCATGCGGGCATCAGCCGTGGTAATGATGATGATCGTTTTTGCAAATCGATCTTCTTTTTTGATAATATTGGTTAACAAGTCTGCGCCCGAAACATGAGGGAGATGCATATCCAGCAGGATAAGAAACGGAGCCACTCCATTTTTCAACCTTTCTTGGGCAGTTTGTCCATCTGCAATAATCTCAACCTCAAACTCGACCCCCCGGAGTGCTTCTGCAAAAATGCTGGCAAGGTCCTCATCATCTTCGATAATCAGGGCTAAGTCGCTCATCCGATCCTCCATTTCTCGTTGCTTTGCTCTGGGATGACAAGAGGCAACGTGACCGTAAATAGGCTCCCTGCACCCACTTTGCTTTTGACAGTGATATCTCCATTCATCAAATAGACCAACTGCTTGACAATCGATAAGCCCAGCCCGAAACCGCCATGGACACGGGTGGCTGTGCCTTCCACCTGACGAAACGTCTCAAATATATAGGGTATTTCGGACTCGGAGATACCAGCCCCAGCATCCGATACTTCTATTCCCCATCGATTTTCATAGGGACAAAACAGTCTCACATGGATTATTCCGTGTTCTGTAAATTTAATACTATTGTTGACAAGGTTGAGCAAAATTTGCTGCAAGCGCGCTGCATCACCATTTAATACTTCCGGCAGATTATCATCAATTTCGCTGGTCAGCTTCAGGTTTTTGTCGTGAGCGCTCTGATCCATCACACTATGCAGATTTTCCAGCAATTCGGCAGGTCGCACGGGTGCCATTTGGATGGTTAGCTTGCCTGCTTCCATTTGTGCCTGATCGAGCAAGTCGTTGATGAGACCCAGCAGGCGTTGCGTATTCTTCATGATGCGTTCAGCCATGTTGATCTGCTTATCGTTCATAGCTCCGTAAACTGCTTCTTTGAACATCTCGGCATAACCTAAAATGGCATTGAGGGGTGTGCGAAGTTCATGAGAAACAATAGCAACAAAGGTGCTCTTAAGTTTTTCCACCTCTGCTTCACGCGTGAAATCACGGAAGACGGTCACAGTGCCAATGTTGCTAAATTTTTCCTTGGTGTAGTCGTAGACTTGTGCCGCACTGATGGAGAGAGTCTTCTTATCCCATTCGATGCGAAAACTAGGAGGCTGCGTATCATACTCCATCATGGCATTTAAAAGGTTGCGGCTTCTAGAAGAAAGTTTAGGGTGTTCGATGAGATCGCGGAAGTTTTTATTGACGATCAACTCCAGCGGAAGGTCAAGCATCCCTGTTAACGCCGGATTCGCCAAAATTGCATTCCAATTGGTGTCAAAAACAACGACACCATCGGCGATGGAATTCAAGATTGCCTGACTCCGACCTGCTTCAATTCGTTCCCGTTCAAGGGACTCAGCCAGGGCTTTTGTACGTTCAATAACAACCTGATCCAGATTTGCATTGATAACACGAAGCTCCTTAAGCGCATCTTCCAAACTACGCGCAGATAACCAGGAAACCAGGGCAAGCATAAAGAAGCCAATGGCTCCGAAAAGATTTACAGAGCGGCCAATGGATAATGCCAGCACAGAGATAACCCCGCTACTAAGCGCCGCGAGCAGGAAGCTCGCCCTAGGCGCAAGAATCAAACTGGACATTACGATGGGGATTGTAAAAAGAAATAGGGAACGTCCCCCTATTAGTTGTTCTGGCGCGTCCGTGAAAGTAAAGACACCGGTCAGGAGAAGCAGAAAGAGTAAGGCAGCCAATCGTCCGGAATATCGGCGATTGATTTGATAAATCACTAGAATCCCGATGGTGACGAGGACAATGCCAGATAGCGTAGCTTGTGATTCAGCACTGTCAACCGGACCTCTTGTTATAACATCAATGACAACGGCCAACAGCCCCATCAATGTTGCAATGATCGTACCGAGTAAAAGGATATTGAGGAGCCTTCTACGGCGGGCATCATCGGGATCAGAGACAGGGACGTTTAGGATGGCGTCAAACGGTCTTTTCATAAGGTTACTGAGCCAATGTAAGGGCGCTGATGACCGCTGAGCGGATCACCAGGTTGGGGTTGTACAAGCACTTTCCGATCCACAAAGGTGGATAGGGTTGATCGAAATGTTCTGTGAGCCAACGGGCTCCCTGCCTTAAAGCATTTTTTGGTATCTTCGCCACATTTTCATTCCAAAACCAAAGAGCCTGAATAGCGTAGGCGGTCTCTTCGGCAGTTGATAAGTACGTGCCCCACGAGCCATCTCGGTTTTGCGAACGGAGAATCCATCTCACAGATTCTTCCACAAATTCACTTGCAAATTTAGCGCAGGCGATGACGGCGTGTGCGGTCGCGTAATAGGCGGAAGAGTGCCATTTGTCCACCCAGAAAGGATTGGTCCCTTTCGCCTTGTGCAGAAAACGGAGCACCCTCTGGACGGAAGAATTCTTTTGATCGAGCCCAGCTTGTCCAAGCGCGCCGAGCACATGGATATTTGCACTTATGGATGGATTCGCCTCGAGATCGAAACAGCGGAAGTGGTCTTTTTCCTCGTATATTAATACGCTGGCGAGATCCTTTTCATGACCGAATCGTAACAAAGTATCATACACCAGCCCGGTATCATCGCTGTCCTTGACCGAATAGTTCGCTGCGAATCCCACGCCACGTTTCGGCTGCCAGGCGTTTGAAAGGAAATCAATATGAGGTTGTAGTTTTCCGTTCTTTTTCAGATCAGGAATAAAACTGAGGTTCCATAATGCCCAGGCAATTTCAAAAATGTCGAAAGGTGCCACATTTGGCATTCCTCCGTCAGGCTTTATTACACTTCTCAAATAATCTAAAGAGGCTTGATCTCCTCTTTTGACATAGGTAGCGAAATAAGCCGTAGCGGAAGGACTGACACCTACGGAACCATTGTTCTCCTGTAGATTCTCGATATCCAGCATGTGCTGACCATCGGTGCCAGCCATTTCCGCAGAAAAAGCCATCGTCACATTCCTGCTGATCATATTGTCATGGAGATAGGAAAGCTTCTTTGCGCGCAGTTTGGATAAACGTCCCAGGATGCGATTCCCTTGATTTTTGATAATTCCCAGCTTTTCGGCTTCTGCTGCGAGGGTGGGGGCGATCATTTCAAAGCCGACAGTGGCTCCGTTTGGATCAGATTGGAGCCCCTGCGTCGCGCTACCGACGATCCGCTCGAGAGCCAGCTTGCCATTCTCGATTCGGACCTTATCGTGTACGCGTCGACCTTGATAGGAGAGTGCGATCATGGCGGCTAGCGTACACAAGACGCGATCATGATAGTACATCGGGGCAGGCGCCCCCCACGAACCATCTGGTAATTGATTTTCAGTCAGCCAGGATAGTGCATGGCTGCTCAAATTCCAGTCAATCTCACCGAGGCGGGCTGCCCAGGCTGTGTCGTAGGCAGTGCTGCCCATATGACCGGGTCCGATTTCGTCCACCAGTTTTGAAATAAGATCCGTCACTCTTCACTTCCCCTGTCGGGAACCCATAAATTGAACTTTAGTTTTCCAACGCCAAAGGCATAATCTTTATTTTTGCGGTAATAATCCCTGAGCCAGTTGAGTTCATCGCCAGAGAGTTTGGTGTAATCGGGTTCGGGTGTGGGGCGGACAAAGATATGATCATAAAGAATGGCGCGTAGCTGATGCTGAGTCATGTAAGGTGAAGGGCTGAGCGAGAGGTACAAGTCTTCTTCACCGGTTGACAGAAGTGGCATATCGAAGACACTGAATTTATCGAAACCGATGAACAGACTGACCGGCGACATGTCTTCGCCATAGTATTTTCGAATGAGGGTTTGTTTATCGGGGATCGAGCCCTGGGCTACATAGTGTTCCACCGATAGCCGGGAAACGGTCTCTGTGACTTCATCCGCGAAGACGCCAAAGAACAGACGAACACTTGTGTTCTGTTTCGTCGCTTCGGTCACCTCATACATTGACTTCAAAGCATACTCATAAGGTGTCCCGGTTAATACATCGCGATAATCGCCGTAAAAACGGACTCTGACATGATATTGCTCAAAGAAGTCTCGATAGTTCCTGTCTGTGGATGTACCTACCAAGCCGTCGATACCCACCCGCCGGGTATATTCATCGCCGCGACGCATGAGTTCGCGCCCGAATACAGGAGCCAGAATGGTGTCAATGCCATGATCGAATAGCATCGCACATAATTCGATGTGGTTCCTGATCGAAACATCCATATAGGCTTCGAAGAAATCATCTTTGATCTCCTGAGCATGTTCCAGCAGGAACCAGCGCCGCGTCCCATTCACTGGGAACACACAGACCTTTTCCCCGGTAGCCTTTATCAGCGCCGCGACCTCTGAGGTGGGAAGTTGCAGGAAACTCTCAAAGGGAATCATGGGCTTCTCCACACGCGCAGCAGAAGTCGGGGAGCCTGATTCATACATTCTATATAGCGAGGAAGGGATTCTGTTATCAAGTCTTCTTCCTATTGAAGAGTGTATCTAAAATCCTACACGCGCCACGAACCGGTGGCTGGTCTTTTCTTATCGTAATGATGAATGAACGTAAGAGCCATCGAGTGGAACAGATTGATGACCGATAACGCTGTTAGAGATGGAGGGAGGACGAGAAGATATTTAGTTTATTCTGAGCTTGCAAGTCGCTTCACCGCGCGGGAGGTAATGCCTGCCATTGCGACCATTGCATGATTTGTATCTTCGAGATGGAATCCCAGTCTGCGTTTTATATCATAGGCTCCGCTTCCAAACCGAACCAGACGAACTTGATGTTTAAAGGCTTCCTGCAATGCGGTGTATAACAACAGGAAATAGCCTCCGGGGACGTCATCCTCGAGACCCAGTGCAACTGCAAGCTGGAACTTGTTATCACGGATGACCGCGCCGCAACCCACCAGCTCATTATCTTTGTGGATTTCAAGCCAGGTCCCGTCGATCATGGAAAAGTTTTCCAGCAGACCGCGCATCCAGGGATTAGGCGCCGATCCATGCCAGATCGAAACGTTTCGAATCAATCGTAGAGCTCGATCCACATCTGAAATCGTTCTGTGCTTGCTAAGAACCAGTCCATTTTTTTCGGCTTCTCGCAGACTGCGCTTGTAATGCTGGCGATCATGCTTATTGCCTGCTTCGAGATAGGCTTCGAAGCTTTCCCATTCCATGGGCATATAGGTCCCTGGCTCTGAAATAGTGATTGGTTCAAAAGCTGCAGGCCAGTCTGGATATCGTAATTGTTCCGTAAGCAAATAATCGAAAACAAGGAATGAACACCGCTGTTTTTTGAATTCGTCATGTGCAGCTTGAGCCAGTACAGTCAGGGCTTCATCCCGGACGGGTTCACCCGGTAAAAGCAAGGCGGATGTATCTGCAAGCGGTGAACGACAAATAAGTAAAGGTCTGTGTTTAAAAACGGAGGCCATGAAACGCCGCGCCACTTCCGGGAGAGGTAGCGGCTCATTATGTACCTTAAAAAGAGCGGCGCCTGCAATGGGCGTATCTCCATCCCATGCAAGCAGATAAGTCGGGGGGCAATCGGCCATGGCGCGTTCTCCAAATTGATACCAATGATGGCTTTGAAAGCCGCGTCCCGCGACAACCTGATCCCAGATCTCGGGTTCTATTTCATGGATACTTTTGAAACTCTGTACGTTTAATTTTGCCATGCTGACTCCTGTGCGCTTCCATTTTACATGAGCAAAATGAAAACAAACATTGCCTTATTATTCCTTGCAAAAATGCAAACTGATCAAATCCAATTGTATAATAAAGTAAGACCTCATTATGCGAAATTATACCTTTCGTCTAAAATCTGGGCAGGATCTGTTTGACTCCATTGAAGCGTTTGTGAAGGAAAAGCACATTGAAGCAGGATGTGTTTTGAGCGGTGTGGGAAGCCTGACTCAAGCAACAATCCGCTTGGCAAACCGCGAGTTTTCCTCCGTATATGATGGACATTTCGAGATCGTTTCAATGACCGGAACCGTCTCAATCCACGGCTCGCATTTGCACATCTCCATTTCAGATGAAGATGGCAAGACGATTGGCGGGCATTTTGAGTCAGGTTGCAAAATCTATACCACAGCAGAAATTGTCATTGCAGTCTTCAACGGTGTTGTCTACAAACGCGAGTTTGCAGAAGATTCTGGATACGATGAATTGACCGTTTATGATGTGTAGGGGTAGGTCTGCCCTTAAAGGGTGCTTCACGAAGACCTGCCTTTACCTACCGCTTGTCTCATAATTTACTAAACTTTTTGAGCAAATTGCAGGCTGGATTTCGCATGTCCAGTTTAGATCATTATGCGGCACTCTGTAATACATCCAAAAACTCGGCCTCATTTCTGACCGTTTTATTAAAGTTCAATCGTTTTCCAAGGCGGGTTAATTGTGGTGGATCTACATACGTCGTTGCCAGAATTTCCTCCTGGCCCAACACATCGTTTGCCTTTCCATCCAGGAGGATTTTTCCCTGCGACATGGCGATCACCCGCTCGAAATTTTCCGCGCAAAAATCAATATCATGTGTAATCGTGATCACGGTCTTCCCGCGCTTTCGCAGTTCCGAGATCACATTGGCGATCCGCGCGATATTGACCGCATCCTGTCCTGTTGTCGGTTCATCGAAAATGACAATATCCGTATCCATCGAAATAATAGAGGCTAGCGCGACCATCTTGCGCCATGTGACGGACAAGTCATATGGATTCGTTTCCGTTTTATCCGATAAGTCTGTAAGTGCCAGCGCGTCTTTGACCAACGCCTGGACCTGTTCGCCGTTAAATCCAAGATTTCTCGGTCCGAACGCGACCTCCGCGCCGACTGTTTTGGAGAACAATTGCTCATCCGGGTTTTGGAAAACATAGCCAACTCGGCTGGCAAGTTTCGCAACCGAATGTTTGGTGGTATCCCAATCGCCGATCAACACCTGACCACGCGTAGGCTGTAACAGTCCGTTTAAATGTTTGACCAGAGTTGTCTTCCCCGCCCCATTCTGTCCGACAATTGCAACTTGTTCGCCGGAGGTAAAAGTGAGCGAGATTCCATCCAGAGCTTGCACGCCATTCGGATAAGAGAACTGGAGATCAAAGATTTCAATTTTCATGATGATGTTTCAGCTTTGTTTAACTAGGGAGAATCCTTCGACTGCTTCATCCAATGTGACCGGTAATTTTTCTTTCTTCCACAAGCCTATTTCCTTTGCCTGGCGCGCCACAGAGGTGTAACGCGAAATTCCGAATCCATTTTCCTGCAGGAGGGGAGAAGTCAAAACCTCTGAGGGAGTTCCATCGAGAAGTATTCCTCCGTCGTTCAGCGCAATGACCCGGTCCGCGAACTGCGCGATCCATTCCACTTTGTGTTCTGCCAATATGACGGTCATGCCGCGTTCTGTCATCTTGCTGATCACGGCAAAGACTTCACGGGTGCCTATGGGATCCATCTGGGAAGTTGGCTCGTCGAGCACGAGGACCTTGGGCTGCATGACCAGGATCGAGGTCAGGGCGACGCGTTGTTGTTGTCCGCCGGATAATGAATAAGGGGAACGATCCGCCAAATCGCTGATGCCGGTCAATTGCATAGCATCTTTTACGCGCGCCTTCATCTCGTCGCGCGGGATGCCGATATTTTCCAATCCGAAAGCCAATTCTTCAAAGACCGTATACTTCGCCCCGCTGATCTGGTTGAATGGATTTTGAAAAGCAAGACCAACGCCTAACACCCATTCACTCAGTGTTGAGTTATGTGACTCCTTCCCTAAAACTTCAACCACGCCGGTCAGTTCGCCTTTGAAAAAATGGGGAACAAATCCAGCCAGCGTATAACACAGCGTCGACTTGCCAGCACCATTCGGTCCAATGATCGCGAGAAACTCGCCTTCATTGACTTGCAAGTTGATATTTTGCAAGGCCGGCGAATCTGTGAGCGGATATTTATACGTGACGTCTTGCAGGTTTACGATAGCCATATTTTGAGGACAATAGTGATGATGACCAGCAGGATAAGTACCCAGCGAATTGTTCTATCAAGGTTCGTGTCAGGAATATCATACAAAGATGTCTTCAGGTGAGTGGAGGTAAAGCCGCGCGCTTCGATGGCAATCGCGCGCTCTTCTACTTCCACCAGAGAGCCAAACACAAGCGGACCCACCAGAGGACCTAATGAACCAACTCTTCTCAACAAGCTGCTTTGTGTGTCCAATCCGCGGGAGCGTTGGGCGGCGATAATGGTCTGGGCTTTGGCTTGCATCTGAGGCAGAATCTGCAGTGTGGAAATAATGACATAAGCGAACTGGGGTGGGAGACCGCGTCGTGTCAGATCGGACATCAGTTCACTCGGATGAGTCGTTAATAGAAATAGAGTGAATGAGGAAACCATGACGACAATTCGCATGGCATTGCGAAACGCGAACAGTAAACTTTCTTTTGTGATATCCAGAAACCAGATTTTGAAAATTACTGTTCCGCCAACTGGTTGAAAGAAAGCCTGCATGAAAAAGAGGAAACTTGCGGCAGGCAGGATCAGCCCCAAAAAAGCGCGGAAAAATTCTCTGTTGACTTTGCCAATAAAACTTAGAGGGATAACTGCAATCAATAAAAGAACGTGAGGGGTCCAATACCAGGGACTGAGAAAAGAAATCAAAACCAATCCAAAGACTAGCGTTAACTTGGTGAGTGGATTAAGCTGGTGGAGCGCGCTGTCGCGTTTTACATAGAAGGAGAGACGCTCATGCATAGCGTGAATTATAAATGACAAGCGAAGCAGTCCGGTGGACAAGCGTAGTGGCGCCGCCATGGACAAAAAAGAGACCAGACTTTTCGAGCCTGGTCTCTTTCTACAAAACGGTTATGCTATCCACCAAGGATGTTGCGCAGTAGGAATGCCGCGAACAGGACAAGCAGGACAACAACGGCTACAGCAATATACAACTGAGTCTGGCTGGTGCCCGTCTCGGGTTCTACATTCTCGGGGCGTGGGAAACGGGCGACAAAGCGCCTCGAAAGTCCCTGCACAATTGCAAAGGCAAGCATGGCAGTGGTAATCTTGTCAACTGGTTCAACCAAGAAATTTGTGCTGAATATGGCAGTGAGAATATCCTTGCCAGTTTGCAGCAGATACGCGGTAATAATGGAAGAGCCGCTAGCTGTGATTCCGCCATACACAAAGTAGGAAACTGGTGTCGAGACGGTTGCGGCAGTGAGGGCGATCAGAAAGCCTGTGACAATGACTTTCCACCAGCTCTTGAACAATCCAGCGTTGGCGCATAACCCTGCCACTAATCCAATAAAGAAGGCAACGGGCCACCAAGGCAGGGCATTCGGGTCAATGGCAACACCCCAGATGATGTTGGAGAGGGCGCCTGTCAACGCACCGGCCCACGGACCACACAGGGCTGCTACAAGCACAGTGCCAATGGAGTCTAAGTATACAGGCAGCTTGAGCAGGAGAACGATTTGCCCGATGGCGATGTTGATTGCAATCGCTACGGGGATCAGTACCCAAGTCATCGTATTGAAATTACTTCCAATATTCAGCCAGGAGCTACTCTTCTGGCGTCGCATGGCTGTTTCTCGCATGGTTACCTCCATCAAAGATGATTAATCTGCCCGCAGGGGCGGAAAACACTCTTTTGGCTGGAATTTTATTTTTCTTTCCTGCGGATTATCTTACAGATTGTAACCCACAATGCATGTAACGGTTTCGGCGAAACAGCCTTAATCTTCAACTGCCCCACTTGGTGGCATCGAAACCGCGAGCCGTTCTATTCTCTCCACAAACAGATCGATAAAATCTCTTGCTTTTACCCCGAGTGCCACGTTCATGTTGGCGGGTTTTTTGCCATAGTTGTAAAAATCAGCCACAGTCTTGCCCATGGAAATCCCGCCTGAAAGGTCTACCTCAACCGGGAGTTCCTGGTAGGTGCATAATTCCGGCATAAAGGTCAAGGCTAGCGCGAGCGGATCATTGATGACGCATCCCTCAATTTGCTGGTACTCGTCATGAAATTCCATGTAGAAGCGCGTCGCATCTGCAACAAATTTCGTGATAGGTGAATCAATGTTCTGCAACCGGTTCACATCGCCCGGCGTTAGGATACATTGATAGGTCACATCCAGAGGCACGAGCGTAGTGGGAATTCCTACATGGTAAACGATCTGCGCGGCATGAGGGTCAACATAGGTATTGAATTCAGCCAATGCAGTTGTGTTGCCTTCATGCCGGAGCGCTCCGCCCATAATGATCAACTCTTTAAGCGCATCTACAATACGCGGTTCTTGGCGAATTGCCAGAGCGACATTCGTCAGTGGAGCGATCGCCACCAGAGTGATCTCTCCCGGCGACGCCAGGATCGTTTCGATGAGAAAATCGATCCCATGCTGACTGATGGACTTGGCGCGCGGCTCTGGAAGCTTCGCGTACCCCAAACCTGTGTCTCCGTGCGTCTCCGGCGCGAGCAAGGATGGCTGCACCAATGGCAGGTCACATCCCCTGGCAACAGGAATATGACTGGCATTTGCCAGTTCCAAAACGGAGAGTGCATTTGTTATCCCTTGTTCCAGAGAACAGTTACCATGCACAACGCTCAAGCCTTCAAGTGATAATTCCGGGGAAGCCAAGGCGAGCAGGATGGCACAGGCATCATCAATGCCGGGATCGGTGTCAAATAATATTTTTTTCGGCATGTTACCTTGTAATATCGTCATTGCGAGCGACCGGCTTTATCGTACGCTTCGACTGCGTGGCGCCTTGGCGCCACTCCGCTCAGCGCGAAGGGACTTACAATGACGAAAATATGTGGAATTATTCTCCGGCGAGAGAATGACTCAGTGTTTCCATTCTCTGCAGGAATAACTCAATGAAATCCTCGCCACGGACGTCCATCGCGACCTTCATATTGGCAGGTTTTTTCGTGACGTTGAAAATATCGGCAAAGGTTTTGCCCATGGAAACACCGCCAGATATATCGACATCCACGTAATATTCTTTCAATGTCAAAAGCTCGGGGGCAATGATCGTCGCCAGAGTCAATGGATCATGTAAGGCACAACCTTCATATCCCAGCTGAAGCGAGGCCTCCAAATAGACTTCCATCGCATCCCTAATAAAGCGGGTAATCGGTGAATTGATCTTTATCAATCGGTCAATATGTTCTTGTTTTAACAGACATTTATGGGTTACATCTAACGGAATGAGTGCGATTGGAATGCCTGAGTGAAAGACGATATAGGCAGCATGTGGATCAACATAGATGTTGAACTCAGCCAGGGGAGTCATATTTCCAGCTTCTTGTATTGCGCCGCCCATGATAACCAGTTCCTTCACCGCTTTTGCAAATATCGGTTCCTTGCGGATCGCCATGGCGATATTTGTCAATGGTCCAATGGGAAAGATACTGATCTCATTTGGCTCTGCAAGGAGGCGCTCGATCAAATAATCGACTGCATGTCCCCGGACTGGTTTTGTCTGTGGCTCAGGTAATTGCGAGTTACCGATGCCGCTCTCGCCATGCACAGACGCGGAGGCTCGCAGCGGCTGGATCAGCGGAAGTACGCTGCCCTGCGCCACAGGGACGTGACTGGCATGTCCCAACTCTAAAATAGACAATGCATTCCGTGTGGCTTTGTCTACCGTCACATTTCCTTGCGTGGTGGTCAATGCTTCAAGCTTGATCTCAGGAGAAGCCAAAGCCAATAAAAACGCGAAGGCATCGTCCACGCCTGGATCGGTATCAATGATGATTCGTTTTGGGTTCATACATGATATTCAGTAGGGGCACAGCAGATCAGAGCTGCTTTTGACCATTATTTGTTTTGCTGTGCCCCTACAAAATGCTCCACCTCTTCGCGTGTTGGTAAGGATGGTTGTGCACCAAATTTCGTTGTCGCCAGGGCACCACAGGCGCATCCGTAGCTGACCGCTTCTTCGAGCGATTTATTTTGTAGCAATGCAGAGGCAAATCCACCGATAAACGCGTCACCAGCGGCGGTAGTATCCACCACTTCCACCTTATACGTGTTTACGTGTGTTACCTGCTGACTTGAAACAATCAGCGCTCCATTCGCGCCGAGCGTGACGATCACATTTTGTGCGCCGCGTTCGAGCAATGTCTTGGCAGCTTTTTCTGCAGAAGAAATGTCATGTACCGATTGGTTTGTCAGTAAGCTTAGTTCGGTTTCATTGGGAAGGATAAAATTGGAAAGCGAGATAAGCTCATTCGACAAGGAGCGCGCTGGCGCGGGATTCAACAAAACTCGTAACCCACTTTCTTTGGCGCGTTGAGCAGCTGAGGTAACTGTCTCTATGGGAATCTCCAGTTGGAGCAGAAGCAGTTTGTAATCGGAAAAAGAAACGCTCGCTACATCTGCGTCACTTACCTGGCCATTGCCTCCCGGGGATAAGACAATGCTGTTCTGCCCATTTGGATCCACAACGATGATGGCTGTACCGGTAGCAGATTGCGAGTCGATTTGAACGTGTGAAGTATCTACATGATTTTGTTTCAGGTTATTGATAAGCTCAGGACCAAAGCTATCGTTCCCCACGCGCCCAAGCATCGAAACCGATGTGCCCTGTCTCGCCGCGGCAACTGCCTGATTGGCTCCCTTGCCACCAGGGATGATTTGCAGATCGCCTCCGCTGATCGTCTCACCGGGTTGAGGGAAACGGGGTGCCCGCACAACAAGATCGGCATTGAGTGAACCAACAACCAGAATGTCAGGCATATGCCGATTGATTTTACTCCATTTGAAATTTCCCATTAAGTTTGGCATATAATTGCCCAGCTTCGGAGATTCCATGAAAAGAGTCTGGCCCTTCTCATTCTATTTTCTTTACTTTGCCGCTTTCGCGTCCCTTATGCCATTCTTTGTCCTTTTCTATCAGGGACATGGTTTTAGCGGTGCCGAAATTGGACTACTGACTGGAGTGCCACCCTTAATTATCCTGATCGCGATGCCGTTCTGGACCGGCCTTGCAGATGCCAAGCGGTGGCATAAATGGGTGATGAGTCTGGGAATCACTATGTCGATCTTGGTTATATTTCTGTTGCCATCCCTCACAAGTTTTGCCGTCGTTTTTATAGCGATCATTTTATTTAATACGTTTCTTTCCCCTGTTTCCTCTCTTGCAGACAGCGCCACCATGACCATGCTTGGAGAAGAACGGGCCATGTATGGGCGCATTCGTCTCGGCGGCACAATTGGATGGGGCTTATTCGCTCCCATTGCGGGGGCAATGGCACAAAATTATGGTTTGAAAATTGTGTTCTGGAGTTTCTCAGCGATCATGCTGATTAACCTTTTTGTCAGCCAGAGATTTGTGTATAGCTCGCATGAAAAAGACACTTCGAACAGTGGCGGCATTCGTATCCTGTTGACCAACCGTCGTTGGATCAATTTTTTATTTTTAGCTTTTCTGGGAGGGCTTGGTTCGTTCTCGGCTGCCTCTTATTTGTATCCCTATATGGCTGAACTGGGTGCGAATGAATCGACCATGGGCATTGCACTCACGTTGTCAACACTGACTGAAATCCCCATGTTCTTTTTTGGGGACCGGCTTGTGAAGAAGTTTGGCTCTTATGGCCTGCTAATTCTAGCACTCGTGTTGTCCGGCACTCGGTCGTTGATATTTGCCGCAATTAGTACCCCTTTAATGGTATTGATCGTGCAAACATTTGGTGGGATGATCTTTCCGGCAATGTGGACAGCAGGCGTTTCCTACGCCGATGAACACGCTCCCGCGGGCTTGAAATCCACTGCGCAGGGACTTTTTGGCGCCGCGTCGTTCGGCTTTGGTTCTGCAGTCAGTGGGTTTGTCAGCGGGCTACTCTTGGAAAGTTTTGGTGGGCGCGGGATGTTTTTGGTGTTGGGGATTATCATCTTTGCCGGACTTGTCCTTGCCGAGGGAATCAGGCGCTTCTTCCCTGAAAAGAAGGAAGTTCCGCAAGCCGTAGTTATTGCTAGCGACAAATAAGAATGGGAAGCTGCGATTCACGCAGCATATAATTCACTGAACTTCCCACGGTCATTTCCTTGAGGATCGAGCCACTGTAACCACCCATAATCACAAGGTCAGCAGAGATCTCTTCTGCGGTGGTCTTTAAAGTATCTGCGGAATATTTTTTGCTGATGAAATCTGCTTCGATCTCATTGAATTCAAGATAATTCTGAGCAAACTCCTGTGCGGAACTGTCCGAAACAGCATCATCTAATCCGGTCAGGATCGTCAATTTTGTTTGCCATTGTTCTGCGAGATAAGTGGCAACGAAGAGTGCCTCTTTGGACTTCGGGCTTCCATCAAATGCCAGTAAAGCATGTTTCAGTTCCGAGATCTTGCCTGGAATCGCCAAGATGGGACGTGAGGAGCGTGTAATCAGCGTTCGAATGTGGGAAGCCAATGACTTGATCCCGGTGGATGGGGGATGGGAGATCTTGATCACAATTAGATCCGTGAGGGCACAGCGCTCCAGGATTTTCTGAACAGGGTCACCTGTTTCGATGGCCAATATACCTTGAACTTCTTCTTTTGCACAGATTTGATTAAATTGTCGCTGTAAGGCGAGGACGTCAGGATGATCTAATTCCGTCGTAGTCTTTACAATGTGAAGACCATGGATGTTTGCATTCTCCAACCGTGCAATATGGATGGCCTGGTCAAGAGCATCATGATTCGTACTGCTCCGATTGACAGGCACAAGAATATCTCTGAAGAGATGTTCCGTATAACGGTTGAGCAAGCGTGCCTTGCGCCAGCTTCCAGTCTGTGACTCTTCGTTGGTTGCGCGGCGGCTCCTATTATGGATCACTGCCTCTGCCGCAACCTCTGGGCGAATGGACCAGCCCAATTCCTTTTCCAGTTCGCTGCGATGTTCTGACATCCATACATACAGATCAGTGACCGTTCGATTCGGGAACCAGCGCATCATGCCGCGTTCGCGAACGGCTTCAGCGAAGGGAAGGTAGATTTCACCGTACCAGCTTGCGGCTGAGTCCTGGAGCGAGCACTCCTTTTGATCCTCTTCCTGTATCTGACAACGGCAGACGCAAATCTCATCCAGGAGTTTTTGATACCCGCCCGGAATGGTAATTCTGAGGTCCATGAATTCCGGTAATTTGCTCAATCCTGTCTGTTCAAGGAAGTCCGCATATTCGGCTTTGATAATTAACTCAGCAGGCTGGACATCCCGTGTGAGAGGAATATCCGTTTGAATTTCGATGACGTGGGCTTCGATGGTTTTCCATTTTTCCTGGCGCGCAACCGAGACGCGGTGGTTGCCATCGATCACAAAATACACTTCGCTGACTTTATAAACCTCGATGGGTGGTAGTCCCATACTGATTGGGTCTAATGAAATGGCCTTGACATTTGCCCAGCGCTGTCGATCCTCCACTCGGCGTGGCAGGAACGTGCGCGTGAAATCCGTGTATCGCCCAACGCTCCCGATAATGGCATCCACAGGGATCATTTGAATGCCTTTATCGGAACGTCCCTGCAGTTTGAGCTTATTGGCGATTTCTTCATAGGACAGCAATTCATTTGACCTGCCTGTGACACGTGCCAGCACTCCCTGCAGTTTGGCGCGCAGGTGGGCAGACTGGAAATCTTGTATGGCAAGACGAAAATTTGGACTGGTACTCATGTTAGGAAGGATTGTAGTTATTATAGTGGCTTAAACAACGCTTTTCAATGGAAGAATATTGAATGTCTTATTTTCACAGGCGCCGGAATAAAAAGTCCATCGAAAGTGATGGACTTTTTGCTAGACGCTCTAAAGATGATGTAGTTTACATCATCTTCAAAACCTTTTCAAGGACAGTTATTAATATTTTGAATAGCAGTCTGAATTTGTTGGATGCGGTTGGCAGGGCTGGGGTGAGTGCTGAAGAATTCTGGCGGCTCATTGCCCGAGCTGGATGCCTCCAAAATTTGCATCACACTGACCATTTCATTCGGATCATACCCCGCATCATTCATAAAGCAAACGCCATAACGGTCTGCCTCCAGTTCATCATCCCGTCCGTATTTCAACGTGATGAGTTGACCAATCAATGCCGCGATTTGGGCGCTGTTGGCGCTGGCCGGATTGTTGGGGTCATAAGCCGCAATGACTGCCGCGCCGGTGAGACCTTCCGTTAATTGGGTTTTGGCGATCTGTTCGGCGGAGTGGCGGGCGACTACATGTCCGATCTCGTGTCCCAATACGCCAGCCAGTTCTCCCTCTGTTTGAAGTTTATCGTATAACGCGCGAGTGATGAAAACCTGTCCGCCGGGCAGCGCGAACGCATTGATCTCTGGTCATCATTCAGCAAATGAAATTCAAATTGATAAGGAGACCTGCTCGCCGGAGAACCTTGCAGGACGTTATTGCCAACCTGATCTACAATTGCCTGGTCATTGGCGTTTTCATCCTTGCCGCCGAACTCTTGTTCCATTTGTGGAGCAGCTTGCAAGCCCAGGGCGATCTCCTGTTCGGGGGTGATATTGATGTACTGAGTCTCTCCGGTAATGGGATTATCCTGCTTGGAACCAAAATACGAAATGATCGAGAAAAGCGCAATTGCCGCAGCCATAATCAGACGCCCTGAGCAGCCTGACCCGCGACCCCGCGCGTAGGATGGACTTGTTCTATAGTACATCGAACCTCCAATTAATGCCAATATACTGAATAATGAGAATTTGATTAATTAGGGATAACCCCCGCAGGAGTGATGACATCCCTAATTGTAGAATTTCCTTGTCGACTGTATATTAATGTTGTTCTCAGAAACAAAACAAAAGGAGATTGAAATGCTTACGAACATACTGATTTGGATTCTCTTGGGCGCGCTGGCAGGTTGGATCGCCAGCATGATCACGGGTCGCAATGCCCAGATGGGTGCGTTGGCCAATATTGTGGTTGGTATCGTCGGTGCCCTGATCGGTGGCTTCCTGATGAATGCCCTGGGCGCGCCGGGTGTGACCGGGTTTAACTTATACAGTATCCTGGTTGCCATCGGTGGTGCCGTAGTCTTGCTCTTCATCGTAGGAATGATGCGCCGAGCCTAACTCAGATCAACAATGACGATTGATATTGATGAAGCCAAGGTTGAGCGGAATGAGCTTGGTTTGTGGCTGGGGTGGACCCTGGCGACAGCCGGTGGAATGCTCCTGGGCTTCCTGCCCACCATTCTTCTGGTAAATGTGCTCAACCTTGGCTTAGCCCAAATAATAGTCCCGGTGTTCGCCGGGACTATTATTGGTCTTGCCCAATGGGTTGCCCTGCGGCGTTTCCTCACCGCCACCTCTGATTGGATTTTGGCCGGTGGAGCTTCCTGGGCAGTCGGATATGTACTCGGATTATTTCTCATTCAGAATATACCCAGTACGGTCTTTGCCGGGATTGCGGGTTATCTTCTGTTCGGCGCAATTGTTGCGTTGGTGCAGTGGCCGTTATTACGACGCGAAATCCCTCATCTTCTCGTGTGGATCATCGCCAGTTCCATTGGTTGGGCCCTGGGCTTCTGGGCGAGCCAGACTGTTTTGCCTTTGTTTCATACAGGTCCCACCATTGCGCCGGCGATAAGTACAACAGTCATTGCTATAACTAGCGGGTTGGTGGCGGTAGCGATCACAGGCATTGCACTGGTTTGGATCGTGCGTGAGCCCGATGTAGTTTGAAAGTGAACAGTCGAACGTTGGAATGCCAGCTTCGCTTCGCGGCTGGCATTTTTAGTCCTTGGGAGTGAAACAACAGAGCTGTGAGATGCGTCTCACTAGAGACGTACATCTTAGCCAGGGAGTGCAACGTTTAGGGCTATACTTGGATAAGTTTCATTGGCAAGACGAAGGAGCTTCATTGTGGCGAACATGGCAAAGCGATCCGGTCAAAAGTGGCTCATTTTTGGCTTAGTTGTTGTAGGCGTGGCACTCATGATAGGTATGGTGGTTTT